>Ga0335083_10010628_pt1 | contig 11103 bp, 9 predicted proteins | sample Lox_Sample_42_FD_206716 | JGI IMG/M metagenome (GOLD analysis project Ga0335083, IMG submission 206716) | Soil microbial communities from Loxahatchee National Wildlife Refuge, Florida, United States - Lox_Sample_4.2 | ecosystem: Environmental > Terrestrial > Soil > Wetlands | place: USA: Florida... | reverse complement strand
CCGCGCCCTCACCGGACGCGATCAATCCGGCCCGCAAAACGGCGGGATATACGGCAGCGCCATATAGCCGGTTCTGCCCGGCTCAACCGGCGGTCGCCGAGCGTGCCCAGAACCGCGCAGAACGGCAGGATCTCGCGTGACGGCCGTGAACCTAGCCGTAGTCGCCGAGCGCGGCCTTCGCTATGCGATAGCGGCAAGCGGCCGCAGGACCGTCGCAGCGGGCCGCGAGGAACACCCGGCGCAGAGAGCCTGGGAGGGCGTGATGATCAGTGTTCAGTGGCCGCCGCCGGATCCGGCCTGGCCCGCCGGCCGGCCGTCGATGAGGCGAAGGAAGCCGTATCCGGCCGGGCGGAAGCGTCCGGCTGGATGCCGTAGGCGCTGCGGCGTCCGAACCCGAGGTTGGACAGCGCCTCGGACAGGCGGGGCAGCGCGGTGTGCAAAAGGTAGTAGCGGCGCACGCCGCCGGCGATCAGCGGCGCCGCGAGGTCCGCGAATGCGGTGGCCAGGACCCCGGTCGGATCGGTCAGCTCCGGGTCGACCGCGAACCCTTCGGCCAGCAGGAGAGCATACCGGCCCACAGCAGGGTTCTCTCGCGCTGCCGCGGCCATGACCGCGGCAGCGCGCCCGTTGCCCATCACGACCAGGCCGTGACGGCCGGGTATGCCCAGATGCTGGCCGCGGGGCGTAAGTTCGCGGACCGGGTGTGGGCGGTGGAGGGCTGCAACGGCATCGGCCGGCACCTGGCGCACCGTCTGGTCCACGACGGCGAGGTGGTGTTCGATGTGCCACCGAAGCTGTCGGCGCAGGTGCGGGTGTTCGCCACCGGCAACGGCCGCAAGACCGATGGGGTCGATGCGTACTCGGTCGCGCTGGCAGCCCTGCGCACTCCCGGCCTCGCCCAGGTCCAGACCGAGGAGGACCTGGTGGTGATGGGCATGCTCGCCGACTGCCGCGATGAGCTGGGCCGCGCCCGCACCCAGGTCATCAACCGGCTGCATCGGCTGCTGCTGGAACTGCTGCCCGGCGGCGCGAAGAAGTTCCTGTCCGCGCGGCAGGCCCGCACGATGATCGCATCAGTCAGGCCGCAGGACCTGGCCGGCAAGACTCGCCGGCGGCTCGCCGTCGAGTTGGCCGGAGAGCTCGAGGGCATCGACAAGAGAACCCGGGCTCTGGACAGGGAGCTCACCGAGCTGGTTACCGCGCGCGGATCCGCCCTGATGCAGCTGCACGGCATTGGGCCCTCGGGCGCCGCCCAGCTGCTCGCCGACGTCGGCGACATCCGCCGGTTCGCCAGACGCGACCGGTTCGCCTCCTGGAACGGAGCCGCGCCGCTGGACGCGTCCTCCGGCAACCAGGCCCGCTACCGGCTCTCTCGCGCCGGGAACAGGCGCATCAACCGGGTTCTGCACATCATGACGGTAGTGCAACTGCGGAACCAGACCAAGGGCCGCGCCTACGACGATGAGCGCCGCGCCGGTGTGAATGAACATGCGGGAGCTACTTCACGCCCCTGCTAGGGCCACGCTCCGTCCGCTCGGTCCAGGAGGCGAGCTGGCGCCGTGTGTTCAGGGCATACGGGTGCTCGGCGCCCAGCGCCCGCTCCATGTCGGGCAGTAGCGCGGCGTATTGGTCCCGGGCAGCGGCCGCATCCCCCGCCTCCCCCGTCCAGCGGGCGAGGTTGGCGCGGGCGATCAGGGTGTCCGGGTGCTCGGCGCCGGAGACCCGCTCGCGCACGGGCAGCAGGGCGGCGAACAGGTCCCGGGCAGTGGCCGGGTCACCGGCCTCTCCGGTCCAGTAGGCAAGGTCGTGCCGGGTGGCCAGGGTGTCCGGGTGCTCACGGCCCTGGACCCGCTCGCGCACGGGCAGCAACGCGGCGAACAGGTCCCGGGCAGTGGCCGGGTCACCGGCCTCTCCGGTCCAGTAGGCAAGGTCGTGCCGGGTGGCCAGGGTGCGCGGGTGCTCACGGCCCTGGACCCGCTCGCGAATGGGCAGCTGGGCGGCGTAGTGGTCGCGGGCGGCGGCGGCATCCCCCGCCTGCCCGGTCCAGCGGGCGAATTCGTCGCGGGAGGCCAGGGGGGACGGGTGTTCGAGGCCGACGACCCGCTCCTGGACGGGCAGCAGAGCCGCGAACTGGTCGCGGGCCCCAACCGCGTCCCCCGCCTCCCCGGTCCAGTCGGCCAGGGTGGCGCGGGCCGAGAGGGTGTCGGGGTGCTCGGGGCCCTGAACCTGCTCAAGGACGGGCAGCAGAGCCGCGTACTGGTCGCGGGCGCCGGCCGCATCTCCCGCCTCACCGGTCCAGTGCGCCAGGGCGGCGCGGGCAATCAGGGTGTCCGGGTGCTCCGGGCCCTGGACCCGCTCGTAGATGGGCAGCAGCGCGGCGAACTGGTCGCGGGCCCCGGCGGCATCCCCCACCGCCCCCGTCCAGCTGGCGAGTTCGGCGCGGGTGAGCAGGGTGTTCGGGTGCTCCGGGCCGAGGACCCGCGCGCGTGCGGTCAGCAGCCCGGCGTACTGGTCCCGGGCGGCGGCCGCATCCCCCGCAAACCCGGTCCAGGCGGCGAGATCATGCCGGGCGTCCAGGGTGTTCGGGTGCTCGGGTCCCACGACCCGCTCCATGTCGGGCAGCAGCGCGGCGAACAGGTCGCGAGCCCCGGCCGCATCTCCCGCCTCCCCGGTCCAGTGGGCCAGGTTGTTGCGGGTCATCAGGGCTTCCGGGTGCTCGGCGCCCATGACCTGCCCGCGGATGGGCAGCAGCGCGGCGTACTGGTCGCGGGCCCCAGCCGCATCTCCCGCCTGCCCCGTCCAGCGGGCGAGCATGGAGCGGGTGGTCAACGTGTAGGGGTCCTCGGGTCCCAGGACCCGCTCGCGGATGGACAGCAGCGCAGCGAACTGGTCGCGGGCCCCAACCGCATCGCCCGCCTCCCCGGTCCAGTGGGCTAGGTGAGTTCGGGCGGTCAGGGTTGCCGGGTGGTCAGGTCCGTAGCCGTCATCCTCGCCACAGGTATCGGCGATCAGCTGGAACAGGTCGCGGGCCGCTGGGTAACTGCCACTCTCGCCGAGATAGTCCGCGATCCGCCAGATGCCGCCGCTGGTCAGGCCCAGCACGGCCCGGGCGTGCGGCAGCAGCGCCGCGCACACCGGCCACACTGCGGGCAGGGTCGGGTCGGCGGGGACCGCGGCCTGGACCAGGGCCGCGGCAGCCTGCTCCCACAGGCCGGCGTCGTCCGCGGGCACCTGGGCGAGGGTGACGGCCTGGACTAGGCGGTGTACCAGCACCGCTCCGTCACCGGCCAGGGTGACAAGCGAGTAGCGGCGCAGCGCGACGACCGCGTCCCCCACAGCCAGCGGGTCACCCACCAGCGGCCCGACCGCGGCCGCGACCTCCGGGGCCAGCACGTCGGCGGCCTGCGTGTCGGCGAAAAGCACGGCCAGCGGTACTGGCTCGGGCGCCAGGCATGCCAGCAGCCGCAACAGGCCCGCCGCAGCCGGTGCCGACTGCTCTAGGGCTCTGAACGCCAGAGACCAGGTAGTGGCAACAGTCTTGCCATATTCCCCCGTCTCGCCGCGGGTCAGCATCTCCCGCCGCCGCTTGCGGAACGAGGCCAGGTACCCGGCCAGGCCGATCCCGCTGGCCTGGATATACGCACCGGCCTGCTCCAGTGCCAGCGGCAGCCCGCCCAGCTCACCGGCCAGTTCCTTCGCCGCCTGCTCGTCCCTGGTGCCGGTGCGGGTCACCAGGAACCCTGCCGCGGCCGCGGTGTCAAGCACCGGAACATCCAGCCCCTGGCCCAGCGGCCAGTCCGGGTAGCGGCTGGTGACCAGTACCCGCCCATGCCCCGCCGGCGGCAGGAACCGCGCCACCGCTGCCCGGTCCGGAGCGTTGTCGAAGATCAACAGCCACTCCTGCGGGAACGCGGCGAGTGTCCCATGCACCGACGCCACTGGATCCCGCACATCGCCCTCAACACGGGCCCCGAGCTGCGCCGCCAGCTCCGCGAACCCGGCCGCCAGCACCGTCGCCTCCTCGGCCGCGAACTGCCACGCCACGCCTACCTCGCCCTGGTGCCGGTGCGCATACTCCACCGCCACGCTGGTCTTCCCGGCCCCGCCCAGCCCGCACAAGGCCACGATCCGCGGCCCCGCAGCACCGCCGTCGGCCAGCATGGTGTCCAGATCGGCCAACAGCTCCTCCCGCCCGGCCAGCCGCACCGGCCGCGGCGCCAGCCGGACCGGCTTCCGCGCCACCTGCGGCCCGCGGCCCGCTTCGGCAAGTGCCGTCACCAGGCTGATCACCTGGGCCAGCATCCCTTCCAGCCGCTCGCCCTGCAGGTGGGTCATGTCATGGTTAAGCTGGGTCGCCAGCGGCGTCAGCGGCCCGCCCTGGGCCCCGCGGACCGTGATCTCGTGCACCAGGTGACCGGCCAGCGTCCGCGCCAGCACCCCGCCCGGCACCCCCAGCAGCTCCATCGACGACTGCCCGGTGCCGGTGGCAGCCGGGTCATCCAGCACCGCTACCCGGTCGGCGATGCCCGCCTGCAACGCCTCCAGCAGTGTCCCCTGCCCGGCCAGCGCCACCTTCGGCGCGCCACGGAAGACTTCACCGACCGCCATCGCCAGCTGGTCAGCCTGCTCGGCAGAGGGGACCAGCTGCCCTGCGGTGGCCCCAACAGCCACCTCCACGGCTGACCGCAGCGCCCGCTCCTGGTCAGTGCCCCACAGCAGTGTGACCAGCTTCTTGCGGCCGACATCGGCGACCAGCCCGACAAGCCACCCCAGCAGGTCATCCACGACGAACATGTCAAAATTCTTCCCCCACTGGCGGCCTACGGGAAGGCACGGGTCCAAGAGGACAAGCGGTAGCCAGTTCACGTCAGGTCCGTGAATCAATCCAAGAGTAGCTATGCAATCGAGCGCATAAATATGTCCCCCGACAACGTGCTCAAGAAGCACAAGAGGAAGTCTCAGCCCTTTGATCTGGACAGACGGCAGCGGCAGATCTGCCGTTCTGTATGGCTGAGTTGGTGGTGGCGACGGCCGCGCATATCGGCGGGTGTGCGCGCGATAGGCGCGGGCGCGACCGGAGTCAGCCGGTGCGGCGCAGGACGGCCGCGCGCTCCTCCGGGGGGAGGTCATCACCGGCTTGCAGCAGACCGGGCAGCAGTTCGGCTTCGGTGGTGAGAGCACGAAAGGACCGGCCGATGGTCACGGTGTGCCCCGGCCGCCGGATGACCTCGATGCGGTCCCCGGCCTTGATCTCGCCCGGTACGACCACGCGCAGATAGGTTCCGGTCGCGCCGCGGGCGGTGAACCTCTTCACCCACTTCGGCTCGCTCATCCGGTGCGCGAACGTCGCGCACGGGATGCGCGGTGACGTGGCCTGCAGCACCACGGTGCCGCCGATCCGCCAGCGTTCCCCCACCAGCGTGCCCGTCAGGTCCAGGCCCTGAGTCGTCAGATTCTCCCCGAACTGGCCGGCGGGCAGCTCGTATCCCAGTTCCCGCTCCCACCAGTCCAGGTCCTCGCGGGCGTAGGCGTACACGGCCTGGTCCGTGCCGCCGTGGTGCTCGGTGGTACAGACGATGTCACCGGCCAGGCCGTTCGGCCGCGGGTGACCGCGCCGCTTGGGCCCCGGGTCGGAGACCGGCACCGGCCAGCTGACCGGGTGCTTGCCGATGCCGGTCCTGCCGGTGTCATGCGGCGTGGGCAAGGTGTGGGCAGCGAGGTTGACCGACAGCAGCACGCCGCTGCGGGATAGATCCACGATGCCGAGCCTAGAGCCGCCGCTTCGCCGCTGGCCACGCATTAATTCACGGCACCGGCCCGATGATGCCCGCCACGCACTCACCCTAGGGCGGCACCAGGACCGGCGATGCCTGCCAGGCCGGGGTGACGGCCGGCGCGGCCAGCAGAAGCCGCGGCCCGGTCATGATCACTATGCTCGCGCTAGCAATGCGCTTACGGGCCAGGTGCGGCTGAGCGACCCCGGCCCAGCGGTGGAGGTTTTCACTCCCGCGGACGCCGCGGATGCCGATGCAGATGCCAGCCCGGACGCCAACCGCCCAAAGCGGCATAACGGAGCGTAGCTAACGGCAGCCTCGCCCCACACTAGATCGCCGAATCCGTGCGGCTGGCAGCTCTGCCGCCCACGCGGGCGTCCGCGCGCTGATCTCCCAGTTCTGGCGTTGAAGACGGTCGATCTTGCTCGAACAAGATCATGAAGCGCTGGGTGGGCGACAGCCTAGCAATGCAGCACGAGTTCGGTGGCGGGGCAGCGGGTTTCGATGTCGTTGAGCTGGTTGCAGATTTGGGCAAGGGCTTGGGACGCGGCGGAGCGTGGTGGTCGGGTCAAGGGTGGGTCAAGGGTGACAGTCGGGGGACGCGCTCGCACGCGTGTGCTGGTGCGTCCGCCGATGGTGAGGTTGGCGCGCCAGGACATCGCAACCATTAACGGGGCGCCTCCAGATCGGCCGCGGCCAGCACTACTTCTGCTATCACGCTCGCGAGCCTCGCAGAAACCTGGAGCACGAAAGGCTGTCTTGCGGAATGCGCCGGGGCACGGTCTAATCAGAGGGCCGCTGGTGACGGGGGTGGGCCGTGCCTGAATCTGTTGACGATCATTGTCGCAGGGTGGTCAGGGCGATGGCCCAGGGCCGGGTGATCCCGCTCCTGGGTGCGGGGGTAAATCTGTGCGGCCGCCCGACGGACGCGTCCTGGCTGAATGGCGCTTACCTGCCCAGCGCCGGTGAGCTTGCCCGCCATCTCGCCGACAGATTCGACTATCCGCGTGATGAAACGCTCGACCTGGTGCGGGTCTCTGAGTATGCCTATGTCATGAGCGGGTCGGGGCCGCTGTATGAGGAGTTGCACCAGGTTTTCGACGCGGACTACCCGATCAGCCCGCTGCACCGGTTTCTCGCCGGGCTGCCTGGGCGGCTGGAACAGGCGAATCAGCCGCGCCGGTGCCAGCTGATCGTCACGACAAACTATGACGATGCCCTGGAGCGGGCCTTCCGCGAGGCGGGCGAGCCGTTTGACCTGGTGTGCTACATCACCGAGGGCGCTCATCGTGGCAAGTTCGCGCATTGGCCCCCGGAGGGGGAGCCGACCCTGATCGAGATCCCCAATGAGTACGAGAAGCTCAGGCCGGGCGAGCAGAGCGTGATCCTGAAGATCCACGGGGCCATCGACCGGGCGGGCCCGGAGGCTGAGTGGGACAGCTATGTCATCACTGAGGATCACTACATCGACTACCTGACGCGCACCGAGATCCAGAACCTGGTGCCGGTGATGCTGGCCATGCAGCTGCGCCGCAGCCACTTCCTTTTCCTCGGTTACAGCATGCGCGACTGGAACCTGCGGGTAATCCTGCACCGGATCTGGGGCGAGCAGAAGCTGAAGTACAAGTCGTGGGCGATCCAGCGCGATCCCGACAAGCTCGAGCGGGAGTTCTGGGGACTGCGCGGCGTCGATATCTATGACGTGCCCCTTGAGGAGTACGTGCCCGCGCTCGAGGCTGCGCTGGCCGAGCTGCAACAGATGCCAGCCGGGCCATGAACGCGCCCACCCTCCCGGCGACCAGCAAGACCCGCTCCCCCTACAAGGGCCTGGACCACACGAGGAGCAGGACGGCCCACTGGTCGCTAGATTCCAGTCCCGGGTCGCGGCCTGACCGGTTCAGGCGGGCCGCGGTTGTCCTGTCACTTGCAGATAGACCGCGGCGACCTGGCGGGCCAGGGCGGGCCAGGTGTACCGCTGCGCGGTCTGCCGGGCGGCGGCGGCCAGCCGGGCGGCGGTGCCCGGCTCGGTCAGAACGCGGGAGATGACCGCGGCAAGTGCGGCGGCGTCGCCGGGCGGCACCAGCAGGCCGTTGACGTCATCCTCGACTAGGGCCGGTATCCCGCCGACCCGGCTGGCGATCACCGGCAGGCCGGCGGCCATGGCCTCAATCAGCACCGATGGCAGCTCCTCATACCGGGTGGCCAGGACCAGCAGGTCGATGTGCCGCAGCACCGCGGGGATCCGCGCGTGCGGCGCGAAGCCGGTGAACCGGACCGGTCCGGCCAGCCGCCGCGCCTGGGCTTCGGCGGCACGCCGGCCGGGACCGTCGCCCACGATGAGCAGGCAGGCCGGCTCGGTGAGGCGGCCGAAGGCGCTGATCAGCGTGCCGACGTCCTTCTGCGGGGCGATCCGGCCGACGTAGCCGACCCGCGGCCGGCCCAGGTCCGGGAACGGGTCGGGCGCGTCCGCGGCGAACAGGTCCGGGTCATAGCCGGGCGGGATCACCCGGATCCTGCCGTGCGGGATTCCCTCGCCCGCCAGCCGGTCCGCGGCGGCCGGGGTGAGCGCGATCACCATGTCCGCGGCGGCCAGCGCCCGGCGTTCGGCCGGGCCGCCTGCCAGCCGCAGCCACGCCGTGCGCGCCGAGGTGACCCGCATGTTGTGCCGCACACTGGCGTGCACGGTAATGACCAGCGGGCAGCGGTACCGCCGCGCCGCCAGCCGGGCCAGCGGCAGGACCGCGATGTCCTCCCCGCAGTGCCCGTGCACCACGTCCACCGGGCCGCGGCCGAGTGCCAGCGGGGCGGCCAGCAGCGCCCACCCCTGCCGGGCCAGCCGCGTGTCGACCCCGGTCCGCACGACCTGCCCACCCCGGCCGAACCCGGTGCGGCCTGGCGGTCCGTCCAGCCGGGAGGTCAGGATCAGCTGGCGGGCGCCCATCTTGTCCAGGTGCCGGCTCAGCTCGGCGGTATGGTTGTGCATCCCGCCGATGGCGTCGTAGCCCGCCGACCTCTCGCTCAGCGCGGCCGGCTCGAACACCGAGCACAACCGCAGCACCCGCATCCCGTCCAGGATCACCGGGCCCCTGCCGCCGGGCTCAGCCGGACCGGTCACGCTGTCACCGCTGCCGCCATGACCAGCCCCTTCCCGCACTGAGCGCCATATCTACCTGCGCGACAACGAAACCGCTCCGCCGCGACCGGCTACCCAGTGACGGGACGCAGGATGGCCGCCCGTAACCCGCCTGCTGACCACCGGCGCAATCATCCTGACGCCCGCCTCCCCGCGGCGGGCCGGAGCCACCGCCGCGCTGATCCGAGTATCCCCCGTCCGCAGAGCAACAGGCCGGTACCGGTCGCGGCGGGCGGGCTGATGCCATCACCGGCCCCTGCCAGCCGGCCCGCCCGGGCAGGCGCGCCTGCCCGGCAGCCGGCCCGGCCGGCCTGGCGGCAGCCCCGGAGGCGCCGGCCCTGGAAGCGAGCACAGGGGCACCAACGTAAGGACACTGGCTAACCTGGCGACGCTAACCCCGGCCGCTGACATCCTGGCGGCCTCAGCGGCATCGTCCACCCGGATCGCCAGGGACGAATCCACCTGGCACAGTGAAATCGCTTCGCTCGGCGGCGACACGCGCCCTTCTGCCGAATAGAGGGCGTTGCGCTTGGACGCATATATGCACATGAATGCATAATCATCTATGATTCGGCCAGTGTGCTTACGTCGCAGCGGCAAGTGCTGCGCAACCTTTTCATATAGACGCATAGAGCCAGATCGCCGATTTTGTGTGGATTCGGAGTTGGCCGGTTGGGGGCATCGGCGTGTCCAGATCACCCAGTTCGGCGTGAGGGAGTTGAGGCTGGCCCGCCTGACGCGGTTCTCACCACTTTCTTCACTGACTGTAGCCGTGGCGGCCGTTGTCGGTTGAGGACGATTGGCTTAAGCGCGCGGACTAACGGCCCCTTCCCGGGGAACGCGGACCGCGCTCACATTGGTGAAGCGGGCCAGTGGCAACCTTGCTGCGGGCTGGTGGTCGGCGCGACCAGGGTTGCGGGAAGCGCCGGGTGCGCGGGAGGTCAAGGAGGGCGGCCTGGTGATCGAGACGCTGGCCGGCGGTCAGCCGGCCGACCATGGAGGCCTGGCCAGGCGGGTGCGACGCCACCCCTTTGTCGACGGTCCAACCCGCAAGCTGGTGCGATCCTGGATCGAGCATGAGCCTGCGCATCAGATCCCGTGGACCGCGGTCGCCAGGCCGCTGAGCGCCTGCCGGGTGGCGCTGGTCTCCAGCGCCGGTATCGCCCGCCACGACCAGTGCCCCTTCGACCAGGAGCTGGAGCGGCGCGACCCATGGTGGAGCGATCAGAGCTGGCGGCCGATCCCGCTCGGCACCACCGAAGACGACGTCGGCATCTACCACCTGCACATCGACCCGCGCTTCGGCGAGCAAGACCTGGATTGCGTGCTGCCGCTGCGCCGCCTGCAGGAGCTGCATGCCGACGGCCTCGTGGGCGGGGTTGCCGCCACCCACTACTCGTTCATGGGCTACATCCTGCAGCCCCGGCAGCTGCTGACGTCCACCGCACCGGCGATCGCCGCCCAGATGGCCGCCGAAGCGGTCGATGTCGCCCTGCTGGTGCCCATTTGACCGATCTGCTGCCGGTCGGTCGGGCTGGTACAGAAGGTCATCGAAGCCAGCGGCATCGCCACGGTGTCGTTGTCGATGATCCCCGAGTTCACCGCCTCGGTCGGCGCGCCGCGGGTCGCCGGGATCGAGTTCCCGTTCGGCCGGCCGCTCGGCCTGCCCGGTGACCGGGCAGGCCAGCGCGCGGTGCTGCGCGCTGCGCTGGAGGTGGTCTGGCTCGCGCAGGCACCAGGGACGGTGATTCAGCTGCCCTTCGCCTGGCCGCAATCCCCCCGGGACGCCCGCGCCGACCCGCCGGTCCCGCCGCCGATCGTCCAGCTGGTCAAGCGCAAGCCGTGGTTGGCGGTGAAACTGCTGGCCCGCGACATCCCAGAACCCCGTCAGCCCGGAGCGTCCTGAACACCAGCCCGGGCCGTTGTGCATCACTGCGTCCCATCCATCTGCCACCCTGACCGCTGGCTGCCGCCAAGTCGTGAGCCGGTGTGGCATGGCCTCTATGACCAGCGTGAGGTCGCGGGCGGCCGGCGTATCGCTTTCCGGCCCGGAGTCGGGCCTTTTGACCCTGTGCGGCCTAGGGCGGCTTTGCCTAGCGTCGCCGTAGCCGGGCTGGGCAGGCCTGCCTTCCGGCAACGTGGCGGAGCGGTGCCGGGAGGTGCGATGAGAGTCTTCTTCGACGATGACGACCTCGA
>Ga0335083_10010627_pt1 | contig 11104 bp, 9 predicted proteins | sample Lox_Sample_42_FD_206716 | JGI IMG/M metagenome (GOLD analysis project Ga0335083, IMG submission 206716) | Soil microbial communities from Loxahatchee National Wildlife Refuge, Florida, United States - Lox_Sample_4.2 | ecosystem: Environmental > Terrestrial > Soil > Wetlands | place: USA: Florida... | reverse complement strand
GCTCGAGCGCAAGCAAATTCGCCCACAACGGCGTGCCGCGCACGAAATCGCGCGTGCCGTCGATCGGATCGATAATCCACTTCCGGCCGTTGCGGCTCTCCGCGGCGCTGCCTTCCTCCGCCAGAATCCCGTCATCGGGGAACGCCTGCAGGATTCGCTCCACAATTGCGCGCTCACACTGCCGGTCCGCTTCGGTCACCGGCGAGTTGTCCGGCTTCGTTTCCGCAACGATGCCGGGTTGCAGTCGGTGCGCGATTTCCGCCGCGGTCTCAACGGCCTCGCGCGCAATGTGCAGCTCGTGTTCAAACGCCATTTCTCCATTCTGCGACATCGAGAGTGTTAGCATTTCTACGATGACTGCACGGACCGTCTACACGGTTCTCGATGAGGCAGCCCAACAATGGGGCGACAAACCCGCGCTGCACCAGCCCGACGGCAGAGGCGGCTATCGCACGTACACGTGGAGTGATTTCCGTTCCATCGTGCGTGAGATCGCGTCCGGCCTGCGCAAACTGGGCATTGCGAAAGACGACAAGATCGCGCTGTTCGCGGAAACCCGCGCTGAGTTCTATCTGGCTGACGTTGGTGTAATGACCGCAGGCGCTGTGGCCGCGGCGCTCTACACAAGCTATCCCCTGCCCGACCAGATCCGGAACCTGCAACACACCGACGCGCGAGTGATCTTCGTTGAGGATGTGACAGCAATGCACGCACTTCAGCGTGCGGCGGGTGCTGACGGCCTTAAGGTTCGGTGGATTCTTCTCGTGGGCGCCGCCGAACCGGGTCAGGAGGCGATCACGCTCGATGAGCTGCGCGACGTCGGCCGCCGCGCGATGGCCGACGACCCCGGCATCTTTGAGCGCATTCACGGCGAGACGCGCGCTGACGACCCGGCTATCCTCTACCTGACGTCCGGCGCCACCGGCGAACCCAAGATGGGGCTCGTCTCGCACAATGCGCTGGTCTCCAACATCGACATGGGCCCGCAGGTGCTCCCGCTCGCCCCGGAAGACTGCACCATCGCATTTCTGCCTTCGGCCCACATTGCTCAGCGCGTCGTGGTGGAGCTTCTGCCCATTCGCATGGGCTGCTCGGTGTGGTTTTCCGAAGGCCTGTCGAGGATGCCGTCTGAGTTCCGGCGTGTGCGCCCAACGTTCTTCCTCGCGCCGCCGCGTGTATGGGAACGCGTCTATGCCAGCGTAAGCAATGAACTCCGCAAACGCGGTGCGGTGGCGCGACGCATGTTCTATTTTTCGCTCGGCCTCGGCATGGAAGCGGGACGTCTCCGCCAGCAGGGTAAGCCTGTGCCCGCCTGGATGGAGCACGCGCTAAAGGTCGCGAATCGCCTCGTGTTCTCAAAGGTGCGCGAAAGGCTTGGCGGGCGTTTGCGTATCGCCGCTTCCGGTGCGGCGCCCCTCGGCAAAGAGCTCGCCGAGTTCTATTCGGCTATCGGTATGCCGCTCATCGAAGGTTACGGTCTCACCGAGGGCGGTGTCGTTTCCTTCAACCCGCTCGATCGTTCGAAGCCGGGAAGCATCGGCCCCGCGCTGCCCGGCGTCGAACTGCGGCTGGCCGATGACGGAGAGTTGCTGGTGAAGAGTCCATGCCTCTTCCTCGGCTATTACAAGGACCCCGATTCGACCGCGGCAGTGCTGCGCGACGGCTGGCTTTACACCGGCGACATTGCCGAAATCGACGATGATGGCTATGTTTACATCACCGGCCGCAAGAAAGAGCTGATCGTTTCGTCGAACGGCAAGAAAATCTATCCGTCGCGTATCGAACTGCTCTTTAAGAGCGAGCCGGTCATCAACCAGGTTGTGCTCATCGGCGATCGCCTTCCCTACGTCACTGCGCTGATCACGATCAACAGCGCGAATGCCGAATCACTCTCGGGGATGGGCGAATACAAGGGTCAGGACATGGCTGCCCTCGCGTCCGCTCCTCCTGTGCAGCACGCCGTTCAGAAAGCCATTGCGAAGGCGAATCGGCAACTTGCCGATTTCGAGCGCGTGCGCAAGTTCCGTATTCTCGAACGCGACTTCAGTATTGAATCCGGCGAACTGACGCCAACCATGAAGGTACGCCGCAACCGCGTACTCGAGAATTACCGCGCTGCCGTCACCGAGCTCTACATGGGCCGCGAAGAGAGTCAGTAGCGCGCTACTCGCGCCGCGGCGTCAGACAAAACTAAGAACGACGCCGATGCCCTCAGGTTCCTCTGTCTGCGCTTTTGCCCGCCGCCGCCTTTTCCGCCCTCCGCGTGAAACAGTTATCCTGTGCTCTGGATCTCACCAGGTGACGCCATGTTCAAACAGCTTGTTTTGATGACCATTGTTGCCGCAGCCGCCCTGCTGGGCCAGAACGAACCGCAGACTACGGTTCCGAATCCAACTTCCACTCCGGCCTCCGATTCGCAGCAACAGCCGGAAGATGTGGGCGCTGTCTTCAAGGTGGAAGTCGTGGCCCGCACCACGCAGGCGGTGAACTACCTCCACCGCGGCGGCTCCACCAAAGTCAACTTCAAAGGCACCGCGCTCATGCCCGCGGGCAAAGGCGATGCCACAGTGGAGAGCGAGAAGGGCGTGATCAGGATCTCCGCCGACTTCCGCAATTTTGTGGCGCCGCAGACCTATGGCCCGGAGTATCTGACCTACGTGCTGTGGGCCATTTCTCCGGACGGCCGCGCGCTGCCCCTCGGCGAGCTCACGTTGAGTGAGTGGGGAATGGGCTCGGAAAGCAATATCAAGACCACCAGCGACATCCAGACTTTCGGAATGATCGTGACCGCCGAGCCGTACTATGCAGTCACGCAGCCGAGCGATGTCGTTGTGATGGAGAACGAAGTGCGGCCCGACACACGCGGCGTCATCGAATCGGTGGACGCGAAGTACGAGCTTCTCCCCCGCGGCGTGTACACGATGAAGGGCCACGCGCCGGGTTTCGTGCCCGTGGACGTGGGCAAGAAGCTGCCGCGGGAGCTTCTGGAAGCTGAAAACGCTGTGCACATCGCCAGGGTAGCCGGGGCCGATCAGTACGCACAGGACAGTTACCAGAAGGCCCAGGACGCGCTGGAGCGCGCCGAGAAATATCAGGTGCAGAAACCCGGACAAAAGCCCGTGATCACCATGGCTCGCGAAGCGGCCGTGCGAGCTGAGGATGCGCGCGTGATTGCCGTCAAACGGCAGATCGCCGAGCATCAGGAACAGGAACGTCAGGCAGCCGCGGCGCGTGAACAGGCCGCGAAGGAGCGTGCTGAGGCCGAAGCGCAGCAGCGCGCGAAGGCGGAGGCCGAAGCTCGGGATGAAGCCGAGCGTCGCGCCAAAGCGGATGCGCAACGGCTTGAGGCCGAGAAGGCTCGTGCCGACGCCGAAGCAGCCGCCCAGGAAGCAGACCGCCAGCGTGCTGCGGCTGAGCAGGCCAAAGCGGCTGCTGAGCAGGCCAAAGCCGATGCGGACGCAGCACGACAGCAACTTGCTCTGGAGGCCGAAAAAGCGCGCCAGTCGGCCGCCGAAGCCGACCGCCTGCGCCAGAAGGCGGAGCAGGATCAGGCGCAGCTCCGCCAGGCCCTTCTCGATCAGTTCAACCAGGTGCTACAAACTCGCGATACCGCGCGCGGGTTAATTATTAACATGTCCGATGTGCTCTTTGCCACTGCCCGGTGGGATCTCAAACCCACCACTCGCGAGAAGCTCGCACGGTTGTCCGGAATCATCCTCTCGCATCCAGGCTTGCGTCTTGAGGTGGAGGGCTACACCGATAACGTCGGCTCGGAGGCCATGAACCAGCGGCTCTCCGAGCGCCGTGCCGGCTCCGTGCGCGAATACCTGATTACGCAGGGCATCCCCGATGCGAACATCAGTGCGAAGGGACTCGGCGAGACGAACTTCGTCGCCGACAACAAGACCGCCGCGGGCCGGCAGCAGAACCGGCGCGTGGAGCTGGTGGTCTCGGGCGAAATCATCGGTACGAACATTAACGAGATTCGCACGCAGCCGGCGCAGCCCGCGCAGCAGCAGTAGCCATCACGCGCGGCTGGCACGCCGCATTTGCAGGTTCGTGGCGAGCCGATGCAGGTAGTTCGGATGCACGCCAAGGAGTCGTGCGGCCTCGGTGAAATTGCCGCCTGCTTTGTCGAGCGCGTCCTGAATCAGGCGTTTCTTGGTGTGCTTGATGGTGGCGTGGTAGGAACCCGGCAGCTCGCCCGCGCCACCGCCTTCCAGCACGGCTTCTGGCAGATCGTCGGGGGTGATCAGATCCGTTGAACCCAGCACCACGGCGCGTTCAATCGCGTTTTCGAGCTCACGCACGTTTCCCGGCCACGAGTAGCTCAACAGACAATCGCGCGCTTCTCTGGAAATCCCGTTTACGCGACGCCCCGCCCCGCGTCCGTATTTCTCCGCGAACCACATCGCCAACGCCGGGATGTCGTCCCGCCTCTCGCGCAGCGGAGGAAGTTCCACTGAGACCACGTTGAGCCGGTAGTAAAGGTCGCGGCGGAAGATGCCGTCCTTGATCGCTGCTTCCAGATCGCGATTCGTGGCGGCCACCAGCCGGATGTCCACATGAATCGCCTTTGTTCCGCCCACGCGCTCGAACTCGTGCTCCTGCAGGACGCGCAGGAGCTTGGCCTGAAGCGTGGGCGCCAGTTCGCCGATCTCGTCCAAAAACAGTGTACCGCCCGATGCGACCTCGATCCGGCCTTTGCGTTGCTGTGCCGCGCCCGTGAACGCTCCCTTTTCGTAGCCGAACAGCTCGCTCTCCAGCAGTGTCTCCGTCAGGGCCGCACAATTGATCGCCTGGAACGGTCCGTCTGTGCGCGGGCTGTTGCGATGGATTGCGCGCGCCACCAGTTCCTTGCCCGTGCCGCTCTCTCCCCGAATCAGTACCGTCGAATTCCCCGGCGCCACTTTGGCGATGAACCTGAACACCTTCTGCATCTGCGGCCCGTCGCCAACAATGCTGCTTTCCGGGCTGATCTCCAGCCGCAACCGCCGGTTCTCGCTCTCCAGGGTTTCCACCCGGCGCGCATTCTCGAGCGCAAGCGCCATGATTCCGGAGGCTGCGCGAATCATGTGATAGTCGCTGTCGAGGAACCGGCGTGACGGGCCGCCGCCCAGCCAGATCAGCCCCAGCGCGGTGTCGCGTGACGTCAGCGGCGCGGCGATCCACGCCCCGTTCTCGTTCGAGCCGGTAACCGTCTCCCGCCCGCCAAGCACGCGTTCGCGGACCGGATCGTCGAGCTCGAAGGGCTCTGGCGCCGCGTGTTTCCCCAGCAAACCCGTCGTGCCGTCTTCCTGCACGAGCAGCACTGCGCCGCGCTCGGCAGGAATCAGTTCCAGCACCGCGCGGAAGAGCTCAGCCTCCGCCTCCATCCGCTGGCCCTCGTCGCGCGCCAGATAAAGCGCCTGGGTGAGGCGTGCGACCTCGCTGACGCGCAGTAGTGCCGATGCCTCGCGCGCCAGAGGCGCATTGAATGAGACCACCGTCATCGCCTCGCCGCGTTGCGCCACATTGCTTTCGCTCGTCGGGTCCACGCGGCTGGTATGGAACTGGAACGTGCACTCGCCGACGGCGATGCGGTCGCCATCGCGCAGGTAGTGAATCCGCACTGGCTGCCCGTTCACAAACGTGCCGTTGTGGCTCTCCAGATCGCGGATCATGAAGCGCTCGCCGGTACGCTCGATGGTGCAGTGCTGCCGGGAAACCGAGAGGTTCGGAATCGCGATCTCGTTCAACGAGATACGACCGATCCCGGTCACAGTCTCGCCGAGCTCGAACCTCTGCCCTCGCAACGGACCGTCGGTGGCGATCAGCGTTCCTCTCATCGAAGCCTCACAGGCAATGAACAGGATATCGAACTCCAGCCGGTTGACGTGACCCCCTATCCGATCGGATAGGCACAGAGCCGCGCAAGGCGCATGCTTCCCTCGTGGTTTCAGCGGGTTATCGTTTGGTACCAGTCATGCACAAGGACTAGTGTGTAAGAAACGCAGACGGTGATTCGGAGGAAGCAGCGGAGGCCGGTTAACCAACCGGTTCGGAGGAGCTCCGCTACAGACGGCCGGTCGATGTTGACCGGTCGCAAAGGGGCAACTGTTCTGGTAACGGAGGAGAACAGTTGCCCTTGACCGTTGATCCCGCCAAACAGCCCACAAGCGGCGTGCCGGCCGCCGCTCACCCCCCGCAGGGACCTGGGTTGAAGGTCAGAACTCCGTCTTCTCGCATTCGTGTATCAGTTCGGTTCGGCTCGATGAAATGCCACCTGAATCGAATCGGCATCGAACTGCACCCACTCGCCGATCAGTTCTTCCCCATCGAGATGGCCGTCAAACACTGCACCAGCGCCTTGCACGTCGAACCGCAGGCTGGAACCCTGCTGGCGAATGGCGCTCAGCGCGATTCCCGCGGCCCCGTTGCTCGAAAACGAACCTGAAGCGACGCCGTCTCGCCCCCTTGAGAACCGAAGCCGCACCTGAACCGGCGGGCCGATTCGTGGGTCGTCAGGCTCCCAGGACGGCTTCGGCGTTATGGTTCCCTCCCAAACGCCCTCGATATCGCCGGTGATCTGCCCGTTTGAAACGGATGCCGACATTCGAGGTTCGCCGCTCCGCCGCAACTCCACAGCTACCGGAACCGTCAGCAGAAAACCTGAGATGAGAGTGCCTTCCATCGACTGCTGATCGGCGGACAGCGTCGCGTCAATCTTGAGCAGGGACTCCTGCGACAGGAACGAGGCGGAACCGTTGCTCACGCTGATTCCAGCAAGCGGAATGGGGCTGAAAGCCAGGCCTGGGAATGTCAGGCTGCCTGCCCAGCCTTGTGCGCTCCGAGTCAGGTCAACCGCCACGGCGAGGGTCTTTTTCGGAAGGCGAATGGAGCCCTCCCAGTGACCCGACCCTGCAGGCATGGTTTGCGCGACGGCAAACGGTGCTGCACACAAAACAACAAGAAATGCTCGATTCATGAGTCAAAACAACTTGGACACCGCGGGCGGGGTAGCGGCTCCTGACGGGCCTCACGGCTACTTCACGATGGCATATGGCGCGATCCTGCGGCCCCTCTTGTTGATGTAGACCATCGGTTCTTCAGAGTCAACTACAGCAAGTCCGTCAGAGAACGGCCAGTAGGCATCATCCCTAAGCACCGCCCTTCCCGATCGATTAATATACGCACAGTCGTTCGCGCAGGCCACCGCGAGGCCATCCGAAAAATCACTTGCCTCCCAGAAACGTGCCGGTATAACCATCTTTCCATCGTGGTCAATGTACCCTTCGCTTACACCGGGCTTGATGGCCACCCGCGCCAATCCTTCAGAGAACGTGCCAGCGTATTGGAATCGGTCGGGAATCTTCAGTGCGCCGGTTTTGTCGATGAATCCCCATGCGGTGTCTACAACCTGGTTGCCGACGGCATGGGCGCTGGTTTCGACAGCCGCCAACCCTTCCGCAAACGGACCCGCCTGATTGAACCATGGCGCAATGACCATGGCCCCTGTCCGATCGATGTATCCGAACTTGCTGAAGGCATCAACCCACACGGCGGCCATCCCTTCCGCGAAGTCCTGGGCCTCCAGGAATCGAGGCGGGATCACTTCGACGCCGCCCTTGTCGATGAATCCCATTCTGCCGTCCAGGGCGGCACACCCGCCGGAATCGAATATGCGGTCTTCAAAGAACCGGAATGCGTACCACGGCGCGTCCTCGTTGGTGTATTTGAAATAGCCGCATTGGGCTTTGCTCCAAACGTAGACTCGCGCCAATCCTTCATGGAACTCGCCCGCGGCTTGATAGCGAGGCTCGATCCCGATGCGGCCGGTGAGATCGATGAATCCCCATTTTCGGCCAATTCGGACGGGCGCCAGGTCGTCGAGGAAATCGCGCACTTCATCGAAACGGGGAGGGATGACGAACGTGCCCTTCTCGTCGATGAAGCCCCACTTTTCGTTCAGTTCCACGCCTGCCAGACCGTGAAAGAAGTCGCGCTCGTTACCGAAAACGGGGGCGATCACGATGTGGCCTTTCCGATCCATGAAGCCCCACTTGCCGTTGTGAACGATTTGAAACAGCGGACCCGCGCCCGCTCTTTTCGTGGGGTTGCGGACCATCTCGGCGCAGGCGGGGAGGATCGCGAGGGCGGTTGACAGGACGACGCCTGCGAGCCGCCGTGGCAGCATCCGCGGGGACATTTCGCCCTCAATTCTACCCGCGTTTATCCCGCGCGATCGCGCCCGTCTGCCCTTTGGTTGCGCTTAGGTAGTCGCCAGGGGCCAGCACGACCTGGGTCCCGCGAATGCCGGCCGAAAGCGCGACTTCGTCAAACAGCTCGATCGCCTCATCCACCCAGACCGGATATTCGCGCTTTGCCCCCAGCACCGTGACGCCTCCGCGGATATAGCCGGTGAGCCCCTGCACCTCCTTCAGCGGCACCATCTCGATGTGACGGTCGCCGGTGAGGCGGGCGAGCGCCTTCGCGTCCAGTTCCTGGTGGGCTGGAATGACCGCAAAGCAGACGCCGTTACGGTCGCCGCGGACTACCAGCGTCTTGAAGACCTGCTCGGGCGGCAGACCCACCTTGCGGGCCACGGTCTCCGCCGAGAGGTCGTCCGGATCCACCTCATATTCGGCCAGTTTGTAGCGAATCCCCATTGTGTCCAGGATCCGTGTAGCATTTGTCTTCATGCTCTATCCGCAGGGTAACCTTTTCAGCAGGGGACGGTATTCAATAGCGTGAACGGCGTTACGGACACCGAGCTGATGAACGAGGTCAGCCGCGGCCGCACGGCTGCGCTCGCCGAGTTGTTCGAGCGCCATCACCGGCCGCTCTATCGCTTTTTCATGCGGATGACAGGCGACGGTGGCCTGAGCGAAGACCTGACGCAGGAAGTGTTCTTCCGGGTGCTGAAGTACAAGGACACCTATCATCCGGACCGGCCCTTTCAGGCGTGGATGTATCAGATTGCGCGGAATCTGCTGACCGACACCGCGCGGAAGAGGAAGTTCGAAGTGCTGCCGGGAGAGTTCGAGGTCGTTTCCAGTCACGCGGGGGCGGATGAGGAGATCGCCCGCAGCCAGGAGGTTTCGCTGCTGCGGCGGGCGTTAGAGTGCCTGCCACTGGAGAAGCGCGAGGTCCTGCTGCTGAGCCGCTTCCAGAACATGAAGTACGAGGAGATTGCGGCGCTGCTGGGGTGCGAGGTGAACACGGTGAAGGTGCGGGTTTACCGGGCGGTGCGGGCGCTGGGACAGACCTATCGGCAGCTTGAGGGAGAGAGGGCGGTATGAACTGCGACGACGCGAGGAAGTATTTCGTGGACGTGTGGCGGGGCGCGCGGGACGTTCCGGCGGAATTGCGGGAGCATCTGGACGGGTGCGCGGCGTGCCGCGAGGAAGTCGAGGAGCTGGGTATGGTTTGGAATCGTCTGGAGTCGCTGCCGGACCCGGAACCGAGTCCGCGGCTGCGGCAGGAGTTCTACACGCGGCTCTCGAATTATCGCGAGAAACCGCGGTTCAGCATTGGGGCGTGGCTGCGGCATCCGGTGTTTCAGGCCGCGGCGGCGGTGGTGATTCTGGCGGCGGGGATCGGCGTGGGGCGGTACGCGGGGCGGGACACCAATGCCAACGAGGCGAAGGTAGCGCGGCTCGAGGACGAGGTCACCGACATGAAGCAGATGGTGGCGCTCTCGCTGCTGCGGCAGGAATCGGCGGGCGACCGGCTGCGGGGTGTGGACTGGGTGACACAGACGCCGGACGCCGACCAGAAAGTGCTGGACGCGCTGATCTCGACCGCCAACCACGATCCCAACGTCAATGTCCGGGTGGCGGCGATCGAGGCGCTGGGGCGGTTCAATTCGACGCCGATGGTGCGGACGGCGCTGCCGAAATCGCTCAGCCGGCAGGATTCGCCGCTGGCGCAGATCGCGGTGCTGGACGAGATTGTGGAGCTGCGCGAACGCAGCGCGGCCCCGGTGATCCGGAGCCTGATCACGCAGACCGATCTGAATCCGGACGTGAAACAACACGCGCAGTGGGCGCTGCGGCAACTGGAATAGGGAAGAGGAGACGAAGGCGATGTTGAAAATGGCGATGGTGCTCGGAGTGTCGGCGCTGCTGGCGGCGTCGGCGGCGGAGCAGAAACAGAACGAAGAAAAGGTGTTTCACGGCGCGGCGGGTGGGAAGCTGACGATCGAGAATGTGTTCGGTTCGATTCACGTGACGGCGGCGCCTGGTTCGACGGTGCGGGTGAGCATGGTGAAGACGATCGAAGGACGGTCGGCCGAGGATGTCGCCGACGCGCAGCGCGAAGTGAAGCTGGAGACGAGTGAAGAAGACGGCAATGTGAAGCTGCACGTGAAGTTCCCGTGCGATTGCTGCGGCGACAACTGCTGTGGCGGCAATCACGAGCGCCACTATCAGGTCCGCTACGACTTCAATGTGCAGGCGCCGCCGGGCATGCGGCTGAAACTCTCGACCGTGACCGATGGCGACATCACGGTGCACGGCGGCTTTGGCGATTTTCAGGTGAACAACGTGAACGGCTCCATCGAGATGTCCGATATCGACGGGTCGGGTGAGGCGCACACGGTGAACGGGAAGGTGCGAGTGGACTTCGCGAAGAACCCGACCGGGCCGACATCGTTCAAATCGATCAACGGTGAACTACGGGTGGGCTTCCAGCCGGGTTTGTCGGCGGACGTGCACCTGAAGACGTTCAACGGCGAAGCATGGAGCGACTTCGATGAAACGGTGCTGCCATCGAACGGTGGGCACTGGACGGGAAAGATGTATTCGCGAGATCAGATGACCGGCGTTCGGATCGGCAAGGGCGGCCCGGCAATCGATTTCGATGCATTCAACGGCAATATCTACATACTCAATCGTGGGAAGAAGTCATGAAAAGCAAACTGTTCGTTCTCGCCGCTGCGCTGGCCGGTCTGGCCCTTGCGCAGGACGGCATCCGGATTCCGTTCAGCGATCCGGCGCGGCCCGGTCGCGTGGCCGTGCACACGCTCAACGGGAATATTGTGGTGAAGGCGGGTCCTCCCGGCGCGGTGTTTGTGGAGACGAAGGATCTGCATAAGGTTGGCAAGGCGCGCGCGGACGGCTTG
>Ga0335083_10010626_pt1 | contig 11104 bp, 9 predicted proteins | sample Lox_Sample_42_FD_206716 | JGI IMG/M metagenome (GOLD analysis project Ga0335083, IMG submission 206716) | Soil microbial communities from Loxahatchee National Wildlife Refuge, Florida, United States - Lox_Sample_4.2 | ecosystem: Environmental > Terrestrial > Soil > Wetlands | place: USA: Florida... | reverse complement strand
GGCATCCAGCGCGGCACTGATGTCGGCCGGCTTGTTCAGCTGGCGATAGAAATCAGCGACTTCGAAGTATGAATCGGACTTTGTCGGCTTCGCCGCGAGAACCTGCTGGAGCTCCTTCTCCGCTTCATCGTTATTCTTCATGCCCTCGTGTGCGTAGAGAGCGCGCGCCAAATGGCCCGCGACCGGATCGACGGCGGCGATCGCGTTCACCTGCTCCAGCGCCTCATCTTTGCTACCTCCAGCGATCCATGGCGCGTCGAGGCAATACTCTTCGAGGTCGCGCCGCGCTTCCACGTTCGACGGATTCAGCTCGACAGCCTGCTTGAACTCCGACTTCACCTTCTTCGCCATTGAAAAGCTGCGATCCCGGTCCGCTTTCCCGCCGTACGCCCGCCCGAGCCACTGGTGGTAAAGCGAGTTTTTCGGATCGAGGGAAATCGCTTTTTCCCCCTGCGCCACGGCGCTGTCCCAGTCGCGCACCTCGTAATATGCGCGCTCGAGCCAGTAGAAGAGTTCCGCGCTGGATGGATTCCCTGGCACCGCCGCCTGCAAAGTTGAGATCGCCGCCGAGTAGTTTCCCGCCGTGATCTGGCGCTGCGCGGTCTGGATGGCTGCCGACGGATCGGCACGCAGCGCGCCGCCCATCGTCAGGACGCCAGCAACCGACGCCGCGACTGCGATTCCCCGAATGCGCCATCCGCGATTTCGAGTCCTCACTTGGCCTCCTGGGCCTGCACTTGCATTCCGTCCTTCAACTGCTTGCCACCCGGCTCAGGCTCGGCAACGCGGTCTTTCTCGGTCAACCCTGAGAGAACCTCATATTTGTAAGTTCCCGCCACACCTATTGTGATGTCGCGGCGGCGCACCGTGTCGTCTCCGAAGGTGAACACGTAGTGCTGATTCACGTCTCCCAGCACGGCCGCCCGCGGCACCACCAGCACGCTGTGCCGCTCGCGCACCATGATCTGCACCTGCACGTTCGTGTTTGGCAGCAGGTCGAGCTTGTCGTTGTCGATCGAGCAAACCACTTCACCGACGCTGCGCATCCCGCGCGCCACGACCTGTTTGGGTATTTCCTCGGTATGTCCGGTCCAGGTGCGCCCGGGCCTCGCGTCCCACGTGACCAATACGCGCTGATCTTGCTCGAGCGAGCCGATGTCCGGCTCGTCTACGAACGCGCGCACACGCACGTGTCTGAGGTCGGCCATTTCCGCGAGTGTGTCCCCAAGCTTCACGAAATCTCCTGTATGTACTGGAAGGGAATAGAGCGTGCCGTCGCTCTGCGCGGTAACCGTAGCCGACGCGGCCTTGTCCTCGAGCGACTTTACCAGCTCCTGCGCCTGATTCACGTGCAGTTGCGCGCCTTGAACGATCTGCGCCGACCGCGACGTCAAGTCCTGCTTCTTCGCCTGCAGTGCTGCAAGATTCGCGCGTGCTTTCGCCAGACTCTCCTGCGCCTGCGCCAACTCGTCTTGCGTCGCGGCGTGCTTTGCCACTAAACCTTCGAGTGCCTGCTCGCTCGTTTCCAGGTTCTTCACCTGGACCTGAGCTGCCTGCAAATCGCCATCGAGTTGAGCCACCTGATCGGGAGGACCCCCGGCGCGAGCGTTGCGAAGATCGTTCTGGGCCGTCAGCAAGTCAGAACGAGCCTGTGCAAGTTGCGAGCGCACGTCGGCCGCATCGAGCGTCAAAATCACCTGCCCGCGACGCACCGACTGGCCTTCGGTGGACATCACCTTATCGACGAACGTTGGGAATTCCGCGTGCGCCACGTCCGCTGAAATCGGTTCGACCTTGCCGTTGCTCGTGATGGTCGCGCTCAGGTCCTCGCGCGTGACGCGCACAACGGTCACGACGGGCGCTTTGCGCCTCAGCGCAAAGAAGACGACGACGAGGATCGCTGCCGCGATCAAAATCCATACGAGCAGTTTTCGTCCGCTTTTTTCCGCCATGATGGGCCGCACGCCGCTTGCAGCCTGCCTCAGAAATCACGAAATTGTAACAGACCCATTCTGCGCTTGCCTACGCAAACGGCTGCCGATTGCCGCCAAAGCCGTGTCAGGATGCGTCTTAACGGACGATGCGCGACGTGCCGCTCGGGATGCCATCCGCGCGTGAACGTACGTGCGCGGTGCTAGAATGATCGCGTTTCGGCCGGAATGCGATGAAGAAGCGAACAAGAATCTCCTCCTTGCTGGGCCTGGCGGCTCTGCTGATGGGTGCCGCTGCAATGTCCCCCGACGCCGCGAGCCGCTCCCAAACCTTGTCGACTTCCGCGAAAGAAGAAACGCCGGACTTGAAGGCCTTCGTCGGCACTTGGACGGCGGTCTACCAAGGCGAAGTCTTTGCCGTGCTCGTGCTGCGCGAATACCGCGGCGGACTTGCGGGCACGCTGAACAATTTCGATATCGCCGTGGATAAGGATGGCAACTTGCGCGAAGGCACGCATAAAGACCAGGGAGATGCGCCTCTGCTGAATGCGCGTTTCAAAGACGGCGCGCTCCTCTTCGTCGTCATGCAAAAGGATCAGTACGCGCCCTCCACCGAATGGAGATTTGTTCCGAAATCCGCCGGCGAGGGAGAGCTAACGCCCCTGCTCGAACGCCAGTTCAACGCGCCAAAAGACATGGTCGCCAAGCCGATTCGCATGATTCGCCAGCACTCGAAGCCCTGAAGCCAGCTCCTCGGTAGGACGTCCTTCTCAGCCCCTGAATTTCTTGACATTGCGCGCGTTTCGGCCTAGTTTCCCGCTCAACTTTCCACTCGGGTACCTCAATTCGACAAGAAGGGGGAATGCATGAACAAGATCAATTGGGGCCGTGTATTGCTCGGAGGTTTGGTCGCTGGGCTCATCATGAATATCGTCGAGTACGTCTTCCACACCTACATCATCGCCCAGCAGGAAGGCGAGGCGATGAAGGTGCTGAATGCCCACATGATGAACGGTGCCATTCCCGTGTTTCTCGCTCTCGGATTCGTCACCGGCATCGTGGCCATCTGGCTCTACGCCGCCGCGCGTCCTCGGTACGGCGCTGGCGCCAAGACCGCGGTGCTGATCGCCATCGCCGTCTGGATTCTCGGTTACGCGATTCCGGACATTGGCGTCGCCTTCGAGGGCCTCTCCCCGATGCGCCTCATGTGCCTGGAGGCGGTCGTCGGCCTCGTCGAAGTGATCGTGGCGACGGTCGCTGGCGCTGCTCTTTACACGGAGTAACCTTCTTACTTCTGTTGCGTCCGCGCTGAAATCTGGGGGCCCGAACATCCGTAACAAGGATGAGGGCCCTCATGCGCCGCGTCGCGTCCGCTATGGCTGTATTGATTGCACTTCTTCCTCTGGCCGCCGCGTATCTGGGCCGTCAGATGGGACCCGCAGCGCTCCACCCCGCGCATGTGGCCCCGTTCCGCCTCGATGAAGCCACGCAGATGCTGGCCCGCACCCACGCAATGAGAGAAGACTTGTCGGTTCGCGCCAGCGATGGCGCCCTGCTCCAGGGATGGAAGGTCCGTTCTCCTTCCCCGAGCGGGGATTGGGTGATGCTCTTCCACGGTGTGGGAGACAATCGCACGGGAACGCTGGGCTACGCGGAATTTCTGCTTCGCGATGGCTACAGCGTGGTCATGATGGACGCCCGCGCACGGCCAAAGTGGCGGCGACATGGCCACCTACGGGTGGAAAGAGCGCTACGACGCCGTCGCGATCACGGGCCAACTTTACTCGACGGAGAACGTGCGCCGCTTGTATGCGTTCGGCGTCTCGATGGGAGGCGCCCTGGCGCTCCAGTCGGCCGCCGTCGAACCGCGCTTGCACGCCGTCGTCGCCGAGGACCCATTCGCCAGCCTGCGCGAAGTGAGCTATGACTATGCCGGGCTGCGCTTCAGCCCGCTACTCGGCAAGACACTGTTTCGCCCCGCTTCCGTCGAAGGTCTGAGCGCCATGGCCAAAGCTGGTGGATTTAATCCGGATGAAGACTCTCCGGAGCAGGCCGTCGCCGAGCACCCTTTTCCTGTCCTGCTTATCTGCGGCACGCGCGATACCACGATTCCGTGCCGCCACGCGGAGCGAATCTACAACGCTGCCATCGGACCAAGGGAACTGTGGATTGTGAAGGGCGCGCTACACGCTTCGGCGATGGGCGTCGACCCCGGTGGATACCAAGAGCGGGTGATCGACTTCCTGAAAGGGAACTAGAGGTTTCTCGTAGAACTGTCGGACTGGCTCACGTCACTCGCACCGGCTCGACATCAGCGCGCACCACGGCTCTTACCGGCGGCTTCGCCAGCAAATACAACACCGCGCTCGCGAAACAGATTCCGCCGACCAGCGCAAAAACCTGGCCATAGGAATGAAAGCGATCATACAACGCTCCCGCAGCGACCGGACCCACAGCACCTAATGTTGTTCCGAGCGGCGTCGTCACTCCGAGCAGCGCCGGGTACACCTTCGGTCCATAGTAGTTGCTCAAGATCGTCGCCATGCACGTGAACGCCATGCTGAAGCCCGTGCCCATCAGAATTGCGTAGGAATACATCATCGTCGGCGTGACGGCGTTGATGGCCAGCAGCGTTCCCGCGCCATACAAACAAACAGCCACCGCCGAAATGAAGCGCGGCTCCACACGATCGCCGATGAAGGCCACCGTCGTCTGCCCGATCATCGACGAAAGCAGCACAATGGAAATTGACTCCGCCGCTTTCCCGGGAGCATAGCCGAGCGCCTCGAGATGCCGCATCCCATGCGCGATATAGATGAAAAAGCCCATGAAGAATCCGAGATACGTCAGGATCAGGAGCCAGAGCGTCGGCGTGCGGAACGCCTCAGCGAGCGTCCAATCCTCCGTCGTCTTGTAGACTCCGCGACTTGGCTTGCTGGCGCGCATATCGGGCGACTCCGTTGCGGCTGCATCGTCGCCGTCAGGCACTTGCCCCAATTGTGCCGGGTTCTCACGCACGAAAATCGCCGCGATCGCCGCGGCCACCAGCGACATCCCGGACATCAGCCACCAGGCCGCGCGCCAATCTCCGCCGCCCCGCGCGATCACCGCGTTCAGTGTGGGCACGGCAATGAACCCGCCGATTCCCGAAGCCGTCAGCACCAGCGACATCGCGCGCCCGCGCTTCTTGTGGAACCATCGCGCCGCGCCGACTTGTGGCCCGATCGTTCCGGCCAGCGCCACGCCTGCGCCGACCACGATTCCGAATGCAAAGATCGCTCGCGGCAGAGACGTCACCCAGGTCGCCATCAGGAACGCGCCCGCCGACGAAATCAGTGTCCCGGCCACCAGCGTCGATCGGATCCCGAATCTGCGGATCGAAATCGCCACAAGCGGGCCCGGTAATCCTGCCATCAGGCTGAATACCGTGAACGCAAGGCCATGCTCCTTCCCGCTCAGATGCATCGCCTTCGCCATGTACGTGTTCACCACGCTCGTGCCGAACGTGGGGAAGCAGAAATTCAGCACGATGATCAGCCAGAAGAAGAACAGCAATTTCCAGCCGTAGAAGCTCTTTGGTTGCTGCATGGACAGCTCCATTGCGAGGCGACGGGGCCGCGGAAAGCGCTCGCATCGTGCTCCCATCCGGCGGCTCTGTCAACCGTGTGTTCTTTAGGGGGTCGGAGCTTTAGCTCCGACAGAAAGCAAGCGAGGAGACGAGGATTCAGCCCCTGAGGTGTGGCCGCTAGGCCGGATTCAGGTACTTCACAAGCACCACTTCGTTGTGCACTTCATTGTAGAGAAGTTCATCGACCAGATCGCGCACCATGAATAGTCCATACCCGCCCGGGCGCAGCCCCTTCTGTTTGCGGACTTCGCTGTGCTGCATCGGATCGTCGTCGGGATTGCTGATGGCCGCATGGTCCAAGTCCTCGATCTTAAATCCCGTGCCTGGGTCCGAGATGCGGTATTGCACCATGCGCTTGGTCTTCAGATACGAAATGCGCACTTTCTGATTCGGATCGAGCTTCCCGCCCCATTCAATCGCGTTGGTCAGTAATTCGCGGAACGCGAACCCGACATGCTCGCGGTCTTCGTCCGAAAGGTCCGATTTCAGCTGTGACATGAACCCCGTGATGCGCGCCACCGCCTCCAGCTCGCACGGCACTAGCAGCTCGATCCAGTGCGGCACCGCCGAAATCACTTCGATCGGCGCGCCGGAAGGCTTGGCCGATACAGCGTCTTTGACCAGTTCGACCACCGCACCCGGATCAAACGGTTTCCGGAAGTAGTGATACGCCTGCTCGCGGATCGCCCGCAGCATCACATCCGATGTGTCGTCCGACGTCATCACGATCGTCCGCGGGCGCTTCGGCTCTTGGTGCAGACGGGACAATAGCTCCAGCCCGTTCATTCCCGGCATCCACACGTCCGTCAGCAGCAGGTCGAATTCGTTCGCGTGCAACTTCTTCAGCGCGGCATCGCCGTCGTCCACCGCGGTCACGTCGAATCCCGCTTCTTCCAGCACGCCTTTCAGCAGGTGGCGCGTGGCGCGGTCGTCATCAGCAATCAGGATCTTCTTCATCGCGCTTTCCCTCGCGCTCTTGAGCTGCCGTCAGCACGGCCGGCCTTTCGCTGCTTGGTGGACGAGCCTGCGAACCCAGCAATCAGCTTTTTGAAGGCGGCAAGTTTACCCTCAATCGACGCGAAAATCTCGCGTGCTTCGGCAACCTGCCCGTCCTTGGCCAGAGACTCCACTTTGCGCATCTCCGCGGCGATTTCGGCGGCACCCAGCATCGCTAGCGACCCGCGTAACGCGTGTGCGGCGGCGGCCAGCGTGGCGCCGTCCTGTTGTTCGATTGCTTTGCGAATCGCAGCCACACGCTTCGGCGTATCCTGCGTGAAGATTTTGGCGACGTCGCGCAGCATTTTCGCGCTGCCGCCCAGGCGTCTCAGGAGTTCCTGCTCGTCGACCCGGCCGCTGGAGGGTTGCGTTGATTCCGAGGTAGCTTCGGCCGTCGGCGTCGCGCGGTCCGCGCCGCATAACTCCGCGACCTTGCGAAACAACTCCTCGTCCTCGTACGGCTTCGCGAAATGTGCGTCCACGCCCGCCGCGCGGGACCGCGCTCGTGCTGTCTCGCTTGCGTTTCCCGTCACCAGGATCAACGGCAAATGTCCGCCCGCCTTCGCTTCCCGCTTGCGAATCTCTCGAGCGACCTCGAGCCCGCCCATCTCCGGCATTTCTTCGTCGAGGATCACGGCATCGAAAGGCTGAGTGTCCAAGCGCGCCAGCGCCTGCGCGCCATTCTCAACCGCCAGCACCGCGTGCCCCTGTCTTTCGAGCAGCAGGGAAGTGATCTGGCGATTCACCGGCGTATCGTCTGCCAGGAGGAGGCGTAGGTGCCTGCCTGATCTCGAATCCCCAGACTGTTTCACCACCGCAATTGGTGCCGCTGCGGGTGGGCTCACCTCGACCGTGGCTTCCGCCTTCGGCAATCGGAACCAAAACCGAGTCCCGCGGTCCGGACGATTCTCCGCGCCGATCGACCCTCCCCAGCGCTCCGCGGTGATCTTGCAGAAGTAAAGCCCGAGCCCGGCTTTCCCACCGCCTTCCTTTCCCTTGCCGAAAAGCGCGAAGAGTTTCGGCGCTCCCTCGCCCGTTGGCAGGCCCGGCCCTTCGTCGTCCACGTACGCCCGCACGAATCTTCCTTCGTCGATCGCGCCGAGCATCACCCGGCCTCCAGCAGAGCTGTATCGCAGAGCGTTTTCGAGCAGATTTGTGTAGATTCGCCGCAGCCGCGACTCTTCGCCAACCACGCGCCAGCTACTCCCCAAGTCGACACCGCTGTCCAGCTCGATCCGTGCGCCGCGCTCTTCAAACGCCCCCGCGTAGTCTTGCGCCACTTGCTGTGCGCATTTCACAAGGTCGGGGGCCTGCGCCGCGTCGTGCGCCGCCGCGTCCTGCGCCGCCAGCTCCTCTGAAAACGCCTGCAGGACAGAGCGAATCATCTCTTCCTGATTTCGGGATTGCCGCTGCCCGATCTCAATCAAGTGCTGCAGTTTGGGAGACAGGCTCTCGGCCGCCAGCAGGGCAAAACAACCGCGTATCGCTGTAAGCGGTTGCGTCAAGTCGTGAATCACGCAGTGCAGCAGGATCTCTTTCTTCTGGATTTCACGCAGCAGCCGCTCGTGCTCAAGCGCCGATTCACGCGCCTTTTGCAGCAGGCCGGATTCCTCGTCGAAGTCCTTCTGAGGGTTTCGAATCAGAAGGATGCGCTTCTCGCCTAGCCGCAGCGCCGAAGCCTCCAGCGCAACCTCGCGCCCGGCGTCGGCTTGCTCGATCCAGGTGCCCGATTCGACGCGTCCGCCCGTGGAGGAATTCCAGTTGTCCTCCGCGTCCGGCAGGAAGCTTTCCAGAAACGGCATGCGCTCGGCCAACGCAACGGCCGCACCGTCAGCCGCGGCGCTGCCCAAAAGCTCCGCGCAGAACCGTGGCGGCTTCCCGAGCGCGCGGAACTGGCCGCCGCCCAGATACTCGAATGCCGCGTAGCCTTCCGCTTCGAGCAGCGCCGCCGCGATCGATTCGCCATTCGGCTCGCTGCTGGCGTCCCGGCCCATCTGAGGAGAAATCCTCACTCCCGCACCGCTCACGTCGCGATCATTCCTTTCGCCAATTCTTCAAACGCCAGCTCGACGCCCTCGCCTGTCTTCGCGCTCGTGCGAATCACATGCCGTGCCCGCGCCGCGAACTCCGCCTCCCGCTCCGGCGCAATCGCCCATTCCTCGGTCAAATCGCACTTGTTTAGCGCCAAAACGCAGGGGATTTTACCGAAATTCTTCTCTGCCTCGTCGAGAATCGCCAGTGCCTTGTCCACCGTCGCCGCGCGCGTGCCATCCGCGACCAGCAAGTATCCCGATGCGCCTCGCAGGTACGACATGCGTATCTTCTGATACTCGTCCTCGCCGTAGAGATCCCAGAGCATCAGGGTCACGTCCTGCCCTTCGACCGGCACAATCTTCTTGTCGATCTTCACACCGACGGTCGTCAGGTATTTCTCCGAAAAGATGCTCTCGACGAATCGCTTTACCAGGCTGGTCTTGCCCACGGAGAACGATCCCAGCATGCAGATCTTCTTTTGCAGCATCGCCGCGCGGCCTATCGGCTCGTCCCGGTTGCGCCGGAAACGCGAATCGTCACGCTGCGATTGTACTGGCGGTTCTGCTCATCCGTCTCGGGCCGCAGCGGCGCCGACATCCCGACGCCCGCAGCGTGCAACGCGGTCGCGGGCACGCCGAGCTTCACCAAAGCCTGCATCACATTCTCGGCGCGCTGCTGGCTCAGCCGATCGTTGGTCGCCTCCGCCCCAGTGCTGTCGGCGTGGCCCACAAGTTCGAAGGAAGCGCCGGGCGCACTCGCGCGGATCTTCTGAATCTCCGCCGCCGCAGCCCCCAGGCTTTCACTCTGCCGCGGGTTTAGCTCCGCCCGCGCCAGATCAAACAGGATAATCGTCGAGCCAAGGGAATTGAGCTGCGAATCATCGACCGCCGTGATTCCCGCGATCATCGCGGCTCGTTCGCGCATCATGTGCTCCCACGCCGCGGTGCAGCTGCCTGACGCGTGCAGCACGCCATTCTGCACGGCCAGCGTCACGCCGGCCGGTGGATCAAGCAGCTTGACCGCGCGCTGCTGCGCGATGGCGTCATCGAGCGCGTAAAACGCGCCCCAGTGAAACTCCGCCTTGCTGGCATCCAGTCCGTGCTGCTGCGCCAGCGCCGCCGGGTCGGCCGCCAGCGGATCGCGCAGTCCCTGAATCCGGTAGTGCCCGAACGATTTGCTGAACGACGTCACCACAATCCCCGGCTTGTCGCGTAGTTCGTTGGCGAATCGGCTCCACTCGCGATTCTGATATCCGATGTAGCCGAACCACGCCGCGAGCAGCACCGCCAGCGCCGTGGCGCACACCGTAAAATACGGCCGCGACTTGCTCTTTTCTTGCTGCCGGTACGACGCCGTCAGGCAGGCCGTTAGCTCGGGACGAAACGCCTCAAACGGCGCTGCGTTCCCCTCGAATTTCTCCATCTCGCGCGCGTAGCGCCGGTGCGCCTCTTCGAGCTTCTCCTTGAGCGAGAGCCGCAACTCCGGCGGCGCCTGCCCGCGAATCACCGCCGCGAGGATCGCCTGCGGTCCCTGCTCGATCCAGACTTGCAGCTGCCCCATCTGCAGGCTGTCCAGCGAGTCGCTCTGCTGCGTCTCGAACGAGTCGCGCACGAAATCGCGAATCGCGCTCAGCATGCTGGACACCATGTCCGCGTCCTGCGTCGCTACGGCGGGATCGACCACGTGTTGCAACACCAGGCTCGTCTTCAGGTGGATCAGGAAAACCTGCTCGACCCGGTACACCAGGCTCCGCAGCAGCGCCACTTCGGCATATGGCCGTCCCATCCGGATGGCCTCGAATCGCCACTGCAATCCGCGAATCGAAAACGTGCTTTCCAGCACCTGGTTGAACGACTCGACCGTCGACCGAAAAACCTCCGCCACCGACCGCCGGATCGCCGGCCCCATCACCGGGAAAAGCGCCTCGACCAGCACGTGCGAATCCTTGCGCACCGATTCGCGCACCGCCCCTTCCACCGTCGGCGTCAACGCCGCGCTCAGCGCGTGATCGCCTCCCTGGGCACGCCGCAGCTCGATCGCCTCGGCTACCACGGCGCTTGCGTCTTGCGCACGCTGCTCGGGGTTTTCCAGGCGCTCGCGCAGCGTTACGATTTCGTGCTGTTCTTCGCTGAGTAGCAGCGAACGGAGTTCCTGCAGGGCTTTCTCGTCGTCGTGGTGGGATTCCCCGGCGGACGCGCGATTCGGGTCGTCAGCGTGCTTGTCGCTCATGTGAGGGGCGGCCATGGCGTCTGCTGGTCGGCACGGCTCGCGCGGGGAGGCGAACCGGCGGATGCATTGAAGACTCTATTTCTCGGGCAAATTGAACTCGTTCTTCAGCCGCATTCCGAACTCGGTGAAAAGGTCGCCCAATCCTTCGCGGTCGGTCTTCTCCACGCGCAGCGTCGCCACTTCCTGGTCGAGCAGGCGCTTCGCCTCGCGCGACTTCTCCGCGATTTCCGACGTCAGCGCCTTCGACTGCTCCAGGATCCGCGCGCGCAGTTCAGCCGTGTCGCCG
>Ga0335083_10010625_pt1 | contig 11104 bp, 9 predicted proteins | sample Lox_Sample_42_FD_206716 | JGI IMG/M metagenome (GOLD analysis project Ga0335083, IMG submission 206716) | Soil microbial communities from Loxahatchee National Wildlife Refuge, Florida, United States - Lox_Sample_4.2 | ecosystem: Environmental > Terrestrial > Soil > Wetlands | place: USA: Florida... | reverse complement strand
GCGATCGACATCGCGCGGCGCGGCGGAGGAAGTCTCGCCGGGTCGGTGTTCACGGCGGACGAGGCAGTCGCCAGCCGCCTGGTGCTCGGACTTGCCCCCTACCACGGCCGAATCCTGGTCGCCAACCGGCACTGTGCAAAGGAGTCCACGGGGCATGGCTCGCCACTGCCGCACCTGGTGCATGGCGGACCGGGTCGCGCGGGCGGAGGCGAGGAGTTGGGTGGTATCCGTGGCGTACTGCATTACATGCAGCGGACGGCTGTCCAGGGTACCCCGGATGTCATCACGGCGGTGACCGGTCGCTGGGTCAAGGGGGCACGTCAGCTGGACCCCGGTGTCCATCCCTTCCGGAAACCCTTCGGCGTTCTGAACATCGGCGACACCTTCAACTCGGGCGAGCGGGAAGTGACCCTGGAGGACATCGAGCGCTTCGCTGCCTTGTCCGGAGATCACTTCTACGCCCATATGGACGAAGCGGCCGCGCGTCGCAACCCCTTGTTCGGCGGGCGCGTCGCGCACGGCTATTTCCTGATCTCCGCCGCGGCCGGGCTGTTCGTGGACCCGCCGTTCGGACCCGTGTTGGCCAACTACGGGATCGACGGCCTGCGGTTCACCAAGCCGGTGAAACCCGGCGACCGGATCCGGGTGCGCCTGACGTGCAAGGAGAAGTCCTTGCGTGCCGAGAAGGGTTTCGGCGAGGTACGCTGGGACACCGAGATCACCAACCAGAGCGGCGAGATCGTCGCCAGCTATGATGTGCTGACCATGGTCAGTGAGAAGAGCGTGCCGGATGCCTGAGGCCATTCCCCCGGGTGCGGCGGTGACACCGGAGAGCTGGCGCAGCCGTTACCCGAGTCTCCAGTTCGAGTCCCCCGCCGCCGGGGTACTCGAGATCGTCATCTCCAGTCCGGAGCGCCTGAACGCGGCCGATGCCGGCACGCATCGCGAACTCGCGCAGATCTGGCGCGATATCGACATGGATGAGTCCGTCCGGGCCGTGCTCGTGCGCGGGGCCGGCAAGCACTTCTCCGCGGGTGGGGATTTCTCGCTGATCGAGGACATGATCGCCAGCGAGGCGACGCTCGTGCGGGTGTGGAAGGAGGCCAGCGATCTGGTCTACAACCTGATCAACTGCTCCAAGCCCGTGGTGTCCGCCATCCGGGGGGCGGCGGTCGGAGCGGGCCTGGCGGTGGCGTTGCTCGCCGATATCGCCATCGCCGGCCGGGATGCAAGGATCATCGACGGCCACACGCGACTCGGCGTCGCTGCCGGCGACCACTCGGTCATCATCTGGCCGCTGCTGTGCGGTCTGGCGAAGGCGCGTTACTACCTGCTCACCAACGAGCCACTCATGGGCGAGGAGGCCGAGCGCATCGGTCTCGTGGCACGCTGCGTCGCCGATGACGAGGTCTACCCGACGGCGCTCAAGGTCGCGACGGGTCTGGCGCAGGGCAGCGCTACCGCCACGCGCTGGACCAAACACGCCCTGAACAACTGGCTGCGACTCGCGGGACCGAGTTTCGACACATCGCTGGCGCTGGAGTTTCTGGGTTTCCGCCTCAGCGATGCGCGCGCCGGCCTCGAAGCCGTCCGCAATCGCACGAAGCGCTGATCGATTCCCTGGCCAGATCAAACGAGCGGGAATGCGTGGCCGCGCGTCGATACCGCTTTGACCAGCACCCAGACCGTAAGTCCTGGCCGAAGCCTCAGTTCCGCGGCTGCATCGCCGGTCACGCGTGACAGCACCGTCGCTGCGCCGATATCCACCTTCACCAGGCGGGCATCCTGGTCATCGGGGGTGACCTCCGTGACCGTGCCTTCCAGTGCGTTGCGAACGCTGAGTCCACGAGGTGGCTCGGTAGCGAGGATGATGTCGCGAGCCAGCAGCTGCACGCGCACACGCGTTCCAATAACGAGCCCGCGCAGACTGACCTGAAGCAGCCCGCGTCCGACCCGCACGCCCGAGATGCCCTGGGAGTCGGCGGTGCTCTCGATCACCCCATCCAGCACGGCGCCGATCGCATCGCTTCCGATGACCGCGCGCATCTCGGGCATCAGACTGACTTCGGACACGGGCCCCTGGGCCAACACCTTGCCGGCGTCCATGACCACTATATGCGTGGCGAGCCGCAGGACTTCCTCGAACTGATGACTGACATACATCATCGGAATCGAGAGCGCGTCGCGCAGTGCTTCCAGGTACGGCAGTACTTCTTCCCGGCGCGCGACATCCAGTGACGCGAGCGGCTCATCGAGCAGCAACAATCGAGGTTGTGAGAGGAGGGCACGGCCCAGGGAGACGCGCTGGCGCTCGCCACCGGAAAGCTGGTGGGGCCGCCGATGCAGCAGTCCCCCCAGACCCAGCAGGCTGACCACGGGTTCGAACTCGATCGGGGTGGCGATGTTGCGCGCGCCGGCACGCTTGAGTCCGTAGTCGAGGTTCCCCGCGACGGTGAAGTGAGGGAACAGCCTCGAGTCCTGGAAGACATAGCCGATTCCGCGCTGCTCGGCGGGGATCGAAATACCGTAGTCGGTATCTTCGAGCACCTGCCCGTCCAGCTCGATGCGGCCGTCGTCGACGGGGACCAGTCCTGCAACGAGGTTGACCGTCGTGCTCTTGCCGCACCCGGAGCGACCGAACAGCGCAACGACCCCGGGCGTGGGCACCTGGAATCGCACTTGCAGTTCGAAGTCCTGCCAGCGCTTCATGACGGAGACTTTCAGCATCGTCCTGACACGCGCTCAACGACCCAACAGCCGGCGTATGCGCCGTGCAAGCCATTCGGCGAGCAGCAATCCGCTCAGTCCGAGTACGAAGGACAACACGGCAAGACGCAGGGCGGCGGTATCTCCATCCGGGGACTGGATCGCCGTGTACAGCGCGAGCGGAATCGTGCGTGTCTGACCGGGGACGTTGGCGGCGAAGGTGATGACGGCCCCGAATTCGCCCAAGCCGGCCGCGAAGGCGGTAACGGCGCCGGCGATCACTCCCGGCAACATGAGCGGCAGTGTGATCGTGCAGAACCTGTCGAGCGGACCTGCGCCCAGCGTCCGGGCCGCTGCCTCCAGTCCCGGGTCCAGGTGCTCGAGCGACAGACGGATGGCACGCACCATCAGCGGGAAGGCCATGACCGCGGTGGCGAGAGCCGCGCCGGCCGTGGTGAACGCCAGCTGAATGCCGAACTGCTCGTGCAGCCAGTGCCCCACCGGCCCGCGATTGCCGAACAGCAGCAGGAGCACGTAGCCGACGGCAACCGGAGGTAGCACCAGCGGCAGATGGACGAAGGCATCCAGGAGCGACCGGCCCGGAAAACGCCCGCGCGTCAGCAGCCAGGCGATCCCGACCGCCGGAGGCAGACTCAGCAGCACACTGCGCGCGGCCACTTCCAGGCTCAGGCGCAGGGCATCCAGTTCGGCGGGGCTCAGCAGTTCGGTAGGCACATCGGCACGGGCTTGGCCTGCAAGTCGGCCGGTGGACTTTCGCATGCCCTCGGCCGCCGGGCCAGAGGCTTGACTCCGGGCCATTCGCCCTCACGTTCCACTTTCAAGGAGGTAGCACGCGTCTCATGAGCATCGATCGACAGTTCGGCTGGATGTGGTCCCAGGCCTGCGAGCTGATGGACCGCGCCGACCGCCTGCAGCGGCAATTCGTCCGCTACGTAGGAGCGGGCACCGACATGGCCGTATGGGAGCCGCCGGTGGATATTCAAGAGAGCGCGGAGGGCCTGCAGTGCGTCTTCGCCCTGCCGGGCGTGGATCCGCAGCGGACCGAAGTGAGTCTGGACGCGAATGCGTTGACGGTGAGCGCCTTGCGCGCCCCGCGCCTGGGGCGGGCGGAGTCGCTCATCCGCAGGCTGGAGATTCCCCACGGGCGCTTCGTGCGCCGGATCGCACTTGCCGGGGCGCGCCTGCGCATCGGCGAGACCCGCTATGTCAACGGCTGTCTTGAAATCCGGCTCGTCCGAGCCGACGTACCCTGAAGGACACACGAGCACACCATGGCCGACATCCATCAAGCCGATTCAGACCGTCCGACGGAACCAGCGGGCCACGCGGTCAACGCGCCCCAGGCCGAGGCCATCCCCGTCATTGCCTTGCGGAACGTGCTGCTGTTTCCGGGAGCGGTGCTGCCCATTGCACTCGGTCGGGAGGAGAGCGTCAATGCGGCTCAGGAAGCCGTGCGCAGCGGTCGCAGGATCGGCCTGCTGCTGCAGCGTGATGCCGCGGTCGAGAAGCCCACATCACACGACCTGCACCCTGTTGGAGTGCTGGCCTCCGTCGTCCGCTACGTGACCGCGCCCGATGGCACCCACCATCTGGTTGCCCAGGGCGAGAGCCGCTTCCGGGTGGCCGAGTTTCTGCACGAGAAGCCGTACATCGCCGTGAGACCCGAGTCACTGCCGCAGACCAACACCGGCGGACCGGAAGTCGAGGCCCGCGTGGAAGTGCTCAAGGCGCGCGCCATCGAGGCGCTGTCGCTGCTGCCGCAGGTGCCTGCGGAGCTGACGCGCACCATCCAGTCCATCGATTCCGGCAGCCAGCTCAGCGACCTGATCGTCAGCTTCATGGACATCGGGATCCAGGACAAGCAGGCGATGCTCGAGACGCTGGATCTGCGCGAGCGCCTGGACAAGGTACTGAAACTGCTGGCGGACCGGCTGGCCGTGCTCAAGATCACACGCGACATCAGCGAACAGACCCAGACCGCGCTCGGTGAGCGCCAGCGGGAGGCGGTGCTGCGCGAGCAGCTGCGCCAGCTGCAGAAGGAACTGGGCGAGTCCGACGAATCCGACAGCGATGTGGCGGAGCTGCAGAAGGCCATCGAGGCCGCCGGCATGCCCACTGAAGTCGGCGAACACGCGCGCAAGGAGCTCAAGCGCCTGCAGCGCATGAACGAGGCGAGCCCCGAGCACGGCATGACGCGCAACTATCTCGACTGGCTGGTCGCGCTGCCCTGGAGCAAGGCCGATGTGGAGGACATCGACATCGAGCGCGCCCGGGTGATTCTCGACGCGGACCACTACGGTCTGGACAAGGTGAAGCGCCGGATCCTGGAGTACCTGGCCGTGCGCAAGCTCAATCCGCAGGGCCGCAGTCCGATCCTGTGCTTCGTCGGCCCGCCCGGCGTGGGCAAGACTTCGCTCGGCCAGAGCATCGCCCGCGCGCTGGGACTGAAGTTCGTGCGCGTCAGCCTGGGCGGTGTGCACGATGAAGCCGAGATCCGCGGCCATCGCCGTACCTACATCGGCTCGTTGCCGGGCAACATCGTGCAGGCGTTGCGCAAGGCCGGCACGCGCAATCCGGTCTTCATGCTCGATGAGATCGACAAGCTCAATGCCAGCCACCAGGGCGATCCGTCCTCGGCGCTGCTGGAGGTGCTCGATCCGGAGCAGAACGGCACGTTCCGCGACAACTACATCGCGCAACCCTTCGACCTGAGCCGCGTGCTGTTCATCGCGACCGCGAATGTGCTCGAGGCCATTCCCGGCCCGTTGCGCGATCGCATGGAGGTCATCCACCTCACCGGCTACACCGAAGAGGAGAAACTGCAGATCGCACGCCGCTACCTCGTGCAGCGGCAGCTCAAGGCCAACGGTCTCACGCCGGCGCAGGCCGAAGTGACCGATGAGGCCCTGCGGCGGGTCATCCACGAGTACACGCGGGAATCGGGTTGCCGCAATCTCGAGCGCGAGATCGGTGCCCTGTTGCGCCAGGCGGCCGTGCGCATCGCCTCCGGCAAGCTCGAGAAGGTCACGCTGGATGCGGCTGACGTGCCGGGAATTCTCGGACCGACTCGCTTCGAGAACGATGTGGCCCAGCGGACGTCCGTGCCAGGTGTGGCCACCGGACTCGCCTGGACACCTGTGGGTGGAGACATTCTGTTCGTCGAGTCGGCGCGCCTGCCGGGTAACGGCAAACTCATCCTCACCGGCCAGCTTGGGGACGTGATGAAGGAGAGTGCCCAGGCGGCACTGAGCCTGGTGAAGGCGCAGGCCACCGAGTTCGGCATCGATCCGCTGCAGTTCGAGCACAGCGACATCCACGTGCACGTTCCGGCGGGAGCGATTCCCAAGGATGGCCCGAGCGCGGGAGTGGCGATGTTCGTCTCGCTGGCCTCGCTGCTGCGACATCAGGTCGTGCGCCCCGATGTGGCAATGACCGGAGAAATCAGCCTGCGGGGACTGGTTCTGCCGGTGGGCGGCATCAAGGAGAAGACGATCGCCGCGGCACGCGCGGGTATCCGCAAGGTGATCCTGCCGGCCCGAAACCGGCGCGACCTGGAGGATATTCCGGCCAGCACGCGTGCACTGCTGGAGTTCGTGTGGGTCGAGCACGTCTCCGAAGCACTGGAGGTCGCACTGGGCGCGCCGAACGCGGAGGAATTGGTGGAGAAGGCCGTCGAGAAGGCTGCCGCAGGCAGTCGCGAACCGCGCGCACTGTCCCTCGCCTGAGATTATTGCCCGCAGCGGCATCCAATCACCGCGCTGATTGCGGCGGTCGAGCCCGATGTGAGCGGGAATTAGCCGAAGGCGGTCTTGCCCGCGGCGGGTCTGAGCGACTCGTCGCGAGCGTCGTCGGACCCGTCCATTTGGGCGTCGGGAGGTGGCGTCAGAGCCACCATAGGCTCAGGTGGAGCGTTGACTTCAATTCGCGCTCCGACTGGACTGACCTGGGGGATGGCTCCGTTGGCGTGCAGCTGCTGAGCGGTGTTCTGCAGCCAGCGCTCGATATGCAGCCGGAAACGCTCAATGGCCTCGGTACGCAGGGCCGTCAGAGCGACTTCACCCAGCGCCTTCTCCCTGGCGGGAGACAGGTGGTACCACCACTGGAGTCTTTCGAGCCGACCGTCGGGCGCAAGGTAGGGCAGCGTGATCGAGAAGCGGCGTCCGTTGCGTGTCGGGGTCGTTTCCGCAAACGCGAAATAATCCTGGAGTGCACGTGGCAGGTCGATGCTTGCCATTCTTCTTCCGCGAACCGCTGGGTGCACGGATCATAGCGGCTTTCGGGTGTCGTTGGCAGCAGACAGTTTGTGCTGCATCACCGACAGGCACTGCGCCGATTCCGGCACACTGCTGTGCCTCACGCGCTCAGGCCACCAGAGCCTTGTCGATCTGGATGGGTACCGGCGGTTGCAGGGCCGCAGCATGGGCCGCAAGGCCCTTCTGCTCGAGCCATTCGCGGTTGAAGAGCCGCGACTGGTATTTCGCGCCGCCATCGCACAGAACGGTGACGATAGTGTGGCCCCGGCCGAGTTGCTGCGCCACCCGAACCGCGGCTGCAACATTGATTCCGCTGGTGCTGCCCAGGAACAGCCCTTCTTCATTCAGCAGGCGGTAGACCAGGCGGACCGTATCAGCGTCCTCGACGTGAATCGCCTCGTCGATGGGTGCGTCCTTGAGGTTTGCCGTGATCCGTCCGATGCCGATGCCTTCGGTGATCGAGCCCGAGCCGGTTGCCTTCAGGGCTCCATTGCGGACGAACTCGTAGAGACTGCTGCCCGGGGGATCGGCCAGAACGCAGCGGATGGAGCGGCGACGCGACTTCAAGTACTCGGAGACCCCGGCAAAGGTGCCACCCGTGCCGGAAGCTGCCACGAAAGCGTCGATGCGCCCGTGGGTCTGGGACCAGATCTCCGGGCCGGTGGTTTCCAGGTGCGCCTGGCGATTCACCGTGTTGTCGAACTGGTTCGCCCAGATGGCGTTGGGAAGCGTGGTGGCCAGCCGTTGCGCCACCTTCTGGTACTGGTTCGGATTGCTGTAGGGGACCGTCGGTACCTTGTGAACCTCAGCGCCCAGGGTCTCCAGCAGGCGGTATTTCTCCGGCGACTGGTTGTCGGGCATCACGATCACGCAGCGGTAGCCACGCGCATTGCAGACGTGCGCCAGACCGATGCCGGTGTTGCCGGCCGTCCCCTCCACAACCGTTCCGCCGGGAGCAAGCTCGCCACGTTGCTCCGCGGCCGTGACGATGGCACGGGCGGCCCGGTCCTTGACCGAACCGCCGGGATTCATGAACTCGGCCTTGCCGAGGATCTCGCAGCCGGTCTCTTCACTCACGCCGCGTAGGCGGATCAGCGGGGTGTTGCCCACCGACCCGGAGAAGCCGTCGCAGATGCTCATGCGGCGGCGCCTTCGGGAGCGGGCACGGTGTCGGAAGCCGTGGAAGTGGCCGTGGCAGCGGTGGCGCCAATGGCGGCAGCCGTGGCGGTGGTGGCCGTGGTGGCGGCGAGAGCAGCCCGGGAGAAGCTCTCGAGCTCGGCCCCGATGAACGAATCGGCAGCTGTCAGTGCCGTCACTTCGCCGATCACCAGCAGGGCAGGCGGAGCGACTGCCGCATCGGCCGCCGTCGCCGCAATCGATGTCAGCGTGCCGCGCAGGATGCGTTGTTCCGGGAGCGTCGCGCGTTCGATCAGAGCCACGGGATGATCAGCCGGTGCACCGGCCGCCAGCAGCTTCTCCACAATGCGCGGCAGGTGCGTCACGCCCATGTAGAAGACGACGGTCTGCCGGCCTCGCGCCAGTGACTCCCAGTCCAGCGCATCATCATCGAGCGCGTGACCGGTGACGAAGGTGACACTCTGCGCCACCTTCCGGTGTGTCAGCGGAATGCCGGCACACGCGGCGGCACCGAGGGCCGCCGTGATGCCAGGTACCACGATGTAGGGTATCCCGTGGGCGGCAAGTGCTTCGATCTCTTCGCCTCCGCGGCCGAAGACGAACGGATCGCCACCCTTCAGCCGGGCCACGCGCAAGCCCTGACGCGCATACCGCACCAGCAGCTCGTTGATCCGCGCCTGGGCGGTGTGATTGCCGGCCTCCTTGCCCACGAAGACCCGCTCGGCGTCGCGGCGCGCGCGTTCGAGCACGCCCTCGGGCACCAGGCGATCGTAAAGAATCACATCGGCCTGCTGTAACAGTTGCAGTGCCCGCAATGTGAGCAGGTCGGGGTCCCCCGGGCCGGCTCCGATCAGGTAACACTCACCCAGTCCGCGCCCACCGGTGGCGGCCGATCGCGTCAGGCTCGAGGTACGCAGCTCGCGGTCGAAGGACTCGCTGGCGCCGCTCTCATCTCCGGCGAGGACGCGCTTGCCCACGATTCCGTCGGCGATGCGCTCCCAGAACGAGCGGCGCGCGGGGGTGCGCAGAGTACGTTTCACGGCTTCGCGTCGTGCACCCATGAATCGGGCCAGTGCCCCGAGCCGCGCGGGCAGGAGCGCCTCCAGCTTCTCGCGCACATTGCGGGCAAGCACGGGTGCGTGCCCCGCCGAACTGATCGCGACGACGATGGGTGAACGATCGATGATGGCCGGAAAGATGAACGTGGAGGCCGCCGGGTCGTCCACGATGTTGACGGGGATGTGCTTCGCCTGCGCGGCTGCCGAGACGGCGGCATTCACCTCGCGGATCCCTGTCGCCCCGACTACCACCACCGCACCCACGACATGGGGCGGCGCAAAGCGCTCACGGATGATTCGCAGATCGCCCTGTGCGGCAAAATGCTGCAACTCCTCGCTCACCTCGGGCGCCACCACGGTGACGAGGGAGCCGGCACGCAGCAGCAGTTCGACCTTGCGGGCGGCCACACGACCGCCACCCACGACGAGGGCAGGGCGTCCGTCCAACTTGAGGAAAAGGGGCAGGTAGTCCATGCGCGGGACGTCGGTCAGGCTTGCGCCGCCACCTGGCGAACTCTCGGATGTAGGCCGCATTCACGGGACTCGGGTTGTTCCCACCACCAGCGGCCGGCGCGACGACTTTCGCCGGGTTGTATCGCGCGCGTGCAAGGGGAGCAGCCGATGCTGGGGAACTGGCGATCGTGCAGCCTATTGTACGGCAGCTTGCGGGCCCGGATGTACTGCCAGACCTGCTCCTCGCTCCAGTCCAGCAGCGGACTGACCTTGTAGAGGCCGTATTCGCTGTCCCACTCCGACGGGCTGGCCTGCGCGCGCGATGCCGACTGCTCACGGCGCACGCCAGTCACCCAGGCCGTGTAGCCCGCTATGGCGCGCTTGAAGGGCTCTACCTTGCGGATCCTGCAGCAGGACAGCCGGGCGTCCAGGCTGTGGTAGAAACCGTTGACGCCCTGCGCCGAGACCAGGCCTTCCAGCTCGCGGGCATCCGGGTACACGAGCCGCAGGGAACGCTTGTAGCGCCGTTCCAGCTTCTCGAGCAGCTCGTAGGTCTCCTCGTGGAGCCGGCCCGTATCGATGCTGAACATGTCGATGCCCGGCACGTCGCTCCAGATGATGTCCGTGAGCACCATCGCCTCGGCACCCAGGCTGTTCGAGTAGACCACCCGGCCATGCTCGCGCAGCGCGCTCGCCAGCTGCTCACGCACCGCGGCGGCTTTCTGCTCCAGTTCCAGTGTCAGCACGGCTCCCATGATGGGTTCGACTATAGCCAGCGCTTCCGGACCCTAGAACGAATGGTTTCTTCTGAAGGACTCCGCAGTGGTTATAAACGGGTGATAGGGCTGTAACAGGCCGGTTCGTGCGCCACCGGGCAGCGCGCGGCCCGGCAGCGCGCGTTCGCCGCAACGCGCAAGGTTGCGCTAGTCTTGCGACATGAAACTGCATCAGCTGCGCTATCTGGCCGCGGTGGCCCAGAGCGGCCTGAACATCACCGCGGCCGCCCAGAAACTGCACACCTCCCAGCCGGGCGTGAGCAAGCAGATCAAGCTGCTCGAGGATGAGCTGGGGTTCCAGATCTTCGTGCGCGAGGGCCGCAATCTCACGCGGATCACCCCTGCCGGTCAGCAGGTGATCGAGCGCGCCCTGCGCATCCTGCAGGAGGCGCAGAGCATCCGTGACCTGTCCACGGAACTGCGCGACGAGGGCAGGGGGAGCCTGTCGATCGGCACCACCCACACGCAGGCGCGCTACGTGCTTCCGGATGTGATCCGGCAGTTCCGCGGGCGTTATCCGAACGTGCGGCTCAACCTTCACCAGGGCACCTCGGAGCAGATCGCCGAGATGGTGGCGCACGACCGCATCGACTGCGCGATCGCCACCGGGTCGCAGAACCTGTTCGCGGACCTGACGCTGATGCCGTGCTATCTGTGGCATCGCACGGTGGTGGTGCCAGCCGATCACCCCCTGGCCAGT
>Ga0335083_10010624_pt1 | contig 11104 bp, 8 predicted proteins | sample Lox_Sample_42_FD_206716 | JGI IMG/M metagenome (GOLD analysis project Ga0335083, IMG submission 206716) | Soil microbial communities from Loxahatchee National Wildlife Refuge, Florida, United States - Lox_Sample_4.2 | ecosystem: Environmental > Terrestrial > Soil > Wetlands | place: USA: Florida... | reverse complement strand
AAGACGCAGATCAGCGACGAGATGATGCCGACGAAGAGTGAGGTACGGCCGCCGTAGAGCAGGCGAACGGCGACGTCACGGCCGTTCTGGTCGGCGCCGAGCACGAACTTGCCGCCGGCGCCGAACCACGTCGGCCCGATCGGGATCGACGCCACGAGCTTGCCCTTGATGATGCCGCCGGGCGAGACGACCGGCGTCTCCTTCCCGTTCACCCTGACGTTCTCGAGGATGTGGTTCGTGTTCGGGCCGGTGTGGGCGACGTGCTTCGCGTACACCGGCGCGAGCATGCAGGCGACCACGATGACGATGAACAGCCCGAGGAAGAAGAAGGCGACGTAGTTGCGGCGGAGCCGGCGCCAGGCCAGATACCACGGGCTCCGGCCGCGGATCGCCGACGGCTCGTCGGCAGCCGCGAGCAGGCTTGCGGACTCGAGCGTGAACTCGCTCTCGGTTACCCGCTCTGCCACTCGGCTCCTCCGCTGGATTGGTGGTCGGGGGCGCCGTCACCGGCGCCCCCGACATTCTCGCACGTACCTGCCCGCCTACTTCATGCAGATCGTGGAGTAGTCGAACTCGTACAGCACGTGGTTCACGTAGCAGCTGAGGTCGACCGAGGAATAGAAGAAGTCCGTGAACTGCCGGTTGAGGAACGGCGCCCACGGGGCCTGCGCCATGACCTCCTTGTCAACCAGCGCCCAGCGGGAGTTGACCGCCGGGGTGAGGACGGGCTCCTTCTTCAGCGAGTCGATCTGAGTGTTGACCGACGCGTCGTTGAAGTTCGCGTAGTTGTTGTTGTGCGTCTGGGTGATCCGCTCGCCGTTGAGCAACACGTCGAACCAGTCGAGCGGGTGCGGGTAGTCCTGGAACCAGTCGGCGAAGCCGATCTGCGCCTTCGTCGCCTGGTTCCCGATCGTCGTCCAGTAGACGGCCGCGTTCACGATCTTCTGCGTCGCCTTCAGGCCGATCGAGTTGAGGACGTCCGTCAGGTACGCCGTCGCCCGCGGGTCGAGGCCGCGGTCGTGGTTCCAGACCGTGACCGCCATCCCCTTGTCGCCGGACGCCGCGATCAGCGCCTTCGCCTTGGCGAGGTTGTAGGGGTACGGGTTGATCTTCCTGTACTGCGGATAGGTCGGCGGCAGCACCTGCTCCGTCGTCTGCGCGAGGCCGCCGTAGACGCGGACGAGCGCCTGACGGTCGATCGCGTAGTTCACGGCCTGCCGCACCTTGAGGTTGTTGAACGGCGCGACCCGCGTGTTCATGAAGAAGTAGTACGTGTTCGCGGGCGTGAACAGCTTGATCTGATCCGGGTACTTCTGCTGGACCTGCGAGAGCCGGTCCGGCGGGATCGGGTGATAGCTCATCCAGTCGTCCTGGCCGCTGATCGTGCGCTGCAGCGCGACGTTGTCGTCGCCGATGATGTCCCAGACGACCTTGTCCGGGTTGCCGACGGGGACGTTGCCGCCGAGGAGCGACGCGTCGAAGTGCGGGTTCCGAACGAGGGTGATCTCCTTGTTCGGGGTGTAGCTCTGGATGATGTACGGCCCGGTCGACGGCGCAGGTGTCGTCGACTGGTCCTTCGCCGGGGTCGAGGCCGGAAGCGGCGCCGCGAACTCCGTGGCGAGGATGTTCATGAAGTCACCCTGCGGCGCCGTCAGCGTGATCGTGATCTTGCCGGTGGCGTCGTCGGCCGTGATGCCGCTGATCGATCCCTGCTTCGTCTTGCCGAACTCCGCGGCGCCGACGATGTTGCCGAAGAAACCGACGCCGGGTGAGTCGACCTTGTAGTCGCGCTCGATCGTCGCCTTGAAGTCACTCGCCTTGACGGGCGTGCCGTCCGAGTACTTGACGCCCTTGCGGAGGGTGAGCGTGTACGTCTTGCCGTCCGACGAGACGGTCGGCAGGCTCTCCGCGAGGTACGGGACGATCGTCGCCCCGTCCGGCCCGTTCACGTGCTTGTAGCCGAGCAGCGGGAGATAGACGTTCCACATCACGCCCCAGCCTTCGACGGTGTACGACAGGCCTGGGTCGAGATAGTCCGTGCCGGTGTCCATCGCGATGCGGAACAGCGCGAAGCTCTTGCCGGCGGCGCTGCTGCTCGTCGTCGTCGATCCGGACGACGTCGTCGTCGTCTTGCTTCCTCCGCCTCCGCCGCAGGCCGCCGCGATCAGCGCGACGCCGACGGAGAACGAAGCGGCCGTCAACAGCCACTTCAACCGATGCCTACGGTTCAAATCCTTTACCTCCCCGGGCTCGTTTCGCTGGCGCGGCACAGGCGATCGACCGCCTCCGCACGCGGTGCATTCTTACATGACGTCTTCCGATGAATCCTGGTTAGGTGAATCGTTCGTGAATCGGATTCCGCGGCGCCGCCGGGTCCGGAGCTCCGCGGGCTCCGGCTCCTCGACGACGCCGTCCACGCCTTCCCGGCGGGTCGCGTGGAGGATGCGGCCCTCGCCGACCCAGAAGGCGATGTGGTCGGCCGCTACCGCGTCGCCGTAGGTGACGAGATCTCCGGGCCGGAGCTCGTCCTCCGGGACCGCCTCTGCGGCCCCCTCCTGCTGGTCGGCGTCCCGCGGGACGAGCCGCCCGACGGCCCGGTAACTCATGTGGACGAGGCCCGAGCAGTCGATGCCACCCGCGCTCATGCCGCCCCAGAGGTACGGCGCGCCGAGCAGCGACCGGGCCGCCTCGACGGGGTCGGAGGCCCGCGGCTCCAGCCAGTGGGGGTCGGGGCCGCCTCCGAGCGCGTCCTCGCGGATCCAGCCCGGGTAGCCGTAAGCGGTGCGGATGCGGATCCACCCGTCGCGCACCCCCTCCGTCCGGAGCGGTTCGCCGGGGAGCGCCTGCGTCACCTGCTCCGCGTCGCCGCTCGGCTCGGCTCGGACGGGCGTGAGCTGGTAAACGAACGTATGTTCGCCTACGCTGTCGGCCATGCAGCTCAGCCTAGACGCGGCCGACCGGCTGGTGGAGCTCGTCGAGGAGCGCCGCGGGCCCGTGGTGGCCGACGAGGCGGCGCGGCGGCTGTTCGCGCTGCGGCAGGCGCCGGTCGGGCTGGCGCGGTCGCTGCTGGCGGAGGTGGTCGACGCCGACGCACGGCTCGCGTGGAGCGGCGACGCGGTCTCGCTCGCGCGTCCGCCCGGCGACGGGCTCCTCCTGGAGGAGGCGACGTACGTCGTGGTCGACCTCGAGACGACCGGGCTGCGGCCCGGCTCGTCCCAGATCTGCGAGATCGGCGCGGTGCGCGTGCGCCGGCTCGAGCTCGCGGAGGAGTTCCAGACGCTCGTCAATCCCGGGATGCGGATGGCGCCGGCCGCCTCGGCGCTGACGGGGCTCCGGGACGCGCAGCTCAGGGGCGCTCCGCCTCCGGCGCTCGCGGTGCGGCGGTTCCTCGGCTTCGCCGGCGACGCGGTGCTCGTCGCCCACAACGCGCGCTTCGACCTCGCGTTCCTCGACCGCGAGACGCAGCGGCTGACCGGGTCGCGGATCGCCTCGCCCGTCGTCGACACGGTCGCGCTCGCGCGGCGCCTGCTCGCCGGGCGCGTGCCGCGCGCGAGCCTCGCGCAGCTCTCGCACTTCGTCGGGACGTCGGTGCAGCCGTGCCACCGGGCGCTGCCGGATGCGGCCGCGACGGCCGAGGTGCTGCTCGCGCTGATCGGACTCGCGCAGGAGCGGGGCGCTCGGACCGTCGCCGATCTCGTCGCGCTCCAGGCGACGAGGACACGCCGGGTGTGGGACAAGCGCCACCTCGCGTTCGGCGCCCCGGCGCGTCCCGGCGTCTATCTCTTCCACGACCGGAACGGGCAGGTGCTGTACGTCGGGCGCGCCCGCGACCTGCGCGGGCGGCTGCGCTCGTACTTCCGGTCGGAGCGGCAGCGGCCGGCGGTCGAGGCGGCGGTGGGAGCCGCGGAGCGGATCGAGTGGCGGGTGCTCGGCTCCGAGCTCGAGGCCGCGCTCGAGGAGCTGCGGCTGATCCGCGCGCTACGCCCGCCCGCGAACGCGCGCGTCGCGAGGCCCGACCGCTTCGTGTGGCTGCGCCGCCGCGGGGACGGCGTCGTCGCCTCCTCCAAGCCAAGTGACAACTTGTCACTTGGGCCGATCGGGTCCCGGCGAACGGCGCAGCTCGCGGCCCGCGCGCTCGAGGCGGAGGAGCTCGAGCGGCCGGCCGCGGCGCTGCCGCGACTGCGGCGGAAGCTCGCCGACCTCAGCGACGCGCGGCGGTTCGAGGACGCGGCCCGGCTCCGCGACCGGATCGACGCCCTCGAGCGCGTCTGCCGCGAGCTCGAGCGGACGGCGCGGCTGCTCGCGCTCGAGCGCTGCCTCGTCGTGCCGGCCGCCGAGCCCGGGCACGCTCGCGCCTTCTTCGTCGCCGGCGGCCGCATCGCCGACGTGCGGACGCTCCCGCCCGGAAGCGGCCACCTCGAGATCCAGGCCGGGCTCGCCGCGGCGCGACAGGTCCAGGGGTCAGACCCCGGGACCTGTCTCGACGAGCTGATGCTGGTCGCGTCGTTCCTGCGCAAGCCGCCGCCGGAGCTGCGGTCCGCGCCGCTCGAGCTCGACGCGATCCTCCGCGCCGCTGAGCACGTGTGCGCCCGCAGCGGACGTGCCCCGGTGCCAGACCCCAGGACGCGTCCGCAGGAGAGAGGTTTGTTCTAGACGCCGCCTACGCGGCGACGCTGATCAGGTCGCGCAGCGCGCCCAGGCGCGCGAGCGCCTGACCCTCGAGCTGCCGGACGCGCTCGCGCGTCAGGTCGAGCTCGTTGCCGATCGCCTCGAGCGTCCACGGCTCGCCCTCGAAGCCGAACCGCAGCTCGAGGATCCGCCGCTCCCGCTCGGGCAGCGCGTCGAGCGCGCGCCGGACGCCCTGGCGCCGGAGCGACTCCTCCGCCTCGTCGAACGGGTCGGCCGCCTCGCGGTCCGCGAAGAGATCGCCGAGCTCCCCCTCGTCGTCCGCGCCGACCGTCTGGTTCAGCGACACGGACGCGTGCGCGGCCCCGAGCGCCTCGTCGACGTGCTGCATCGGCAGTCCGGTCGCCTCGGCGAGCTCGTCCTTCGTCGGCTCGCGGCCAAGCTCGACCTCGAGCCGCCGCGCCGCGCGCGACAGCTTCTGCTGGCGCTCGACGACGTGCACCGGGACGCGGATCGTGCGCGCATGGTTCGCGACCGCGCGCTGCACCGACTGCCGGATCCACCACGTTGCATACGTCGAGAACTTGTACCCGCGCCGCCAGTCGAACTTCTCGACCGCGCGGTTCAGCCCCAGCGTCCCCTCCTGGATCAGGTCGAGGAACGGGACGCCGAGCCCCCGGTAGCCCTTCGCGATCGACACGACGAGACGCAGGTTCGACTCGATCATGCGGCGCTTCGCGGTCGGGTCGCCGCGCTCGATCTGCTTCGCGAGCATGACCTCCTCGGCCGCGGTCAGCAGCTTGTGGCGGCCGACGTCGGCGAGGAAGAGCTGCAGGCTGTCCGCTGCGCCCGAGACCTCGGCCGCGGGCGCGGGCTCGGGCTCGGGCTCGGGCTCCGCCTCGGCGGCGGCCGCCTTCTCCTTCTCCTTGTCCGTCTCGCTCTCGGCCGCAGGCTGGCCGATCTCGAGCCCGATCCGCTCGAGCTCGCGCGTCAGCTCCTCGACCTCCTCCTCGTTGAGGTCGAGCTCGAGCGTGAACGCCTCGAACTCCGCCGGCTCGATATAGCCGCGCTCCTCGGCTCCCTCGACGAGGGCCCGCGCCTGGTCCGTCTCGAGCAATTCGTGAAGCTGGTTCTGCGTCAGGGTCCTCTCAGTCCTTTCGGTCCTGCGTCGAGAGCGTCAGCAAACCTTCTCACTCTAGGAGGGAAATCCTCCGCTTGCCAGGGGAACCGCGATCCGGCTCGGGAAGCCGGATTCCGAGACTTCGAACGTGCCTTGCGCCTGTGTCATTCCGTGAAGACGGACGGGTGGTTTGCGCCGGCGACGGGAAGCTTCGCCCTCCTATTGTACGACGCCGGGCGGCTGCGTGAAGTTGGCTCTTCCGGACGCGTTCAGGAGCGCTTCAGGAGGCCTTGCGGCGGCCGCGCGCGGGGCGCTTCGCCGCCGGGCCCTTGGCCCGCCGCTCGGCCAGGAGCTCGACGGCACGGTCGAGCCCGAGGCTCTCCGGGTCGTCCCCCTGGCGGAGGCTCGCATTCGTCTCGCCGTCGGTCACGTACGGCCCGTAGCGGCCGGACTTGACGACGATCGGCTTGCCCGTGACGGGATCCGGCCCGAGCTCCTTCAGCGGCGCGGCCGCCGGGCGCTGGCCGCGGCGCCGGCGCGGCTGGGCGAGCACCGCGAGCGCCTCGTCGAGCCCGATCGTCAGCAGCTGCTCCTCCGTCTCGAGCGAGCGCGACTCCTTCCCCTTCTGGACGTACGGCCCGTAGCGGCCGTTGCGCGCGACGATCTCCTCCCCGTCGTCGCCGACGCCGAGCACGCGCGGGAGGCTGAGCAGCTGCAGCGCCTCGTCGAGGGTCACCGTCTCGGGCGACATCGACTTGAAGAGCGACGCGGTGCGCGGCTTCTCCCTCGCCTCCTCGGGCAGCACCTCGGTGACGTACGGCCCATAGCGGCCGGTCCGCGCGGAGATCTCGCGGCCCGTGGCCGGGTCGACGCCGAGCGCGCGGTCGCCGGACGGCTGCGCGAGCAGCTCCTCGGCGCGCTCGACCGTGAGCTCGTCCGGGACGACGTCCTCCGGGATGTTCGCGCGCTGCCCGTCGCGCTCGAGGTACGGGCCGTAGCGGCCGACGCGGAGCACGATCCCGTTGCCGATGTCGATCGAGTTGATCTCGCGCGCGTCGATGCCGCCCAGGTCGGAGACGAGCTGGTGGAGGCCGTCGCTCCCGTCGCCGAAGTAGAAGCGGCGGAGCCACTCGACGCGGTGCTCGTCGCCCGCGGCGATGCGGTCGAGGTCGTCCTCCATCCGCGCAGTGAAGTCGTAGTCGACGAACTGCCCGAAGTGCTGCTCGAGCAGTCCGACCACGGCGAACGCGAGGAACGACGGGACGAGCGCGGTCCCCTTCTTGAAGATGTAGCCGCGGTCGAGGATCGTCCCGAGAATCGACGCGTACGTCGACGGGCGGCCGATCCCGAGCTCCTCGAGCGTCCGCACGAGCGTCGCCTCGGTGTAGCGCGCCGGCGGGTTCGTCTCGTGCCCCTGCGGCTCGAGCTCGAGCAGCGTCACCGTGTCGCCCTCGGCGAGGTGCGGCAGCCGACGCTCCTCGTCGGAGTCGCCCGAGCCGTTCGCGTTGCTGCTCTCGTCGCGGCCCTCCTCGTACGCGGCGAGGAAGCCGCGGAAGGTGATGACCGTGCCCGAGGCGCCGAACTCGGCCTTCTCGCCGGCCGACGAGGTGCCGGCAATCCGCAGCGAGACCGTCTGTCCCCTCGCGTCCGCCATCTGCGACGCGACCGTGCGGATCCAGATCAGCTCGTACAGGCGATGCTCGTCGCGCGTCAGCTCGCGTTCGACCTCCTGCGGCGTCCGGAAGACGTCGCCGGAGGGGCGGATCGCCTCGTGCGCCTCCTGCGCGTTCTTCACCCGGCGCTCGTACCGACGCGGCTGCGCCGGGACGTACTCCGGGCCGAAGAGCGTCGCCGCCTGCGCGCGCGCGGCCGTGAGCGCCGACTCCGACAGCGTCGTCGAGTCGGTGCGCATGTACGTGATGTAGCCGTTCTCGTAGAGCCGCTGGGCGATGCGCATCGTTGTCTGCGCCGTGAAGCGGAGCTTGCGGCTCGCCTCCTGCTGCAGCGTGGAGGTCATGAACGGCGCGCTCGGCCGGCGCACGTACGGCTTCTCGTCGACGCGCGAGACGCGGAAGGACGCGCCGTCGAGCCGGTCGGCGAGCCCGCGCGCGGTCGCCTCGTCGAGCTGGAGCGCGTCGGCGCTCTTCAGCTGTCCGTCCGGACCGAAGTCGCGGCCCTGCGTGACCCGCTTCCCGTCGAGCCCGACGAGGCGCGCCGAGAACGACTCCGGATCGAACGTCGCCTCGAGGTCCCACCAGCCCGCGGCGACGAACGCCATCCGCTCCCGCTCGCGCTCGACGACGAGGCGCGTCGCCACCGACTGGACGCGGCCGGCGGAGAGCCCGCGCATGATCTTCTTCCAGAGCACCGGCGAGATCTCGTAGCCGTAGAGGCGGTCGAGGATCCGCCGCGTCTCCTGCGCATCGACGAGCCGCTGGTCGACGTCGCGCGTCTCGCCGAGCGCCCGCTCGATCGCGTCGCGCGTGATCTCGTGGAAGACCATCCGCCGCACGGGCACCTTCGGCTGCAGCACCTGGAGCAGGTGCCAGGCGATCGCCTCGCCCTCGCGGTCCTCGTCCGTCGCGAGCAGGAGCTCGTCGGAGCCGGCGAGGAGCTTCTTCAGCTCGCTGACCTTCTTTCTCTTGTCGGGGTCGACGATGTACAGCGGCTCGAACTCGTGGTCGACGTCGACGCCGAGCCGCGCCCACGACTCCTTCTTGTACTTCTCCGGGATGTCGGCCGCGCGCTCCGGCAGGTCGCGGATGTGGCCGACGCTCGACTCGACGACGAAGTCCTTGCCGAGATAGCCGGCGATCGTCTTCGCCTTCGCCGGCGACTCGACGATCACGAGCCGCTTGTGGGTTCCGTCCTGTGACACGGCTGGTCACGATAGCGCCCGGCCCTGAAGGTGAATACTCCCCCTGATGCGGCCGTCGCCCCTCTACAACGTGATCGCCTTCCTCAGCCTCCCCATCCTGTACGGCCTCTACCGGCTGAAGGCGCACGGACGGGAGAACGTCCCGGAGGGCGGCTGCGTGCTCGCCTGCAACCACCACTCGAGCTTCGACCCGTGGCCGCTGGGGGTGCCGCTCTGGCCGCGGACGTGGCTCCGGTTCATGGCGAAGTCCGAGCTGTACTGGTTCCCGATGAAGCTCGTCGTCGACGGCGCCGGCGCGTTCCCGGTGAAGCGCGGCCAGCGGGACGTCGTCGCGATCGAGACGGCGATCCGGCTCGCGCGCGAGGGCAACGCGATCGCGATGTTCCCGGAGGGGACCCGCCGGACGAAGGGACTCGTGAAGAAGTTCGAGTCGCGGCCGCGGACGGGGGCCGCCCGGATCGCGCTCGAGGCCGGCGTCCCGCTCGTGCCCGCGGCGGTCCGCGGCACCGACCGGCTGCTCCGGCTCGGGAGGATCCGGGTCGCCTACGGCCCCCCGATCGAGCTCGACGACCTGCGCGGGCTCGACGGGCACGAGGCGGCGCAGCAGGCGACCGAGCGTCTGATGGAGCGGATCTACGAGCTCGAGGCGTCGCTCTGAGCGGGATTCTGCTCGCGGTCGACGGCGACTCGCTCGCGCACCGCGCCTACCACGGGCTGCCGAAGTCGGTGCGGCTGAACGCCGTCGTCGGCTTCTCGAACATGCTGACGACGCTGTGGCAGCGCGAGCGCCCGGAGGCGGTGCTCGTCGGCTGGGACACGCTCACCGTCCCGACCTACCGGCACGAGTCGTTCGCCGCGTACCAGTCCGGGCGCGTGTTCGACGACTCGCTCCTCGAGCAGCTGGAGCTCCTCCCGGACCTCGTCCGTGCGATGGGCTTCGCGGCGGCGAAGGCGCCCGGCTACGAGGCGGACGACTTCCTCGCGGCGGCGCCGCGCGCGTGGGCCGGTCCGGTGCTCGTCGCCACCTCCGACCGCGACGCGTTCCAGCTCGTCAGCGACCGGGTCACGATCCTCCAGCCGGCGAAGGGCGTGAGCGAGGTCAACCGCATCGGCCCCGCCGAGGTGCGGGAGCGCTACGGCGTCGAGCCCGAGCAGGTGCCCGACCTGATCGCGCTGCGCGGCGACCCGTCCGACAAGCTCCCCGGGGCGCGCGGGATCGGCCCGAAGAAGGCGGCCGAGCTGCTGCGGCAGTACGGCACCCTCGAGGCCGTCCTCGCGGACGGCCGGTTCGCGTCGGAGGCGGAGGAGTTGCGCCTCTTCCGGCGAATCGCGACGATGGACGCCTCCGCCCCTCTTCCTCCCCTCGAAGACCAGACACCACAGTGGGCGGAGGCGTCTTCCTTCGCAGACTCGCTCGGGCTCGGCGCGCTGGCCGGGCGCCTGGCCGCTCTCGGGTGATCGCCCCATCGACGTCCTGACGCATCCGGCGCTCGCGCACCTGCACCCGACGGGGCACCACCCCGAGCGGCCGGAGCGGATCGCCGTGCTGCTCGCGCGTCGGCACCTCTGGTCGGAAGGACGCCGCGCGACCGAGGAGGAGCTCCTGCTCTGCCACGCGCCCGAGCACGTGAACCGCGTGCGCGCGACCGAGGACCCGACGTGGCTCGACTACGACACGATCTGCACCGAGTCGAGCTTCGAGGCTGCCTCGCTCGCGGCCGGGACGGCGATCGAGGCGGCGCTCCGCGGCGGCTTCGCGCTCGTCCGCCCGCCCGGCCATCACGCGCTGCCCGACCGGGCGATGGGCTTCTGCCTGTTCAACAACGTCGCCGTCGCGGCGCGGGCGGCGCAGCGCGAGCTCGGGCTCGAGCGGGTCGCGATCGTCGACTTCGACGTCCACCACGGCAACGGGACGCAGGCGATCTTCTGGGACGACGACAGCGTCCTCTTCTGCTCGCTCCACCAGTGGCCGTTCTATCCCGGCAGCGGCGGGCCGGCGGAGCAGCGCGAGACGACGGTGAACGTCCCGATGTCGGCAGGCTCCGGCGACGAGGAGTACGTCCACGCCTTCGAGCACACCGTCGAGCCGGCGGTCGCGCGGTTCGAGCCGGAGCTCGTCCTCGTCTCCGCCGGCTTCGACGCGCACGTCGACGACCCGCTCGCGGACATGCGCGTGAGCGAGGACGGGTTCCGCGAGCTCGCGTCGCGTTGCGCCGGGATGGCTCCGCGCGTGGCCGCCGTGCTCGAGGGGGGCTACGAGCTCGACACGCTGCCGGGACTCGTGGACGCGGCCCTCGACGGGTTCACGCATCCGGGCCCTGGGTAGCGAACGGCCCCTTCGAGAGGGGCCGTTCGCTGCCGCAGTACGAATTTCCGCCATCGCCCCGCGTGGAAGGGGCCGTCATTGTCTGCCTGCAGCATCGACGGGATCGCGGCGCGACTTTTGCCCCGAGCCTGGTGAACTGCATCCCCCGCGATGG
>Ga0335083_10010623_pt1 | contig 11105 bp, 6 predicted proteins | sample Lox_Sample_42_FD_206716 | JGI IMG/M metagenome (GOLD analysis project Ga0335083, IMG submission 206716) | Soil microbial communities from Loxahatchee National Wildlife Refuge, Florida, United States - Lox_Sample_4.2 | ecosystem: Environmental > Terrestrial > Soil > Wetlands | place: USA: Florida... | reverse complement strand
GCTGTGACGGCCGAGCGGGTCGATGGTCTCGATCAGACGCGAAGCCGCGTCGTAGTTCATGCGCGTGACGTTGCCGGCGGCGTCCGTGACCGAAGTCAGGTTGCCCACGGCATCGTAGGCGAGCGTCGTGCGATTGCCGTCGACGTCGACGACAGCAGTGACGAGGCCGTTCGCGTCGTATTCGAACGAACCACTGTGGTTCAGCGCGTCCGTGATCTCGGTGAGGTTGCCGTGCGTGTCGTACGCGAGCGCCGTGACGTTGCCGAGGGCATCCTGCACGCTCGTCGGGCGGCCGAACGTGCTCTCGTACGTGAACTGCGTGACCGCGGACGCTTCGTCCGTCTGCTTCACGATCTGGCCGTTGGCGTCGTACTCGAAGAGCTGGTGACCGGCGCCTCCAGGGCAGCTGCCGCAGTTCGCCGAACCCACCGTTTCGAGGAGACGGTTCGTGCCGGCTTCGCGATTCATCGACTTCGTTTGTCCGAGCGCGTCTGTCTCCGAAATCAAATAACCGCGGGGGTTGAAGCGATAGGAAGAGACGTTGCCGGAAGGATCGGTGACCGTGGTCTCGACGACCGGGCTCTTCGGCATGCTTTGATTCACGACCGTGTACGCGAACGTGGTCGTGCCACTGCCGACCAAAGTCTCGCTGCTCACTCGACCGTTCGCGTCGTACGTCAGCGATTCGATCTGAACGTTGCGCGGGTCGGTGATCGTCGCGAGCTGCCCGCCCGCCGTGTACGTGTATTGCGTGACCTTGCCGAGCACGTCCGTCACGCTGCCGAGCAGCCCGGCACTCGTGTACGTGTACGAGACCTTGCGCCCGAGCGGGTCCGTGATCTGCGTGATGCGCGACGACGAGTCGTAGCTGAGCGTCAACTGGCGGCCGACCGCGTCCGTGACGGTCGAGACGGCGAACGGCGTCGCCAGACTGCGGGCAAGCGTGACGGTGTTGCCGTTCGGATCGGTGATGCTCGTCAGCATCGAACCGCCCATGCGCGGAAACGGCTGGAAGCCGAGCACGGTGCCGTCCAACATGCGCAGTTGGGAGCCACCGGTTACGGCCGTAAAAACGGCTCCGGCATAAGCCGGGTCGGCTTGAGTGACGTAGGTTCCGTCGGACTGTCGAGTGAAGGGCACGACCTGGGCACCCGGCGTCACGAGGTTGAAGGTCGCGGCCGTGAGCGAGCCGGTGCTGAGCTGATAGTGATAGTTGTGCGCCGTGCCGATGCCGAACGGGCCGACGTTCGTGTTGTCGCTGCGATACATGCGGACGATGCCCATGCCGCCGCGTGACCCGCCCACACTGATGTCCGTCGTCGTGCGATGCTCGATGCCGGTCGCGAAGCTAACACTCCCCGGAGTCATCTTTTTGCAGGTGCAATCAGGCTCGGGCCCACACGACGCCTCCGGATTTGCCGGGGGATCGTTCGTAAACGGCCCATGCCAATCGAAGTGCACGATGCCGTACTCGCGTCCCGGGTAGTTCGGGTCCGCGTCGGGGACGATTTGGAGTCCGTCGTCGGAGACTTTGCCGGTGCCGTATTGGACCATCACGCCGCGATCGGGGTCGAGGGTGAGGAGCGGCATGGCGGTGCCGGGCAAGAACGCGAGTTCGTTCGGGTAGGAGACCGCGACGGGCTGGCTGGCGATGGCGTTCGCGGGTTGGAAGGCGACGATGAAGAAGTGGTAGCCGGGCTGGGTTTGCGGGACTTCTTCGGGAAGGCGGTCGACGGGGACCGGGACCGCGGTGAGCGGGAACGGGTCCGGGGTGCTGCCGTCGGGCATGGTGAGTGTGGTGCCGGCGTAGACGGTGACGGAGAGGTTCGGGATGCTCGGGAAGGTGAGGACTTGGTCGGTGCTGGCGTTTTGTTTGACGCCGACCGTCGGCGCGTTGTCGATGCGCGGGAGGTGAACGAGGGCGCGCGCCTGGGTGGCGACGCCGGGGGTGAGATCGTTGGCGATGTCGACGCCCGCGAATTTGCCGTCGGGGGAGGTGACGCTGAGGCCGTCGTAGCGGACGAGCTGGGTGCTCGTGCAGCCGGCGGGGAGGTTCGTGAAGGAGAAGTTACCGGCGGCGTCGGTGACGGTGGTGCCCGAGCAGTTCGTGGTGCCGCCGTTGCCGTCTTTGCCGAGCAGCGTGACGGTGACGCCGACGAGCGGCGTCTCACGCGGGTCGTCGAGCACCGCGCGCCCGACGAACGCGGTGGTGACGGGCTGGAGGCCGAGCGACAACGTGCCGACTTCGCTTTGCGTTTGGTCGTCGACCTCGGCGCTCGCGCGCACGGTGAGGTCGACGTCGGTCGCGGCCGCGTCGCCCGTCGCCTGCAAGGTGAGGAGCGCCCAGTCGCCCGCTCGGATTTTTTGGGGCGTGAACGTCGCCGTGACGCCGTCGGGCAAGCCGTCGACGCTGAGGTCGGCGAGATCGGCGAAGCCGCTCGACGACGCGAGGCTCACGACGGCGCTCACCGAAACGCCGGGATTGAGCGCGACCGTGCTCGGCGCGACGGAAAGATCGAAGCGAGTCGAGGGCTCGATCTGGAGCGGCTTCGAGGAATCGACGCGCTGATCGCCGATCACGACCGTGAAGGTGCCGCTCGTCGTTCCGGGCGGCAGCACGAAGGTGAGCCCGGTGTCCGTCACGGAGACGAGCGTCGCCTGCACTTCGCCCGACGCCGTCTGGACGAACACTTGAACGGGCGTGTCGCCGCTCGTGAAGCCGCTGCCCGTGACGGTCACGACCGTGCCGGCGGCGCCGGTCGCGGGCGAAAAGCCGTCAATCGTGGGTCCGGCGGGCGGCCCGGGCGGCCCGGGTGGAGCCGCCTCGACGCTGATCGCGACGCTGTCCGGGTCGCTGTCGAGGTCGCCGTCGTTCACGGTCAGCGTGACCGAGTAAGCGCCCGCGACGTCGGCGACGAAGGTCGGCTTGTCGCCGTCCGCGCCCGAGAGCGCCGCCTTGCTGCCCGAGGGCCGCTTCTCGAACTTCCACGTGTACGTGAGGTCGTCGTTGTCCGGATCGCTCGAGCCGCTGCCGTCGAGCGCGATGGTGTCGCCGACGGTGCCGGTCGCGTCGGGGCCGGCATCCGCCGTGGGCGGTCGGTTCTCGGGCGTGACGAGCGCGGTCGCCGGATCGCCGTCGACCTTGCCGTCGTTCACGATGAGCTGCACCACGTAGTCGCCGCGCAAATCGGGGACGAGCGTCGCTTTCGAGCGATTGCCGTTCTTGATGGCGGCCTTGCTGTGCTTCGGCTTCGACGTGAGCGACCACGCGTACGTGAGGGCGTCGCCGTTCGCGTCGTGCGAGCCCGTGCCGTCGAGGCCGACGCTTTCGCCGACGAGGATGTGCGCCGTCGTGACCGCGACGGCCGCGACGGGCGGCAAGTTACCGGTGCTCACCGTCACGTCGGACGGATCGCTGTCGAGCGCGCCGTCATTGACCACGAGCTCGACGACGTAATCGCCGTCCACATCGACCGTGAACGACGGCGCCACGGCGGACGGATCGGACAGCGCGGCCGTACTGCCGTCCGGCGTGCTCTTGAAGCTCCACGTATAAGTGATGCGGTCCCCGTCGGGATCCATCGAGTGGCTGCCGTCGAGCGTCACCTCGTCGCCGACCTTCGCGGCGACGTCCTCGCCCGCGTCGGCAACCGGCGCTCGATTGTCGGACGTCGAAATGGAGACGCGCGCCGGATCACTCGAGAGCTCACCGTCGTTGACGACGAGTTCGAACACGTAACTGCCCGTCTTCGTGACTTTGAAGGTGGGGCGAACGGCGGAGTCGTCCGAAAGCGAAATCCCGGCGTCGAGCGGCTGGCTCACCACCTTCCACATGAAGGTGAGCGCGTCGCCGTCGGGATCGGTGGACTTGCTGCCGTCGAGTGTAACTTTGTCGCCGACCTTCACGATTTGAGCCGGGCCCGCATTGGCGACAGGAGGCCGGTTCTTGGCCGCGGCGCTGCCACCGCCCCCGCCTTCGCCGCCATGGCCGCTACCGGTGTCCGGCTGCGGTTTCGGATTCGAGCCACAGCCGACGAGAACGAGTGTCAGCCAGATCGCGAGCCTCGAGAGCCACTTCATTCCCTTGCTCCACCAAACCTGAAGGTGATCTCGACGTCGGAAAGAACACACCAGTCGAGCGTGCCCTGCCTAACACGGACGAGGCGTCTTTCGTCAACCAGTTTCGAGGCCCACTCGAGAGCGCGAGAGAACGAAACCTTCAGGAATCGATTCCGACGTTCCGGAACAGCTCAGAGCCGCCGTAGTCGGCCCCACGCGCACGAGCGAGCGGATGGTCATTTCTGTCAGCTCGACCCGGATTTTGCGAAAGCGGATCACTTTTGCGAAGACGAGCGTGACCTGCCCCGCGCTTGGAGGCGCCGCGCGCGCCGTGGTAACGGCGGCTCGATGGGATTTCTTGCTTCGCTCGCGCTTCGGCAGCGACTCCTGCCGCTGCTCTTCCTCGGCGCGCTCGGCGCCGGGTGCGGGAGCAAACCGTCGAGTCCCGAGCCGGCGGAAGTCCAAGCGTGGGACCTCGATCTTCACGACCTTCCGGCCGCGTTATTGTCGGTGTCGGGGCGCGCGGCGAACGACGTTTGGACGGTCGGAGCGCTGCTCGATCAGGAAGCGCTCGTTTTGCACTCGGATGGGCAGACGTGGGAACGCGTCCACGTCGGCGCCCCGGGCGATCTCTGGTGGGTGGATGCGTTCGACGACGGGACCCTCCTCATGGCCGGCAGCGCGGGGACCATCATCCAGGGCGACGGGGTGAATTTCACCACGCTGCCGACGCCGGACCCCACGGTCACGCTCTACGGGATCTGGGGCACCGACCCCGAGCACCTGTGGGCGGTCGGCACCGACGGGACGAACGGCGTCGTCTGGCGCTCGAGCGACCAAGGCGGCTTCGAGGTCGCCGACGTCGATCCGGCGCTCCTCGACCACGCGGCGCTCTTCAAGGTTTGGGGCCGCAGCGACGACGACGTCTGGATGGTCGGAATTCAGGGCCAAATCTTGCACTTCGACGGCACCGAGGTGTCGCGCGTCACGTCGGACAACCAACTGCCGCTCACGACCGTGCAGGGAACCGACAGCGCGCTCTATGCGGTCGGCGGGATCGGCGGCGCGGTCGTGCTCGAGCTCGAAGGAGACGACTGGGTCGACGTGACTCCGACCGACGCACCGTCGATGAACGGCGTCTACGCTCGCGGCGACGTCGTCTACACGGTCGGCGTGCACGGCGAGGTGCTGCGCAAGAGCGGCGACGGCGCGTTCGAGCGCGTGGAAACCGGGCTCGATCTCGCGCGCGATTACCACGCCGTGTGGATCGACGAAGAGGGCGGTGTCTGGGCGGTCGGCGGACACGTGAGCGTCGCGCCGCTCGTCCAGGGTCTCTTGAGTTACTCGGGGTCCACGCCGCCGCCCGCGGACGCGCCCGCGTTATGAGGCTCCGTCTCGCCGGCGCGGCGGTGCTCGTCCTCGTTCTGGGCGCGAGCTGCTCGGGCAAGCCGCACGAGCCCGCCGCGACCGTCGCCCCCGAATGCACGCGCAACGGCGTCTGCGACGACGGCATCTTCTGCAACGGCGAGGAGCGCTGCGAAGACGGGCAATGCGTCGCGGGCGAACCGGTGAACTGCGACGACGGCATCGCCTGCACGGCGGACAGCTGCGATGAAACGACGTGGACCTGCGATCACACCGCGCCCGACGCCGATCACGACGGCCACGCGGACGCTTCGTGCCTGGACGCGCACGGCCGCCCGCTCGGCGACGACTGCGACGACGAAGATCCGACGCGCTACCCCGGCGCCCAGGAAGTCTGCGATCCCGACGGCGTCGACGAGGACTGCGATCCGTCCACGGTCGGCGATCTGGACGCGGACGGTGACGGGGCGATCTCGTCCGCGTGCTGCAACGTGACGCCCGAGAGCCGCCAGTGCGGCACCGATTGCGACGATTCGAACCCGGCAATCTATCCCGGCGCTCCGGAGGTCTGCGACGGACTCGACAACAACTGTGACGGGCGCATCGACGAGGGCGTCGAGCTCGTGCTCTATCGCGACGCCGACGGCGACGGCTACGGCACCGACGATTCGACGCTGCACGCCTGCACCAAGGTATCCGGCTACGCCACGCAAGACGGGGATTGCGACGACACCGACCCTTCGATTCACCCGGGCGCGCCGGAGAGCTGCGACCTGCCGGCGGTCGATCGCGATTGCGACGGCGTGAAGAACGACTTCCCCGGCGGGTGCAGCTGCAAGACGGGCAGCACGCGCGCCTGTCCGCTGCCCGGCGCGTGCAGCAAGGGCGTTCTCACCTGCGAGAAGGGCACTTGGACCGCGTGCTCGATCACGCCCGTCGCCGAGACGTGCAACGGCATCGACGACGACTGCGACGGTCAAATCGACAACGACGTCACCATCGATTGTTACGAGGACGCGGACGGCGACGGCTACGCGGCGGCCGGCGCGAAGCCGAAGGCCCTCTGCCCGGCCGGGAGCGGCGACGGTTGTCCGAAGGGCTACACCGCGACGGCGCCCGCTCCGGGATCCATCGATTGTGCGCCGAGCGACGCCGACGTGTCGCCCGGCGCGCCCGAGCTCTGCAACGGCAAGGACGACAACTGCGACGGCTCGATCGACGAAGGGCTGCCGCTCGTTCGTCGCTACATCGACGCCGACGGCGACGGACACCCGGGAACGGCGGTGGAACGCTGCGCGGACGATCCGACGAGCTTTGGCAGCGGCGACGACTGCATGGATGACAATGCGCTCGTCTACCCTGGACAAGCCGGCGTTTTCTCGACGCCGGCGTGCGGGCACGGTTTCGTCGCGTGCGCGCTCAGCGACGACGATTGGCGCTGCAAGCCCGAGGGCACGGACGACTGCACCGCCGACCTCGACGCGGCACTTTGGGACTACGACTGCAACGGCATGGACACCGGCGTTCCGCTCGTGACCGACCCGTGCCTGAGCGGCGGCACGTGCGGCGACGGCTGCGGACCGAGCGGCTTCACCGCGACCGGCGCCGGCACGCCGAGCTGCGGCTCGATGCAAACCTACCAAGTGTGCCGCTGCCTCGGCGCGCAGGGCGGCGGCTGCACCGGTTCGACGGAAGCGCGCGCGTACCCCTGTAACTGACGGGCGGCATCGCCGGCCTCCCGCGACGGGGCGGGCGAGCGCTCACTTGACGGTCACGGTGGCCGTCGTGAAATCGATGGTGCCGCTGCTGTTCTGCGCCTCGACGAGAAGCTTCGCTTCCTCGAGATCGCCGAGATCGAGATTGAGCATCGTCCACTGCGTGAAGTGGTCGGAAATCGAGATGTGGCCGCACTGGCGCGCATTCTGCCGAACACTGAAGTACTGGTCGAAGGTGGCATTACCGCCGGTGATGGCCGGCTTGTTCGTTTGAGTGTGCTTCCACACGTCGTAGTTGTCCCCGTCGACGACGATGGTGCCGACGTGCGTGCGCGCGCTGCCGTCGGAGGCGGTGTCGCCCGGCTTGGTGTCGCCCCAATCGTCGATGATGTAGTACTCGCGCAGCGGGTTCACGGTCCAACCGTAGATGCCGACGTAGACGAGCCCGCTGTCGCCGGTCTTCATCTCGGCGAAGTCGGCGCCGATCGTGCCGATCTGGCTCGGCGTCTTGGTCTGATCGAAACCGAGGCCGTTGCGCGCCAAAAGGTCCCCGGCGTTCGTCCACGTCGCGCTGAACGTGGCGTCGGCGCCGTACACCGTCATGCAACCCGTGCCGGTGCCGTTCGTCCAGAGCTCGTAGGCGTAATTGCCGTCGGCGGTACCCTTCGAGTTCGAGCAGTACTTCGTCCCACCGGTCGGCGGCGTCGCCGCGGGACACGTGCTCGCCGTGCCGCCCGCGCCGGCGCTCGCACCAGCGCTACCGCCGCCGCCTGCCCGCGCGCCGCCCGAACCCGCCGCGCCGACCGCGCCGCCCGCGCCGTTGCCGGCCGTGCCACCGGTCGCGCCGGCCGCACCGCTCGTCGCCGTGCCGGCACTGCCGGTTGCCCCGCCGGCTCCCGATGAACCACCGAGATTCGCCGAACCTCCCCTGCCCGCGCTGCCAGCCGACGCGCCGCCCGCGCCGAGCGAGCCGCCCGCGCCGCTCGAACCCGTGGTGCCGCTCGAACCGCCCCGCCCTGACGCGCCCGCCGCGGGCGTGGTGCCGCCGGACCCGGTCACGCTGCTTCCGCCCGCTCCGGCGCTGCTCGTGCCGCCGGTCGTCGCCGGTGCGGCCCCGGCGCTGCCACCGTCGGCGTTACCTCCAGAGTTGCTGCAGCTCGACAGTGCGACTGCTGCGAGACCAAACGCCACCGCGCTCGACCACGGGTAGGACTCACGCGAACGGCGGGCCACGATTCAGCATGCCCGCGTCGGCTGCTTCGATCAAGGCAAAGAGCGTTCAGGGAACGCCGTCCGCGCACCCGCGAAGCAGGCGAGTGCGCGGGCGCCGCGGGCGCTCACTGAATCGGGAGGTGCAGGCGCGGCGGCGGAAGCGGGATCAGGATCAGATCGCCGTTGAAGCGCAGGTTGTCGAACGTCCCGTAAACGGCCGGACCGCTGTCGTGGCGCGAAGAGAAACGCACCGTCTTGATGTTGCCCGGGCTGCTCACGGTGAGCGTTTGCTCCGTGCCGTAGCCCGCCTGACCGTACGCGATCGGATAGAGCGTCTTCGTGAGCAGATTGCCGCTCGCGTCGTAGGCTTCGATCCAGGGCATGTTGGTGGGCGTGCCCACGAACTCGGGCGGCAACACCGGCGCCGCGTCGATGCTCACCCAGTTGCGCGGCGTGTTGAACGTCGCCGTGACGGCGCCGTCGCGCGCGTCGAAGAACGGCAAAATAGACGCATTGGGATCGATGAGACTCACCCCCTGCGTCCCGTTGCCGAGAGCGCGAGCGTAGGCATGGCCGCTCGTGCACACGACGCACGAGAACGTGACGCCGTTCGCGGCGTACGTCGTATCCACGATACTGTTGTTCGGGATCGGGGTCCCGTTGACTTCGTCGAAGTCGACGAGCACGTCGTGCGAGATCACGTTCACCGCGTCGCTCTGCTGCGCGGTCTGTTCGCCGTCATCGACGGCGCCTGCGCAACCGACGACGAACGGGAGAGCGGAACAAGCGATGACGAGAAGCTTTTTCATGAGTCGCGAATGCCTTTCGGGTTAATCGACGCGGCGCTTTCGACCGCGACGAGAGGCCCGAATTGCACGCGCCGTGCCGGCCTGACCGGCCGCGCGACCACGCGACAAAACAGCCGAAACCTGCTGCTCGTCCCGCGTGGCGCGCCGCGGCGCGACCGCTGTCCCATGGGCGAGGCGCGGGGTGTCCCATGAGGCGGCGGCGCGCTCGGGTCTCGTTCCGATTTCGGGAGTCGCGTAGTGTTCCCGCATGGGCTTCGCGGCGCGCTTGCGTGAACGAGCGCGTTGGTTGATCGTCCTCGCGGCGGCCTGCTCGTCGCGACGAGAGCCGTCCGAGAGCTCACCCGACGGAGGTGCGACGCTCGACGGTGAATGCTCCGTCGCCGAACACGTCGAGGTCCCGCTCGACCTCTTCGAGGACTCCGGCGATCCGCCGAGCTTGGCGCCGTTCGGCGCTCGCTTCGCGCTCGTCGACTCCGAGTCCGTCACCCTCGACAAGACCGCGAACGTCGCCATCGTCTCGTGGAACGGCGTCGACGAAGCGCACGAGTTCATGCTCAGCGAGCTCTGTCCGGACGGCGTTTGCCGCAACATCCACGGGCTCGGCGCGCTCGGCACGGCGTCGGGCGCGGTCGAGTTTCTGCTCGCGGAGCAGGGTTCGGCCGAGAGCATGCCGGCGTACCCGTTGCGCGCCATGGCCTGGGACAGCGACGCGAGCGCGGCCGCCATCACACCGCTCTTCGACTCGCGCGTCACCGCGATCACGACACGCGCCGATCTCCAGAGCTCCCGGGACGCGACGCGCGCGCTGTTCGTGCTCGGCAACATCGACATGAACACGCTCGGGTACGCCGAGATCGCGCCGGGCGCGACGCTCGTGGCGCCGCCCGCGAGCATGACGTTGCCGTCCACTCCGTGGGATTGCGCGAGCGTCGTCCCCACGGACGGAGCCGGGGCGATCAGCGCCGTCAGCGCGTCCGAGGACGGAACGAGCGTCACCTGGTCGCTGCGCGAGCTCGACGCGGGCGCGAACGTCGTCTTCGAAACGAGCGCGACGGTGCCGGTCGGCCAAGCGCTCGGCTACACGGATTGTCCGACGCTGGTCGAGAGCCCGCTCGGCTTTCACGCGCAATGGGTGAGCGCGGGCGGCTCGGCCGTGATTGCGAGCGTCACGCGCGACGCCGAGCCAGGCGCGGCCCCCGAGCTCTTCGAGCTCGACGCGAACCCGGGGTCGCTCAGCGGGATGCTGCGCGACGAGTTCGTGTTCCTTTCGGCGCTCGACGCCGAGCACGAAGAGCTCGTGCGCCTCACGAGCGACGGGTACCCGGCGGGGCCCGCAGTTTCCTTGCCGGGCCTCACGGAGTCGACTGCCGCACAGCGCCGAGCGCCGCCCAAAGTGCTCCGCGTCGACGGCGACTCGATCGCCGTCTCGTACGAGCTCGAGAGCACGCGCGTCTTCGAAGAGCTCAGCTGTCCCTGAGCCTTCGCGCGAGGGTCTCACCCCATCGCGTAGAAGAACTCTTCCTTGACGATTTTATCGTCCTTCACGGTGAAGAGACCGATCTCGTTCATCGAGAAGCGCCGGTTGTCGGGCTTGAACGTCACCTCGAAACTGAAGCGCACGGCGAAGCGATCGTCGTGCGGGTACGGGCCGTCGACGGTGCCGCTGTGCACGGTGTGGTTGTCGGCCCACCACTTGCTCTTCGCGCGGATCGCGTCGAGCCCGCGGGACGTGCGGTCCTTTCCGGGTGGAGCGCCGGCTTCGACGCTCTGCGCGTCGGGCGCAAAGAGCTCCTTCAGACACTGCTCGTTCTTGTTTTCCTTCACGAGCTCGACGTAACGCTTCGCAATATCCATCGTCGACATGACCGCCTCCGTTCTTTCGGGCCCTACTTCTTCGGTCGCGAGCTACGAAAGCGCAAGGGGGATCGCTCGCCCGGGCATACGG
>Ga0335083_10010622_pt1 | contig 11106 bp, 10 predicted proteins | sample Lox_Sample_42_FD_206716 | JGI IMG/M metagenome (GOLD analysis project Ga0335083, IMG submission 206716) | Soil microbial communities from Loxahatchee National Wildlife Refuge, Florida, United States - Lox_Sample_4.2 | ecosystem: Environmental > Terrestrial > Soil > Wetlands | place: USA... | reverse complement strand
AGCTTGGCCTGCTCGAGCGACCAGTACTCGATGTCGAAGATGTCGGGCTCGGGAATGCACCGGTAGGTGCCGAGCCGTTCGGCGTCGGCGATCACTTCGACTGTGGTCTCGGCGAGGTCGGCCGCGATCTTGGCGTCCTTCGAGGTGTTGCCGAGACCGAACAGGCCGACGCCCGGCACCAGCACGACGCGCGGCACGGGATCGAGCTCCTTCTTCGCCGTCACGAGCTTGCCGTTGTAGCGCGCGAAGTAAGCGTGATAGTCGGCCGCGAACTTCTCCAGCGCGGCCTTGGTGTCCTTTGCGAAGGTGTCGAGCTTACCGGCCTCGGGCGCGGGCGCAATGAAGGGATAGTTCTTGGTGCGGATCGCATGGTCGGGCGTCACCGGACCCTGCGCGGCGTAGCGGCCGATCTCCTGGCCGTTCACGAAGGCCAGGATGTCTGGGTTGCTCCTGAACTCGAACACGAAGCGCTGTGCTGCTTCGCGGCCGCCGCTCTTGCTCGGGATCGACATCAGGCCGCGCAGGATGGGCGCGATCTCCGCCACGTTCGCCAGCTTCGACGGCAGCGCGACGCCCGCGAAGATCTTGCGCGTGGCCTTGGCCAGCCGCTGCTCGGCCAGGGTCACGAGGTCGATCATGCGCACGTAGGCTTCCTCGGCCGTGGCGCCCATCGAGAAGATGCCGTGGTTGAGCAGGATCAGACCTTCGACGTCGGGGTTCGCCTTGCCGACCTCCGCGCAGGCCTTGGCAAGGCCGAAGCCCGGCATGACGTAGGGCACGAGCGCCGCGCGCTTGCCGTAGAGATCGGCCGCGAGCGCCGCGCCATCGGGCTGGTCGGTCAGCGCCAGCACGGCGTTGGAATGCGTGTGGTCGATGAACTTGTGCGGCAGGAAGGCGTGCAGCAGTGTCTCGACTGACGGGTTGGGCGACTTCGCGTCCAGAAGATTGGAGCGCTGGACGTTGACCATGTCCTCGTCGGAGAGCGCCTGCAGCCCGTGCAGCTCGCGCAGCGGCTGGAGCCGGACCGCGGGCAGGCCGGGCGCTTCGATGGTGCCCATGTCCCAGCCGCTGCCCTTCACGCAGAGCACGTCGATCGTCTGGCCGCTGATGTCGGCCATGCGCGTCTTCACCGAGGTGTTGCCGCCGCCATGCAGCACCAGCTTCGGCTCGCCGCCCAGCAGCCGCGTCGTGTAGACGCGCAGCGCCAGATCCTCGCCGATGCCCTTGCTCGCGTGGCTCGCGATCGCGGCCTTGGCGTCGCTGTCCTTCCAGAGATTCTGCATGAAGCCTTTCTACTCCTCGGCCTGGACGCCCGCATCCTTGGCGATCTTGAGCCAGGTCGCGACCTCGTTCTCCCAGTAGGGGCGGAACGTAGCGGGGTCGCGTGGCTCTACCGTGAAGCCGAGCTTGTCGATCTTGGCCAGGACCTCGGGCTTCCTGAGGCTGGTCATGATCTCGCCCGACAGCCGGTCGAGGATCGGCTGCGGCGTGGCGGCGGGCGCGAAGAAGGCAGCCCAGGAGGCGGCGTTCGAACCGGTCACGCCCTGTTCCTCGAGCGTCGGCACTTCCGGCAGATGCGGATTGCGCTTGGGGCTGCAGATGGCCAGCGCGCGGATCTGGCCGGAGGTGATCTGCGTCAGCACGCTGGGCAAGGTCGAGATCGAGACGTCGATGCGGCCGCCCACGATGTCCTGCACCAGCGGTGGCGCGCCGCGATAGGGGACGTGGGTCATCTTGGTGCCGGTCTTCACCATGAAGAGCTCGGTCGTGAGGTGCGAGCCCGAGCCGATGCCGGTCGAGCCGTAGTTCAGCGCGCCGGGCTTCTCCTTGGCGAGCTTGATCAGCTCCTGGATGTTTTTGGCCGGCAGGTCCTTGCGCACGACCACGACATGCTCGAAGGCGCCGGCGCCCGCGAGGGGTGCGAAGTCCTTCACGACGTCGTAGCCCGGGTCCTTCAGCATGAACATGTTGTTGCCATGCGTCTGGTTGTTGCCGAACTCGATGGTGAGCCCGTCGGGCTTGGCCTTGGCGACGGTGCGCGTGCCGATGGCGCCCGCGGCGCCCGAGATGTTCTCGACCACGACCTGCTGGCCGAGCGGTCCGGTGATGTCGGCCGCCACGATGCGCGCGATCACGTCGGTCGGTCCGCCCGCGGGATAGGCCACGACCATCTTGACCGGACCGGAAGGTGCCCAGCCGGGCTCGGCGAAGGCGGGACGAACGAACGGCGCGGCGACGAGACCGGCCGTGAAGAGACGACGCTTCATTTACTGACCTGCTTTCATTTCGACGATTGTCTTCGCCATGACCGCCTCCTGGTCCCAGGGGAACAGGATCCAGGTGTCCTGGCTCACTTCGGTGATGTAGCTGTCGACGTTGGGGCGGCCGGCGGGCTTGGCGTACATCGTGGCGAAGTGCGCCTCGGGCAGCAGCGCCCGCACCGCCTTGGCGGTGACGCCGGTGTCGACCAGATCGTCGACGATCAGCCAGCCCTTGCCCTTGTCCTGTTCGGCCGCCGTGCCCTTCAGGAGCTCGACCTTGGCGCCGCGTTCCATGCGGTCGTAGGTCGAGCAGCAGACCGTGTCGATCAGGCGCAGGTTCAGCTCGCGGGCGATGATCGCGGCCGGCACCAGCCCGCCGCGCGTGATCGCGACCAGGCCCTTGAACGGTCCCAGATCGGCCAGCCGCCAGGCGAGCGCGCGGGCGTCGCGATGGAGCTCGGTCCACGAGACCGGGAACATCTTGCTGTAGCTGCTGGCTGGCATGCCCACCTCTTTCCGGGTCCCGATAGTCCTCGGGAGGGCGGCAGGCAAGCCTTTACAGACCCCATGCTGTGGCTATGGTGCCGCTCTCGCGCGCTCATGCACGGCGCGCCAAGTGGGGGAGTAAAAGATGCATTTCACGCTGCCGAACCTGGCCAGCGCGGCGTTCTGGGTCGCCTTGTGGGAGATCATGATCGCCAACGTGATCCTGTCGGGCGACAACGCCGTGGTCATCGCCATGGCGGCGCGCAATCTCCAGGACAAGCATCGGCGGGCGGCGATCGTCTTCGGCGGCGCGGGCGCCATCGTCCTGCTGATCGTCTTTTGCGGCATCCTGGGCTTCGTGGCCGACATCCCGTACCTCAAGCTGGTGGGCGGCGTGCTGCTCTTGTGGATCGGCATCAAGCTGGTGGGCGACGAGGAAGAGGGCGGCGAGGTCAAGGGTCACGAGCGGCTGTGGCCCGCGATCTGGAGCATCGCCTTCGCCAACACGGTGATGAGCCTCGACAACGCCATCGCCATCACGCTGACGGCCAAGGGCGACTTCTTCCTGATCTGCATGGGGCTGGTGATCAGCGTGCCCATCATCATCGCGGGCGCCGCCGTGATCTCGGGCCTGCTCGAGCGCTTTCCCTGGCTGGCGCTGATCGGCGCGGCGCTGATCGGCTGGATCGCGGGCGACGTGATCGCGGGCGAGGGCCGGCGCGAGACCATCGCGGCCGACGGCAAGATCACCGACATCGTGCAGCCCGGCACGGTCGCGGCCTGGCTCGACGCGCACCTGCCGCATGCCGAGCTGGTCTGCTCCATCGCGGGCGCGGTGCTGGTGCTCGCGGTCGGCCATCTCCTCGCGAAGCTTTCCGAGCGCAAGTCCCACGGGTCGTGACCGACCTTTTCACCGATCTCTTCTCCATCGGGCACGGCGGCGTCGCCGCGCTCATCGAGGTCGTGCTGATCGACCTCGTCATGTCGGGCGACAATGCCATCGTGATCGGCATGGCGGTGGCGGGCCTCCCCGCCGAAAAGCGCGGGCGCATCATCTTCTGGGGCATCGTCGGCGCCACGGTGCTGCGCATCGCCTTCGCGCTGCTGACGACGCAGCTCCTGCAGATCATCGGCCTCACCCTCGCCGGTGGACTCCTGCTGGCCTGGGTCGCCTATCGCATGTTCCGCGAGCTTCGATCGGGCGGTCATGCGGAGGACACGGCGGGCGACACCGGCAAGGCACCCAAGTCCACCGGTCAGGCGATGCTGCAGCTGATCGCCGCCGATGTCTCGATGTCGCTCGACAATGTGCTGGGCGTGGCGGGCGCGGCGCGCGACCACCACACGGTGCTGTGGATCGGCCTCGCGCTCTCGGTCGTGCTGATGGCCGTGGCCTCGAGCCTGATCGCCCGCTTGCTCGACCGCCACAAATGGGTGGCATGGATCGGCTTTGCGATCATCGTGTATGTGGCGGCCGACATGATCTGGACCGGAACGCATCAGGTTGTTGCCGCGACAGTGAAGGCGTAAACAAGCCGTCAACGGAGGTTCTGTGCCCGACGACCTGTGGCGACCTCAGGCGCTTGCGCCCTACGCGACCTTGCCGTGGGCAAGTCGCGGCCGCCTGCACAAGGAGGCCGAGGACGGCACGCGCAGCCCCTTCCAGCGCGACCGCGACCGCATCATCCATTCGACGGCCTTCCGGCGCCTGAAGCACAAGACGCAGGTCTTCGTCTATCACGAGGGCGATCACTACCGCACACGCCTCACGCACTCGCTCGAAGTGGCGCAGATCGCCCGCACCATCTGCCGCACGCTTCGTCTCGACGAGGATCTCGGCGAGGCCGTCGCACTCGCGCACGATCTCGGCCACACGCCGTTCGGCCACGCAGGCGAGGAGGCGCTGCACGCCGCGATGAAGCCGTTCGGCGGCTTCGACCACAATGCCCAGACGCTCCGCATCCTCACCAAGCTCGAGGAGCGCTACGCCGAGTTCAACGGCCTCAACCTCACCTGGGAATGCCTCGAAGGCGCGGTGAAGCATAATGGCCCGCTGCTGAAGGACGGCCGCGTGCTGACCGACCTGCCGGCCGCCATCGTCGAATACTGCCGCGACCACGATCTCGAGCTCGGCGGCCATGCCGGCCCCGAGGCGCAGGTCGCGGCCTTGAGCGACGACATCGCCTACAACAACCACGACATAGACGACGGCTTGCGCGCGGGTCTCTTTCGTATCGACGACCTCAGGGACCTGCCGCTGGTCGGCGAGATGTTCGTGCTGGTCGAGAAGAAGTATCCCGGCCTCGCCGAGCAGCGCCTGATCCACGAGGCGATCAGGCGCATGATCAACGCCATGGTCGAGGACGTGCTGGCCGAGACGCGCCGGCGCCTCGCCGACGCCAACCTGAAGTCGGTGGCCGACGTGCGCGCGCTCGGCCATCCGGTCGTCGGCTTCTCGGAGAAGATGGCCGCGATCGACAAGACGCTGAAGAAGTACCTCTACGCCAACATGTACGAGCACTGGCTGCTCAACCGCTCGCACTCCAAGGCGCGCCGCGTGGTGATGGACCTGTTCGGCCTGCTGTTCGCCGAGCCCAACTGCCTGCCGCCGCCCTGGCGCGAGCGCGCTGAGGCCGCCGAGCGTCCCGCCCGCGCCCGCATCGTCGCCGACTACATCGCCGGCATGACCGACCGCTTCGCGCTGGACGAACACAAGCGGCTGTTCGATTTGTGGACCTAGGCTTTGCCGTAGACCGGGATCAGCGCGCCGCTGTTGATCGTGTCGCTCAAGGCCATGTGCGCCACGATCAGCTCGGCGATGGCGGCGGGCTTCACCCAGCTCGCATGGTCGGCAGTCGGCATGTCCTTGCGGTTGACCGGGGTGTCGATGGTCGAGGGCGCCAGCGCGATGGCGGAGATGTTCTCGCCCTTCAGCTCCTCGGCCAGCGCCACGGTGAAGGCGGCCACGGCGGCCTTGGACGCGGTGTAGGCCGTCATGTTGGCGCCCTGGCGCGGGTTGAGCGCGGGTCGCGCCGAGATGTTCACGATGTGCCCGCCTTTGCCCCCTTTGCGGAAGTTTGCGACCGCGGCTCGGCAGGAGAGCGCACAGGAGATCAGGTTCATCGACATCTGCTGGTGCAGCACCTTGAACGGGCTGTCGGCGATCGGCGCCCAGGCGAAGCCGCCCGCGATGTTCACCACGCCGTGCAGCGCCGGGAGCTTGGCGTAAAAGCCCTCGACCGAGGCCTCATCGGAGAGATCGATGTGGGTGGTGACCGAGACCTTGCCCGCGGGGAAGCGGTCGGCCGGCACCGAGGTCTCGATGGCGGGCACGTGGCAATGGGCGCCGGCCTCGACGAGGGCCGCGGCCACGGCCCGGCCGAGCGCGCCGGTCCCGCCGGTGATGACGATATGGGCATTCTGCAGAGACGGCATGGGGACCTCGCTGGGTTCCTCGAACTACATGACAAACCGGGCGGATTAGGCAATACCCCGGCCCATGAACCCGTACCGCCATTTCATCGGCGAGATCGAGGCCGCGCTCCGGGCCATGCAGGCCGCCGGCGAGCTGCCGCAGGGCCTCGATTTCGGTGCGATCACGGCCGAGCCGCCGCGCGATGCAGCGCATGGCGACATCGCCACCAACGCCGCCATGGTGCTGGCCAAGGCTGCCGGCAAGAAGCCGCGCGAGATCGCCGACGCTCTTCTGGTCCGGCTGAAGGCCAATCCCGACGTCGTCGAAGGCGCGGTCGCGGGGCCGGGCTTCATCAATCTCAAGCTCAGGGACGGCTTCTGGCGCGAGCGGCTGCGCGACTGCCTGAAGGAAGGAGTCGCTTACGGCGATTCGACGATGGGCAAGGCTGCGAAGGTGAACGTCGAATACGTCTCGGCCAATCCGACCGGTCCGCTGCACGTCGCGCACGCGCGCGGCGCGGTGGTGGGCGATGCGCTCGCCAACCTGCTGGCCAAGGCGGGCTATGCCGTCACCAAGGAGTACTACATCAACGATGCCGGCGCGCAGGTCGACACGCTCGGACGCTCGACCTTCCTGCGCTACAAGGAGGCGCTGGGCGATCACATCGGCACGATCCCCGAGGGCCTCTATCCCGGCGAGTACCTGAAGGAAGTCGGAGCGGCGCTCGCCGCGCGCGACGGCGCGCGCTGGATCGACAAGCCGGAGGCCGACTGGCTGCCGGAGATGCGCTCCTTCGCCATCGCCTTCCTGATGAAGGAGATCAAGGCCGACCTCGCGACGCTCGGCGTGAACATCGACGTCTATTCGTCGGAACGCGCGCTGGTCGACGGTGGCGCCGTCGATCGCGCCTATCAGGATCTCGCGGGCAAGGACCTGATCTATCAGGGCAAGCTCGAGCCGCCCAAGGGCAAGAAGCCCGACGACTGGGAGGATCGCGAGCAGACGCTGTTCCGCGCCACCAGGTTCGGCGACGAGGTCGACCGGCCGCTCAAGAAGTCGGACGGTTCGTGGACCTACTTCGCCAACGACATCGCCTACCACCACGACAAGTACCGGCGCGGCTTTGCCGACATGATCGACATCTGGGGCGCCGACCATGGCGGCTATGTCAAACGCATGAAGGCCGCGGTCAGCGCCGTGACGGATGGCAAGGGCGAGCTCGATGTGAAGCTCTGCCAGCTGGTGCGTGTGCTGAAGAACGGCGAGCTGGTGCGCATGTCCAAGCGTGCCGGAACTTTTGTCACTCTCAGGGACCTTTTGGACGAGGTCGGGCCAGATGTGGTGCGGTTCACCATGCTGACCCGCAAGAACGACGCGCCGTTCGATTTCGACCTGGTAAAGGCCACAGAACAGTCACGCGATAACCCGGTCTGGTACGTGCAGTATTGCCACGCACGCACGCGCTCCGTCATGCGGCAGGCGAGTGCCGCCGGCATCGCGATCGACGGGTTGGACAGCGCTCCGCTCGATCGTCTGGGCGATGCCGGCGAACTCTCCCTCATCCGGCTGGTCGCCCAGTGGCCGCGTCAGGTCGAGGCGGCGGCCGCGGCCCACGAGCCGCATCGCATCGGCTTCTTTCTCTATGACCTCGCGGCCGCCTTCCACGCGCACTGGAACCGCGGCAAGGAAGACAATGTCCGCTTCATCGTCGAGGGGGACGCCGAACTCACGCGGGCGCGTCTGGCATTGGTACAGGCCATCGGTTTTGTGATAGAGTCCGGCCTAAAGGTCTTCGGCGTCACACCCGTCGAGGAAATGAGATAAGGAATGCACATCCGCCGGCCCCCCTCCGGCGACGGACCGAGAATCTACCGGCCGAACGAGTCGGTCGCGGTGCGCCTCGAGCCACCGCCGCGTCCTGTCGCAAACGAACCCGATTCCATCCCGCCCTCGCCACGGGACACGCTTCTGTCCCGGGTCAACCGGCGACGCGGCCAGATCCTGACCATGATGGTCTCGGTCGCGGCCATCGCGAGCTTCGGGTCGGTCGTCTGGTGGGCGCATAACCAGGATGTGCGTGCCGGCGGCAAGGGGCTGGAACCGCTGGTCGTGCAGGCACCGACCACGCCTGCCCGCGTGAAGCCCGAGAATGCCGGCGGCTACGTGCCGCCCGACCAGGACAAGGAAGTCTACAACCGCATCTCCCCCGGCGCGGTGCCGACCCAGCCGGAAAAGCTGCTGGACGGGCCGACAGTGCCCAAGCTGCCGGCCAATGGCCTGCCGGTGCCCGCGACCGCCAAGCCTGAGGAGCCCAAGACTCCGACGCCGGTCCAGCAGGCCTCGACGACGCCGGCCGCACCGACGACCACGCCACCCCCGGGAAGCCAGGCGGGTCCGACGCCGCCGCCCGCGGCTTCGACGGCCCCGCCGCCCGCCGGCGCGCAGCCGACCGTGACGCAGGCGCCGGCGACCACGCCGCCCCCGACCGAGGCCGGTCCCAGCATTGCGAGCCTGATCGACAACATGTCCGGCCCGACGGGCGGCTGGAGGGTGCAGATCGCCTCGGTGAAGAACGAGGACATCGCCAAGTCGACCTGGGCGCGGCTGCAGGCCGCGCACGGCGACGTGCTGGGCAGCCTGCGCATGCAGCCGACGCGCGTCGACCTGGGCGAGAAGGGCGTGTGGTATCGCGTACAGGCGGGCCCGCTCGACGAGAAGCAGGCCCAGAGCATCTGCAGCACGCTGAAAAGCCGCAAGGCCGACTGCGTCATCGTCCCGCCGCCGCGCGGAGGCTGATCCCGTGGCTGCGCCGCGCGCGGTGATTTTCGGCTGCGCCGGCCTCGATCTCACGCCAGACGAGCGCGCCTTCTTTCGCGACTCCGATCCGCTGGGCTTCATCCTCTTCGCGCGCAACGTCGACACGCCCGAGCAGGTGCGCAGGCTGACGGAGGAGCTTCGCTCCTGCGTGGCGCGCGCCGAGGCGCCGATACTGGTCGATCAGGAAGGCGGCAGGGTCGCGCGTCTGCGTCCGCCGCATTGGCGCAAGGCGCCGCCGGCCAGGCTCTTCGGCGATCTCTATGCGCGCGATCCCGCGGCGGGGCTCGACGCCTGCCGGCTGAATGCGCGGCTGATCGCGGCCGATGTCGCCTCGGTCGGCTTCGACGTCGATTGCCTGCCCGTGCTCGACATCGCCTTTCCCGAGACGCACGCCGTGATCGGCGACCGTGCCTACGCCGCTCAGCCCGAGGCCGTGGCGGCGCTCGGCCGTGCGGCGGCGGAAGGGCTGATGGCCGAGGGCGTGATGCCCGTCATCAAGCACATCCCCGGCCATGGCCGGGCGACCGTCGACTCGCACGATTCGCTGCCGCGGGTGACGGCCTCCCGAGAGGCGCTGGAACGAACCGACTTCCTGCCGTTCAAGCTGCTCGCCGATCTGCCCTGGGCAATGACGGGCCACCTGCTTTTCGACGCGGTCGATCCTGCCGCCGCCATCACCGTATCGGTGCGGGGCGTGAAGGAGGTGATCCGCGGGCATATCGGCTTCGATGGCCTGCTGCTCTCCGACGACCTCAGCATGCAGGCACTGGGCGGCGGCCTGGGCGAGCGCGCGGAGCGGTCGCTGGCGGCGGGCTGCGACATCGCCCTCCACTGCAACGGCCGCAGGGGCGAGATGGCCGAGATCGCGGGCCGCACCGGGCCCATGACGGCGGCCGCGGCGAGGCGCTTCGAAGCGGGCCGCAAGGCGCTCAAGCGGGCCGCGGCGCCGCTCGGCAGGCAAGGCCTGAAAGAGGCGGAAAAGCAGGTAGCGGCGCTGCTTCCCGGATGGGGATAAAGGCCCGAATCGAGTCGCATTGCGGGCTGCGGATGGATTAGACCGAAGCAGCATGAGTGAGACCGAAACGCCTCCTCCCGCCGACGGATTCAGCAGCGCGACGCCCGACGTCATCGCTCCGGGAGAAGGCGAGCTGATCGTCAATCTCGAGGGCTTCGAGGGTCCGCTCGACCTGCTGCTGACGCTGGCGCGCGACCAGAAGGTCGACCTGCGCAAGATCTCGATGGTAGCGCTGGTCGACCAGTATCTGGCGCACGTGGCGCAGGCGCGCCGACTGCGTCTGGAACTCGCCGCCGACTATCTCGTCATGGCGGCGTGGCTCGCCTACCTGAAGTCCCGTCTGCTGCTGCCCGAGCCGCCGGCCGGCGAGGAGCCGTCGGGTCAGGAGATGGCCGACGCACTCGCCTGGCAGCTGCGCCGCCTGGAGGCGATGCAGGAGGCGGGCGTGCGATTGATGGCCCGCCCGCAGCTCGGCAAGGACGTCTTCTCGCGCGGCAATCCCGAGGGCGTGATCGTGGTGCGGCGCGCGATCTGGGACGTGAAGCTCTACGACCTGCTCGCCGCCTACGGCCATCAGGTGCGGCCCAAGGATGCCGACACCTACCAGATCGCGCCCATGCAGTTCTTCTCGGTCGAGGAGGCTGCCGAGCGCCTGAGCAGGATGCTGGGCATCGCCATCGACTGGCAGACGCTCGAGGCCTTCCTGCCCGCCGGTCTCACCGATCCGACGCGCCGCCGCTCGGCGCTCGCCTCGACCTTCGTCGCGGGCCTGCAGCTCGCCAAGGACGGTCAGATCGAGCTGCGCCAGACCGAACGCTTCGGCCCCATCCATTTGCGTAAACGTACCGAACCGCGGTGACGTCCATCATGTCGGCAACAGAAAGCAACAAAGTCGAAGACCTCGAGACGCTGGCGGTCCTCCTCGCCATGGCGACTCTCGAGGCTGCCAAGGAGAAGTCCGGCGGCGGCAAGGACGACGACGATGATGACGATTCGGACGACGACGACGATGATGACGAAGACGACGAGGACGAGGACGAGGACGAAGAAGAGGAGCTAGCGACCGTGACGTCGGTCGAGGCGGTGGCCGTGGTGGCGGTGGCCGTGAGCGA
>Ga0335083_10010620_pt1 | contig 11107 bp, 9 predicted proteins | sample Lox_Sample_42_FD_206716 | JGI IMG/M metagenome (GOLD analysis project Ga0335083, IMG submission 206716) | Soil microbial communities from Loxahatchee National Wildlife Refuge, Florida, United States - Lox_Sample_4.2 | ecosystem: Environmental > Terrestrial > Soil > Wetlands | place: USA: Florida... | reverse complement strand
TGCGACGAGGTCATCAGCGGGGCGCTGGACACCGAGTTCCCGCTGTACGTGTTCCAGACCGGGTCCGGCACCCAGTCCAACATGAACGTCAACGAGGTCATCTCCAACCGGTGCATCCAGCTCGCAGGCGGCACCCTGGGCTCCCAGGAACCGGTCCACCCCAACGACCACGTCAACATGGGCCAGTCGAGCAACGACACGTTCCCCACCGCGATGCACATCGCCGCGTACACGATGGCCACGACCAGGACCATCCCGGCGCTGAAGCGGCTGCGCGAAGCCATCGACGCCAAGTCGAAGCAGTGGGCGGATGTGGTCAAGATCGGCCGGACGCACCTGGAGGACGCGGTGCCGCTGACCGTCGGCCAGGAGTGGTCCGGCTACGCCGGGGCCCTCGATGACGCGATCGCCGAGGTCGAGCACGCCACCAGCGGGCTGCTGCAGGTGGCCATGGGCGGCACCGCGGTCGGCACCGGGCTGAACGCCCCGGCCGGGTTCGGCGAGCAGATCGCCGCCGAGATCGCCGCGATGACCGGCGCGCCGTTCGTGACGGCGTCGAACAAGTTCACCGCCCAGGGCACCCTGGACCGGATGGTCCGCGCGCACGCCGGCCTCAAGGCCGCGGCCGTCACCTTGTTCAAGATCGCCAACGACCTGCGCTGGCTCGGCTCAGGCCCGCGCACCGGGCTCGGCGAGCTGCTGTTCCCCGAGAACGAGCCAGGGTCCTCGATCATGCCGGGCAAGGTCAACCCGACCCAGGCCGAGGCCATGCTGATGGTCGCCATCCAGGTCATCGCCTCCGACGTCGCGATCACCATGGGCGGCGCCGAGGGCAACTTCGAGCTCAACGCGTTCCGCCCGATCCTGATCAGCAACTACCTGCACTCCGCGCTGATCATGGCCGACATGTGCGACCACCTCCGCGAGTTCATGGTCGAAGGCACCAAGCTCAATGAGGCCAAGCTGAAGGAGAACATCGACCGGTCGGTCATGATGGTCACCGCGCTGTCCCCGGTCATCGGCTACGACCAGGCCGCGGCGATCTCCTACTACGCCATCGACCACGACCTCACCCTCAAGCAGGCCGCCCTGGCCAAGGGCGTGTCCGAGGAACTGTTCGACCGGGTCGTCATCCCGATCGCGCTGACCCGCCCCGGCTCGGCTGACGTCCCGTCCGGCCCGCAGAAATCCTGACATGAGCACTCCGGGCACCGAGGCCGCGCGGCCGGCTTCCGCCCCCGAGCCCATCGGCAAGGCGGCCCTCATCGCCTCGGTCGGCGGCGCGCGGGGCTACGCCGACTGGACCAACCCCGACCACCGCGTGCGCCGGCCCGACGTGGCCATCGGAGACCTGTCCACCTGGTGGGTCTACCTGATCGGGCCCGTGGTCGGCGCCATGATCGCCGTCGGCGGTCGCCTATGTGCTGCGCGGGCCCGCCAAAGCCCAGGAAGCCGGCGCCGCCGAGGGCACGCCGCTCCGCCGGGACGCCTGAAGGTAACAGCAACTCCACCACAGCGTGACCATCCCCATGCCACCGCGCGGGTGATGGCCGGCGTGCTGCATCTCCCGGCCGCGGGCGGCCAGGCGCTCGAGGCGGGCCTGCAGGCGCGGTCGGCCGCGCTGCGCGGCCTCGGCGGCAAGCCCCTGTTCATGGCCCGCGTCACCAGCCCGGCGACACGCTTATTACATTGCTTCGGAAGGCATTATTCGCTATCATATTCTAGAAAGGCTAAATTCAAGATCATTTTCCCGAACGGATGATGTTCATGCCTCCAGGACCAGCCCCAGCGTCTCCCGGGCGGGACGGGAACCCCGCCCGGGAGACGCTGATCGAGGAGCTGACCGAGGAGGAGTGGCTGGCCTGGTGCGACGCCACCGCCGCCCGGGATGAGCCGCCGGGTGACCCGGACGAGGTGGAACCGGACTCGTCGGTGCCCTGGGACTGCGACATCGAGCAGCTGGTCGCCGAGTGCCGCCAGGTCACCGCGGAGGAGGCCGCCTTGGCGGCCCGGGCGGTGCGGGAGGGGCTGCCCGGCGGCCAGTACCTGGCCCCGGGCCGCCGCGGCCCGGGCCAGCCCGGGTCGGTCGGCGGCCGGCCCGGGGAGCACCTCAGCCGGGCCGCCGGGTTCGGCGCCGGGATGCTGCTGGATGCCATGCCGGCCTGCAACGCGCTGGCCGGGTTCGCCGCCGAGGCGGCCGGCGACGACGACCGGTACGGCGGCGCGTCCGATGATGAGCTGGCCGGGGCGATCGCCGCCTGGGACCGCCTCGAGGCCCACGCCAGCGCCCGCAAGCACGCCGCGGTCGCGGAGTTCATCCGGCGGCGTCCCGCCCCGGACTGCAAGCCGCAAGGCCCGGCGCAGATGCCGGCCGGGTGGGAGGAGTTCGCCCCGGCCGAGCTGGCCAGCTTGCTGGCCGAGTCCCGCCGCACCGCGGAGAACCTGCTGGACCTGGCCCGTGACCTGGCGGTCAAGCTGCCCGGCACCATGGCCGCGTTCCGGGACGGCACGCTGCGCGAGTCCAAGGTCTGGCTGATCGCCTGCGCCACTAAGATGCTCGATGCGGCCGAAGCCCAGGCGGCCGAGGCCAAGGTGCTGGACCGGGCCGGGCGGCTGACCCCGGGCGGGTTGCGGCTGGCGATCGCCCGCGCCGTGATGGAGGTCGCCCCCGGCAAGGCCCGCAAGCGCCGCGAGCAGGCCGCCAGGGACGCCCGGGTGCAGCGGTGGGCCGAGGACTCCGGCAACGCGGCGCTGATGGGCCGGGAACTGCCGCCGGCCGAGGTGCTGGCCGCCGACCAGCGGATCAGCGCCTGGGCCCGCCAGCTGAAGAAGGCCGGCCTAGAAGGCTCCATGGACGAGCTGCGCGCCCGGGCCTACCTGGACCTGCTCCTGGGCAAAGACTCCCGCCCGGCCCCGCCTCCCGCCGCCAGCAGGGCCAGCGGCGGGAGCAACCCGCAGGCACCGGCGCCCCCGTCGGCCCCCGGCCCTCAGCCCGGCCTGATCCCGGCCGGGTTCGCCGGGCGGATCACCCTGACCATCCCGCTGGCCACCTTGACCGGGCAGGCCGACCGCCCCGGCGAGATGGCCGGGATCGGCCCGCTGGACCCCTGGCTGGCCCGGGACCTGGCTGGCGCCGCTGCCCGCAACCCCAGGACCACCTGGTGCGTTACCGTCACCGACGAGCAGGGGCACGCCGTAGGCCACGGCTGTGCTCGGCCGGAACGCGCGAGTCACAGGAAGAGAGACCAACCCGGACCGCCCGGCCGGGCCAGGGATGGGCCGGGATTCGCGTTCACGGCCGCCGACCAGTCCGGCCCGCGCGGCGGATACGGCACCTGGCGGCTACGCACCGGGGGAGCCGGACCAGATCTGCTGGTCACCCTCGACCCCCTCACCACCGACCCCTGTGATCACCGATACCAGGCCAAGGGCCACGACCCCGGCGTCAAGCTCCGCCACCTAGCCCAGGTCCGGCATGCCACCTGCACCGGGATAACCTGCCGCCGACCCGCTGCCACCTGCGACTTCGAGCACAACACCCCCTACGAAGCAGGCGGAAAAACCTGTATGTGTAATGGGGGACCCAAGTGCCGCCGCGACCATCGCATCAAGCAGCACCCCAAGTGGAAGGCCGACCAGCTCCCCGACGGCACCTTCCGCTGGACCACCCCATCCGGCCGCCAGTACACCACCGAACCCACCCGCTACCCGATCTGATACCCGCCATGGCACCGAGATGGCAGACTCGCGGCATCGCTGGCGCGTCTGCCAGCGCACGGGCGGGAGGACTTGCCAGTGGTTCCAGACCATCATGGCGCTGATAAGCCTGTGGAGCACGCTGCGCCTGCACCGGGATCTGCCCCCGCACGACCACGCCGTGCTGCAGCTCACGCTGGCCTTGGTGGCTTACGCGGGCCAGCTCGGCGTGGGCGTGGCCTCGATATTCAGCCCGGAAACCTCGGGTTATGTCGACGCCCTGGCGTACCTGCTCATCGCGTCGTTCGCGGTCGCGCTCCGGCGGGCGTGGTCGCTGCTGCAGGGCAGGCACCTGCCCGCGGACCAGGGTCCCCAGCCGGACGGCTAACCGGCCGCCGGGCTCGCGCCGCCGATCACGTGCCAGCTGATACCGTCCGTGGTCTGCCACAGGCCGGCGCCAGGCGCCAGCATCCAGGCCGCGGTGCGTGACAGCACGTCGAACTGCCCGAAATACCCGCCGGGGTTGGACCCGGCCCGGGTCCACCGCGTGCCGCCATCGATGCTGAGGCTCAGCGTATTCGGCGTCGCGATCCAGAGCCGGCGCGGTGTGCCCGCGGCGATCACGGCACCGTCCTGGTAGGGCAGTGACCCGGCTTGCGGCGGAGCGGTCAGGCTGGTGATAGCCGCCGCCACGGTCCAGGTCCGCCCCGCGTCCGCCGAACGCATGAGCGCCTTGGTGCTGCTGCCGGCGGCGGCCGCCCCGGGGCAGAGCAGCCACCAGTCGTCCAGCCCGGCTGCCGTGAACGACCCGGGGGAGTCCTGCTCGCACATGTGCCCGGGACCGGCCGGGGCCGGCCGCACCGACCAGAGCGCGCCGCCGTCGGTGGTGCTGGCCAGCGCGGGATGCGGCGTCGCGATGCCGACCACGGCGGCGTCCGCGGACAGCACGGCGAGCCACGGATCCTGAGCCGTCGCGGCCGCCACGAGGGGAGTACGCACCCAGGTGCCGTCCGGGAGCCTCATCCGCTCGACTACCGGGCGGCACCGCGTCGGCGAGACCGGCGGGCAGGACAGCGCCCACAGCCAGCCGCCGGCGCTCGCCGCGGCCACCACCGGCGCGGCCAGCGGCTGGACGGCCCAGGTCGCGCCGTAGTCGCGGGTCGCGAGCACTTCGCCGGCCGCACCGCTGACTACCCACGTATCCGGCCCCAGGACCGCCGCGACTTGTTCACCTGCCGCCTGCTCCGTCGTGATGGGCAGCACGCTTCCCCTGGTCAGCCAGTGGCGCCCGCCGTCCTCGGTCACCGCCAGGCGGACCGGCTGCGTCACCGAGCTCACCTCGGTGCCCATTGTCCCGAGCGAGCGCAGACACGGTATGTCCGGCGCGGTGAGCGCCACCCCGTATCGGGGCGACACGAACCTGATGGCGCCCAGCCGCCAGGCCGCCACGCCGACCCCCGCGGCCAGCCGCGCCGGCCCGGAGCACGCCCCGTCATGGCCAGCCGAGCCGGGGCTGGCTGAGCCGTCGCCAGCCGAGCCGTGGCTGGCCGAGGCGACCGGGCGAGCGGCATGGGCCCCGGTCCCGGCGGGCGGGCCGGACCCGCACCCGGCGATCACGAGGAAGCCCACCGCGACCAGCGTGGCCGGTACCACGCTCCACAGCCTCATGCCTCCTGAGACTGCGAGACCACCACAGCGGTTGGGCCGTTTAGCCGACCCAGGTGTTCAGGAAGGCGGCGTCCTTCGCCGCCACGTCGGCCCGGAACATCGGGTGCAGGTCCATCGACGGGGAGTACTTGCTGGCCGGGACCTCGCGGCCCAGCGCCTCGGCCATGGCCCGGACGTGATGCGGGCCGGCCCCGCAGCAGATGCCCACGTAGTCCGCGCCGAGTGCGCGAGCCTGCAGCGCGAAGTCGGACATCTCGAAGCGGGTGCACCCGAACGAGTCCAGCGCGATGGGGAAGGCCCGCTGCCCGTCCGGGGCCCGCAGGGTCTCCATGGTGGGGGCGGCCGCGTCCGTCCGGTACGGCACCGGCTGGACCGCGACGGCGCAGTCCACCCGCTCCCGGATCTCGGTGATCAGCGGCAGCATGGTCAGCGGCCCGCGGTCGCAGTTCAGCCCCACGACCTGAGCCCCCTCGGCGGCGAGGATCCGGCACGCCTCCGCGTACCCGTAACCGTCGCGGGTCCGGTCGGGCTGCGTGGGCGCCAGCGTCACCATCGCGGGCAGCCCGAGGTCCGCGATGACCTCCAGCGCGATCAGCGCCTCGCCCAGGTAGTCGTTGGTCTCGGAGATGACGAAGTCGACGCCTTCCTCGACGGCCCAGCCCAGCTGTTCGGCGTACATGGCCCGAACGGTCCCCCGGGTAGCCGGCTCGTCAGGATCGTAGGCCCAGGTGTTGCAGACATTGCCGGCCACCAGGGCGCCGCCCTCCCGGGCGACCTCGCGGGCGATCCGGACCGCCTGGCGGTTCATCGCCTCCAGGTCCCCTTCGCGGCCGACGTCCCGCAGCTTCTCCCGGTGCGCGTAGTAGGTGAGCGCGACCATCACGTCCGCCCCCGCCCGCAGGAACTCCCGGTGCAGCTCGCGCACCGCGCCGGGGAAGTCCAGGACCACCTCGGGAACGAACGGGCCCGCCTTGATGTAGCCGCGCCGTTCCAGCTCGAAGACGTAGCCCTCGGCCCCGAGTACCGGGCCGGCCGCCAGCCGGTCCATGATCGACAAGCTGCTCACGAAGCCACTCCTATGATCGTCAGCCATCGGGCCAAAGGTCGCCCTCCCAAGGTTTCCGCACGTCAGAGGTTATCTCGCTGATCTTCACCCAGCGACAGGAAGCGGCGGAGGCCTCCATCGCGTCGCAGACCGCCTGCACCGCCGCGCCCTGGTCGAACCCCGGGGTCCATGGCGCTTCCGGCCATCCTTCGAGCAGGTCAGCGACCTGGTTCGCGAACGAGGCACCGTAGCCTACACCCTGGCCGACCGGCCACCACTGGGCGGCGTACGGATGGCTGGGGTGCTCGGCCCGGATCCGCCGCATCCCGTAGAGCCGCACGTCATCCTCGGCGCTGGCGTACCACAGCTCGTTCAGCCGGGCGTAGTCGAACATCAGCGTGCCGGTGCTGCCGTTCGCCTCGACGGTGAAGTCACAGGGCCGCCGCACCGCGGCCCGTGCCACCTCCATCGTGCCGGCCGCCCCGGACGCGAACCGCAGCAGCGCGCTGGCCGCGTCGTCGACGGTCACCGGAACCCCCGAACGCGAGCGGATGAACGTGGTGGCCTGCGCGCAGGTGCTCTCCACTGGCCCGGCCATGGTCAGCGCCATGTCGATCAGGTGACAGCCGAGGTCGGCGATCGTCGTCCCGCCCATGTCCCGGTCGAAGCGCCAGTCATGCGGGGTGGCCGGGTCGGCGAACTCATCGGACAGCCAGGTGGCCCGCCACATCCGCAGCTCCCCGATGGCGCCTTCGGCGATCATCCGCTGCATCAGCGCCATCGCGGGCAGCCGCCGGTAGTTGAAGCCGACCGCGTTGAGCACCCCCGCCGCGGTGACCGCGGCCAGCGCCGCGGCCGCCTCGGGGTAGTTCAGGGCCAGCGGCTTCTCGCACAGCACGGCCTTGCCCGCCGCCGCGGCCGCCTGCGCCATCCGCGCGTGCGTGCCCGGCGGGGTGCAGATGTCCACCAGGTCGACGTCGTCCCGGGCGATCAGCTCGCGCCAGTCGGTGACGGTGGCGGGCACGCCGTAGGCTGCCGCGGCCGCCGCCACCGCGTCGGCGTGGCGGCCCGACATCACCGTGACCACCGGGGTCACGGGCAATGCCCGCAGCATCGGCGCGACCCGGTAGCCGTAACTGTGCGCCTTCCCCATTACCCCGTAGCCGATGATGCCGACCCGGAGCACCGGTCCCGTGGTCATGACGGCACCGCCGCCGGTATCCCCGCGGTCACCTGCTCGGCGGCGGCCAGCGCGGCCACCGCGTCCTCGGCGGTGGCGCCCGCGCACGCCGCGCCCGCCGCGAACTCCGCGAAGCTCTCGGCCTGCCGGCGCAGCGCCTCGAGCTGGGCGCGCTCGCCCTCGGCCGGGTCGATGACGTCGCAGCGCTCGCTGCCGCCGCTGCCGAACACCTCGGCCCAGACCGCGTCGCCCGCCGGGTAGTGGCGGCCGAGGGAGATGAACGCGCATCCGCCGTCGGACAGCGCCGCGATCACCTGCGCGCCGTCCACGTCGGCGATCCCGTCGGGCGCCCGCCCCGACGCCACCACGGCCAGGTCCCCGATGTCCTGGCCGGTCAGCCAGCGCACCTGGTCGAACTCGTGCACGCCCATGTCGATCGCGATCCCGCCGCTGTGCGCCCGGAATGACGCCGGCGGCGGCCGCTCGTCCCACTGGTAGCAGGTGACCAGGTGGATGACGCCGAACTCGCCCGCGGCGATCCGCTCGTGCAGCCGCCGCAGCCCCGGGACGAAGCGGCGCCAGTAGGCCACCTGCAGCGGCACGCCCGCCGCCGCGGCCGTCCGGGCCGACGCGCGGGCGGCCTCGGCGGTCAGCCCGCACGGCTTCTCGCACAGGACCGGCAGCCCGTGCGCGGCGACCTCGGTGATGATCGCGCCGTGCTGGTCGGTGGGCGCGGCGATGAGCACCCCGTCGAGCGCGCCCGCCGCCAGCATCGCCGCCACGCTGGCGTGCGTCCTGGTGCCGGGAGCCGAGACAGCGGCACGGGCCTCGGCCGACATCTCCGCGATGGCGGTCACCGCCACCGCCTCCGAGCCGGCCAGGGCCCGCAGGTGGGTGCGGCCCATCCGCCCCGCGCCGATCAGGCCGAGCCGGAACGGCGGCATCTCTACAGCCCCCGCTCGGCCAGGAACGCGCGGTTGTGCCGCTGTTCGGCGGCGGCCCGCGCGAACCGCTCGGCGCTGCGGGGCAGGATGTCCTGCTCCACCACCAGCCAGCCGCCGAACGAGATCCGCCGCAGCCCGTCCAGGACGGCGTCCGCGTCGAGATCCCCGTGGCCCAGCTCGCAGAACGCCTCCCTGGTCCAGATCTCGGTCACCGGAGCCTCGTCGGTGACGATCCCGGCCATGACCGACCGGCGGGCGTCCTTGAGGTGCACGTGGTTGATCCGGTCACCGAGGTCCCGCAGCATCGTCACCGGGTCGCCGCCGCCGAGCATCATGTGCCCGGTCTCCAGGCACAGCCCGACGTCGGACACCTCGAGCACCCGCTCGATCTCCCACGGCGCCTCGACGTGGGTCCCGGTTTCCGGGTGGAACGTCGGCTCGTAGCCGCGGTCCCGGCAGCGGGCGATCACCCGGGCCAGGCCGGCCGCGAACCGCCGCCACCCGTCGGCGTCAAATCCGAAAGAATGATCCCGAACGGATCGGGCTGGCAGCATCGCCCGCCGCTTACTGCCTTTGTCGGCGAGCGTGGGCCTGGGTGGGGGCCCGGTCAGGTAGGACCGCACCTCGTCGAATACGCCGAGGATGGCGTCAAGCTCGCCCAGAGCCTCCTCGAGCGCAGCGGGCTCTGCGTACGGCAGTTCCACGTACGCGCCGGCCAGGCCGAGGCCGCGCTCGGCCAGCAGCTCGCCGAGCCGCTCGCCGTCGCCGAGGTAGCCGACGGGGCCGAGGTCGATGCCGGCGTAGCCTGCCGCGGCCACCTGGTCCAGGACCTGCGTGCCGCTCGGCACGTCCGGGTCCTGGCCGACGGTCAGCTCGAAGGCCCCGTAGCTGACCGGGGCGTTCGCCACCGCGATCGGCGGCCTGCCGTTGTGAGCGCTGCCGTTGTCATGGCTCATCAGTCCGTCCTCCCAGTGGGATCGTCCAGGGGCACGCCCCGGTGGTGGCAGTCGATGATGGCCTGGCACAGCGCGATGTCCCGCAGGCCGTCCCGGCCCGCGGTGGCCGGCTCCCGGCCGGTGACGATCCAGTCGTGGAACGCCTCGAGCTCGCGCTTGAACCCGCTCTCGTAGCTGGCGACCTCCTCGGCCCGCCAGGCCCGGGCCGAGCCCGCCGCGCCGTCCTCGATCGCCAGGGCGGCGGGCTCGTTGCGCAGGAACGGCGAGGGGAACGTCAGCGTCAGCCGCCGGTCCGGCGCGTACAGCGCGAACTCCATCCCGTACCGGGCGATGCCCGGCAGGTCGATCCAGTGGATGGCCGCCGGCAGCGCCCCGAACCTGAGCATCACCGTGACGCAGTCCGGCGCCAGGCTGGCGTACTCCAGCCGGGTCGGCTCGCCGAGCAGGCCGCGGACCGTGTTCAGCTCGTGCACCAGGGTGTCGAGCAGCACCGTCTCGTAGACCTGCCGCTCCAGGTCGCTGGCCGGCCCGGTCGCGGCCCTGATCCGCTCGTCGCTGTCGGCCCGCAGCCGCGCCGCGACCTCGGCGGGCAGCGGGGCCCGGGGGAGCAGCGGGTAGTGCTCGACGTAGGGCCGCAGCGGCGACTCGAAGGTCGTCACCCGCAGCAGCCGGGCGTCGCTGACCCGCGCGATTTCCTCCCTCATCCGGGCGAACGCCGGGTCGTACCGTTTCGGGTAGCCGGTCATCAGCTTCACCCCGGCCTGCTCGGCCGCCGCGACCATGGCCCGGCCCTCCGCGGCCGAGAAGCACATCGGCTTCTCCACGAAGACGTGCCGCCCGGCCCGGGCCGCGGCCTCGGCGATCGGGGCGTGGCTGCCCGAGGTCAGCACCAGGACCGCGTCGAGCGGGTGATCAACCAGGTCCTGCCAGTCGGTGAAGACGGCCGGGACGCGGTAGCGCCCGGCGCAGGCCCACGCGCTGCCGGGGTCGAGGTCGCACAGCGCCGCCACCTCGTAGCGGCTGCTCAGCTCGGCCAGGTAGTGCAGGTGCATGACCTGGGCGATCAGGCCGGTCCCGACCAGGCCGACCCGCACCCGCGGGGGGCTCACGCCGCTTCCAGCGCCGTGTCGATCGCCGACCGCAGCAGCCGCGCGGCCTCCGGGACGCCGGCGGTGGCCGGCACGAACGGGTCCTCGTGCTCGATCGAGATGACCCGGGCCGCGGAGCCGCCGAGCGCGCGGACCAGGCCGGCCCACCAGGCCAGGTCGTGGCCGCGGCCGGGCACCGCGAACGTCCACGGCATCTGGTCGGCGGGTTCCGGCCAGCGCCGGTCGAGCAGGCCGTTCAGGGCCAGGCTCTCCGCGTGGAAGACCGTGTCCTTGCCGTGCACGTGCCCGATCCGGTCGCCCAGGGCCGCGGCGACCTTGTGGCCGTCCATGCCCATCCAGAAGAAGTGGCTCGGGTCGATATTGCCCGCCAGGGCCGGCCCGAGGTCGGCCACCCGGCTGAACGTCTCGACATTGAACACGCAGGTACCGGGGTGAAGTTCCAGGCAGACCCGCAGGTCGGGGTGCTCGGCCGCGGCGAAGGAGGCCAGGCCGGCCCAGTAGGGCGCGAT
>Ga0335083_10010619_pt1 | contig 11108 bp, 9 predicted proteins | sample Lox_Sample_42_FD_206716 | JGI IMG/M metagenome (GOLD analysis project Ga0335083, IMG submission 206716) | Soil microbial communities from Loxahatchee National Wildlife Refuge, Florida, United States - Lox_Sample_4.2 | ecosystem: Environmental > Terrestrial > Soil > Wetlands | place: USA: Florida... | reverse complement strand
CACCCGCATGACGAAGATCAAGGCCGCCAAAGTCATCGTCACCTGTCCGGGGCGCAATTTCATCACGCTCAAGATCGAGACGGATGACGGCGTCACCGGTCTCGGTGACGCGACGCTCAACGGCCGCGAGCTCAGCGTCGCGAGCTATCTCTCCGATCATGTCATCCCCTGCCTCATCGGCCGCGATGCGCACGCCATCGAGGACACCTGGCAATATCTCTATCGCGGCGCCTATTGGCGGCGCGGACCGGTTACGATGTCGGCCATTGCCGCGGTCGACACCGCGCTCTGGGACATCAAGGCGAAGATCGCGAAGCTGCCGCTCTACCAGCTGCTTGGCGGCGCTAGCCGCACCGGCGTGATGGTCTATGGCCACGCCAACGGCAACACGATCGAGGAGACGCTCGCGGAAGCGGAGAAGTACAAAGCGCTCGGCTACCGCGCGATCCGCCTGCAATCTGGCGTGCCGGGTCTTGCGTCCACTTATGGCGTCTCCAAGGACAAGCTCTTCTACGAACCGGCCGACGCCTCGCTGCCGACGGAGAATCTCTGGTCGACGTCGAAATACATGCGCAGCGTGCCGCGCCTGTTCGAGGCCGCGCGCACAAGGCTCGGCGAGGACGTGCATCTCCTCCACGACGTGCATCACCGCCTGACGCCGATCGAGGCCGCGCGCCTCGGCAAGGATCTCGAGCCCTTTCGTCTCTTCTGGCTCGAGGATGCCGTGCCGGCGGAGAACCAGGAGGCGTTCCGTCTCATCCGCCGCCACACCACGACGCCGCTCGCCGTGGGCGAGGTGTTCAACACCATCTTCGACGCCAAGACGCTGATCGAAGAGCAGCTCATCGACTACATCCGCATGACCGTCGTGCATTCCGGCGGCATCACCCATCTGAAGCGCATCGCGAGCCTTGCCGATCTCTATCACGTGAAGACGGGTTCGCACGGCGCGACCGATCTCTCGCCCGTCTGCATGGCCGCGGCGCTGCACTTCGACATCTCGGTGCCGAATTTCGGCATCCAGGAATACATGCGCCACACAGCGGAAACCGACGCTGTGTTTCCCCACGCCTACAGCTTCAAGGACGGCTACTTGCATCCCGGCGAAGCCCCGGGTCTCGGCGTCGAGATCGACGAGGCGCTGGCGGCGAAGCATCCCTACAAGCGCGCCTATCTGCCCGTGAACCGTCTGGAAGACGGCACGATGACCAACTGGTGAGCAATGGCGTCGCTCGCTTCGCCACCGGTTTTTTCGATCAGCAAGGAGGAGCGCGGTCGCATCACGCTGTCATCATCAGATGGCGCGGTGGCCGAGCTCTTCGTGCTCGAAGATGACATCGTGCGCGTCGCGGTCCTGCCCGGCGGGAAATGGAATCTCGCGAAGACCTGGGCGATCGCGCCGGGTCTCGAGGATGTCTCAACCGAAGGCCGCGATCGTCTCGATCTGTCTGGCTTCTCCTGTCCCGCATTCCGTACCGAGAATGACGGCGCGCAACTGCGCGTGGAAACCGCCGCGATCCGGCTCACGGTCAAGCTTGCAGGCTTCTTCTGCAGCTGGGAGATCAAGCGCGGCGCGGAATGGATCAAGGTCGCAAAGGACCGGCCCACGCAGGCCTACAATTTCGGCTGGTGGGATGAACGTGTTTACCACTACCTCGCCCGCACGCCCGACGAGATGTATTTCGGGCTTGGCGAGCGCTCGGGCGAGATGAATCGCGCCGGCCGGCGCTTCGAGATGCGCGATCTCGACGTGATGGGTTACAGCGCGCGGAACTCCGATCCGCTCTACAAGCACATTCCGTTCTGCATAACGTGGAAGCCGGACTCCGAAATCGCGTTCGGCCTGTTCTATGACACGCTGTCGGACTGTGCCTTCGACATGGGCTGCGAGCGCGACAACTATCACGGGCTCTATCGAAGCTTCGTCGCAGATCACGGCGATCTCGATTACTGGTTCATTGCCGGCCCGGACATCGCGCAAGTGACGCGCCGCCACACCTGGCTCACCGGCACGCCGGCATTCCTGCCCAGATGGAGCCTCGGCTATTCCGGCTCGACCATGAGCTACACCGACGCACCCGACGCGCAAGCGCGAATGGCGGACTTTCTCGCGCAATGCGAGAAACACGACATTCTCTGCGAGTCCTTCCACCTTTCGTCGGGCTACACGTCGATCGGAAAGAGGCGCTACGTCTTCCACTGGAACAAGGAGAAGTTTCCCGATCCGAAGGCGTTCGCAAAGAGCTACGCCGACAAGGGCGTGCATCTCTGTCCCAACATCAAGCCGTGCCTGTTGCGCGACCATCCCCTGTTCGAGGAAGCGCGCAACAAAGGCGTGTTGATTGCCGATCAGAAAGGCGAGCCGGCCTGGGTGCAGTTCTGGGACGAGATTGGAGCCTATGTCGACTTCACGAACCCCGCCGCGATAGCGTGGTGGCAGGAGAAAGTGACAAGCGCGCTGCTCGACAACGGTCTCGACTCCACCTGGAACGACAACAACGAGTACGAAGTCGTAAGCCCGAATGCCCGCGCGCTGCTTTTCGGTGCGCCGCGCCCGGCGCGCGACGTGAAACCGCTGCAGCCGTTGCTTATGATGCGCGCGTCGCGAGCCGCCCAGAAAGCGCATGCGCCGGGCAAGCGTCCTTATGTCGTCACGCGTTCCGGCATGGCGGGGCTGCAGCGCTATGCGCAAACCTGGTCTGGCGACAACGCGACCTCATGGGAGACGCTCAGATACAATCTGAAAATGGGGCTGGGCCTCGCGCTCTCCGGCAGCTCCAATCTCGGCCACGATGTCGGCGGATTCTCAGGCCCGAAGCCGGACGAAGAGCTCTTCGTACGGTGGGTGCAATCCGGAATTTTCCATCCGCGTTTCAGCATCCATTCCTGGAACGACGACGGCAGTGCCAACGAGCCCTGGATGCATCCAAACGCGACACCGGTGGTGCGCGACCTGATCAAATTTCGCGCGCGGCTGATGCCTTACCTCTACGATCTGATGTGGCGTTATCACCGCAACGGCGATCCGGTCCTCCGCCCAACTTTCCACGATTGCGCGCGCGACCATCGAACCTTCGAAGAGAACGACGAGATGATGCTCGGTGCGTCGCTGCTCGTTGCTCCCGTCGTCGAGCCCGGTCAGATCGAACGCATCGTGTATCTGCCGCGTGAGGCCGACTGGGTGAATTGGTGGACGGACGAACTCTGCAAAGGCGGTGAGACCGCAGCCTGCGAGGCGCCGTGGGACAAGCCCGTGCTGTTCGCGCGCGCGGGAAGTGTCATTCCGCTGAACATCGCCGAGCAGCATTTTGCGAAGCCTGCATACACGCTCGCGTTGCGGCTGTTTCCACCCGCGAACGGTGTGCTCGCCGGCGAAATCTTCGAAGACGACGGCGAGAGCGAGGCCTACCGCAGCGGCCAGTATCGTCTATGGAAGCTGACTGGCGCGTGCGACGATAGCGCGATCACGCTCACGCTTTCGCGCGAAGGCTCGCTCGCACCAACCGACAAGTCCTTGCGGCTCATTCCGCCGCGCGGCGACGCGCGCCGGGTCGAAGTAAACGGACGAGCAGCGGCGGAAGAAAGTCTCGAAGGCCGCCGCTGCGTCGTCGTTCCGGTCGACTAAGAGTCGAAAACAATTACCGACCGCGCGATCTCGCCCTGCTTCAGCTCATGGAAGGCTTCGTTCACCTCCTTGAGCTTGATCCGCCGCGAGATCATGTCGTCGAGCTTGAGCTTGCCTGTCATGTAGAAGTCGACGAGCCGCGGCATGTCGAGCGGGAAACGGTTCGAGCCCATCGCAGAACCCTGGATGCGCTTCTCGCCCAGGAAATCCGCGCCATGCAGCTCGATGTTCTGGCCCAGGGGGATCATGCCGATGATGTTCGCGGTGCCGCCACGGCGCAGCATCTTGAAGGCCTGCTCCGCTGTCTTCTTGGTGCCGACCGCCTCGAAGGAATGCTGCACGCCGCCCTTGGTGAGTTCGATCACCTGCGCGACGGCATCGCCGTCCTTCGCGTTCACGACGTCGGTGGCGCCGAACTGCTTGGCGAGGTTCAGCTTCGAGCCGACCATGTCTATGGCGATGATGCGGCCCGCGCCGGCAATGGCTGCGCCGTTGATGCAGGCAAGGCCGATGCCGCCGCAGCCGATCACCGCGACCGTCTCGCCGGGACGCACATTGGAGGTGTGGAATACCGCACCCGTGCCGGTCGTCACGGAACAGCCGATCAGCGCCGCGCGATCGAGCGGCATGTCGCGGCTGATCGCGACGCAGGCGTTCTCATGGATCAGCATCTGCTCCGCGAAGGAGGAAAGATTGAGGAACTGGAAGACGGGCGTGCCGTCCTTGGCCAGGCGCGGCTCGTCGTCGCCCGCGCGCTTCGTGTCCGGGCTCTGGCAGCGCGACATGTGGCCGGTGAGGCAATGCTCGCAGCGGCCGCAAAACGCCGACAGGCAGGTGATGACGTGATCGCCCGGCTTCACCGAGCGCACTTCGGAACCGACGGCCTCGACGATGCCCGCGGACTCATGACCGAGCACGACCGGCATCGGATAGCGGTAGAGCCCTTCGACGAAATGCAGGTCCGAGTGGCAGACGCCGGCAGCCGCGGTGCGGATCAGTACCTCATGCGCCTTCGGCTTGTTGATCTGGACGTTCTCGATCTCGAGAGGCTTTCCGATCTCCCGCAATACCGCCGCTCTCATGCGTTTCCCTTTCGACTTGCCCGTTGTAGTCGCCCGTGAAGGCCAAAAGCTTATCCATGGGAGCCTTGGGACGACAAGGCAGGGGCCACGGATTGACGCAGCGGCGCAAAGGGAATCGCGATACCGTCGCGTGATGCGCCGAGCGCTGACCGCCGCTGCCGTCCTCGTCTGCCTGTCGGGGCCCGCCTGCGCGCAAGCGGCGACGCAATCGCAAGGCTATACGCTGTTCGATCCGGCGCCGGACGATCAGCTTCGTCCGCTCTGCACCGACCGCCCGGGCAAGGGCACGTCGGCCTGCACCGTCGATGCCGGCCATGTGCAGATCGAGATCGACGCGTACGACGCGAGCTTCGACCGACAGGGCAGCATCGAGACGGATACGACGGTCTGGGGAGGTCCGACGATCAAGCTTGGAATCAACGACGCGGCCGACGTTGAAGTGACGCTCACGCCGGAACTTTCGGTGCGCACGCATGACCACGCGACGGGCGCGCGCGCAAGCGACTCCGGTTTCGGCGACCTCGTGTTGCATGGCAAGGTCATGCTCTCGGCGAATGGCGATGCATGGGCGGTGGCACTCGATCCGTTCCTGAAGATTCCGACAGCGGATTCCGCGCTTGGAAATGGTGCGGTGGAAGGCGGCGCCGTGCTGCCGCTCAGTCGTCAGCTCTCCGATGTGTGGTCGTTCGGCATGACGCCGGAAATCGACATTCTGCAAGATGCCGCCGGCAGCGGCTACCACGCCTCGCTCACCAACGTCGCCGGCATTTCCCGCGCTTTCGGTCCGGTAACACTCGGTGCGGAGATTTGGGGCAACTGGAATTTCGATCCTGCCGGCGCCGTAGATGCGTATTCCTTCGACGTCACGGGGACCTGGCAACCGGCCGCGCTGCACAATTTCCAGATCGATGGCGGCGTGAACTTTGCGCTCAACCATAACGTTCCCCGCACCGAGCTCTATGTGGGCGTATCGAAGCTTCTCTGACTCCCGGCTATAGTCGCCAGCAGCCGGCGTCAGTCCGGCGCGGGAGGCGGACATGAGCGACGTCATCGCAAAACTCAAACGGGCACTGGGCGAGGGGTCTCTCGTCGACGGCGCGGCGCTTGCGGACACGCCGCGCGGCTGGAGCAGGCTCGGTACGCCGCTCGCAATCGTAAAGCCGCGCACAACGGCGGAGGTCTCCACCGCCCTCAGGATCTGCCATGACGCACGCCAGCCCATTGTCGCATGGGGCGGACGGACCGGACTTGTCGAAGGCGCGCGCTGCGACGATGCGATCGCGCTTTCGCTCGAGCGCATGAACAGGATCGAGGAGATCGACGTCGCCGGCGCGACCATGACGGTCGAGGCGGGTTGCGTGCTGCAGACCGTGTGCGAAGCGGCCGACGCGAAGGGATGGTTCTTCCCGCTCGACCTGGGTGCGCGCGGCTCCGCCACGATCGGCGGCAACATTTCGACCAATGCCGGCGGCAACAGAGTCATTCGCTACGGCATGATGCGCGAGCTCATTCTCGGTCTCGAAGCCGTGCTCGCCGACGGTACCGTGATGTCGTCGATGAACCACCTCATCAAGAACAATGCCGGCTACGACCCCAAGCAGATCTTCATCGGCTCCGAAGGCACGCTCGGCATCGTCACCCGCGCGGTGCTGCGTCTGCGGCCCAAACCCGCAAGCCAGAACGTTGCGTTCGTCGCGGTGGACTCGTTCGCCGAGCTGCCGCGGCTGCTACGCCATGTCGAGCGCGGTCTCGGCGGAACGCTCTCCGCGTATGAGGTCCTCTGGGAAGACTTCTACAAGCTCGTCACCACGGCGCCCGCGCAAGGGCAGGCGCCGGTAGCCTACGGTCATCCCTACTATGTGCTGATCGAAGCGATGGGCGGCAGCGAAGAGGAAGATTCCGGCCGTTTCGAACGCGTGCTGTCGCAGGCGATCGAGGAGGGCGAGATTGCCGACGCCGTCATCGCCAAGTCGCAGGCCGAGCGCAACCGGATCTGGGCCTTGCGCGACGACGTCGCCCAGGTCGGGCGCAATGCGCCGATCTTCACCTTCGATGTCAGCCTCGGCATCGGCCACATGGAGAAATACGTCGCCGAAGTGCGCGAGCGGCTGACCGCGCGGTGGCCCAAAACGACATTGATGGTGTTCGGCCATCTGGGCGACGGCAACTTGCATGTCATTCCCGGGGTCGGCGACGGCAGTTCCGAGACGCGCCACGCGGTGGAAGGAATCGTCTATGGCGCGCTCGAGAAGTGCCGCGGCTCGGTGTCCGCCGAACACGGCATCGGCCTGGAAAAGCGCGACTATCTGGCGATCTCGCGCAATCCCGAGGAGATCGCCCTGATGCGCACGCTCAAGCGCGCGCTTGACCCGGACAACATCCTCAATCCGGGAAAGATCTTCGCCCTGGCCTGATGCCCTTGTCGGAAGGACCTGCTGGGGCCATGTATCTGTCGCTGACTTCGACTTGGGGAGTGAGGAGCATGTCGTTTGGACGGTTTGCAGCACGCCTTGGAGCGGTGCTGCTTGTCGCTTTCGGGATTTCCGCCTGCGGCATCAATACGGTGCCGACTCAGGACGAGCAGGTGAAGGCCGCCTGGAGCCAGGTGCTCAACGAGTATCAGCGCCGCGCCGATCTCGTGCCCAATCTCGTCGCCACGGTGAAAGGCTACGCCAAGCAGGAGCAGACCGTGCTCACGCAGGTGACCGAGGCGCGCGCCAAGGCCACGCAGACGCAGATGACCCTGCCGCCGGACGTGCTCTCCAATCCGCAGGCCTTTCATCAGTTCGAGCAGAGCCAGGCGCAGCTCGGCGCCTCGCTGGGACGGTTGCTGGCGATCCAGGAGAACTATCCCGACCTCAAGTCGAACCAGAACTTCCTGATCCTGCAATCGCAGCTCGAGGGCACGGAGAACCGCATCGCGGTGGCGCGCAGGGACTACATCGACGCCGTGCAGCAATACAACACGACCTTGCGCACGATTCCGCAGCGTTGGATCGCGGCGATCTTCTATCCCGACGCCAGGCCGCGCGAGACCTTCTCGATCAGCGAACAGTCGCAGCAGGCGCCGCACGTCCAGTTCTGATGCCGAACGGCCTTCATCCGAAGAACGTCTATCGCGCGGTCCTGGCCGCGTTCCTTCTCGCGTTCGCGCTCGTGGCACACGCCGCGGCCGCGGATCTGAGCTTTCCGCCGCTGACAGGGCGCGTGGTCGACGATGCCGGCATCCTTTCGGATGACGCAAAGACGCGCCTCACGGCGATGTCGCAAGCGCTCGAGGACAAGACGAAGAACCAGCTCGTCGTCGTCACGCTCAAATCGCTCGAAGGCCAGACGATCGAGCAATATGGCTACCAGCTCGGCCGCCACTGGGGCATCGGACAGAAGAAGGAGAACAACGGCCTCCTGCTGATCATCGTGCCGAGCTCGCACGACGTGCGCATCGAAGTCGGCTACGGCCTCGAGGGCACGATGACCGACGCGCAGTCCAAGCTGATCATCGAGAACGTGATGATCCCGGACTTCCGGCGCGGCGACTACAACGCGGGCGCGCTGGCGGGTGCTGCGTCGATCCTGCAGGTGTTCGGCGTCGAGACCAAGGACGTCGACGCGGTTCTGGCCCAGCAGGCGCAATACGACCAGCAGACCGGCGACGACGACAGTGGCAGCCATGGCGGCGGCATCGGCGTCGTCATCGCGATCATCGTGATCTGGCTGGTGTTCGGCCGCTTTCTCTGGCCGCTCTTCTTCCTCGGCGGAGGCTGGGGCGGCGGCCGCTGGGGTGGTGGCGGCTGGAGCGGCGGCGGCGGGTTTGGCGGAGGCGGCTTCGGCGGCGGCGGGTTCTCCGGCGGAGGCGGTTCATTCGGCGGGGGAGGCGCATCGGGACATTGGTGAGACAGCTCTCCCACGACGACAAGGCTCGCCTGCATGCCGCGATCGCGGACGCGGAGTCCAAGACGACGGCCCGCGTTGCGTGCATCGTCATCCCGGCGAGCGACAGGTACCTGACGTATCCGGTTCTATGGGGTGCGGTGGCAGCGCTTCTCGTCGGCGCCGCGGCGTCGCTCTACACGCCGCATCTCTCGATGCGTATTGGGCTGGTCGTCCAGGCCGCCGTCTTCGCCGTCGTGGCCTTCGTCTCCGACTGGTTTCCCCTGCGCCTGTTGCTCGTGCCAATGCACGCCAAAAGCTCGCACGCGCGGAGTTTCGCGCACCGCGAATTCGCAGCCCGGATTCTCTCGCCCAGCGATCACCGCGAGGGCGTGATGCTCTTCGTCTCGCTCGGCGAGCGCTATGTCGAGATTCTGGGCACGCCCGGCGTGCACAAGGTCATCGGCGACGCGAAATGGAACGCCATCGTTGCCGATTTCACGCGCGCCGCACAGCAGGGCCGCGTCGCCGACGGCGCGATCGCCGCAATCGAAGCGTGCTCAAGGGATCTTGCAGCGCATTTCCCGCACACGCGGGCCAGCGCCTAGGCCGCGCGCGCCCACAGCTCGGCCAATTGCGTCTCGATCTCGCGCGCGGTTTCGAGGCGGCAGAGCCGCGACTTGGCTTCGCGCCGCGCGGCGGAAGACGCGGGCCAGTGCGCATTCTCGACGTACCAGCCAAGATGCTTCTTGAACATGCGCAGGCCCAGCGCTTCGCCATAGAAGGCGAGGCTGTCCGCCATGTGCTCGAGCGTGATCGCGAGCCGATCGTCCCGCCCGGGCTCGGCAATGTCGTCGTTGGCCGCCAGCGCATTGTCGATCGCGCGCGCAATCCATGGACGGCCATAGGCGCCACGGCCGATCATCACGGCATCGGCGCCCGATTGCGTCAGCGCTTCGCGAGTGCTTGCCGTATCGATGATGTCGCCATTGACGATCACGGGAATGCCGACAGCGGACTTGACGTCTGCCACGGCGCGCCAATCGGCCGCGCCTTTGTAGAACTGCTGTCGCGTGCGGCCATGCACGGTGATGGCGCGGACACCGGCCGCTTCGGCGCGCGCGGCGAGCTCGGGCGCGTTGCGGCTCGAATCATCCCAGCCGAGCCGCATCTTGAGTGTTACCGGCCGAGAGGTTGCATCGACCGCGGCGCGGATCAGGGAGAGCGCCAGGTCGGGATCGCGCATCAGGGCGGAGCCTGACAGTGCGCCGGTGACCTCTTTCGCGGGACAGCCCATGTTGAAATCGATGATGTCGGCGCCGGCCGCTTCCGCGAGCGCAGCGCCCTTGGCGATCCAGTGTGCCTCGCGCCCCACCAGTTGGATCACCATCAGCGGCAGGCCGTCGCCGACCGCGGCGCGACGCACCACGTCCGGCCGCCCACGCGCAAAGGAATCGCAGGCCACCATCTCGGTCGCGACATAGGCCACACCCAGACGCGCCGCCGCGCGCCGGAAGGGCAGGTCCGATACGCCCGTCATGGGCGCGGTCAGGACGCGTCCCGGAATCGTCACATCGTCGATGGTGAGCGCCGTCATGGGCAGCGCTCATAGCGCCCCGGCCGTTCCGATACAACGCGAACGTCTTGCCCATTGGTTTTTCCGGCAAAAGCCGTATGAATGCGCCCTTTCCGGCGCCTTCGAGGACCACAATGGACTTCAATTCCATCATTCGCACGATTCCGGATTACCCGAAGAAGGGGATCCAGTTCCGCGACATCACCACATTGCTCGGCAATCCGCGCGCGTTCCGCTCGGCCGTCGACGCGCTGGTGCAGCCCTATGCCGGCGTGCGCATCGACAAGGTCGCGGGCATCGAGGCGCGCGGCTTCATCATGGGCGGCGCGGTCGCGCACCAGCTCTCCACCGGCTTCGTGCCCGTGCGCAAGAAAGGCAAGCTGCCCTACAAGGTGCTGGGCGAGGACTACGATCTTGAATACGGCAAGGACCGCGTCGAGATCCATGTCGACGCGGTGAAACCCGGCGAGCATGTGATCGTGGTGGACGACCTGATCGCGACGGGCGGAACCTGCTTTGCCACCATCAAGCTGCTCGAGCGTGCGGGCGCCAAGGTGATCGGCTGCTGTTTCACCATCGACCTTCCCGATCTCGGCGGGGCGGACAAGATCCGCGCGCTGGGCAAGGAAGTGACGACGCTCGTTTCCTTCTCCGGCCACTGACGGGGCGGCGATGAAGCTTTATTCGAGCCCGGCTTCGCCTTTCGCCCGCAAGGTGCGCATCGTCGCGCACGAGCTGGGCCTGCCGCTCGAGGTGCTCGACGTCGCCACTGCGAACAATGAGGAGCTGCGCCGCGTCAATCCGCTCGGCAAGATTCCGGTTCTGATCCTCGACGACGGCTCGGCGCTCTTCGATTCGCCTGTCATCTGCGAATATCTGAACGACAAGGGCAACGGGAAATTCTTCCCCGGCACCAGCCTGTGGTCGACAACCAGCGGCCGCTGGCGTGCCCTGA
>Ga0335083_10010617_pt1 | contig 11108 bp, 7 predicted proteins | sample Lox_Sample_42_FD_206716 | JGI IMG/M metagenome (GOLD analysis project Ga0335083, IMG submission 206716) | Soil microbial communities from Loxahatchee National Wildlife Refuge, Florida, United States - Lox_Sample_4.2 | ecosystem: Environmental > Terrestrial > Soil > Wetlands | place: USA: Florida... | reverse complement strand
GAAGGCTCTGGCCGTCAGGGTCGCGGGTGCCGGTTGCGTCGAGCGTGATCGGCTTGCCGACTGCAGCGTCGATCACAATCGGAGCGGTGCCGCCCTGGCCATTTACCTCGATGATCGGGTTGTGATTGGCGTGGGCGTAGTCGGCGATGGTCCAGTCCATGCGGGCGGCGAAGTCATTCTGGAAGGCCGTGCGCCAGCGCCAGATCGTTGCCTGATCGGAGATGTACTGGCGGCCGTCGACGCCGGTCACGGTGTCCTGCGAGGTGACGCGGGAGAACATGTCGCCGCCCTGGGTCCAGATTGCGTGCGTCTCGCCATAGGGCTGGCGGTAGATGTAGCGCCCGCCCCAGCCGCCCCAGTCGGGCCTGCGCCATGCGCTCAGGCCGTTGTCAATCAGGTTGAGAAATGACGGCGTGTCGCCTTCCATAATGAACATGAATTTTGGATAGAGCTTGCCCAGCGGACCTTTGCTGCGGATATTCGTGTCGAGCCATTCGTTGGTGACGGTCGTGAAATCCGCGCCTGCTCCGTTGCGGTAGTATCTGTCGCCGCTGATGCCGGTCCACGTGGCGTAGTAGTATTCGCCGCCTGTCGGCGTGGAAGGCTGGACGATATAGAACAGGTCGGGGAATTCGCCGCGGATCCACGGCCCGGCGTCGTCTTGATCGGAGATGGAATAGACGCGCAGTTTTGCGACCAGCTGCTTCATTTCGTCGGGACTTCGGTTTGTCCGCGCATAGAGCAGCGCTTCGGCCAGCGTGTTTGCGCCTCCCCAGATCGAGATCCAAAGCGGGCGCGGGTCATTGCGGTCGCCTGCGGTGAGAATCGCTTTCGCGCCGTCGGACATTTTGTCCGGGCCGGTGGCTGCAATTCCATAAGCCTGCTGCCCGGTGAAGACGCGCCGGTCTAAATCCTCGCTCGTTGGCCAGCCGGGAGCGTGGAGCAGCAGGTTGGCGCGCACCTGGCTATAGGCTGCGATCAGCTTGTGCATCGTTTCCGGATGGGTGACGGTCTTCTGCCACGTGGAAGTCGCGGCGATGAGGGCTTCGATGTCGAGTTCGTTTGAGTAAAGCAGGAGGCGGGTGAAGGACATCTGATCGTCGGGCTCGTTGCCGATATCGCTGATGATGACGACGCGCGGATGGCCGCTGAAGTCGTCAACATGCCTGGCTGGCAGCGGCTGTGCAGTGAGCCCCGACGCGAATGCAACGCTCAGACAGAGGAGCGCGACGAAACGAGGCTTCCTTCGCGATGGATTGCTTGTGTCCATGAGGATGCCATTGTAGATCGGGGGCCTGCATGGGCGGGGGATCGCGCTAGCTGCTGAGGGACTGGAAGAAGGGAAGCATCGCAGCGCCCAGCAATCCCGAATCAGGCCCCAGCTCCGCGGGGAGGACATTTGTCTTGCCTGCCTCGGGAACGGTGGTTCTCACTGGCTTCGTGAGCCGGTAGATGTAACTGCCGCGATCGAGTTCCGCAAACATCGTTGGAGCGAAGAGTTCCCACGCTGCCACCACGCCACCGCCGATGATGTAGAGGGGCAGATTCAAGGTGCTCACCAGGCTGGCAAGTCCGATGCCGAGTGCTTCGCCGACGCCCTCGTAAATCTGTCGTGACTCCGCATCTCCTGCGAGCGCCGCCTCGGCAATCGTGCGCGCGGTCAGCGCCAATTTGCCCGACGAAGCCGCATCCGGTATGGTGACGAGACGGCTGCCGGCACGGGCAATCGCAGTGGCCGATGCGTATTGCTCCAGGCAGCCGCGCGAGCCGCAGCCGCAGAGCAGGCCATCGTGATAGACGGGCACGTGGCCCGCCTCGCCGCCCATTCCGATAAATCCATGCCAGACCCGGCCATTGAGAATAATGCCACTACCGACGCCCGTCCCCAGCGTCAGCATGCACAGCGAGTGGTAGCCGAAGGTCTTGCCCGCTCCGGCGTGGCACTCGGCCAGCGCTGCGGCGTTCGCGTCGCATTCCACGATAACGGGAACCTGCAGACGATTCTCCAACTCGGTCTTCAACTCCAGGTCTTCGAAGCCGGGAAGATTGGGCGGCTGCACCAGCCGTCCCGAGGGCAACTCGAGGGGACCGGGACTGCCCAGTCCAACGCCGACCAGGTCGCCGCGCCCTCCGCATTGGGCAACAAGTTTTTCCACGGCGGCGCACATGTCGTCCAGCACGGCTCCGGGACCGTCCTGCACTCGGGTTGGAGTAGTGATTGCGCCGCGGCGTTCCCAGTTGGAGGTGAAGGAGGCGATACGCAGATTGGTGCCCCCAAGGTCAATGCCGATGGAAAAAATGCTCATAGGGAACGGGCCGTGCTTTCCTGACCAAAGGTCCTCTTGGTAACGCTACCATAGCCTCTGAAGGAGGAGGGACAGAGGCTGCTATTGTCATAGACTCCCCAATGGAACGAATTGTTTCGGGCGCGATGTTTTGATTTGGGATACCCTCCGAGGTTCCCGCCCGATTTTCCCGCGCAATCCACAGCAGGCCCCACGTTATAGTTTGGTTGGCGACTCTCACGACCTTGCTCGGGCGTGGCGAAGACTGACGCATACAGAAATGACACGGCACTAGCCGAGGAGGAACGGACGGACGAGTTCCTGCGTCCCGCCGCGCCTCCACGGACGCGGCCGCAACGCCCGATCCCTCGACAGGAAGACGACGCGGACGGCGAAGAGGTGTTTTTGCGCTCGCGGAAGCGGGTGCCGGTGCGCAAGGGCATTCTGCCTGCGTTTTTGACGAAGACCACCGCCGGGCGCGTCATGCTTGGCGTTCTGGCCTTGGTGGTGATCGCAATTTTGGTATTTGTGGGGCTGGCTGTAAAAGACTTTCTCGATCACGATCCTCGCTTCCGCATTGACTCGGCTGCGTCCATCCAGATTGCCGGCAACAGCCAGCTGACGCGGGCCGACCTGCTGACCGTCTTCGGCGCCGACATCGGCCGCAATCTCTTCTTCGTTCCGCTGACAGAGCGGCGCAGGCAGCTGGAGCAGGTTCCATGGGTAGCGCACGCGACGGTGATGCGCATTTTGCCCAACCAACTGCGCGTGGCCATTGTCGAGCGGCAGCCGATCGCCTTTGCCCGCGTCGGCAACCAGATCAAGCTCGTCGATGGCGATGGCGTCCTGCTGGATATGCAGCCGGCGACGCTGGCTGCAAAGCACTATTCCTTCCCGGTCGTCACCGGCATCAATCCGCAGGATCCGCTCTCGCTCCGCGGTCCACGGATGCGGATTTACCAGAAATTCATGCAGGAGATCGATTCGAGCGGCGAGAGGGTCTCGAAGAATCTGAGCGAAATCGATCTCTCGGACCCCGAAGACGTGCAGGGGCTCGTTTCCTCCGGCCATTCCGAAATTTTGCTCCACTTTGGCGAAGACAACTTCCTCGAGCGCTGGCGCGAATACCAGGCGCATCTGGCGGAGTGGAAGCAGCAGTATCCGCACCTGGCGTCAGTCGATCTTCGCTACGACCACCAGGTGGTGTTGAAGATGGCGGACAACGCTCCCGCGGACCCGGCAACATCCGCTGGTGCGCCCGCGCCTCCCCCACTCCCCCAGAAGCAAGCTGCCGCCAAGGCGCGGCCGATAGCCCACCCCCACAGGAAGCATGCATGAGCCAGACGGAAGAATTGCTGACGGTGCTCGACGTGGGGAGCGCGAAGGTTCGCGTGCTGGTGGCGGAACTGCACGAGGGAGCGCTGCGCTATCGCGGGCACGGCATTGCCGACGCCACCGGAATGCGCAAGGGCCTGATCGCCGAGCTGAAACAGGCCGCGCGCTGCATCAATCAGGCAGCCACCACCGCCGAGACCATGGCGCAGGGAACGATTGACCAGTGCATCGTCGGCATCGGAGGCGCGCACATTCGCGGCCTGAATAGCCGCGGCGGCGTCAGCCTCGGATCCCGCCTGCGCGAGATCACCCGCGAAGATGTACGCGCCGCCGTCGATCGTGCCCGCTCTGTGTCGCTGCCATCGGACCGCGAGATCATCCACCTGCTGCCGCAGCAGTTCATTCTCGATGAGCAGCCGGGCATTCACGATCCGGTCGGGATGGTGGGCAACCGTCTTGAAGTGAACCTGCATATCTCGACGGCTTCGGCGAGCGCGTTGCAGAGCGTCGTGACCTGCGCGAATCGCGCCGGACTTGAAGTGACGGAATCTGTTTTCGAAGCGATTGCGGCGGCGGAAGCGACGGTCTCCGCCGATGAGCGCGAGTTGGGGTCTTGTCTTATCGACATCGGCGCGGGATCGACGGAGCTGGTGGTTTTCTTCGAAGGCTCGGTTGCGCACACCTCGGTCATTCCCATCGGCGGCGATCACTTTACGAACGATCTGGCGGTCGGGTTGCACATCTCGGCACCCGAGGCTGAGTGGATCAAGTGCAACTACGGCCATGCCGTGGTCACCAGCATTTCGTCGTCGAACGAGATTGAATTGCACGGCCTGCCCGGTCACGAGCCTCGCTTGGTCCGCCAGCGCTATGTCAGCGAAATTCTGGAGCCGCGCGCGCGCGAACTCTTCCAGATGTTGCGCGACAACCTGCGCCAGGGGGGAGTGCTCGAAGCGCTGGGCGCTGGCTGCGTGCTGACTGGCGGCGGTTCGCGCCTGCCGGGACTGCTGGATACCGCTGAAAGTCTGTTGCGCGTCCCCGCGCGCATTGGAACGCCTGTACCGTTGTCGCGCATGCCGGAAGAATTGATCGCGCCTGAAAACACCACGTTAGTAGGAATGCTTTTGTATGCCCACCGCACCAGCGTGACCCGTGCGGCGGAAGACCAGGGACTGCGCGCCAAGCTGCGCGCCATCTTTGCAGGAAGCCTGTAGGAGCCATAGCCATGAACCCGTCAGAAGAAATCCGCATTCAGTATCACGAGCAGCTCCCCACCGGAGCGAAGATCAAAGTCATCGGCGTGGGTGGTGGCGGCGGCAACGCAGTCAACCGCATGATCTCCGCGCGCGTCGAAGGCGTTGAATTCATCACCGCTAACACCGATGCCCAGGCGCTGCAACTATCTCAGGCCCCGGTCAAGCTTCAACTCGGCATGAAGCTGACCAGCGGCCTCGGCGCGGGCGCGAACCCAGACGTGGGTCGTCGCGCCGCGCTTGAAGATTCCGAGAAGATCATCGAAGCGCTGGAAGGCGCCGACATGGTCTTCGTCACCGCCGGCATGGGTGGAGGCACCGGCACCGGCGCTGCTCCGGTCATCGCGTCATTGGCCAGCGAAATGGGCGCGCTGACGGTCGCCGTCGTGACCCGGCCCTTTGGTTTTGAAGGCAAGCGGCGCATGATGCAGGCCGACCGTGGCATGCAGGAGCTGCTCGACTCGGTCGATACCATGATCGTGATCCCCAACGAGAAGCTGCTCGCCGTCGCGAAAGATGCAGGCTTCTTCGAGTCCTTCCGCATTGCCGACGACGTGCTGCGGCAGGGTGTACAGGGCATCTCGGACATCATCACGATTCCGGGCATCATCAACCGCGACTTTGCCGACGTAAAGACCACGATGGCAGGCATGGGCTATGCCGTGATGGGCACGGCCATGCGCGGCGGCGAGAACCGCGCCATCGAAGCCGCGCAGGCCGCAATGGCGTCTCCGCTGCTGGAAGACGGCGCAATCGATGGGGCGAAGGGCATCCTGATCAACATCAGCGGGTCAAGCTCGCTTAAGCTGAGCGAGGTCAATGCCGCTTCCACGCTTATCCAGAATGCCGCGCATGAAGATGCGAACATCATCTTCGGCGCCGTGCTCGACGAGTCGATGGGCGACGATGTGAAGATCACGGTGATCGCCACGGGCTTCCGCCAGGAAATGCCGGAGCGCCGCGAGCGCATGTTAACCGCTGCTCTGCGTGAATCGGTCACGCCGCGCGTGCAGGTGCAGACCCGCGTGGAAACCGTCGTCGAGACGCCGCGCTTTATGAGCGAGGACGAGGAAACGCCGCGGCGGTCGGTTTCGATTCCTGTGAAGCCCGTGCCGGAGCCGGTGTATGTGGTGGAACTTGAACCGACGCCTGAACCGGAACCGGTTGCGGTGGCCGTGGCGGAGCCGGCTTCGTTAGCAGACGTTTTTGGCCAGATGCATGAGGAGGAACCGGGCGAAAACCTGGATATTCCCGCCTTTATGCGTCGCGGCGGTTTGTAATATGGAACTTGAGTAATTAAAGTTGAAAAATAATACTTCGATACGAAGCTCAACCTAAAGTACAGTAATCCAAAGTAAAGGCTGGGGCATCGTTCCAGCCCGATCCGGGTTTGTAAGTGTCGTAACGTTCAGTTAGTAGGTCCGTTTACGGAAACGGGACGGAGCATTTCGGAACTATTTGTAGAGATTCGGGCTGTTTCTATGCGCAAGATGCAGGAAGGCCGATACAAGTAAGGCGGCCTTCAAAGATTGGCCGGGCTCAGGATGAATAGATGATACGCATAGCACACCTCGGTTTCCTGGCAGGGCTGATGACGCTGCCCGTGGCGCTCGTGGCGAATACCACGACCACCGCGCACCACACCACCCGCCGCCACACGCACGTGCAGGAGTCGGCCAGCGCGCAGCAACATATTTCGCACTTGCAGCACAGCCGTCGTGGTGCCCATGTGACCTCCGTTTCTCTTACCACCAGTCATGGGCGAGTGCGCCATGCGAGCCTCACACATCGCCGTTCCTATGAGCGCTTTACCAGCAATTCCTTCGCCGCTGAAGACCTGACCACGGGTGACGTGATTGCCGGGGAAGATCCGGTGGTGCGCCAGGCGGCGATTGACGCGCTGGGCAACATGAACGGCACCGCTGTCGCCATCGATCCCAGCAACGGCCGCATTCTGGCGATGGTCAACCAGAAGCTCGCGCTCTCAAGCGGCGCCGAGCCCTGCTCAACCATCAAGCTTTCTGTCGCCCTGGCTGCGCTCGACGAAGGCATTGTTACGAAGGACACGCCCGTCAACCTCGGCGGTTCGTACCATATGAACCTCACCGAAGCGCTGGCGCATTCCAACAATCTGTACTTTGAGACGCTGGGCCGCCGCCTCGGTTTTGAGCGCGTCCGCCACTACGCCAACCAGTTCGGGCTCGGTGAGCTGGCCGGCTACAACATTCCCAACGAGCAGCTTGGGGTTTACCCCGATCAGGAACTGCCCGAGAGCCAGGGCGGTGTCGGCCGCATGTGCTCCTTCGGCGAAAGCGTCTCGATGACTCCGCTGCAGCTTGGCGCGCTGGTCTCCGCCATCGCCAACGGCGGAACGCTCTACTATCTGCAGCATCCCACCACCCCTGAAGAAGCCGTGAACTTCCAGCCGCGCATCAAGCGGACGCTCGATATCGGCAAGCTCATCCCTGAGATTCAGGATGGCATGCAGGCTGCGGTCCAGTACGGCACAGCCCGTTCGCTGCGCGCCAACTTCAAGCAGTTCCCAGTGATGGGCAAAACCGGCACCTGCTCGAATAACGGCACCCGCTTTGGCTGGTTCGCTTCCTACGCCGATACGCAGTACGGCCGCATCGTGACCGTCTTCTTCCTGGAAGGCGGACGCCCGACCTTCGGCCCTAAAGCCGCCGAGCTGACAGGCGTCTTCTACCGCAACCTCTGGGACAAGAACTACTTCATTGCGAAACAGCCTGAGGAAACCACAGCGAAGACGGCCACCGGCGTCACCGAATAGCTGACTTTCGATTCCGAAACAGCAGCGGCCTCCGGTATGGAGGCCGTTTTCATTCAGGTACGATTTCTACATCATGAAAATCCTGACTGCAGATGAGATGCGCACGACCGACCGCGTCACCACCGACCGCTACGGCATTGCCTCGCTTGATCTGATGGAGAACGCCGGCCATGCCGTAGCTCGTTTTGTCCTGCACGAGTTTCCCCGAGCGGCGAACGTCACCGTCCTCTGTGGCAAGGGCAACAACGGAGGCGACGGCTTTGTGGCGGCGCGCGTGCTCGCGGAGGTCGGCCTCAAGGCCAAAGTGCTGCTGCTGGGCTACCCGGCTGACCTGAAAGGCGACGCCAGGGAGATGTTCGAGCGCATGGAGATTGCGCCAGCGCTGGCGCCGGATGAAGCATCTCTCACCACCGCCCAGATCGTCGATCTTTTGGAACAGTCTGACCTGTTTGTAGATGCGGTGGTCGGAACCGGCTTCAAGCCTCCGCTCAAAGGGGTAGCCGTGGCGCTGCGCAACCGGATCAACAGCCTGACCGCGCCCGTCGTCGCAGTGGACATCCCCTCCGGGTGGGACTCCGATTCGCGCGAGTATCTTGTCGAAGGCGCGTATCGGGCCGACGCTGTCGTCACCTTCACCGCGCCCAAGCTTGCGCACCTCTGCGGCAATCTCACGGACAGCGCTTACCAGCCGATTGTAGTTGCGCCCATCGGCTCGCCGGATGAGGCGATTGTTTCCAGCCTGAATCTCAGCTGGGCCGGAGTCTCGAAAAAAATTGTTGAAGCGCCACGGCCGGCCGACAGCAACAAAGGCAAATTCGGCCACGTGCTTGTTGTTGGCGGCTCCTACGGAAAATCGGGCGCGCCTGCGATGGCCTCCTTGGCGGCTCTGCGAACGGGGGCCGGGTTGGTGACTGCGGCAGTCGCCCAGCCGATTCTCGATTCGGTCGCCAGAATTACTCCCGAGCTAATGACCATTCCGCTCCGCGCCGGCAGCCAGGGCGAGATCAGCAGCAGCAACCTCGACGCGGACACCATGCAGGAGATGCTTGACAAGAAAACGGTACTCGCCATCGGGCCCGGCCTGGGGCAATCACCCGAGACAGAAAAATTTCTCCTCGGACTGCTCGAAAAAACGGATCTGCCCGCGGTCCTCGATGCCGATGCACTGAACATCCTGGCAAAGCATCCTGACAAGATCGACGGCCGCAACCGCATGCTCGTGCTCACGCCGCATCCTGGCGAGATGGCGCGACTTGCGGGTCTAAGCACAGGCGAAGTGCAGGCCAACCGCGAGTCGCTTGCCCGCGAATTCGCGACCAGGCACCGCGTTACGCTGGTCCTCAAGGGATGGCGCACGCTGATTGCCCATCCCGACGGCGAAATCGCCATCAACACAACCGGAAACCCCGGCATGGCCAAAGGGGGAAGCGGAGATATCCTGACCGGTATCATCGCCGGCATGCTGGCGCAGTATCCGCGCCTTGCCGGGGAAGCCGTCAACGCCGCAGTCTACCTGCATGGCCTGGCCGCCGATTTCGCGGTGTGGGAAATGGACGAGCATACTTTGCTGGCAACTGATACGATTGCCCATCTTTCAACAGCTTTTCGCTTTCGCTCCGAGGACAAAGGCGGGTATGTTTGGATACAGGGGATGCCGCGATGACACAGGCAACAGGTACGAAAGCTCATGAGTTCGAGACCAGTAGCGCTGCCGACACCATTCGCATTGGGCATGAAATTACGAAACTGCTCAAGCCGCCAAAGTTCCTCATCTTGAAGGGCGACCTCGGCGCGGGCAAGACCACCTTGGTCAAGGGCATCGCCGAGGCTCTCAATGCGGCAGAGCCGGACGAGGTCACCAGCCCCACCTTTACGCTCATGCACGAATATGAAGGCACGCTCCATCGCAATGGCAAAGACGAGCCGGTAATGCTCTATCACCTCGATCTCTACCGCATCGAGCAGGAGCGCCAGCTCGACTCGCTCGGCCTCGACGAGATTGCGACACCCGACAGCATCGTGCTGGTGGAGTGGGGCGATAAATTCCCCAGCGTAGCCAAGCGCAGCAATGGCGAAATCGTAATGAAGACAACAGGCGGCGATACGCGCAAAATCATGTTGACGCTCAAAGACCAGTAACAAGCGTGTTGTCATCCTGAGCGAAGCGAAGGATCTGTTTTTTATTTCTGTGCAAGGGCCGGGCGAAGCGCCCTCCTGGAAACTCCGCAAAGGCAGACCCAGCAAGCGTGTCACAAGCCATCGAGTCGACTCCCATCCCCGTCCATCACGATCTCAGGCAGACGCTCGGTACCTGGCAGCTCTGGGGCATTGCGGTCGGGCTCGTCATCTCTGGTGAATATTTCGGCTGGAGCTATGGCTGGGCGAACGCGGGAACGCTTGGCTTTCTGATCACCTCGCTGCTTATCGCGGCGATGTATACGACCTTCATTTTCAGCTTTACCGAGTTGACTACGTCGATCCCGCACGCAGGCGGTCCCTTTGCGTATGCGCGCGCGGCCTTCGGCCCCATCGGAGGATACTTTGCGGGTGCGGCGACGCTGGTTGAGTTCGTCTTTGCACCGCCGGCTATTTCGCTCGCCATTGGGGCCTACCTGAACGTACAGTTTCCGTCGCTGGCGCCGAAGCATGCGGCCCTGGGCGCATACCTCGTCTTCATGGCGCTGAACATCATCGGCGTGCAGGTTGCGGCGGCATTCGAATTGTTTGTAACCCTGCTCGCCATCTTCGAACTGCTGGTGTTCATGGCCGTGGTCGCGCCTGGCTTCCGCCTCTCCAACTTTCTCCATGAAGGATGGGCAGGGCAGAACCACTTTGGACCGCACGCGATCCCGGGAATATTCGCGGCGATTCCGTTCGCGATCTGGTTTTTCCTCGCGATTGAAGGCGTGGCCATGGCCGCTGAAGAAGCCAAAGACCCGAAGCGCTCGATACCGATTGCCTACATTGCGGGCATTCTCACGCTGGTGGCGCTGGCGCTCGGTGTGATGCTTTTTGCCGGAGCGGCGGGCGACTGGACGAAGCTCGCCAACATCAACGATCCGCTACCGCAGGCGATGAAGATTGTCGTTGGAGCGCGCAGCGGCTGGCTGCACATGCTGGTGTGGCTGGGCCTCTTCGGTCTCGTCGCGTCGTTTCACGGAATCATTCTGGGGTACTCGCGGCAGATCTTCGCTCTCGCCCGCGCCGGATATCTTCCGCGTTTTCTCGCTGCGGTGCATCCGCGTTTCCAAACGCCGTGGCTGGCAATCCTCGCTGGAGGCGTCGTCGGCGTCGCTGCGATTTACAGTGATGAACTCATCACCTTCGGCGGGCAGACGCTTACGGCGAACATCGTCACCATGTCGGTCTTCGGCGCGATTCTCATGTACATCATCAGCATGCTCGCGCTCTTTCGCCTGCGTCGCACGCATCCCGATCTGCATC
>Ga0335083_10010616_pt1 | contig 11108 bp, 7 predicted proteins | sample Lox_Sample_42_FD_206716 | JGI IMG/M metagenome (GOLD analysis project Ga0335083, IMG submission 206716) | Soil microbial communities from Loxahatchee National Wildlife Refuge, Florida, United States - Lox_Sample_4.2 | ecosystem: Environmental > Terrestrial > Soil > Wetlands | place: USA: Florida... | reverse complement strand
TCGCCTCCACCTTGCCATCTGGTCCCACATGGGCGCCTGCAAGAACGGAGAAGTAACCGAACCCAGCTCCGATGTCGACGACCGTCATTCCGGGTCGAACGACGCGCAGCAGGAAATTGGTCATGGACGGTTTCCACTGCCCCTGCATCATCAACTGTGGCGTCATGCTCAGGTCGGTCGTGTCCACATACATGGCGTAGCGGTTGAGGATTCGCGTCAACGCGATGTTGTTTCCCAGGTAGACCGCGAACCTTCCGCCCGCCGGTGCCTCCGCGCCGAGCCGATGCATGAGCGTGCGTGTCTCGCGAACCATGGCTTCCATGCTCAGCAAGCGCTTCACGAGCCCTTCGTTCACGCGGGCTTGCAGGGCGGCATGTTGAGCAAGCCCATTGAGCAAGGCCGTGCCTTCATCCGTGGGTGTGGCGCCACCTGCCGACAATGAACGGCCGGCGTCGACAGGCATTTCGGACGACGCGTTCATCGGAAGCGCGGCTGACCTGTGGTCGTTTGTCTTGGTGACGACGTACTGGTAACTGAGCAAAGGATCGGCTGAGTGGTCGTCCATCACCAGTAAGGTTTTCCCTCCTGCGCTCCCGATCAGGGCGAGCACGTCTTGCTTTGGAACGCAGTGCATTTCCATGACAGGTTTTTTCCCGGACGGCTCTTGGCTGACGCTGCCCCGCACTTCCGCCCGGACCCGGCAAGTGTTTGATCCTCGCTGCTTGAACCAGGCGACTCCTTCTTTCACCATGTCCAATTCAAGCGTGTAGATTCCGGCGGCCGTCGGAGCGGTGACCCACAGAGGAATCGTGGCGGATTCTCCTGGCTTTAGACCCTGCATCACCGGGGTGCGCCCATCGTCCTGGATGATCATTCGCCCTTCGCCGGTGAGCCAGTGATTCCCGAGTACCACGAGATCGCGGCCGTTTCCGTCGCGACTTTCCGGCCACGCGATCGGACTCAAGTTCGTCACCTTCACGTCGACGCAAGACGGCGCGCCGGCCTGAAATTGTGGAAGCGAAGCCTCGACTGCAAGAGAGGCTTTGAAACCAGCCGCGGGCAGATCGAACGAACTCGGCGGCCGAACGGTTGGATCGGGGGAACCAGCGGGGATCTGGAATAAGGCGATGCCCCCTGGCGCCAGCACGCGAATGAATTCCCTGATGTACTTCTTACTGAAAACTGGCTGCATGTGTTGCAGGACCAGTCTCGAATAGACGAAATCGAAGGTGTTGTCTGGAAACAATGCCAAATCGTCTCTGTCGTTCACGTGGTACTGGCAACGTCCCGGAAACTTGTCGTATTTCCTGGCCAGCTCAATCATCGATGGCGCGATGTCAACGCCATCGCATCGATCGAAATGGCGGCAGAGGGCTTGCGTCAACCGCCCGACGGCACATCCGAAATCCAGCGCGCGCCCGCGCGGCACCTCAACGCCCATGGAGTCGAGACCCGCGAAAACCGCGTCGATTTCCTGCTCGCCCGTTCGAAAGAAGGCAACCGGGTCCCATTTATTGTTCTTGAATCGAACGTCCGTGAGCACGGACCAAAGCGGGTCCGTCTCGCCGAATACGTTCCAGTTTCTCTGCAGCTCGCTCAGTTGCATCGCCTTGCCCCCGAAGAAAAGATCAGTTGCCCAAAAGACGCATGAACTCCGTCATCCACTTCTCGATAACCACATTCGAATCCCACAGCCCGACCATCTCTCGCCGTCCGGTTTTGGCCATGCCTTTCGCTTCGTCGCGATGGGTGTACACGTGCCGCATCAGCGCGCGGAGATGATCGCAGTTCGGTTCTGCCCAGCCGTGGCCCGCGTAAAGTTCGACATCGATATCGGAAGGCGACGAAACCACTTTGCTGTCGATAAGGTAGGCGTTGCGGTCATGCAGAAAATCCAGCTGGCCGCTCCACCGCGTGGCGATTACAGGCACTTCACAGGCGAGCGCTTCCATATAGGGCCGGCCCCACCCTTCGCCGCGACTTGGCAGCACGAACGCATCCGCTGAACGGTAGAGTCTCGGCAAATCCTCATTCTTCAGAAACCCCGGCACGAGGATGATCGCCGGAGCTTTCTCAAGCCGGAGGCCGGCTTCGCGCTCCACGAAGTTCAGCAGCCGCGGCAGCATATCTGCGCGCGGATCAGGCCGCCCGTACGTTTTCAGCAGCAGCGCGACATCATCATCCGCGGTGAATTCGGAAAGATAGGCGCGCAGCAGAATTTCGGGCCCTTTGCGTTGTGTCCATTCAAAGATAGAGAGAAAGGTGAATCCGCGCCGCTGCGGAATGTCGAGCGGCTCGACGTCAGGCCGGTAGACGTCGGTATGAACACTTTCCGGCAGTATCCGCAGGTTCTTTTCGTCGACCCCCTGCGCTGCAAACACTTCAAAATTGAAGTGGCTTGGCACCCAGACCTCATCCATCTGCTGACATGCCTCCAGCCAGCCGATTGGCAGCCGGTCCGTCTCGAAGGTCGTGCGGCCCACCCGGTAACGCGCATGCATATCCAGGCTGAATTCGTCCGCAGTCAAGCACTGGAAGAGCACGCTCGTCGCGGGATCGACGCGCTGCATCTTGAGCATCTCCAGTTGCTCGCGCACGGCGGAAGGCAATAGCCCCAGCTGGTCCGTCTGCATGTGCATCGGCTGCAGTTCTACCGGGACGTTTCGCTCGGCCAGGCCGAGAACCACAGCGAGCGTTTCTTCGGAGTAGCCGCTGCCACCATAGATCGCTCCGCGAACCTGCACACCCGTTGGCCGGCGAGCCAAGCCCTTTGCCGCTCGCGAGCTTCTTCGCTGGAGAACACTCGAAGTTGCAGCTCCGCCTTCGATTAGAATTGCTTTCGACATTAGAGTTTTCTAATTCCACGACATCGCTGTGCAGCCTGAATCCGGACTCCGGGCGCTGCTGCCGAACAGTCTTGCCCACCGACCGGCAAGAATTGCCTCCAACTCCTCCCTAAGCGCCACTGTTTCATAAACTTCCGGGGTATAGATGCACGCCAGTGGCCCATCGTGCCTGACTGGCCGACTACGGGGTTATGTATCAATCCGGCTCAACTGAAAGACCGCTCTGCCGATGAAGAGACTGAGGCGTCGTCCGCCACCGTCCTGGCAACTACGGGTAGGTCTGACACAGGCAAACACATGATTCAGCTTACTCGTCTCAACAACCATCAGCTGATCCTCAACTCCGACCTGATCAAGGAGATTGAAAGCGCGCCGGATACGATGCTCACTCTCGTAACGGGCGAGAAGATCATGGTGCTTGAGTCATGCGAACAGGTGTTGGAAAAGGTCGTGGAGTTCCGCCGAAACGTTCTGTCGGGCCTTCCGATCGAAACGACTCTCGTAAGCGGCTCGTGCTCGCGCGTCCCGGATCGAGCTAACAGAAACCAGCACCCCGCAGAAACGAGCTAGAGGAACAAGCGGATGGATAAGAGCACCTTCGGTGGAATCGTTGTCGCGCTGGGTGGAATCCTTCTAGGGCTGACGCTCGAGGGCGGCAAGGTCGCACAGATTCTGCAGCCGACCGCCGCCATGATCGTCTTCGGCGGCACGCTTGGCGCGGTGATGATTCAATTCCCCCTGCGAGTGGTGATCGAGGCATTCAAGCAACTCGGCCGCCTGTTCTTCGACAAGAGCAAGGATCCCCGAGCCCAGATCGGCGAGATCGTGGGCTATGCGAACAAAGCCCGCAAAGGGGGAATCGTATCCCTCGACAAGGAAGTCGACAGTATTAAGGATCCATTTCTCAAGAAATCCCTGATGCTTGCCGTGGACGGAACCGAGCCGCAAGAGCTGCGCAAGATGATGGAGCTCGAGCTCGATAATCAGGCCGAGCACGATGACCACATCCCGAAGGTATTCGAGTCTGCCGGTGGATTTTCACCGACGATCGGAATCATCGGAGCGGTTCTTGGTCTGATTCAGGTCATGCAGCACCTCGATGATATCAACGAAGTCGGGCGCGGTATTGCGGTCGCGTTCGTCGCCACAATCTACGGAGTGGGTTCGGCCAACCTGTTCTTCTTGCCCGCCTCGGGAAAAATCAAAATGCGTATTCGCCAGGATCAAGTCCTCCGCGAAATGATGCTCGAGGGCGTGATCTCCATTCTCGAAGGCATGAACCCGCGCATGATTGAAACCAAACTCTTGGGATTCTTCGCCGAAGCCAATGGCGTGGACGCCAAGAAGCCTGAGAAAGCGGGCGCTCCCGCGGCGGCTCGCCGGCCAGAGGAGAAGCCCGCTTGAGCAGGCGGAAAAGGCACGAAGAGCACGCAAACCACGAGCGCTGGCTCGTCTCCTACGCCGACTTCATTACGCTTTTGTTTGCTTTCTTCGTTGTGCTCTATTCGTCTTCGCAGGTCGACAAGCGCAGAGTCGGACAGCTTTCCTTGGCCATCCAGGTTGCATTCCAAAAGATGGGGTTCTTCGAGAGTTCAAATTCCAAGATTCCGTTATCGACGACCGAGCCGATGCCGTTTCAGGACGTGCAAGCCGTGGAAAATGTCGTACGCACGCAGGATCTCCAGCGCTTCGTTCAACCCGGTGAAGGCACTCTTAGCGGAATGGTCGTGCCTGGCGACATTCGAGACATTCAGTCGGAACTCGAAAAGGCTCTCGCCCCGGAGATCAAGCGCCATGTCGTGGAAGTAAAACCCCGGCGCGAAGGGCTGGTCATCAGCCTTCGCGAGATCGGTTTCTTTGATAGCGGCTCGGCCACGCTTCGTCGTTCTTCGAGGGATTCGATCGAGCGGCTCGCGACCGTGCTGCTTCATCGCCGCGAAACGCTGCGCATCGAAGGCCACACCGACAACGTTCCAATCCATACGAAACAATTCGCCTCCAATTGGGAACTCTCGACGGCACGGGCAACGGAACTTATCAAGGTCTTCATCGTCGAGTACAAGATGGCGCCGGACCGCCTCGCAGCAGCCGGCTATGCGGAATACCATCCGACCGATACCAACGGCACCCAAGAAGGACGCATGCACAACCGTCGGGTGGATATCGTCGTCCTAAATCCGAATTCATCTTTTGATGAGCCCGCCCCGCTTGGCAAAGCAGCACCAGGCTCGAAGCCTACGCCAGCCGAGAATCCTGCACCTCCGGTGGAGGCTCCCAAGGCGGCGGAGCCAAGCGGAGAAACTACGAACCCAGACGCAACGAAGCCTAATTGACCGACATGGTTTTGCGCGAGGGCGGGGCGCATCTAAGTACATCCCGCTAAAGTCTTTACATCGAATGCCGATAGATACTTGGAACAGTGGCTCGCACCCACGCGGTTGCCAGTGGTCGTAGGCCGCGTGCGGCTTGGGCCATCGAACTCGTCGATTCAATGGGGATGTATGAGCTCCAACAACTCGCCCTTTCCGGTCTTGGTAGTCGACGATTCGCCGGTCGCTCGCAAGCTCGTCGAGCAGGCGCTCAACCGCGACCGGCATCCCATTCTTCCTGCCAAGACCGGCCAGGAGGGCCTGGACCTTTTCGCGAAACACAGACCCGGCTTGGTCATCACCGACTGGCTGATGCCGGACCTGAGCGGAATTGAGATCTGCCAGCGGCTCCGCTCGGAATTTCAGCAATATTTCGCCTACATCATCATGCTCACGGGCGTGTCGGACAAGTCAAAGATCGTGAAAGGACTGCAATCCGGCGCAGACGAGTACCTTACGAAACCGTTCCATCCAGACGAGCTTTTGGCCCGCGTCGAAGTCGGACAACGGATCGTCGAGCTCCATCGAACCATCGAAGCAAAGAACCAACTTCTGGAACAATTGGCGCTCACGGATCCTCTTACCGGCCTGCCGAACCGCCGTGCCGTCGAGGATTGGGGGAAGCGCCAGTTGAGCGGCGCCAGCCGTTACGATTTCCCGTTCGCGGTTATCGCGGTCGATCTCGACAAATTCAAGTACGTGAACGACACGTTCGGCCATGGCGCCGGCGATGAGGTCCTAAGGAAGGTCTCTGAGATCCTGGACACAAACACGCGTCGCGGAGACATGTGCGCGCGCATTGGCGGCGATGAATTCTTGCTGGCTATTTCACATACGGATCGCCCCGGTATTCAGATCGCCATCGAACGAATCCGGCAGCAAATCGAGGCACATGCGTTTCACTTCGAAGGAAAGGACGTTCGCATAACTGCGAGTTTCGGGGTCGCTGACCTCCGGCGCCGCGACAATCCCGATTTCGAGAGGCTCGTTACACAGGCCGACGTGGCTCTCTACTCGGCGAAGCGTCTTGGTCGAAATCGAATCGGCAGCGTGCCTGCAGAGATGCACTGAGTCGTTGCGGTCCGGTTCGATTCGAACACCGTCAACGTGGGCGGGAAACTTGGGAGGTTGACAGGATGAAGCGGATTCTTTTCGTTGACGATGACGCCAAGATTCTAGAGGAACTGCAGCTCTCACTCCGGCCGATGCGGGGCGAGTGGGAAATGGCATTCGCGCCGAGCGGCCTGTCTGCCCTTTCGTTGATGGAGGCTGTTCCCTTCGACGTGATCGTTTCCGACATGCGCATGGCCGGAATGGATGGCGCTGCGCTCCTCGAATCAGTTCGTCGGCGGCATCCTGGCACTCTTCGAGTCATTCTCTCGGAGTCGAATGAAATGGAGTCTTCGCTTCGGGCCGTGCCGGTCGCACATCAGTTTCTAATGAAGCCCTGCGATCCAGCCACCCTTCGCGCGGCGATCGATCGCGCCACAGGCCTCGTCCAAGTTCTCAACAGCAAGCTCCTGGCAAGCCTGGTGGGTTCTATGCAGGAACTCCCATCCCTTCCAAAAACGTACGGCGAGCTTCGAGAGGCCTTGTCTGATCCCAATACGTCGCTCAATCGCATCGTCGCTATCGTCGAACAGGACGTTGCTATCTCAGCGAAAATCCTGCAGCTCGTGAACTCAGCTTTCTTTGGTCTGACGCGCGACATCTCGAACGTCAAGATGGCGGTCAGCTACCTAGGCATCGACGTCCTCCAAAATCTGGTTCTCTCCGTGGAGGCCTTCCGCACATTCCAACCGAAGAAAGCCATCCCCGGGTTCTCGCTCGAGGAGTTTCACCAACATGCGCAGCTTACTGCGCGAATCACATCGCGAATTCTCGGGCAGAGTAGCGTCCACAGCTCGGTGGTTGTCGCCGCCATGTTGCATGACGTCGGGAAGCTCGTGATGGCTGAGCGGAGCCCGGAGCATCTTGCCCGAGCGATCGCTGGAGTGAAGCAGGAGAAGCGCCCCCTCTATTCAATCGAAGAAGAGCTCATCGGCGTTTCACACGCCGAAGTCGGCGCCTACCTGTTGAGCCTGTGGGGATTGCCGTATCCAGTTGTTGAGGCGGTCGCACATCATCATCATCCCGATCGCATCCCCAGCAGTGAAAAGCGTCTCGATATGACCACGCTCGTTTACGTCGCGAATTGTCTGGCACACGATCATTCAGCCGGCGCCGAAACGGCTCCTGACTATCACGATCCGATCAATCCCAAAGTGATAGAGGCTGCGGGAATCGCCGACCAGCTTCCGGCGTGGCACGAAATGGCTGAAGAAGTTGCTCGTCAACCGCAAGCCGTCTAAGGCATCTGAGAACCCCTCGACCTCCGAGGTCTCGGAAGACGATTCGCAAATGCGTCCGGTCTTGGACGCGTGCGAAACGGGGAACCAACCGCTAAGTCTATTGATCGAGGCTGGCGATAGTGGGGCTTGTTTGACCCGGAGCGCCATCCAATTCCATCAAGCGATGGCTGGAAACGATGTAGTAGATCTTACCGGTGGTGTCCACGATGCGTCCGCTTGGCGAAGCGCCGAGTGCACCGCCAATCGGGACGTTTCCTGAGAGGTGGTTACCCGGGGCGTTCGAGTCGACAAGTCCAGTGAAGGCACCGGTGCTCGCAACGTCTACGCTTCCCGACTCGAATGTTATTGTGGACCGCGTGCTAGATTGTGATCCTTCGATGAAGCTGCCGTTGACCAAGGCCGGCGGCGCCCCCATCTGAGCTTCGAACATCCCCGTCATCACGTTCCTGGAAGCATCCATAACGAAGCCGGTTCCTGAATCCACCAGGTAGAAGGTCCAGGTATTGCCCGCGAAGGACATAGTGCCGCGACCAGCGGTAGGCGACGTGACGCCATAGGTTCCGCCAGCCGCCGCGTTCGAACTAACGACGCCACTGTCGTTGATGTCATAGATCCCGGAAAGATTGCCATCCGCAGTGCTGCTGAAGATTCCGGCACTCGCAATCGTTGAGCTGGGAGAAGAGGCGCCTTCCATATGCAGGACGCTGGTTTCCCCTAGGGGCGTCGAGGAGAACGGCGCGCCTGCCTGCTGGAGGATCTCCCCGGACAGCAGGTCGTTGCTCCCGGTGAACGCGTCCGTTCGCAGGAAGAACAGATCCTTAGCCGAAACGACGTAGATGACTCCGGTAACATCGCCCACACCAGAGATTCGCAGCGCCAGGCTTCCATACCCGTCGCTTCCGATGCTGTAATGCGACTCCGGCATGACTGCCGCCATCGCGTTCACTGCGCCCGCCGAGTTTCGGTCCACAAGCCCCGTAGGAATACCGCCTGCCCCGTCGGAGGAAAACGCTCCAATCAGCGCCGACCTACCGCCGCCAGCCGTTGTTCCCGAAAGGCCGAATGCGTAACTTCCGCCAATGGCTGGATTCGAGAATCCCGCAAGATCGCGCCGCTTCATGACGCCGTTGCCGCGAATCGCCCCTACGCTCGAGGAATCGAATGCGATGAAGTGTACGAGCAGCCCTGACGAACTCACCGCAATTTTGAAAGTCTGCGTCCCGACAGCGGAATTGAGCGTCATCGTTCCGCGATTGTCGGCGTTGATCGAATAGGTTCCGGATTCAACGGTTACCTGGTTCTGCACGCCGCCGACCCGGTTGACGTCCAGTGTTCCAACCGTGACGTTACCCCGGCCATCCGCGTCGATGGTTCCGGCCATCGCTACGGCGCCGTTCGAATCGAAGCCCTGGAAGAGAATCGCGTAGCTTCCATTCAGGTGGACATTGTTTGCTCCAGCCGGACCCACGGTCAGCGTGAGCGGTTCGGAAGCCGTTTGCGCCGGGCTGCTGGTGTCCACCACTTGCACGGTGAAACTCGCCGTACCTGCGGACGCCGGAGTACCCGAAAGGATTCCCGTGCTTGGATCGAGCGCCACTCCGGCCGGTAAACTTCCGGATGAGATCGACCACGTGTAGGTCCCATCGCCGCCAAACGCCTGCAATGTCGTGCTGTAGGCGCTGTTCGCCGTCGCATCGGAGAGCGTGGTCGTGGTGATAGTCAATTGCCCGTAGACATGGATCGTCTCGGAGACAGTCACGGTTTGTGATGGAGAGGACGAATCGGCGACGCGTACGCTGAACGTGAAAGTGCCGGACCCCGGGCACGTACCGCTGATCGTTCCGGTGCTCGAAGACAACGCCATCCCGAACGGCAGTGCCCCCGAAACAATGGACCATGTGTACGGCGTTATGCCGCCGCTTGCCGTCAGAGACGCACTGTACGGCACACCCGTAATACCATCCTGCATCGTCACATGTGGGAGCGAGAGCGTGGTCGTTGTAGTGATGCTCAGGGCCGCCGACGCCATGCGCGGAGGGACAGCCGAGTCCATCACCTGCACCGCAAAGTTGCTGACACCGGTTGTCGAAGCCGTTCCCGAAATCACCCCAGTATTAGGGTTCAGCGTCAAGCCACTCGGCAACGAACCTCTGTTGATCGCCCAACTTGTAGAGCCGACAGCGTTCGAAGCCGCCAGCGTCGCGTTGTATCCCCCTCCCGCCACGGCGGTCGGCAAAGTCGTTGTGTTCACCGCCAGCGGCGAGTAGATCACGACCGTAATCGGGCACGTCGCTGTCTCGGCCGGCCCGGATGAATCCGTCGTCTGCAAAACGAAACTGGAAGATCCTGCCGCCGTAGGAACTCCGGTGATCGCTCCGGTCCCCGAATTCAGCGTTAATCCGCCCGGTAGAGCACCGCTTGCGATCGACCATACGTACGGCGCTGTTCCCCCGTTCACCGAAGGCGCAAAACTGTAGGCAACGCCCACCGTGCCGCTCGGGGCAGACGAGTTCGTGATCGTGACGTGTGCATTGATGACCAACGCGTAGGAAGCAGCTGCGGTCCGCGGGGGTGAAGCGGAATCGGTCACCTGCGCCGTGAAATTGGCTGTGCCCTGAGCAGTCGGCGTACCCGATATCGTGCCTGCAGCACTAAGGCTCAGCCCAGACGGAAGCGCGCCTGCGCTTATCGACCAGGTGAGTTGATTCACGCCGCCGCTCGCAATGAGGGTCGCGCCGTAGGGCGCGTTTACAGCACCGGAGGCCAGCGCTGCAGTCGCAACAGAAAGTGGGGGATTGATAACGATTGCCGTGAATACTTTCGCTGTCTGCTGCGGGACAGACGAGTCTGTCACCTGGATTCCCACGCTAAACGACCCGGTGGCTGTCGGCGTGCCGGCAATCGCGCCTGTGGAAGCGTTCAGGGAAAGGCCGGGCGGCAAACTGCCCGAGGCCACGCTCCATGTGTAAGGCGGCGCGCCTCCGGTAATCGATGGGGTAGCGCTGTACGCTACGCCCGTCGTGCCATTTGGCAGCACGGGCGAGGAGAACGTGAGGATTCCATTAATCGTGATTGCATACGCAAGGGAGGCAGTTCGTGCTGGCGCTGAGGAATCCGTAAGTTGGACAGTAAAACTAGTCGTCCCCGAGCTCGTGGGAGTGCCGGAAACCATTCCCGAGTTTGGATTGAGTGAAAGGCCATCCGGCAGGGAACCGGTTGCGACCGACCAACTGTAGGGTGTCGTTCCACCCGTTCCACTCAGCGGAAGTTGATACGGCAGGTCGACCGTCCCGGCGGGAGCTGTCGCCGGCGAAATGCTCATGGGAGGCGGAGTGCGACTGAGACCACCGGTATTCGCACAGCCGTATGTAAACACCAGAGAGGCAAGGACCGACAGCGTTAGGCGAAGCCTCTTCATGGTCCCTTCCCAAGGATTTAGGCAGAAAGCGCCCCACCGCTCGGGAGATACATCGGCAGAATGTGCGAAAACCTTAGCGGGTCGACGGGATGGGGCGGAAGATCGAGTTCGGCCGCGCGAGCTA
>Ga0335083_10010614_pt1 | contig 11109 bp, 11 predicted proteins | sample Lox_Sample_42_FD_206716 | JGI IMG/M metagenome (GOLD analysis project Ga0335083, IMG submission 206716) | Soil microbial communities from Loxahatchee National Wildlife Refuge, Florida, United States - Lox_Sample_4.2 | ecosystem: Environmental > Terrestrial > Soil > Wetlands | place: USA... | reverse complement strand
AAGGCGACGGCCGGCCTCACCGGCGAGGAGCTTCTCGCAGATGTCGCGCGACTCGACGGTCACGCTGCCGTCGTCGCCGACGAGCACGGGCACGTAGATGTAGCCGCCCGTCACCGACGCGATTTCGGTGCGGTCGCTGTACGGCATCTCGATCGCTTCGTAACGCTGGCCGAGCAAGTCGAGCAGCATCTGCACTTTGCGGGCGTAGGGGCTGTAGCGAGTTCGGTAGAGCTTCATGGCCCGAGCTCTACGGAAGGCGCGGCGCGGCGCCAAACGAATCGTTTCCATGGTACATGAGAAAAACTCATGTATCCGAGTCTGCCGCGTCCGCTCGCGCTGCCGTCGCTGCACGGGCTCCACGTGTTCGAGGCCGCCGCGCGCCACCTGAGTTTCACCGAGGCTTCGCGTGAGCTCTCGATCAGCCAGACCGCGGTGAGTCATCAAATCCGCGCGCTCGAAACCGAGCTCGCCGTCGCGCTGTTTCGCAGATTGCCGAAACGCGTCGAGCTCACCGCGGAAGGCAAAGCGTGGGCGCTCGAGCTCGGCGAGATTTTCTCGCGCCTGCACGCGCTCAATCGCCGCTTGCGGCAACCGCCGCGTCCGCGCGTGCGCGAGGTCGCGGTGAGCACGCTGCCGTCGTTCGGCTCGCGCTGGCTCGTCCCCCGTCTCGGCAAATTCCTCGATCGCCATCCGGACACCGAGGTGCGCATCTCCTCGAGCGAGCGGCTCGTGGACTTGGCGAGCGAAGGCGTGGACATCGGGATCCGCTACGGCTTCGGGCGCTACCCCGGGCTCGTCACGGAGAAGCTCGCCGACGACGCCTGGGTCGTCGTCTGCGCGCCGGCGCTCCTCGCCCAGAAACCCCTGCGCTCTCCGCGCGATCTCGCCCACCACGTGCTCTTGCAGGACGACAGCCCCGACGCATGGGCGCGCTGGCTCGCGGCGAACGGCGCTCGCGCGAAGCTCGGCGCGCGCCGCAACGAGCTCACCGACTCGAGCATGCTGATCGAAGCGGCGGTGCGCGGGCAGGGCGTCGGGCTCGCGCGCTGGTCGCTCGCGGTGGACGAGCTCACGGCGGGGCGCCTGGTGCTGCCGTTTCCGAAGCTCCACGCGTTGCCGACCGGGCTCGGGTACTACCTCGCGGCGCCGCGCGAGAGCTTGCGGCGAGGCGCGGTGGTCGCGTTCCGAGATTGGGTCCGGAGCGAAACGGAGACGCTGAGGAGCGGTCGCCCGTGAGCCGCGCGGCGACGCACGCGGAACCGCACCAAACCTGAGCCTCGTACGATAGCTCTCGAGTCCTCTCGAGCTCATCGGCGTTTCGGAACTGCGACGGGGACGAGACCCGTGGTACTGTGTGAAAATTGCCCATGTCTCGCGTCGATGCACCCTGCTTGCACTCGCGACGAAGCTCGATTGACCCACCGAGATGGTTGTGCGATCCGACCATTCACGAGCCGATGACGTCTCATCGACGGTTCGCACCGAGTCGGGCATGAGCGAGCCCACGAACGGCGCTCCCCCCCGCCGCGCGGGCCCGATCGACGTCGAGCTCTGGCCTTCCGCCTTGTCCGCCAGAGTCGTCGAGCCGGGGCCCGTACCCCGCGTCCACGGCTACGACGTCGAGGCCGATCTCGCGCGGCACTATTCGTTCGCCGAAATTGCGCTGATTGCGCTCACCGGGAGCGCGCCGGAACGCTCGCACGGGCGCGCCTTCGAGATCGCGCTCGCGTTCCTCGCGCCGGTGCCGGTGAGTGAAGCGCCGGCGCACGCCGCAGGACTCGCGCGCTTGATCGGAGCGGACGCGAGCGGAGTCATCAGCGGCGCCGCCATGGGCCTCGCGGAGCGCGCGCGCCACGTCGTCGCCGCTCACGCCGAGCTCGTCGCCTGGCTCGACGCCGGTAGCGGCCCGCCGCCGCCGAGCGTGCAGAGCGACGATCCGGAGGACGCGAGCGCCGTCGCTCGTCTGCGCGAGGCGCTCGGCGAAGCGGGCGCGGCGTTCCCGTTGCTCGAAGCGAGCCCGACGCGGATGGCGGCGCTCCTCGGCGTGCTCCACGGCGTCGGGCTCACGGACGCGCCCCGACTCGAGGCCGCGCTCTCGCTCGCCGCGTTGCCCGCGACCATCGCCGAGGCGTTCGCCGTCAAGCCGTTCGCGTTCTTCACGTATCCGATGGACCTGCCCGCCTTCCGCTACGTCGAGGCCGCCGATGGCTGAGACCGGCGAGCGCCCGGTGCTGCCGACGCAGGTCGGCCACGTCGGGCCCGATCATCATCGCTTTCGGGGCTTCGACGTCGGCCGCGACCTCGTCGGACACGAGACGTACTGGAGCGTGATCTCGCTCGCCATCGGCGGGCCGCGCCTCGCGCCGGACGACTCGCGACTGCTCGACGACCTCGCGACGAGCCTCGTCGGCCCCGATCCGCGCATCTGGCCGTGGAAGCTCTGCCGCTTGATGAGCGCGTACGGCCGCTTTTCGACGGGCATGGCCGGGCCGCTCATCATGATGAGCAGCGGGAGCGTGGGGCCGGCGGCGCTCGCCGCCGTGGCGCGCTTCTTCGAGGAGCTCGCCCGCGAGCTCGGCCCGGACGACGCCGACGACGCCGCTCTCGGCCGCGCGCTCGATCACAAGCTCGAACGCTCGCCGCGCCCGCCGGGGTTCGGCACGCCCTTCCGCAACCAGGACGAGCGCAACGCGCCCATCCTCGCGCTCGTGCGCGCGCACGGACGCGAACGCGGTCGCTACTTCTCGCTCGTGGAGCGCGCCGCACCCCTCGTGCTCGAGAAGAAGCAGCTGCCGATGAACGCGGCCGCGCTCGTGAGCGGCATTTGCCTCGATCTCGGCTTCTCGTCCGAGCAAATCGACGTCTTCGGCATCTTGCTGCTCGTCGCCAACACCGTCGCGAACTCGTTCGAGGGTTCACGAACGGCGCCGGCCGTCCTCAAGCGCCTGCCGCGTGAATTCGTGCGCTACGTCGGGCAGCCCCCGCGCCCGAGCCCGCGCGCCGCGAGCGGAAAAACCCCGTGATCGCGTTCGAGTGGGAGGACGCGGAGCTCTACGCGAGGACGCTCGCGTTCGCGGAAAGCGTGCTCGCGCCGGGCTCGAGCGAGCGGATCCGCGCGGCGACGTTCGATCGCGAGCTCTGGCAGCGCGCCGGCGCGTTCGGGCTCGCAGGCCTCCCCGCGCCGAAGACGCACGGCGGCATGGGCCTCGGCGCCGCGGAGAGCGCCCATCTGCTCGAAGCACTCGGGCGCGGCTGCGACGACGCCGGCCTCCTGTTCTCGCTCGCGGCCCACCTCTTCGCTTGCGTGGTGCCGCTCGCGCGCTTCGGCACGGACGCGCAAAAAGCCCGGCTTTTGCCGCGACTCGCGAGCGGCGAACTGATCGGCGCGAACGCGATCAGCGAAGCGGGCGCCGGCTCCGACGTCTTCGCGCTCGCTTGCCGCGCCGTGCGCGACGGCGACGCCTACGTGCTCGACGGTGAAAAGTCCTGGGTCACGAACGGCCCGGTCGCGGACGTGTTCCTCGTTTACGCGAAGACGGATCCGAACGCGGGCTACTTCGGCGTGAGCGCGTTCGTGGTGGAAAAGGAGCGGCCGGGGCTCCGCGTCGGACAGCCCATCCGCAAAGTCGGGCTCGAGACGTCGCCCACGTGCTCGCTCTATTTCGACGCTTGCCGGGTACCGGAAGAGAACCTGCTCGGACAGGTGGGTCAGGGCGCGCCGCTCTTCGAGCACGCCATGTCGTGGGAACGGAGCTGCCTCTTCGCGCTCTACCTCGGGCGCATGCAGACGGCGCTCGAACGGGCTATTTCACACGCGCAGACGCGCCGGCAATTCGGGCACGCCCTCGGTGATTTTCAGGCCGTGTCGCACCGTATCGCGGACATGAAGGTCCGACTCGAAGCCGCGCGGGCGCTCCTTTACCGCGCCTGCTTCAAGCTCGATCGAAACGAAGACGCTCGCCTCGACGTCGCGATGGCCAAGCTCTTCGTGAGCGAAGCGGCCGTTCAATCCGGCCTCGACGTGATGCAGCTCTTCGGCGGCCTCGGCGTCACGAACGACGGCGGCATCGAGCGTTTCTTGCGTGACGCGCTGCCGGCGCGCACGGTCTCGGGCAGCTCGGAAATCCAGCGTAACCTCATCGCGCGCGCGCTCGGATTGTGAGGCAGGCTCGATGCGGCTCCTGAAAGACGTGTTGCTCTCGGCGGCGGCGAGCACCCCCGACGGCGTCGCGGTGATTTGCCCCGAACGGGGCGCCGTCCGCTACGGGGAGCTCGACGAGCTCGCGAACCGCGTCGCGCGGGCGCTGCTTCGCGGCGGCGTCCGGGCGGGCGATCGCGTGGGCGTGTTCATGCCGAAGTCGGCCGACGCGCTCGCGGCGATGCAGGCGGCGCTCCGCATCGGCGCGGCTTACGTGCCGCTCGATCCGTCGAGCCCGGTCGCGCGCATCCAAACCATCACGAACGATTGTCGCCTCGCGGCGATGGTCGGAGACGAAGCGCGCCTCGCCGCGCTCGGAGAGGACACAGGGGCCGCGCTCCCCTTCACGCTCGCGCTCGACGAGGGGGCGCTCGCGCCGTTCGACGCCGGAACGCTGCCCGACACCGCGGCGACGCTCGACGGGAATTCGCTCGCCTACATCCTCTATACCTCCGGCTCGACGGGTGTTCCCAAGGGCGTCGCCCTCAGTCAAGAGAACGCGCTCGCCTTCATCGATTGGGCGACGGCGCTCCTCGAGGTGACGCCGGCGGACGTCCTCGCCAATCACGCGCCGTTCCATTTCGACTTGTCGGTCCTCGACGTGTACGCGGCGTGGAGCGCCGGCGCGAGCGTCGCGCTCGTGCCGGAGATGGCCGCGTTCTCGCCGCGCCAGCTCGTCGAGTTCGTCGGTCAGCACGGCGTGAGCGTCTGGTACTCCGTGCCCTCGGCGGTCGCCCTCATGCTCCATCACGGCGGGTTGTTCGAGCCGCCTCCGCCCGCGCTCAGGGTCGTCTGCTGCGCGGGCGAGGCGTTTCCACCGCGCCTGCTCGCCGCGCTGCGTGCAGGGCTGCCCTCCGCGCGCCTCTTGAATCTCTACGGGCCGACCGAAACCAACGTCTGTACCTTCCATGAAGCGCCCGCCGCCGTCGACGGCGAAACGCCCGTTCCCATCGGCGTCGCGGCGTGCGGCGACGAGGTGTGGGCGGTGAAGGACGACGGCGCGCGCGCGACCCCCGGCGAAACGGGCGAGCTTTGCGTCACCGGTCCGACCGTGATGCTGGGCTATTGGGGGCAGGAGCCGCATCCGCGCGGCGCGCCCTACCGAACCGGCGATCAGGTGCTCGTGCGGCACGACGGCGGCTTCGACTACCTCGGGCGCCGCGACCGCATGGTCAAGCTCAAGGGTCACCGTGTGGAGCTCGGCGAGGTCGAAACGGCGCTCGGCCTTCACCCCGAGATCGGCGCCGTCGCCGCCGCGGTCGTCGGCTCGGGCACGGACGCGAGGCTCGTCGCCGTCGCCGTGGCGCGCGGTGAACGCCGCGTGCCCCTGCTCGAGCTCAAAGCTCACTGCGCCAAGCACGTCCCCCGCTACATGATCGTCGATCGGGTCGTGTGGGTCGATACCCTGCCCCGCACCCCGAACGGCAAGCTCGATCGCGGCGCGATCGCGAGCGCCTGCCTCTGAAGGAGCAAGCATGGACCCGAACGTCGTCGAAGCCCGCATCTTCTCTTTCATCGCGAACGGCCTGCTCGGGGGCAACTCGGAGGGGCTCGAGCGCGGCACTCCGCTGCTCGAGCTCGGAGTCGTGGATTCGATGGGCATCACGCGCCTCACGAGCTTCCTCGAGACGGAGTTCGGAATTCGTGTTCCGGTGGAAGAACTCAGCGCGACGAATTTCGCGAGCATCGAGGCGCTCGCGCGCCTGGTGTCGAGGCTCTCGCCGTAGGTCCCACGGGAGGGCGTGGCGCGGGAGCCTGTGTTAGAGTCGCGAGCTCAGTGGTCAGTGAGAGCAAGACGAGCGACCGCCCTCGTCGCGCCGCCCTCGTCGTCACCTACGTCGTCGCCGCCGGGCTCGGCTACGTGCTCGGCGTGCGCGGCGCGCTGCCGTACGGCGCGCTGAAATCGTCCAGATCCACGCCCCTCGCGCGCGTCGGTCTCGCGCTACGCGACGGCGTGACGGCGAGTGACGGCGCGAGCCTCGCACTCCTCAAAAACGACGCCGACGGCGTGAGCGCCGGCCTCGGCTCGCCGGAACGCGACGCCTTCGAGCTCGTCGCCGCCCTCCGCGGCTTGAGAAGCGGAGGCCGGCCGGACTACGTCGCGGCCAGCCAACGCTGCCTCGCGCTGAAATTGGTGCGCTGCGACCCCCGGGCGCTCGAACTGATTCAGAAACGGAGCGCGCCGTGAAGGCTCCGCGCCCGGGCACGCTCGCACTGTGGCTGCTCGGCCCGCTGCTCGTCGCGGCCGGCGCGGGCGAGCTCGGCAGCTTGCGAGCCAAAGCCGAGCGCGGACGCTCGTTCGAGGCGACTTCGTCGCTTTCGGTCGACGCGCAGAAGCTCCTCGAAGCCGTGCCGGCGCGGGCGATGGACAACGCCGTCTGGACGCTCGCGAGCGGTGAGCTCGCGCTCAAGCTCGTCAAGTTCGAGCTCGACGAGCTCGGGGACGCGGACGCTCCTCGCCATGCGCGGCTGCTCCTGCGCTTCGGTCTGGTCGACCAGAACTTCGACGGCCAAGCGGCGGTCTTCGCAGCGGCGTGCGCCGCGGACGCGAGCTTGTGCGATCAAGCGCGCTTGCGCGACGCGGCCGAGCACGAGGCCCAGCTGCGCTTCGTCCCGCCCGGAAACCACCTGCCCCTCGCGCTCATCGGCGGACACCCGCCGATCGGAGCACCGTGAGCAGCCGCAAGGCGGCGCGAGCGGCCGCGGCGCGAAAACGCGAGAAAGAGCGCGCTTTTCGCGACGACGCGGGGCGCTTGCATCTCGTCCTCCACCGCGACCCGCGGACGGGCGGCGAGCACGTCTCGCTCAAGGCGCCGCTTTTCGGCGACGCCTGGCAAGACGAGCTCGCCGCATCCGCCGCCAACACCGTGCTCGGCGTGCTGCGCCACGAACCGACGCTCGACCGCGTCCTCGAGCTCACTCGAAGCGCGATGGCGTCCACGTCTCGACTGATCGCGGCCCTCCTCGCGCGCGCGCCCGCGGGCGCCGTCGCGTGCAAGGCGGGCTGCGACCATTGCTGTTATCAGGTCGTCGGCGTCACGGCGGCGGAGGCGCTCACCCTCTTCGCTCACCTCGTGGAAACGCGCTCCGGCGCGGAGCTCGAGCAGCTGAAGACGCGCGTCGCCGAGCTCTACGAGCGGGCGCGCGGACTCTCCTCGGCCGATCGCTTCTCGCCGGAGCATCCCTGCGCGTTTCTCGAAGCCGGCAGTTGCTCCATCTACGAGGTGCGGCCGCTCTCCTGTCGCGGGATGAACTCGCTCGACGCGGGTGAATGTGAACGCCGGCTCCGCGCGCCCGAAGGACGCGCCGAATTTCTCGCGAAAGGGCACGGCGGCCACGCCTATCTCGAGCCGATTCAAGCCTTCCGCGCCGTGAGCGCCGGACTCCAGCTCGGTCTCTCGGAGCTCTATCACCTCGACACGCGGCCGCTCGATCTGCTCGCCGTGATGCGCCTCTTGCTCGAAGGCGACGCAGCGCTCGGCAGCGCCTGGGTTCGCGGTGAACGACCCTTCGACGCCGCGCGGCGCGAACAGGGCTAGCCCCGCGCGAGCGTCACTGCGCCGGTGCGCCGGCCATGATCCACTGCTTGATCGACGCCATCTCGGCGTCCGTCAGGCAGGGGTCCGGCTGCGTGATGCAGCCTTGAGGCATCACGAACGGACCGCCGGATTGGTCCTTGCACATCCACGTCGGCAAGAGCACGAGGGCGCTGTGCGTCGGGTCGCCCGGCGTCACGAGCTTCGCGCTCATGCACTCCGTCACGACGGTGGTCGTGAGCGTGTTGTAGAGCGTCGCCTTGTTCGTGTAGACGAGCGGTTGGCCGCCGGGTCCGCCGCCGTGGCACTGCGACGCCCCGCAATTTCTCGCCATGATGGCGGCCACGTCGTTGAACGTGCCCGGCGTGGTCGCGCCCGTGCCGCCGGCGCCGTTCCCCGCGTTCGCGACGCCCGCGTGACCCGCCGCTCCGGCGCTCGTGGCGCCTCCGGTACCGCTTTTACCGGCCGATCCGCCGGTCGTGGGGCCGTCGTCGGTCGGCAGCACGGGGCCGCCGCTGCTGCACCCCGCGGCGACGAGCACACCCGCAACGACCACGCGGGCACTCACGATCACGGCGCGCTTCACGAGGTTCGACAATCCGCTGCTCTTACACCCAAGCTCGCTCGGGTATATCGCCTTCGGTGTAGTACATTTCCCGAGCCGTCGCCAGCACTCGAGTGCACGCAACGACACACGACACGAGGCGGCGACGAGGTGGCTCTCCGCGCGCCGCGCGCGAAGACGCACCGAGCGACGCCGTGCTCGTGGCGTCGCTCGGTCGTCGCGTCCCTTTACGAGCTAGCTTTGAGGGCGGTGACTTCGCCGGGGTTCGTGATGCCGTCCGTGTCCTTGTTGCCGTCGAACACGCCGAACGTCGTGACGGGACCGCCGTCCGAGGCTTTGCAGCCCACGGCGTTCATGAGCGTCACGTAGAGCTTGTTGATGGGGAAGTTGCCGCCGCTCGAGCCGGTGTTGCCGATCGTGCCGCCGTTTTGACACGAGCTCTCGCTGTTGCCCTTGCCGATCGTGCCCTTGCCTTCGACGTTCACGGCGACGCCCGTCTTCAAGTAACCACCGCAGCTGCCGGCGATGAGAATGGGCAGGTTGTTCAGGTTGTGCGCCGCGCCGTCCGACAACTCCGGCAACCACATGGTCGCGGTGTTGTCGAGCAACGTGCCGTCACCCTCGGGCATGCTGTCGAACGTCTGCACGAGGCGCGTGAACTTGCCGGCGAGCCAGGTGTCGATCTGCGCGATCAGATCGAGCACGTCCGCGTAGCAGTTGCCGCCGACCGTGAAGTCACCGGTGCGGTGCGACAGGCCGTGGTGCTCCTTCGTGTCCATCATCCCGTCCCACTTGTAGATGCAGTAGCCGGGATAGAGGAAGACGAAGCTGCGATTGATGTCGCACGTCATGGCCAGCGCCATGAGGTTCATCATCATGTCGCCGCCCTGCGTGAACGAGGTCGCGAGGTTCGCGTCCCCGTCCGGCGTGCCCTTCGGACCGAGCACGTTACCGGCCGTGATGTTGCCGGTCGGACTCGCCGCCGTCACCGCCGTGTCCGTGATGCCGAGCATCGACTGCGTCGTGGTGTTGCACGCCGCCGCCATCGCCGGGTCCATCATGCCCGTCTCGGTGTCGCGGAGCAGCGAGAGCCACGCGTCGATGCGCTGCTGATCGGACGCGCTCATGTTGAGGCGCTTGTAGGTGTTGAGGTCGTCCGTGACGAGGTCGATCGCGCTCTTGCCGCGGGCGGTCTGATAATCGGCGGCGGTCATGCCCGTCGTCGTGCCGGTGGTGCCCGTGCTCGTCCCCGTGGCGGCGCCCTGCATGACCACGCCGGTGAGCAGCTTGTACACACTCGACGGGTTCACGTTCGACGGGAACGCCGTGTTCGGAGCCGAGAACGAGATGACCTCTTTGATCAGCGTGCTCGGCGCGCCGACGCTCAGGACGAGCGGCGTCTTGTCGCCCGGGTTGATCTGCTGCGCGATCGTGTGATCGAGCGATTGGGCCGTCGCGTAACGGTTCGAGTCCGTGCTGATGTACGCGCAGGTGAGCTTCGAGCCGCACGCCTGGTCGTGCGGATCGATCGACTGCCCGACCGCGTACGAGTTCATCGAGCGGAACCCGCGCGGCAAGAGCAGCTTGCTCACGTACGGCGCGAGCGGCTGCAGGTAGGTGCCCGTGAGATCGTCGGCCGTGAGCGCGCCGTCTTCCTTCGTCGGGAACCAGCGCGTCGTGAGGCAGCCGTTGTGAGTGTAGAAGATGACGTTGCGCTTCGGCGGCGTGGCCGGAACGTTCTGCGCCTTCGCCCACTTCTCGTGGACGGAGCTCAAGAAGGGCGCCGCCAAACAGGCGCCGGCCACGCCCTTCAAAAAGATTCGTCGGTGCATCGGAGGCCGCTTCGTGGGCGTCATTGGGAAACCTCTACAGCGCGGAGTCGGAACGACTGAGTCTGGGTGAGATCGGAGAACAAGTTCAGGATGGCGTAGTTGCCGGCGTTCATCTTCGCGGCGAGCTTCGCCACGTCGCACGCGTCCGCCGCGTCACCGGGACGCTGGTACGCGTAGCCGACCAACTGCGTGACGTACTGAGCGAGCGCGCCGGGCGCGGTCGCCATGGCGGTCATGAGCTCGCTCGGGTTCGTGACGTGCACCGTGGGCTGCCCGTCCGTGACCGTGATGTCCGCCGTCGTGTCGAGCGCGGCGCCGTTCGTTTCCGTGGTGCGCCAGGCGCCCATCGCGTCGAACGCTTCCATCACGAAGCCGGGCGGGTTGATGTAGACGTGGTGGCAGCCCGCGCAGGTATCACCCGACGTTTGCGCGTCGACCTGCTCGCGGTTCGTCACGAGAGTCGCGTCCGTCGGCAGCGGCGTTTGCGTCGCGCCGGGCGGCGGGGCCGGAATGTCGATACCGAGGATCTGCTTCGAGATGAACGCGCCGCGGTAAATCGGGTTCGTGCGCGTGTACGACGCGAAGTTCATCAAGAAGCCGAGCCGCGTGAGGAAGCCCGGGCGCTGCGTCGCGTCGAGGGTCACCTGCGTGAGGTCCGTGCCGTACTTGCTCCCGTCGAGACCGTAGAGCGGCGCGAGATCCTTGTTCACGAACGCGATCGGGCTCGTGAGGAAGTCCTTGAACGTCGAGTTCGGCGTGAACGTGATGGCGTCGAAGAACTTCAGCGTCTCGTCGCTCAGCGTGCCGACGATGGAGGGGTCGAAGTTCGGGAACAAGCTCGGGTCGCGGCTCGCCGTCGCCCAGTGCGACTCCGAATCCATCAGCAAGTAGTGCTGGTGGAACGCGCTCACCATGTCGCGCGCCTTCGGATCCTGCAGCATGCGCTGGGCCTGAGCGGCGATCTGGTCGGTCGTCTGC
>Ga0335083_10010613_pt1 | contig 11109 bp, 13 predicted proteins | sample Lox_Sample_42_FD_206716 | JGI IMG/M metagenome (GOLD analysis project Ga0335083, IMG submission 206716) | Soil microbial communities from Loxahatchee National Wildlife Refuge, Florida, United States - Lox_Sample_4.2 | ecosystem: Environmental > Terrestrial > Soil > Wetlands | place: USA... | reverse complement strand
CGATCCGAAGCATAGGCCGGGCTGTTCTGCGTTCGTGGGCTGGTGTGAGAGCCGTCTCACGATAACAGAGGAGTACCGGCCTATCTCATGTCCACCGCATCGCACGATGCTCACGCTGAAGTTCAGGAAATCGCCCTGGACGAACGCGAGATAAACACCCCCCGCCCAGACTCAAATAGCCCGAGCCGTAACAGCAGGTATTCGAGGAACATCCGTACTGAGCGGGTGACCTTCGACATCCAGGCCAGACTTCGGTCGTGGCTTCGATGCAAGCAGTAGTCGAGCAAAGGCTCCAACACTCCTGCCGGGGTCAGCAGCGCAGGCAGTTCGGTGTAGACCCCGGTGGAATCGGTGTGAACACGAGCTTTTACAGTCACGAACATGGGGGACCTAAACAGCGAGACGACGCAACAAGTCGGTCGCGCCTTTGAAGCTGACATGGCGCACATGCATGACCAAGTCCACGGCACCGCCTCCGCCGCGCTGGAGCCGGGTGTCGAAGAACTTGGGGCCGCGCAGCAGCAACTCGAAATCCCATCCTTCAACGTTGACGTGGTAGCGCTCGGTGCCGTGCGCCGTCATGGGCTCGAACGTTCTGTCGGCCTTCGCATAACACCCTAGCTTCTCCAGCACCAACAAGGTGTCGAGCTGCCGCCAGCGCTCCAACGTTGAGTTATCCACAGACCGCCTTCCCATTCGCTCCTCCCCCGGACCCCCACCTGCTACTCGTCTTTCGAAGAAAGACGGCTACTCGAAACCCAAAGACGTCGCTGCATTCCGGCCGGATTCTACATTCAATGCATACTTATGGAATAGCTACGAAAACACCGAGGCAAGAAAAAGCCCCTACCGGAGGGGCTTAGAGGACTTTTAACAGCTAAACCACCCTAACTATGCATTGATTGTTGGGGGGAATAAGCATGTCCGGGGCTTTTGCGTGGCGCGGTCAAATCCGGCTCGGCCTCGTCTGGCCCCGCTCAGGCGTGCCGATGACGCTCGCCGCACACAGGGCAGTCCGGCTGCCGCGCGACGCGCATCGTGTTCCATTCCATGCGTAGCGAATCGAGCATCATGAGCCGCCCGACGAGCGGCGTGCCGATGCCGCCGATCACGCGCAGCGCCTCGGCGGCCTGCATCGCGCCGATGATGCCCACCGTGGGCGCGAACACGCCCATCGTCGAGCACGCCACTTCCTCGAACGGCTGATCCTCTGGAAAGACGCAGGCGTAGCAGGGCGTGGCGTCATCGCGAAAATCGAAGGTGCTGATCTGTCCGTCGAAGCGCAGCGCCGCGCCCGAGACGAGCGGCACGCCGTGCTTCACGCAGGCGCGGTTGATCGCGTGGCGCGTGGCGAAGTTGTCGGTGCAGTCGAGCACGACGGTCGCGCCCGGCACGTGCGCGTCGAGCCACGCATCGTCGATGCGCGTTTGCAGCGCGTTCACCTTCACCTCGGGATTCAGGCGCGCGATCGCGTCGCGGCCCGATTCGACCTTCGCGCGGCCGACCGAAGCCGTCTCGTGCATGATTTGCCGCTGCAGGTTGGTGAGATCGACGGTGTCGTTGTCGACGAGCGTGAGCGTGCCGACGCCCGAAGCCGCGAGATACATCGCAGCCGGCGAGCCGAGGCCGCCCGCGCCGACGACGATCGCATGCGCCTCGAGAAAGCGCTGCTGGGCTTCGATGCCGATCTCGTCGACGAGGATATGGCGGGAGTAGCGGAGGAGTTGGTCGTCGTTCATCGCGGTGCCGCTTTGCAGTGCGCCATGGCGTGCGCTTGTTGACTGGCGTTGGCTGGCGCTGCGACAGGCCTTGGGTGCTTCGATGGCCCGGAATACCGTGACGCGCGCCGGGGAATCCAGTGCCGTTATTGTAACGACGCCAGCGGCGGGAGGAGGAGCGGCCCCGCGACCCGCGCAAGACGCGCGGGTCGCGGGGCGGATGCAGCGTGGGTTACTTCGCCGGAGCCGCGGCCGGCGCGGGAGCGGAACCTGCGGCCGGCGCCATGATGAGCGTTGCCGGCTTCACGGCGATCGGCGCCGAAGCCGAGGTCGGCGGCTTCTCTTGCGCGAGGCGGCGCTCCATCGGCGACTTCGATTCGACCACCGGCTTGCCCTGCAGCTTGTTCAGGGCCTGCTGGAGCATGAAGTCGTCGGGTGAGCCGAACTCGACCGGCTTGCGGTCGCGATCCTTCTGGCGCTGCTCCGGCGTCTTCTTGTCGTTCTGCTCCTCGAGCTGGCGCAGCATGTCCATGCGCTCCTGCTCGCGCACATCCTGCTCCTTCTTCTCGTCCGGATCCTGCGTGTTGGCGAGGTGGTTCTGGTAGTCGACTTCGCGCGTGACGAGTGCGTCGTCCGGATCGCCGTCCGAGTACTGGTCGACCGCGACGTCAGGACGGATACCCTTGTTCTGGATCGAGCGGCCGCTCGGCGTGTAGTAGTAGGCCGTGGTCAGGCGCAGCGCCGTGTCGGCCGTCATCGGGCGTACGGTCTGCACCGAGCCCTTGCCGAACGTCGTCTTGCCGACGATGAGCGCACGCTTGGAGTCCTGCAGCGCGCCCGCCACGATTTCCGAGGCCGACGCCGAGTACGCGTTGGTCAGCACGATCATCGGCACGGTCTTGAACTCGGCCGCCTCGCCCTTGAGCGGGTCGCCGTCGAACGAGGGCAGGCGGTAGTTCTCGTAGGTGTCGCGGTAGACCTGCTTCGAGTCCGGGATCTGGCCGTTGGTCGAAACCACGACCGAATCGGGCGGCAGGAACGCGCCCGCCACGCCCACGGCGCTTTGCAGCAGGCCGCCGCCGTTGTTGCGCAGGTCGAGAATGATGCCCTTCAGATTCGGCTCCTGGCGCGCGATGTCCTGCAGCTTCTGGGCGAGGTCGGGGACCGTGCGCTCCTGGAAGCTCGTGATGCGGATGTACGCGTAGCCCGGCTGCAGGATCTTCGACTTCACGCTCTGCACCTTGATGATGGCGCGCGTGATGGTGAGCGGGAAGGTGCGGTCGTCGGTCTTGCGGAAGATCGTGAGCGTGACCTTGGTGCCTGGGTCGCCGCGCATCTGCTTGACGGCCTGGTCGAGCGTCATGCCGCGCACGGGCTTGTCGTTGATGCGCGTGATGAGGTCGCCCGGACGGATACCGGCGCGGTACGCAGGCGTGTCTTCGATCGGCGAGATTACCTTGATCAGGCCGTCCTCCGACGAGATCTCGATGCCAAGGCCCGCGAAGCGACCCTTGGTCTGCTCCTGGAGCTCCTGATAGTCGGTCTTGTCGAGATAGGACGAATGCGGGTCGAGGCTCGACACCATGCCCTTGATGGCGGCGGTGAGGAGCTTCTTGTCGTCGACCGGCACGACGTACTCATGCTTGATCTGACCGAACACTTCGGCGAAGAGCCGCAGCTGGTCGAGCGGCAACGGCTCGACGACCGTCTGCTCGGTCTGCTGCGCCGAGGCGGAAATCTGCAGGGTGGCAAATACGCCGGTCGCAAGGCCAGCGGCAATCAGGCCGATGTTTTTCAGGTTCTTTCGCATAGAGGTTGTTGCGTGCGGTCGAAGAGGCGCGTGGCGGCGTCTAATGGAAAAGCGACGGACAAGTATAACTGCACACCTGCCGAGGCTGTGTATATGGCGCGAACGATGCGGATAAGACAGTGCTGCCGCCGCCTGGTTCGCGATGGATGCGCCGCAAACCCAAGCCTGGCGCGGCGCTGACGCGGAACTGGCATTTCTGCCAGTTGAGGGCTCGCAACGAGGGGCTGTCGCAAAAGCGGGAATACGCAACGGATTGTCGCAAGCGGCGCTCGCCTTCGCCCCACGGCGGGAGGCGGGCGAGGCCGCCGGGCGCTCGCCGGCCCTGCGGGCCAGCGGCGCTAGAGTGGTCAATCAGTGGCCGCCCCGCGGCCACAGTTAGCGGCCGATGAGCGGCCAATGCCGCCATCGACACGCAAACGCGCAAACGGGAAACGTCAGCCCGCCTTCTTGCCCTGGTTCGCGACGGCGGCCTGCGCCTTCGCGATGGCTTCGGCGTCACCGAGGTAATAGTGCTTGATGGGCTTGAGGTTCTCGTCGAGCTCGTACACGAGCGGCACGCCGTTCGGAATGTTCAGGCCGACGATGTCGTCGTCCGAGATGTTGTCGAGGTACTTCACGAGCGCGCGGATCGAGTTGCCGTGCGCGGCGATCAGCACCTGCTTGCCCGCCTTGATGGCCGGCGCGATCGACTCGTTCCAGACCGGCATCACGCGCGCGACTGTGTCCTTCAGGCATTCGGTGAGCGGCAGCTCTTCGCGCGGCACGCGGGCGTAGCGCGGGTCGTTGTACGACGTGCGTGAGTCCGTCGGCTCGAGCGCGGGCGGCGGCGTGTCGTAGCTGCGGCGCCAGACGAGCACCTGGTCGTCGCCGAACTTCGCCGCCGTTTCGGCCTTGTTCAGGCCCGAAAGCGCGCCGTAATGGCGCTCATTCAGGCGCCACGAGTGGACCACGGGCAGGTACATGAGGTCCATCTGGTCCTGTACGTGCCAGAGCGTGCGGATCGCGCGCTTGAGCACCGAGGTGTAGGCGATGTCGAACGTATAGCCGGACTCCTTGAGCAGCTGACCTGCCTGCTGGGCTTCGCGGTTGCCCTGCTCGGTGAGGTCGACGTCCACCCAGCCGGTGAAGCGGTTTTCCTTGTTCCACGTCGATTCGCCGTGGCGGATGAGTACGAGTTTGTACATGAAGATGCCGGTCGGTAGTAAGGAAGCGGTAATCGGGGGCAGGAGCGGCGACGCGGCCAAGCCAGCGGCGGCGGCCCCGTCCGGCGGGTGCGCGCCCGGGCCGGGGGGCGGTAACCCTGCGACAAACGCTTATTTTATAATGAGCGGATTGCCCGAATCCGATTTCGCACGATTTCTCCGTTTTCCCACCCGATTTTCACTTCTGCCGGCGGACCCTCCGTGACGTTCTTCACCAATTACATCAATCTTGTACTCATCGCGATCGTCCTCATCTCAGGAGGGTTGCTCCTGTGGCCGTCGCTCAAGCGCGGCGGCCGTGGCGGCGTTTCCACCGCCGAGGCCACGCAGCTCATCAATCGCCGCAACGCGGTGGTGGTCGATCTGCGTCCCGTAGGTGAATTCGCAAAGGGTCACTTGCCTTCGGCACGCCAGATCGAATTTGGCGAACTGGAGGCGAAGATCGGCCAGGTCGTGAAGAACAAGAGCAACCCGGTGTTGCTGGTCTGCCAGACGGGCCAGCAGTCGCACAAGGCGCTGCGCCTCGTGAAGGATGCCGGTTTTGCCGAGGTCCATGTGCTGGACGGCGGCGTGAACGCCTGGCAACAGGCCGGTATGCCGGTCGTCAAACAAGGAGGTTCCAAGTGAGCAAAGTGGTCATGTACAGCACCCAGGTGTGCCCGTATTGCCAGATGGCCGAACGTCTTTTAAAGTCGCGCGGCGTCGAGCACATCGAGAAGGTGCTGATCGACCGGGACCCGGCGCGCCGCGAAGAGATGATGACGCGCACCGGTCGGCGGACCGTGCCGCAGGTTTTCATCGGCGAGACGCACGTGGGTGGTTACGATGACCTCTCCGCGCTCGACCGTGCGGGCGGTTTGACGCCGCTGCTCGAAGCCGCCTGACGTAGCCTGATTTGCAGCCCATGCGCAGTGGGTCCGCGCGCGGGCTGCGCCGCGCGACATAGCGCCGCAGGGTTCCGGCCCGCGCGAGCCCGCAAGGCTCGCGCGGGCTTGTTGCCGTTCATTGCCGTAAAGCGGCGCATTTTCGAGATCTTGATATGTCGCGATAATGCGGCCGTGATCCATTCAATCAGGGAAGCCATACACCATGTCTGACGAGAACAACCAGCCGTTCTTCAATATCCAGCGCATCTACCTCAAGGACATGTCGCTCGAGCAGCCGAATTCGCCGGCCATCTTCCTCGAGCAGGACATGCCCTCGGTGGAAGTGGAAGTCGACGTCAAGGCCGAGCGCCTCGCCGAGTCGGTGTTCGAGATCATCGTCACCGGCACCGTCACGGCCAAGGTCAAGGAAAAGGTTGCGTTCCTGATCGAAGCCAAGCAAGCGGGCATCTTCGACATCCGCAACATTCCGGCCGAGCAGGTGGACCCGCTCGTCGGCATCGCGTGCCCGACCATCCTGTTCCCGTATCTGCGCTCGAACATCGCCGACGCGATCACACGCGCGGGCTTCCCGCCGATCCACCTGGCCGAGATCAACTTCCAGGCGCTCTACGAGCAACGCCTGCAGCAACTCGCGCAGCAGGAAGGCGCGAGCAGCGCCACGCACTGATCGCGCGCGCTCACACGCACGTCGATCGCAGTCTGATCGTAATCTGATCGTCTACACGAACTACCGGTGCGGAGTATCGGAATGAACATCGCCGTTCTCGGCGCCGGAGCGTGGGGCACCGCGCTGGCAGGGCATCTCGCCCAGGCGCATCACACGGTGTTGTGGGCGCGCGATGGCGCGCTCGTCGACGCCTTGCGCAAGACGCACGAAAACGCCCGCTATCTCGCGGGCGTCGCGCTGCCCGACACCCTTCAATACGAAGCCGATCTCGCCGCCGCGCTCGACCATGCGTCGGGCGAGGCGGATCTCGTCGTGCTTGCCACGCCCGTCGCGGGCCTGCGCGACATGCTGCGCACGCTGCGCGACATGGGCCGCGTGCCTGCGCACTTCGTCTGGCTCTGCAAGGGCTTCGAGGCCGAAACACAGCTGATGCCGCATCAGGTCGTGGCCGCCGAACTGCCGGGGCACGCGAGCAACGGCGTGCTCTCCGGGCCGAGCTTCGCGCGCGAAGTCGGCGAGGGCCTGCCCGTCGCGCTGACGGTGGCGAGCGCATCCGCGGCCTGCCGCGAACGCACGCTGGCCGCGTTCCATCACCGCGCCATGCGCATCTATACCGGCGACGACGTGGTCGGCGTCGAAGTGGGGGGCGCGGTCAAGAACGTGCTGGCGATCGCGACCGGCATCTCGGACGGCCTCGGCCTCGGCCTGAACGCGCGCGCCGCGCTCATTACGCGCGGTCTCGCGGAGATGTCGCGCCTCGGCGTCACGCTCGGCGGTCGCGCCGAAACCTTCACGGGTCTGACCGGCCTCGGCGACCTCATTCTCACCGCCACGGGCGACCTTTCGCGCAACCGCACCGTGGGCAAGCAGCTCGCGAGCGGGCGCACGCTCGACGACATCCTCGGCGGGCTCGGTCATGTCGCCGAAGGCGTGCGCTGCGCGCAGGCCGTGCTGGCCCTCGCGCGCGAGCACGGCATCGAAATGCCGATCACCCAGGCGGTATGTGCCGTGCTGTTCGACGGTGTTGCGCCGCGCGACGCCGTGAGCGCGCTGCTCAGGCGCGACGCGAAGGCGGAGTAGGGCGCGTCCGCGCACCGGACGGTCCTGCTGCGCCGTGCATCAAGCACGCAAGGTAGAAGGAGGACCGTATGCTCACCATCGGAAACTGCCGCATCGAGGCGCAGGCTGTCGACATCACCACGCTGGCCGTCGATGCGATTGTCAATGCCGCGAACAGCTCGCTGCTCGGCGGGGGCGGCGTGGATGGGGCGATCCATCGCGCGGCGGGGCCCGACCTGCTGCGCGAATGCGAGACCCTGAACGGCTGCCCGACCGGCGACGCCAGAATCACCGGCGGCTATCGCCTTCCTGCAAGGCACGTGATCCATACCGTGGGACCCGTCTGGCACGGCGGCGGGCATGACGAGGCGCATCTGCTCGCTTCGTGCTACCGGCGCTCGATCGAGTGCGCGCGCGAGGCCGGCGTGGCGAGCATTGCGTTTCCGGCAATCAGTTGCGGCGTCTACCGTTTCCCCGCCGACGAGGCGACGATCATTGCCGTCGCGACCGTGATCGACGTGTTGCCGGAATCGCCCGGGCTCGAGCGTGTGATCTTCGCGTGCTTCGACGCCACGATGCTCGCGCGCTACGAGCGCGAGCTCGTGGCGCGAGGCAGCGCGTAGCGTCACGATCGCCTCGTTTGCCTCAATCACCGCGTTCGCTTCACTCGCCGCCTTCGAACCCCGCCTGGCGCCACGCTTCGAACACCACGACTGCCACCGTATTCGAGAGATTCAGGCTGCGATTGCCGGGTCGCATCGGCAGGCGTACACGCTGCTGCGGGGCGAAGCGCTCGAGCACCGTGTCGGGCAGGCCGCGCGTCTCCGCGCCGAACACGAACCAGTCGCCGGGCTGGAACGCGTGCGCATGAAAGCGCCCCGAGCCGCGCGTCGTGAACGCGAACATGCGCAACGGATCGGGCACTTCGGCGGCGACGAAGGCGTCCCAGTTGCTGTGCACGTGCATTTGCGCGTACTCGTGGTAGTCGAGGCCGGCGCGGCGCATTTTCGTGTCATCGAGCGGGAAGCCGAGCGGCTCGATCAGATGCAGCCGCGCACCCGTGTTCGCGCACAGGCGGATCACGTTGCCGGTGTTCGGCGGAATTTCCGGTTCGACGAGAACGACGTTGAACATGACGATGAAACTCTCAATATCTTGAAAATGCGATGAGGAGGGAGACCTTCAGTCCTTCGGCGTGCGCAGCGCGACGAAGTTGGTCACGCGCCGTGCGCCGGCGGCCTTGAGCGTGTGCGCGAGTGCGTCGAGCGTGGCGCCAGAGGTCATCACGTCGTCGACCACGCCCACATGCTGGCCGTCGAGTGGCCGCGTGAGTGCGAATGCGCGGCCGACGTTGCGGCGGCGTGTCTCGCGATCGAGCTTCGATTGCGGTGTCGTATGCAGAATGCGGCGCACGAGCGTCGCGTCCGCCTGCGTGCCGAGCCGGCGCGCAAGCGGCCGCGCGATCTGCCACGCCTGGTTGTAGCCGCGCTCGATGAGGCGCTCGCGCGAGAGCGGTACCGGCACCAGGATTGCGGGCATGTCACGTTCATCGTGTGTACAGAGCCCGTCTTGCGCGGCCAGTGCGAGGCGTCGCGCGAATTCCTCGCCGAGCGCAAGACGCGCGCGAAACTTCAGGCCCCGCGCGAGCAAATCGAGCGGCGCGCGATAGTCGGCGAGCGCGAGCGTCGCGTCGAATGCGGGCGGCGCTTCGATGCAGGCCTCGCAGCGGTAACGCGCGTGTCCCGCGTGCTGCCTGCGCGCGAGCGGCATGGCGCAGACCGTGCAGCGCAGGCGGGGCTCGTTCCAGTACGCGGCATCGCAGCACACGCAGAGCGTGGTTCGCGACAAATTGCCGCATAATGGGCACAGATTGGGCAGCACGAATTGGGCAAATCGGTGCCACCGCGGCGACCACTGCGCCCGCGCCACGCGCCAGGCGCGCTCGAGACCCGCTAGACGAGCGCGGTGTGCGGCGGGCGGCGGAGCACGCGGTGCATTGCGTTGTGCGTTGCGTGACGAAAGCGGCGGCATCGAGGAACGGCCCGGGCAAGGGCTCGCGTAACTGAAAGGATGGGAGTGAGCGAGTATACTTCGCAGACTTCGCCAATACGACCGACATGTCCCCGTCTCCCGCAAGAACTGGCCGTCCGGACTATGACACCCGGCAACTGCGGCGCATCTTCGATCGCCGCGCGGCGACTTTCGATGAGGTTGCTTTCCTGCCGCGTGAAATCGCGCAACGCATGCGCGAGCGCCTCGAATACATCAAGGTGAGTCCCGCGAGCGTGCTGGACATCGGCTGTGGCCTCGGCAACGACCTGCAGGCCCTGCGCGAGCGCTTTCCAGAAGCGCCCGTGTTCGGTACCGATCTCTCGCTGGCCATGCTGCGCTGTGCCCGTGAGCACGACGCGGCCGATACGAGCTGGCGCCGCTTTCTGCCCGCATCGGTGGGGCGTGCGCTCGGCGCGCGCGGCCCGCGTTTTGCGCAGGCCGATTTCGCCGCGCTGCCCTTTGCGCATGGCGCGCTCGAGCTGCTCTGGTCCAATCTCGCGCTGCACTGGCATCCGCGCCCCGATCTCGTGTTCGGCGAATGGCAGCGCGTGCTCAAGGTCAACGGCCTCTTGATGTTCAGCACGCTCGGGCCTGACACGCTCAAGGAACTGCGCGGCGCCTGGGCTGAGGTCGAGGCCACGCACGGTGTGCCGACGCGAGCGCATGTAATCGATTTCGTCGACATGCACGACCTCGGCGACATGCTCGTCGAGAACGGATTCGAGATTCCGGTGATGGACCAGGAGACGCTCACCGTCACCTACAAGACGCCGGAGAAACTGCTCGCCGATGTGCGCCGCTGGGGCGCGTACCCATTCGAGCGCGAAGGTATGGCAGGCATCGCGGCGACACACGGCGCGCGGCGCCTGAACCGCGCGCTCGTGGCGGCGCTCGAGGCGCGCCGCTGCACCGACGGGCCGCACGCAGGCACGATCCCGCTGACCTTCGAGATCATCTACGGACACGCATGGAAGGCGGTGCCGCGCACGACCGCCGAAGGGCATGGCATCGTACGGATCGAGGACATCGGGCGCGGTCCGGCAAGGAATCGGTGAGGCGGTAAGGGGGCTTTCGTTATGCCTGAAATTAGCGCCAGAAAAGCCCCCGAAAGTTTGCTGGAAAATCGCTGAAATGCCCGACTGGCTTGGGTTTGCGGTCGATTGAGGCTTGCTTGTGGGGGCTGGGGATCACGCCTATAATGCGTCAGTTTGCTGCACGGAAGGGACCCCAAAATCCGTTGTGGCAAGTCCAGATCTCCCCGTAGTTGTGCGCAGCACGGAGCGGCGATAGTCTGGGGAGGTTGCTGTGGGGGAAGCGAGCGATGCAGGTATCTGATCTGCTGGCGAGTGCGGAGCCGGTCCTGCAGGACTGGACGATGAAGCGCAACTGTTCGGTTTCGCCCAGGCAATTCGTGTTTTTCTATGTTTCGCTGGCGCTGGTCTCCATCGCGATCGCCGTTCTGTTGTTGATCCACGGCGCCTGGCTGGTTTTGCCGTTTACCGGTATCGATCTGTTGGTAGCAGGTGGCGCGTTTTTCGTGCACGCGCGCCATGCTGTCGATTACGAACGTATCAGGCTTTATCCGAACCGGCTGGTGATCGAGCAGATGAGCGCCGACGCGCTCACGCAGTTCGAATTCAATCCCCGCTGGGTCCGGGTCGAGCCGGGCGCTACCCCACGCGACCCGGTGCGTCTCGTGTCCCGCGGCCAGGCG
>Ga0335083_10010612_pt1 | contig 11109 bp, 10 predicted proteins | sample Lox_Sample_42_FD_206716 | JGI IMG/M metagenome (GOLD analysis project Ga0335083, IMG submission 206716) | Soil microbial communities from Loxahatchee National Wildlife Refuge, Florida, United States - Lox_Sample_4.2 | ecosystem: Environmental > Terrestrial > Soil > Wetlands | place: USA... | reverse complement strand
GGATCAGCCCGATTTCCCCGGCCGCCCGCGCCGCATAGAACGCGGCGAGACGCTCATGCGGACGGTCGAGCGTTTCGAGCCGCGTGTGCATGGCGCCCATCACCATGCGGTTGGGCAGCACCGTCGAGCCGACGGTAAGCGGGGTCAAAAGCCTGTGGAAGGTCGCCATGGGGATGTCCCTCGATGTTCTTTCGATGTTCTCGCGCGTCGTTTCCACACTCTAGGTGAGCGCCGAATTTGCGTCAATATCTTGACATATATTGGGGGTAGGAGAAGGCGTACTGCCCATATCGACGCGCCATTGACTTCCGGCCAATATTTTCGTATCAGGTATTTGTCTCATTGCCCGCCGCACGAGCGCGGCGACCGAAGCAGGCGCCCATGACCCAGAACGACCCTACGTACGATCAATCCGTCTCGTCCATCCACAACCGGCTGTTCTTCCGGCTGTTCCAGGCGGGCAACACGCTCGACAGACAGACGACGCGAGCGCTCGGCATCACGACCGTGCAGTGGTCGGTGCTTGGCGCGCTTTCGCGTCCGCAGGTCGCGCAGGGCATGTCGTTTTCCGAACTCGCGGACTATCTCGTGGTGAGCCGGCAGAGTCTCGATGGCGTGCTCAAGCGCCTCGAGCGCGACGAGCACGTGCTGCGCGTGACCGATACCGTCGACAGGCGCGCGAAAAAAGTCGTCCTCACCGAGAAGGGCAAGGTGTTCTGGGACAGCCTCCAGCCGAAGATCTACGAGTTCTACCGCCAGGCGCTCGCGAGTTTTCGCTTCGACGACAAGGTTTCGCTCGTTCACTTCCTGAATCAGCTCAACAAGGGCATGGACGATATCGATCTCGGCGCGCCGCCGGCCAATGGCGATCTGGACGACCCCACGCAGCGCACCGAGGTGTGATCGCGCGCTCGCCCAGTTGCCCTCGCAACTCTTGCGGCAGGCGCGCGAGCCGCCGCGTTAGCTTAGAAGCCTTCGAGCACGATCTTGCCGCGCGAACGGTTGGTTTCCAGGAGTTCGTGGGCGCGGCGCAGATTCGTCGCGTTGATGGTCCCGAAGCGCTCGTTGAGCGTCGTGCGCAACACGCCTTCGTCGATGAGCGAAGCCACGCGATCGAGCAGGCGATGCTGGCGAATCTGGTCCTTCGTCGAGAACATCGAGCGCGTGTACATGAACTCCCAGTGCAGCGCCACGCTCTTCGTCTTGAGCTTGCGGAAGTCGAACAGCTCCGGGTCATCGATCAGCGCAATGTGGCCTTGCGGATTGATCGACGCGACGATCTCGTCGAAATGGCGATCGGTCTGGTTGAGGCTCGCGACATAATCGACGCCATCCATGCCGATGCGTTTCAACTCCTGCGATATCGGCTTCGTATGATCGATTACGTGGTGCGCGCCCAGTTCGCCAACCCACTGCGAAGTCTCGGGCCGCGACGCGGTGCCGATCACGGTCAGGCCCGTGAGCTTGCGCGCCAGTTGCACGAGAATCGAGCCCACGCCGCCAGCCGCGCCGATCACGAGCAGCGAGTCGCCCGAAGGCGCCGCGCCCTCCGGTACGTTGAGGCGGTCGAACAGCAGTTCCCACGCCGTGATGGTGGTGAGCGGCAAAGCGGCCGCCTCGGCGAAGCTCAGCGTCTGCGGCATGTGGCCCACAATGCGCTCGTCCACCACGTGCAGTTCGCTGTTGGTGCCCGGGCGCAGCAGCGAGCCCGCATACCAGACGCGCTCGCCAGGCTTGAACAGCGTCACGTCCTTGCCGACGGCCCGCACGACGCCGCTCGCATCCCAGCCGATCACCTTCGGCTGCCCCTCTTCGGGCGCCATCCTCGCGCGCACCTTCACGTCGACCGGATTGACCGATACCGCGTGCACTTCGACGAGCAGATCGCGTGGGCCCGGCTGCGGGTCGGGCAGTTCGAGATCGATCAGCGATTCGGGGTCGTTGATCGGAAGATTACGGTAGTAGCCAATCGCTTTCATCGTGAATACCTCCAGACAATCAATTTGCGGGAAGCCGGTTGCATCTGGTTCGCTAGCGCAACGCGGCGGTGCTCTGCGCGAGCGGCTCGAAGTGGTACAGGTCGGGGTCGGCCGAGAAGTACGGCCATAGCGTGTGCAGGAAGGCCCGAAAATCGCCGTGCATCATGAACGCGCTTTGTGAGTCGAGCGAGTTCCACTCGACCTCCAGCACATAGCAGCCCTCGTCTTCGCACTGCGGTCCGAGCCGATGCCCCCGGTAGCCCGGCTTGTTCGTGAGCAGCGGGCACACGCGCTGCCATGCCGCCTCGAAATGCAAAATCTTGTCTGCTCTCAGATAGAAGCGGGCAATTGCGACGATCATCCGGGCCTCCTTGCCAGCTCGAGCCGTTCGTGTTGGGAGCCATGATCGGCCAACGGCCACGCCCCGCATAGCGGCAAACTGCGAATTCAGCTTCAAAGACGCGTTGAAGATCGGGCGGCGTCGCTCGCGCGTGATTTCGCGGCTGCAGTTCGCGGCCAAAAACCGGGAAGGCGGGAAAGGCGAAGCAGCAGGTGCGCCCCGAAACGGCTCGGGCCGGGTTTCGAATCGCCCTTCAGGCCAGATGCGCCGCAATGCGATCGCGTAACCAGTCGCGCAATGCATTGACCGTCGGCGAGAGCATCGTGCGATGCGCGCAGACGAGGTGCAGCGGCGCGTCCTCGCCCTGAAATGCGTCGAGTGCGGTTTCGAGGCGTCCCGCCTTGATGTCGGCCAGCACGTCGAGGCGCGACTTGTACGCGATGCCGTGGCCCGCCACCGCCCAGCGGCGCACGAGTTCGCCGTCGTCACTGGTGCGATCGCCGTGCACGCTCACCACGGTCGCGTCCTCGCCGCGGTAGAAGGTCCAGCGGTCGTGCAGCATGTCGCTCAGCGCGAAGCGCAGGCAGTTGTGGCGCGTGAGGTCCGCGGGCGCCTCGGGGCGACCGTGGCGCGCGAAATAGCTGGGCGCGGCGCACAGCACGCGCCGGTTCTCGGGCGCGAGCGGCAGCGCCACGAGCGAGGAGTCTTCCGGCACGCCGTAGCGAATCGCCATGGCGATCGGCGAGCGGAACATGTCGGTCACGCGGTCGCCGATGTGCACCTGCAACGACACCGCCTGATGCTGTGCCTGGAATTCGTCGAGCCAGGCGGCGAGCACGTTGCGCCCGAGGTCGGAGGGAATCGACAGCGACACCGTGCCGCCAATCATCTTGCGGCCGTGCGCCACGGCATTCTGCCCGGCCTCCACCTGCTCCATGATGTTGCGCGCGTATTCGAGGTAGCGCTCCCCGTCCGGCGTAAGGCGCAGGCTGCGCGTGGAGCGCGCGAGCAGGCGCGTGCCGAGCTCGCTTTCGAGCCGCTTGAGCCCCACGCTCGCCACGGCAGGCGTGAGATCGAGCTGGCGCGCGGCAGCCGAAAGGCTTCCGTTATCCGCCGCGCTGATAAAGATGACGAGGTCTTCCAGTCTGATCATGTATCGTCGCGTGTCGATGGGCCATGGACGTTGGGCCGCGGGCGTTGGGCCAGCGGGCGCCATCCGCCCACACGCTGTGCTCAAGGAGTAAGCGCACTGTACACGAAGCCGCCGGGTAAGCGGCGCGGCCCAGGGCCCTTCGCGCCCCGAAAAAGGACAGGGCACGGCTCCGATTGGGTCGTCGAACAAGGTTTGTCTTCCCGTGCAACGGTTCCTATACTCCCCAGCACGAGAACCTGCCCAGGTGCGCCATGCCATATCGCCTCGCCGCTTGCACTCCTGGCCGGCGAGGCCGCCTCGCCGTTCGGTGCGCCACCGGCTTGCACAGGAGTACGATGCAATGCTGAACTACCCCGCCGCCTATCAGTCGACAAAAGGCTCCGCGCTCGACGTGGACCAGGCCTTCTACCGCCGCATCGCCGAGAAGCAGGACCAGCGCGAGCTGATCGAGTCGATCGTCGTACCGATACGCTCGGGTCGGGCCTGGACTGTGGCCGCCGGCCACATCTTCCGGATCGTGACGATAGAAGGTCCGCAGGTGGCCGACCTCAACTTGTGGAACCGGCAGAATCCGCGCGAGCGCATGTGGGCTTCGCGCACGCGCCAGCTACAGCAGGCGCACGTGAGCACGTTCGACCGCCTGTGGTCCACGCTGCCTTTCCTGCGCCCGATGGTCACCATCACGGACGATAGCCTGGCCGGCTACGGCGTCGACGAGCACGGCGGGCGTGTGCACGACCTGCTCGGCACGCGCTGCGACCCGTACGTGAACCGCATGCTGACCGGCGAGGACTTCCACTTCCATTGCCACTCGAACCTCACGCGCGCCATCGCGCCATACGGGCTCACCGAGTACGACGTGCATGACGTGCTCAACGTATTCCAGTGCACCGGCCTGAATCTGGAGGACAAGTACTTCATGAAGGCGTGCCCCGCGAAGAAGGGCGACTACCTCGAGTTCTTCGCGGAGATCGATTTGCTGTGCGCGCTTTCGACGTGCCCCGGCGGCGATCTTTCGGTGCCGATGTGGGGACCCGACGCTCGCGACCCGCTCGAGGTCTGCCGGCCTCTCGGCGTCGAAGTCTACCGGCTTGCGCCGGATCTGCTCGCGGGCTGGTCGTCGCCGCCCGTCGCGCAGTATCGCGGGCTGCACGGCATGACGCTGCAACAGCCGGACTGGACGCGCCGCGACTGACCTCAGCTGGCCGGCAAGCGAAAAACGCTATCGGGCCATGCGCGCTCGCAACGCGTGCCCGCATGGCCCGACGGATCGCAGCGGCTGAACGCTTACTGCTGCTTTTCTACCTTCTTCGGCTTCGGCGGCGACTCGACTTTCGCGTACTGGAATGCCGGCGTCGCCTTCAGCGCCTCCTTGGTTGCGCCGGGCAGATAGAGATTGCCCTGACGCACATCGAGCGATGCGATCGGCACCGCGACATCATGCGTGCCAACGCCGAGGAAGCCGCCCGCCGAAACGATCGCTGCGGATACTGAACCGTCCGGCGCCACGATCAGGTCGCGCACCGTGCCGATTTTCGCGTTGTCGTCGTTATAAACGGGCTTGCCGAGCACGCTCTTCTTCACGCTCCAACCTTCGAGCAGTGCCTGCGACTGCTCGACCGACACGCTCAAGGGCTGCGAGCCCGCAATCTGGGCATTCGCACTGGCACTGACCACCACGGCGCTGAATGCGGCCACGGTCAATATTGTCTTACGCAAAGGCATTTCGTTTGCTCCTCACTCCAGGTTGGTTTGCCGGCTGCCGGCGATTTCGCAAGCGCAGTGCCATATTAGCCAGTACGGCGCGAATTTGCGCTGAAGCGGCCTGCGTGCTCACGCCCTGACGCCCTCAAACGCCGATCTCGCAACGCTTGACGCACTGGGTACCGAAGCGTCTATGACATTCGCACGATTTCCGACGTTGCGCGTCACGACATTTGCGCCCGAAGAAGAACGCGTGCCAGCATTCGCTGATTTCGTTCGCGGCGAAAGGGGTAATCTGCGGGCTGCGGGTGGAAATCTGTCCGCCGGCGTTCAAAGCCATGGCGATTGCGGTCGAAGTGCGCGAAAGCGACAAGCTCGGATAGGTGTAGCGTGCTGCTCCTGCGATGTGCGCTCGTCCAGGCCGCACACGGTCTCTCGGCTATCGCAAGCGAGGGATCCGGCGAAACGCCCTTACTGAGCGAAAAGAGGCCCGACACAGCGTGCCGATCCTGGACAGTTTTGACCTGATACGGTCCGACGATGAGGATTCTCATGAAGCTGGAAGCGTTCGCGACGCCCGATGCTGTCATTGCCGAAGGCTCGTTCACGGTAGCGGCCGCCTGCCGTATCTCACGCTCGAGATCGCCGTCGTGATGCGCAAGGGCGAGAATCGTCGCGCACGACAGGCGGTGCGCGCCGCGATGAAACGCGTGGCGCAGCGCGTTACCTGAGGCCCGCATGCCGCACACGCCAACTGTGCTTTTCGGCGCGTTCGACCGCCACAACTTCGGCGACCTGCTGATCGCGCAGGTGGTGGCGCGCATGCTGCCGCGCCGCGAGTTGCTGTTCGCGGGGCTCGCCGCGCGCGACCCGCGTGGCGACGGCGGCCCAGCCACCGTTGCCCTCGCGCGCGTCGCGGCATTCGCGCGGGGCCGTGCCGTCGACGTGGTCCACGCGGGCGGCGAGCTGCTGACCTGCGACGCGTGGCAAGCGGCGGTGATGCTCGCCGCGCCGCAGCGCGTGCAGGCGCTCATTGCTGCCGAAGGCGAATGGCTGCGCCGCAGGCGCATGTGGGCACGCGCGCAACTCGGCTTCGCGTCGCTCGCGCCTTATGTGTTGCCGAAAGCCGCGTTGCCCGGCGTGCGCGTGAGGCATCTCGCGTTCAACGCCGTGGGCGGCGTCGATCTCGACACGTGCGACGCCGATCACCGCACGCACGTGCTAGCCGCCCTGCAATCTGCCGATTCGGTCACCGTGCGCGACCAGCAAACCCAGGCGTGGCTCGCACAATGGGGCGTCGATGCGCGCCTCATACCGGACCCGGCCGTGATGACGGTAGCGTTGTTCGGCACGACGATCCGCCGCCACGCTGCCAACCGCGCAATGCGCGAAGTTCGGCAAACGTTCCCGGGCGCTTACGCAGCGGTGCAGTTCAGCGCGGATTTCGGCGACGACGCAACACTCGATACGCTAGCCGCGCAGCTCGCGCGCGTGGCGCAGGCACATGGCATCGGCATTGTGTTGTTTCGGGCGGGCGCCGCGCCATGGCACGACGACCTCGCCGTGTACGAACGCGTTGCCGCGCGCCTGCGCAAGGCTGCGGTACGGGTATTCGTATTCGCGTCGCTGAACGTCTGGGACATCTGCGCGCTGATCGCGGGGTGCCGCGTCTATTGCGGCAGCAGTCTGCATGGACGCATCGTGGCGATGGCTTACGCGCTCGCGCGACTTAACATCAGTCATCCTGATCATTGCGCGCAGCCTGGCAAGCTATCGGCCTACCCGGCGACATGGGAACCCGAAGGCATTGCAGGCGCGGTGCGCGTGGAAGCATTGGCCGACGCTGTCGGCGCGGCATTGACTGTCGATCGCGAGTTGCTGCGCGAAACGGCATACGCGCTCGCGCAGCGCTATCGGACTGAATTCGACACGCTTGCCACCCAGCTCGATTGAGGCCGCGGCCCGATACCGGAGGACGTGGCTCGAAGAGAGGCAGCACACACTACCCCTCATGCCCGCGCCGCTTCAGAAGCTATGCCGGATGCCCGCCATGAGCCCCAGTTGCCCCGCACCCGGCGCGGGCGTCGTGCCACCGCCGCCCTGGCTCACCGTGTAGGCGGCCTTCGCGCTGTTCCACAGGTAGGCGCCCTGCAGATAAACGGCGGAGCGCTTCGAGAGCAGATACGTGCTGCGCAGCGCTGCGATCGTGCCGCGCGTGTCGTTCTCGGCGTTGACGATGTGATACACGCCGCCGTCGACGATGAAGGCGGCCGTCACCGGATACTGCGCCGTGAGATAGAACTGGTCGGAGTGCACATTGGGCGTGGCGGAGGAGACCGTGTCGACGCGCCGCCCCAGCCAGCCGCCGCCGATGCGCAGCGGCCCAACCTGGCCGTAGCCGTTGAGCTGGATGCGCACGTCGGTATCGCCGGGATTGGTCAACGCGAACGTTGGCGTGCCGTCGAACAGGTTCGCCGAGGCGCCGGGGCCACCGCGTTGTTCGTCGTATGCGGCCGCGACACCGTAGCCGTTGCGATCGTAGCGCAGCATGGCCGACCATTCGCGGCACGACTGCGAGCTTCCCGGCACGGGCCCGGCGCAGGTGCCCTGGCCGGGCGAGTTGCCGGTTCCCGCCGAATCGCGCCCGAACGACCAGGTCGCGCCGAGCGTGAACCCCGCGTAGCTCCCCTTGTAGACGACCGTGTTGTCGCTGCGCGAACTCGGCAGGTACTGGTCGAACGAGGCCGTGCCACCGTAGATGTCAGGCCCGAGCAGATCGGCATCGGCGATGGCCCAGTACGTCATCGTGTATTGCCGCCCGAACGTCAGGCTGCCATACGGGCTGTTCAGGCCCACCCACGCCTGGCGGCCAAAGAGGCGCCCGCCCTGGTTCAAGGTGCCGCCGCGCATGTTGAAGCCGCTCTCCAGCGCGAAGAGGGTCGACCAGCCGCCGCCCAGGCCTTCGCTGCCGCGCATGCCCCAGCGCGATGGCATTTCGCCGGTGATGCCAGGCATGCGCACCACGCTGTCGCCGGCGGCGTTCGCGTGCGACACGTACTCGATGCCGGTATCGACGATGCCATACAGCGTCACGCTGCTCTGCGCGAACGCCGTTGCGCTCAGGCCGGCGCACGCCAGCCCCGCTGCGATCCGAAGTTTCATGATCTCCAGGTTCTCCTGATTTGCCGGTCAAGCGGATTCGCCGCCAGCCGGACGTTGTTATCGATCGGGTGCGCCATGGGCGGCCGCTAACCGCGCAGCCCCTGGCGCAATTTTTTAGTACTCTTGATTGATCAAGCGGAATAACCGAAGCAGGCTGTGCGAAGCCGCATGCAAGATGCGATGAAGTGAATCGGCGTCGCCGCCTGCCGGTCAGGGTAGCCGCGCGCGCCGCGGCGGCCTCCCTGACACGGTTACCTCCTCAAGCCCGGCGTTGCGCCGCGCCCTTCGGGATATGGCGGCCGACCATGGCGAGCGCGACCAGCACCACGGCCATGGCCGCACCGAGCATCGTCAGATAGCCGGCCGCGCCGCCCGCGGTAATGACCGCGGCTCCCGCGAACGCGCTGAGAATCGCACCCATGCGGCCGAACGCCAGCGCCGAGGCCGTGCCCGTCGCGCGCACGCTCGTCGGGTAGACGTAGGCGCAAAGTGCGTACATGGTCGATTGCACCGCGTTGACGAAGAGTCCGTGCACGCCGAGTCCCGTGATCAGCCAGGCGGTGTGCTGGGTCGCGCCCACGCCGAGGATCATCCAGGCGCTTGCCGCGCCGCCAGCGCAGCACAGCAGCAGCGGGCCGCGCGAGCCGAAGCGCGCAATCGCGAGCGCGCACAGCAGCGCACCGATCACACCGCCCAGGTTGTAGGCGCTCAGCCCGTAGCCCGCCAGCGCCACGCTCAGTCCTTCGCTCGTCAGCATGGCGGGCAGCCAGCTGAATGCGCTGTACACGGCGAGCAGGCACATGAAGAACGCCCCCCAGATCGCCAGCGTGTCGCGCGCGCGGCCGTCGCGAAAGAGCGCGGTGAAGCCCATGTGCTTCTCGGCGGTTTGCTCGCGCACGTCGGTGAAGATCGCTTCGGGCACAACCTGACGCGCCATGCGGCCGAGCAGCCGCACGAGCTCGGGCCAGCGGTGCGGGCGGCGCGCGAGAAAGCGCGGCGACTCGGGAAGCGCCACGAGCAACAGGAACGCGAGCAGCAGCGGCAACACCCCGCCCGCGAAGAACAGCCCGCGCCAGCCGTAGGGCGGCAGCACTTCCGCCGCGAAGAGGCCCGCCACCATGCCGCCGAGCGGCACGCACACGATCGTCGCCGTCACCGCGAACGTGCGAAAGCGTGCGGGCGTGAATTCGGCCGTCATCGTGGTCGCGCTGGGCAACGCGCCGCCAATGCCGAGGCCGGCGATGAAGCGCAGCGCGGCAATCGTCGCGATGTCCGGCGCGAGGCCGATCGCGCAGGTGGCCGAGCCGAACACGAACACGCTGCCGATCACGGCCCAGCGGCGCCCGAAGCGGTCCGCGAAAAGGCCGGCGAACGCACTGCCGAAGCCCATGCCGATCAGCCCTGCCGCCACGACGGGCGCGAATGCGTTGCGCGTGATGCCCCACTCCTTGATGAGCACGGGAATGGCAAAGCCGATCAGCTGGCTGTCGAACCCGTCGACGACGATCGACAGCGCCGCCAGTACGACGGCGATCTTCTGTAGCGTGGCGTAGGGGCCGTCATCGAGCGTGCGCCCGATATCGACCGTGCGGGCGGCGGCTGCGGCCGGCTCGTGCGGCGTCGCCCCCGATGTGGGTGCGGGCGTGGCGTAATCCATGAAGCGTCTCCTTTGCTGCGATGTAAGCACGCAGTCATACGTTTGTAATCATATTGGAAAGCATAGCCGGCGCGCACGCCGATGGGTGTTTCCGTTTCGCGCAAAACCCATAACCTTTGGGCATGGCGAAGCCGGCATGCCCCTCCGCCTCCCGGCTACATCATCTGGAGTCCTTTGCATCGACGAGGCGAACGAGTTGCAGCAGCGTTTGCGTGTGCGGCACCGCGATGGCCTTGAAGCGAGCGGCCTCCACCACGGCGCCGTTGATGGCCTCGATCTCGGTCCTGCGCCCGGCCAGCACGTCCTGGAGCATCGAAGGGCGATGCGCGCGATGATGCGCGAGCGCATACCGCACGTTCTCGCTCACGTGCGCCTCATCCACGGCCACGCCATGCGCCCGCGCCACCGCCGCAACCTCCGCGACGATCTTCAGCGCGAGCGACTCGCCGTCGGCCACGTTCGTGAGTTCCCCAACCGTGCAGCCCGTCACCGCGCACAGGCTGTTGAGCGCTGCGTTGAATGCGACTTTCTCCCAGATCGCGGCCCAGACGTCCGCGTCCGCGGTACAGGCGAGACCCGCGTCGTTGAGCGCTTCGACCGTGCGCGAGAGCATCGGCGTAGCGGCCCCGTCGGCGTTCATCAAGCGGATCGTGCCCGCGCCGTGCGAGCTCACGCGACCGGGGCCGTTCTTCTCGGCGGGCCAGGTCGTCACGCCGATCATCACGCGTGCAGGGTCGGCAAACTGCCCGAGCCGTTCGGCGTTGCCGAGGCCGTTCTGCAGCGAGAGCAACGCGGTATGGGACCCAAGCACGGCGCGCGCCGCGCCGAGCGCTGCCTGCGTGTGCAGCGTCTTGGTGAAAACGATGAGCAGATCGGCCGGCTGCATCGCGGCTTCGGGGCGCAATGCCTCGAGATTCGCGACCGTGCGCTCGCCGGCGTCGGTCGTGAGCCGCAGCCCGGTCTCGTTGATGGCGTTCAGATGCGCGTCGTCGACGTCGAGCAGCGTCACGCGGTGGCCCGCTTCGGCCAGCAGGCCGCCGAACAGCGATCCCATCGCGCCCGCGCCAAGTATGGCGATGTGCATGGCGTGCCCTCAGAACGGATAGTGGCGCGG
>Ga0335083_10010611_pt1 | contig 11110 bp, 9 predicted proteins | sample Lox_Sample_42_FD_206716 | JGI IMG/M metagenome (GOLD analysis project Ga0335083, IMG submission 206716) | Soil microbial communities from Loxahatchee National Wildlife Refuge, Florida, United States - Lox_Sample_4.2 | ecosystem: Environmental > Terrestrial > Soil > Wetlands | place: USA: Florida... | reverse complement strand
CGATGTTGTTGTGCCAGCGATCGAGCGTGGTCCAGCCGGGCATCGGGCACTGCTCGACGCGGTAGGTGAGGCCGCGCGCCTTGGCTTCCCTGAGGAGCGGCACGAACTCGGCCTCGAACATCTCGAGGTTCGCGTCCATCTCGAGCTCCATGTTGCGGCCGACGAAGCCGCACACCGCGTCCGTGCCGAGGAGCGCCGCGGCGTCGAAGACCCGCAGCATGAAGTCGTGCTTCGCCCGGCGCGCGGCGCGATCGGCCACCAGCATGTTGTCGAAATAGGCGAGGTCCGAGAGACCGACCCCGGTTGCCTGCATCGCGCGGGCAACGCGCGCCGCACGGCTCGCGGTGAAGGGCTCGCGCAGGTCGAGCGTGTTGGCGACGGGATCGAGCATGGCCTCGGCCGGCACGTCGCTGAGGCTCGGGTGCAGTGCCGCCGAGAGCTGGATGTAGGGGCTGCCGATCTCACGCGCGAACGCGAGCCACTCCTCGATCGCGAGGTCCGGGTCCGGGTCGCGCTTCGCGCGCGGGGTCAGCTCCTGCAACGCGGCGGTCAGGACGCTGAGCTTCATGCAGCGCGGAACGAAGGGTACGGTCGGCATGGCGTGACTCCGGTCGAAGAGCGTGTGCGGCAGCGCGCGCGTGGCAGGTTACAGCGAACTCCCGGTTCGTCAGTCGCGCGGCCCGGTCAGGGTACCTGTCCTGTGATCAGCGGAGCGAGCACCCGGGCGGCGTACCAGCCGTTGCTCATGACACCGGCCGCGATGGGCGCCGGGCCGCCGTCGCTCTCGACGACGATCCAGCCGCGGTAGCCGTGCTCGCGGATCGACGCGGCCAGCGCCGGGAAATCGACGAGTCCACGGGGCGTACCCATCTCGGAGAACCAGCGCGCGACCCGGCGCGAACCGCCCGCCTGCACGAGTTCGCGCTCGGCGTTCGGTGCACGGTATTCGCCCAGCGTGTCGCGGTCGAGGGCATCCTTGAAGTGAAAATGCACCACGCGCGCGTGCAGGCGCCGGTAGAGGGCGACCACGTCGTGTCCGGCGATCGTGAGCTCGGCGGTGTCGAGGGCGAGGCCGCCGAGCGCCGGGTCGAGGGCGGCGAGCACGGCCTCGTAGTCCTCCGCCGTCCGTGCGGCCGACAGCGCGTCGAAGTGCAGCGCGACGACGACGCCGTACTCGCGGATGGCCGCGCCGACCCGGCCCCAGCAGCGGCCGACGCGCGCGAGCTGCTCCGCCGACAGCGCGCCGACCTTCCCGAAGGAGCCCACGGGCCGCACGACCAGGCAGCTGCCGCCGAGCTCGGCGACGCAGCGCGCGAGCGGCCGCGCGGCCTCGAGGATGCGCTCCTCATCGGCCGGGTTCAGGGAATCGAGCCCGAAATGCAGGTCCTCGAAGCTCATCTGGCCGGGGTCATAGAAGAGACTCGACACCTTCGCAATGCCCCAGGAACCAAGCACGGCGGCGAACCCCGCCACCGAGCCGTAGCTCGCGGCGATGTTGTCGGGCCGGCCGAGCGGCTCCCAGCGACCCGATCCGGCCTTGAGCTCGATCGCGCCGAAGCCGCTCGCGGCGGTGGTCTTGAACGCCCGCTCGTGTTCTTCCCGGCGCGCGAAGCCCATGAAGCCGGGCTTCCAGGCGTTGACGGCGTACGACCAGCGGACGTCTCCAGCGACCGGGAGCGTCGTCTTCATGCGTAGATCCGGTCGAGGACGTTCTGGATGTACCAGGCGGCGACCGCCGTGCTTTCCGGGTAGTTGCCGCCGCCGACGTCGGCCTTGTCGTGTTCGACGCCCACCCAGCCGCGATAGCCGTGCCGCTTCATCGCGGCGTACAGCGCCGGGAAATCGACGAGTCCGCCGGGCGTCCCCATCTCCCAGAACCAGCGCGGCGTCGTCGGCGCCATGATCTCGGCGTCGGGCCGGCGCCGGTAGTCGCCGCTCCGGTCGATGTCGTGCGTGTCCTTGAGATGAAAGCCGCCGCAGCGGTCGTGCAGCTGCGAGTACAGTGCGACCGGGTCGACGCCCGCGATCGTGTGCTGGGCGGTATCGCAGTAGAAGAACACGTAGCGCGGGTCCGACCACTCGTAGAACTTGCGCAGCTCCTCGGCCGAGCGGATCGCGCAGAAGAACTCGTGGTGGCAGCAGGTGCGCACCCCGAAGTCGAGCGTCATGCGCCCGATGCGTGACCAGAGGTCGGCGCAGGCGCGGATCTTCGCGTCGGTGACCGGCTCGACGTCGAAGTAGAGTCCGGCGGGCATCACGATGAAGTTCTCGACGCCGAGTCCCTGCGAGGACTCCATGATGTGCTTCGCATAGCCGAACATGCGATCGTGCGTCGCCGGCACGTGCGGCGCGCTCTGGCGCTCGTCGTACATGACGGCATGGAACAGGCTGAGCACGCGCTCGATGCCACGGCTCTGCATGAAGGCGCGGCACTCGGGGAGCGAGCCGAAGAGCTCGCGCATGACGCCGAGGTGGAAATCGAAGGTCTCGATCGCCTCGAAGCCGACGGCGGCGATCTGCCTCAGGAATGCGTCGAAGCGCTCGACCGAGGTGTACTGCGACAGCGGCCCCTGCGCGGTATCGACGCGCCAGTGGTCCATGTAGGCGTAGCGCAGCGCGCGCGGCGCTGCCGGCCGTGCACCCTCTCCGCCGCCGGACGCTGTGCCTTGCACCCTTCTACCCCCTCGCTACGGCTGCCATCGCGGGCGGGTCTGGAGTCCCGCTCCCTAATATACGAATGTACATTCTAATTGAAGGCTCTTCCGCCGCGCAACCTTAATTGCTGCCTTTGGCGCTAGGACGCGCCGCACTCAGCATCCCGCCGGCGCAGCCGCTTCGTCTCTACTAAAATATATGCTCTAATAATCCCATGGTCTTGCGGAGCCTCCGTGTGGTCCGGTCGACCGGCAGGCCCGCCGCCGGGTCCGCACCCCGCGCGCGCCTCCCGTCGCGTCCCTCGCGGCTGGGCCCGGGCCTCTCACGGACCGCCCGGCCCGCGCCGACCGGCGTCCGCTCGCCTGCAACCATCCTCCCGGCAGCCGCCCAGCTGGCGCAAGGCCGGGGCCCCCGGTCGGCCGGAGCAAGACCCGGACACGGCACCGGGCGCGCCCCCGGGACCTCGGCGTACCGATCGGCTGCCGGATGCCTTAAAGTCAACCTCCTGACGCACGGAGTTCGCGCTTGACCAAATCCTACGCCCGCCAGCCCAAGCAGCAGCGCAGCCGCGAGTCCTACGACCGCGTGATCAGCGCCGCGATTGAGATCCTGGGAGAAGGCGGACTCGCTGCGCTCACGCTCGCCGCCGTCAGCCGCCGCTCGAAGGCGTCGATCGGCTCGATCTACTGCCGCGTCGACAGCAAGGAGTCCCTGCTCCGCGAGGTCCAGGCGGTCGTGCTGCAGCAGATGGAACACGAATTCGCGGCGCTCGTGACCCGCGTGCGCCGCCGCCGGCTGCCGCTCGCCGAGCTCGTACCGACGCTCATCTCGGAAGTGGCGCACTACCTGCGCCGCCATGCGGCCCCACTCGCGGCGTTCATGCAGGCGGCCGACCGCGACCCGGTCCTCGAGGAGGTCGGCCGGCGCTCGTTCGCGCAGACGCAGCTCGATTTCAAGCTGCTGCTCGTGGAGCGTGCCGATGAATTCGGCCACCCGGATCCCGAGCACGCCGCGATCACCTGCTTCACGATCTGCTACGCGGCGCTCGGCCGCTATCTTGGCCTGACGGCCGGGGCTCCCGGGCACAACGGCGCCGGCGAAGGCGACTGGCACCAGCTGGTCGAGGACCTGGGGCTCATGTCGCTCGCCTTCATCCTGTTCGATCTCGGCAGCGAGATGCGCATCAGCGGCGCGGCGCGAGTTGGCGCCAACGCGGCAACCGCCAAGCAGCGCGCCGGCTGAGTCAGCGCGCCGCGACGGTCTTCGCGTCCCGCCCCTGCAACGGGAAGGGCATGTAGGACACGCGCAGGTGCTCGATGAGTTCGATGCGGTGCTCGCCCGGCGGCAGCCCGCCGTCGCGCAGCACCGTCACGGTCGCGACGTCGCCGAACTCCCAGCGCGCATCGAACTCGTTCTCCATCTCGGCGAGCGTGAATGTGCGCCCGCCCACCCCGAAGCGCAGGCGGTCGGCCGGCACCTTCTCGCCGTCGACCGTGACCTCGAGCCCCTCCACCATGGAGAGCCCGAGCCCGCGGTAGTAGGCAATGCGCGCGCCGAACTCGAAGCCGACGGCCCTGCCGTCGCGCGTGACGTTGCGCAGCGTGTTCTCGACGATCATGTAGCGGTCAAACATCTTCGTTTCCTCAGGCGGCGAGCAGTCGGCGGAACATCGCGTGCTGGCGGCGCACTTGTTCGACGCTGTCAACCGGGAACGCGTCCTGGATGTGCCGGTTGCCCTCGTACTCGCTCGACAGGTATCCCTGGTAGTTGCCGGCCTTGAGGGCCGGGATGATCTTGTCGTACGGGATGCTGTACTCCGTGCCGTCGTCCAGCATCTCGTAGAACTTCGCGTGGATGTGGAAGATGTACGGCATGAACTCGGTCAGGCGCTTGGGGTTCGTGTACACGGAATGACGGCATTGCTCGGCCCAGGCCACGTCGAGCGCGTTGCCGCCCATCTTGCGGGCCTCGAAGATCGTGTATTCCGACAGCACCCCGGCTTCGTAGGACTCGGAGACGAAGTCGAGGATCTTCGGCGTCGCCCCCTGCCTCAGCATGCGGTCGCGCGCGACCCGTGGCAGCCGCTTGGTGAAGATGCCCATGTCGGGTACGAGGCCGTAGTGCTTCGTGCCGAGCCGCGCGGCCGCCTCGAGATGACGCATGATCCACGGATGGTCGAAGTAATACGGCGCGTGCACCTCGATGCCCATCTTGACGTCGTACTTCTCGGCGATCGGCACGGCCTTGATCATGATCTCGGGCGAGACCATGCACAGCACGCGGACCACCTTGCAGCCGAGTCGGGCCGCGTGCTTGAGGTCGCGCTCGAACTCGACCATGCATTCGTCGTCGGTGAGCAGGCGGCCCTTGTACTTCTTCGTGTCGAGCATCGCATCGTGCGCAGTCGGGGTCGTGCCGTAGGTCTGCATCCAGCCTTGCCACTGCTCGTAGAACGCGTCGGACAGCTTCGGGAAGCCGGGCATCATCTGCTCGGCGATGGACTCGATCCCGGTCGCACCGACGGACGCGGCCGTGCGTATGCAGTCCTCGAGCGAGAGCTTGCGGAGGAAATACTCCTCCTGAAAGCTGTAGAGGCTGACGCCCTGCTTGATCCCTGATTGCGTGCTCATGTCGATTCCCTTAACCCCACTCTGGTTCGTGGCCAGGTTTCCACTTCATGCTGCAGCCCATGCTCGGGCGTTGTTCCTTGGGCGCGGCGCGCCCTTCGAGCAGGGCGTCGAGGGCGGCGCGCAGGTCGCTCCCGGTTGGCGCTGCTCCGGCGCCCGGGCGGCCAGCGGTATGCGGCGTGCTCGGTCGGCTTCCGTCGAACTGTCCCCGGTAGAAGAGTGTCCGCTCGGGCCCGTACAGGAAGAAGTCGGGCGTGCAGACGGCGCCGAACTGGACGGCCGCCTGCTGCGACTCGTCGTAGACGTACGGGAAGCCGAATCCGCGCACCCGCGCGAGCTCGGCCATCTGTACCGGGCCGTCCTCCGGATGGGAGGCGACGTCGTTCGAGCTCACGGCCAGGGTCGCGATGCCGCGCGGGTCGTACTCGTTGGCGAGCGCGACGAATCGATCGAGGAGGTGCAGGACGAACGGGCAGTGATTGCAGATGAACGCGACCAGGAGCCCGCGTGACCCGGCGAAGCTCGCCGGCGTGTAGCGACGACCCGCGGGATCGGCGATCGAGAACTCCGGCAACGGGGTGCCGAGCTCCTGCATCAAGGACTGAAAACGCATGCTTGTCCCGTGACCTCAGGCTGCCGCCACGCGCGGCCGGATGGCCGGCGCACGACCCAGTCGGCTGGGTGGTTGCCTTGGCATGTCACGCCCCTCGTGATCGGATGCCCGGATGATATTGAAATAGCCGTTCTAAATCTAGTGGCCGCGGCTTCTGGCGCCACCCTCCTCGCCCGCCGGCGTCCGAACGGACGCCAAGCCCCACGGCGATTGCTGCGATGCAACGACGCCATCGTGGCGCAGGGCATACCCGATGCCGGCCGCGCCAACGGGCGCCCGGCGCACGGGCCTCGAGCGATATAGCACGAACGGTCCGCCGCCGGGCGCCGCGGCTCGCCGCCGAAGCGACGCCCGGGCCGCTTCGGATGGCGCCCGATGCCACTTAAGAATATATATTCTAAATAGCACCGCTACCCTATACTCCGGTGCACAGTCGATCGACGCCGCCGCACGCGGACTCGTGCGCCCGGGCGGCGACGGACTTACCCGCCGGTCACTCCACACTTCCAGCGAGCAGGCACGCGTGTATCTGGGCATCGATGTCGGCACCTCCGCGGTCAAGGCGGCGGTCGTTGACGACAGTGGCAGGCTCCTCGAACAGGCGAGCACGCCCCTCGCCATCTCGAGGCCCCAGCCGGCGTGGTCCGAACAGGACCCGGACGACTGGTGGTCCGCGACTGACGGCGCGGTTCGTGCCCTGCCGCGCGACCTTCGGGCCGCGGTGCGCGCGATCGGCCTGTCCGGGCAAATGCACGGTGCGACGCTCCTCGGCCGGGACCGACGCCCATTGCGGCCGGCAATACTCTGGAATGACGGGCGCAGCGCCCGCCAGTGCGCCGAGCTCGAGCGCGCGGTGCCGGAGCTCTCGCGGATCAGCGGCAATCGTGCAATGCCGGGCTTCACGGCGCCCAAGCTTCTCTGGGTTCGCGCGAACGAGCCGCGGATCTTCGACCGGGTCGCGACGGTACTCCTGCCCAAGGACTTTGTGCGACTGCGCATGACCGGCGAGTCGGCCTCGGACGTCTCGGACAGCGCCGGGACTCTCTGGCTCGATGTCGCGAACCGGCGCTGGTCGCCCGTCCTGCTCTCGGCCTGCGGTCTTGAGGAGTCGCAGATGCCGGCGCTGTTCGAGGGCACCGGAATCTCGGGGATGCTCCGCCCCGACGTCGCGGCCGCCTGGGGCATGGCGCGGGTGCCGGTCGCGGCCGGCGGCGGCGACAACGCGGCCGGGGCCGTCGGCGTCGGCGTCGTACGCTCCGGCGACGCCTTGCTCTCGCTCGGCACCTCCGGCGTGCTGTTTGTCGCCGACGACGGCTATCACCCCAACCCCGCCGGCGGCGTGCACACGTTCTGCCATGCGGTGCCGGCGCGCTGGCACCGGATGTCCGTGATCCTGAGCGCCGCCAGTTGCCTCGAGTGGGCGGCCCGCCTGTGCGGCCTGCCCGACGCGGCGGCGCTCGTGGATCTCGCGGAGCGACGCAACCGGCCGGCGACGGGCGAGCTGTTCCTGCCGTACCTGTCCGGCGAGCGCACGCCGCACAACGACCCCCACGCCCGCGGCGTGCTGTTCGGCCTGACGCACGAGACCGATGCCGCGGCGATCGGGCAGGCGGTGCTCGAGGGCGTCGCGTTCGCCTTTCGCGACGGCATGGACGCGCTGCGTGCGAGCGGCACGCCCATCGGATCGATGACCGTCATCGGCGGTGGCGCGCGCTCCGCGTACTGGGGACGGATCCTGAGCTCGGTACTCGGCCGGACCCTGCAGTACCGGGACGGCGGGACGGTCGGACCTGCATTCGGGGCGGCGCGGCTCGCGCGGATGGCGCTGACGGGAGCCGCGGTCGAGGACGTCTGCACGCCCCCGGCCATCACCCACGTGGCGGAGCCCGACGAACGGCTGGCCGAGGAGCTGACCGTTCGAATTGGCCGCTATCGAAGCCTCTACAGAAGCCTGAAAACCCACTTTCCGGAGACAGCAGCGTGAACGGTTCCTTCTTCCGCGACATCGCGCCGATCAAGTTCGAGGGTCCGGAGTCGCGCAATCCCCTCGCCTATCGCTACTACGACAAGGGCCGCGTCGTGCTTGGCAAGACCATGGAACAGCAGCTGCGGATGGCGGTGTGCTACTGGCACACCTTCTGCTGGGACGGCTTCGACGTGTTCGGCGCCGGCACGTTTCAGCGCCCGTGGCACGGCCGGCCGCTCGACCAGGCGGCGGCGGAGCTCAAGCTCGAGGAGGCCTTCGAGTTCTTCACGCGCCTCGGGCTCCCGTACTTCTGCTTTCACGACGTCGACGTGATGGCGCAGGCACACACGATTCGCGAACACGTCGCCAACTTTGCCCGGATCGTCGACCGGATCGAGGCAAAGACCTCCGCCACCGGGATCAAGGTGCTGTGGGGCACCGCGAACCTGTTCAGCCACCCGCGCTACATGGCCGGCGCCGCCACGAACCCGGATCCGGACGTGTTCCGCTTCGCCGCGACGCAGGTCCGCCACTGCCTCGAGGCGACGCACCGGCTGAAGGGCGAGAACTACGTGCTGTGGGGCGGACGCGAAGGCTACGACACGCTGCTAAACACCAACCTCCGGCAGGAGAAGGAGCAACTCGGCCGCTTCCTGTCGATGGTCGTCGAGCACAAGCACAAGATTGGCTTCGCGGGGACGATCCTGATCGAGCCCAAGCCCCACGAGCCGACCAAGCACCAGTACGACTTCGACGTCGACACGATCTACGGCTTCCTCAGGCACCACGGCCTCGAACGCGAGGTCAAGGTCAACATCGAGGCGAATCACGCAACCCTGTCGGGCCACAGCTTCGAACACGAGATCGCGATGGCGGTCGACCTCGGCATATTCGGCTCCATCGACATGAACCGCGGCGATCCCCAGAACGGCTGGGACACCGATCAGTTCCCGAACGACGTTCGCGAGATCACCTTGGCCCTCTATTACATCCTGAAGGGCGGCGGGTTCACGACCGGGGGGAACAACTTCGATGCGAAGGTCCGCCGGCAGAGCATCGAGGCGGTCGATCTCTTCCACGGCCACATCGGCGCGGTCGACACGCTTGCGCGGGGCCTCCTGAATGCGGCGGCGATGATCGAGGGTGGCGAACTCGCTGCGTTCGTCGAGCAACGCTACGCCGGCTGGCGCGCGGATGATGCGCGCCAGATCCTCGAGGGACGCACGACGCTCGCGGCGGTCGCCGACGACGCCGTCAGCCGGAGCGTGGCGCCGGTTCCCCGGTCCGGGCGGCAGGAACTCCTCGAGAACATCGTGAGCCGCTACACCTCGTGAGCGGGCCCGCGCGGCCATGGTCCGCGTAAGCGGTCACGCGGCCGGCGTGGCCCGTTTGCTGAAGAGGGCGTTCGCAACGGCGATCACGATGCAGAGCACCCCGGCAACGACGAAGGTGTGCAGGAGTCCGCCCGACCAACCGTTCACGAAGCGCACGAACAGCGGTGACACGAACTGCCCGAGGAAGAACGCGCTGGCCCACCAGCCCATGCCGCGCCCACGGACAGGACCCGGCAGCTCCCGGAGGCTCCAGCCGAGCAGCACCGGAATGGTCATGCCGGATCCGAGCTGCTGAATCCAGGCGAGTGCAACCGTCGCATTCACGCCAAGACCGAGGCCAATGCCCGCCATGCCGAGGCCGAGCAGCATGAACACCACCGTGAACTGGAGCACCGTGCTGCGGCCGGAGATCAACTTGAACAGGATCGCGCCGACCGGCACGCCGATGGCGGCGATGCCGGAGTACTTGCCGATGGCCGTGCCGTCCTTCACTCCCATCGTGTCGAGGGCGAGCGTGAACTGCAGCGTGTAGACGAAGTACACGGCCGCGAGCACGAAGGTGGTCACGGCGATCCGGACCATCAGCGCGCGCGGCAGGTGCATGGGTGCGGTGGTTGCGCTGCCCGTCGCCGCACCGCCGGCGCTGACGCGGGTCGGCTCGTAGGCCGCGAAATACGCAAAGCCCGCCATGACGAGCGCAACGCCGTAGATGAGGAAGGGCAGGTTCCACTGGATCGTCGATAGATGGCCGCTCGAGGCCAAGAGCAACGCGCCGAGCGCCGGTCCAACGAAGCTCTGCCACGCCAGCCACTTTGCGCGCTCCTCCTTCTCGAAGTAGTCGCCGAGCAGGGTGTTGCCGAGCGTCAGGATGAACGCCTCGCCGACGCCGAGCAGCAGGCGGCTCCCGAACAGGACGTCGAAGCTCGAAATGAAGTACGGCAGCACGCCGCCGATCCCGTAGAGCGTCGTGAACGCGAGCAGGAGCCGCCGCCGGCCGATGCGGTCGGCCAGCACGCCAGCGAAGGGCGAGAACAGCGCCACGCACAGGCCAGGCGCCGACAGCACGAGCGGCGCCCACGTCTGGATGTCGGGCACGTTCTGGAAGTGGTTCACCATCGCCGGCACGATCGGCATCAGGGTGACGATGGCCATCATCGGCAGGATGCCGACCATGATGACGACCAGGCCTTGCGGCCACCCGGCACGGCGCAACGTGTTCACGTGACTCGATCCCCCCCAATTGCCGACGTTCAGGCCCGCAGTTCGGGCGAACCCGAATATTCGCTGACGATGTGCTCGCAGGCGCGCACCGTCAATGCCATCGTCGTGAGCGTCGGTCCGCAGGTGCCGTTGGTCACGAAGCAGCTGCTGTCGGTCACGAATACGTTCGGCGCGTCCCAGACCTGGTTGATCGAGTTGAGCACCGATGATTTCGGATCGCTGCCCATGCGAGCGCCGCCGCATTCGTGGATCGCGCCGCCGACGGCGACGCTGCGCTTGTAGGCGAGGCGGAACAGCAGGCGCTCGTACCAGCGTGCGTTCGGCATGAGCGAGTTGTCCGGATCGATCCCGAGCGCACTGATCAGGAAGTCCGTCTTGAGGCCCGCCGCGCGCATCATGTCCTTCTGCGTCTGCACCTGGTCGCGCAGGAGCTTCACGTCGTTCTCGCGCAACCGAATGCTGACCGACGGGACGCGCACGCCGAGGCGGTCGCGTCGACGGGCCAGCCGGACCCGGTTGTCCGCGTGCGGCAGGATCTCCCCGTGGCCCGTCAGGCCGAACACCGAGCCCATGTGCGGTGGCAGCATTGGGCGACCGATGACGCCTTGTAAATTGAACCCGCCCGCATAGCCCGCCTCTCCGGGGTGGCGCAACTGCTTGAAGCGCGGAACGTAGATGCCGCCGTGGTTGTCGA
>Ga0335083_10010610_pt1 | contig 11110 bp, 9 predicted proteins | sample Lox_Sample_42_FD_206716 | JGI IMG/M metagenome (GOLD analysis project Ga0335083, IMG submission 206716) | Soil microbial communities from Loxahatchee National Wildlife Refuge, Florida, United States - Lox_Sample_4.2 | ecosystem: Environmental > Terrestrial > Soil > Wetlands | place: USA: Florida... | reverse complement strand
CCGCCAGCGCCGTTAGCGCGGCTGGCCCGCAGGACACCTGCCAGTTGGCTGGTGTCGGCGTCCCACATCGTTACGTCGCCGCCGGTGCGAATAGCCAGAACTGTGCCATCCGGGCTGAACGTGACCGATGAGGCGTTGCCGGGCACGGTCGCGGTGATAGAGGGGGTGGTCGCGGTGAGGTTCCACAGCTGAGCGCCGGAGTTGGTGGCGACGGCCAGCAGCTTGCCATCGCGGCTGAATCCCAGCGATTTGACACCGCCGATTTTGTCCAGGAGAGCGAGGACGGCTCGCAGGTCTCGGGTGGTGACGTCCCAGAGCAGCGCTCCGGCTCCCGAGCTGGAGGCGAGGTACTGCCCGCTGGGGCTGAACGCCACGCTGCCTGCCGGATCGCCGTTTCCACCTGGCTGCACGGGGGAAGCGGGCTGGCGGCTGGCGACTTTCCACAGCAGGACCGAGCCCTTGCTGGTGCCGCCAGCCAGGACGTCACCGTGCGGGCTGAACGCCACTGAGTCGTTGGGCATGTTCCCCACGCCGTCAGGTGGCCGCAGCGTCGCCGTCACGCCCGGCGAGTCAATGCCCCATAGGACGACCGTGCCGCCCTTGGTGCCGACGGCTAGCATGTGGCTGGTCGGGTTGAAGGCCACCGCACCAGTCAGGGCCGATCCGCCAGCCGACCGGAGCCTTACGAGCACCGTTCGCCGTGCGACGTTCCAGACGACAACCTGGCCATCAGAGAAGCCAGCCGCTAGCAGAGTCCCATCATGGCTGAATGTTACGGACACGGCCGTCCCTGTGTCGGCTGCTGTCAGGGTGATGGACGGGCTGCCGATCGTCAAGATCCCGGTGATGTCCGCCAGTCGGACGGCACCGGGCGTCAGGGCGGCGAGAATCCCGTTCCGGCCGAACGCCACGGCGCTTACGGGGCTACCGGTGCCGCTGGCGAGGGTCGCCACAAGCGTGCCGCTGCCGATGTTCCATAGCTGTGCGCTGCCCGAGGAGGTCCCAGCGGCAAGAAGCCGGCCGGTGGAGCTGAACGCCACGGAGACCACCCCGCTGGTGGTCCCGGTAGGAGGCAGCCGGCGTAGCGGCGTCCCAGTTGCGGCCCGCCACAACTGGATGCCGTCGTAGAAGGTGCTGACGGCGAGGGTGGCGCCATCCGGGCTAAAGGCGGGTGCACCGTAGGTGCCGGGGTTACCTGGCGGTCGCAGGGAGGCCCGTAGGGATGCTGTCGGCTGGTGGCCGTCGACGTTCCATAGCTGGACGGTGGCGTCGGCGTCGACCGCGAGGAGGTCGCCGTGCGGGCTGAACGCCAGTGGTCCGGCTTGCGATCCGGGCAGGAGGACGCCCCCGGACAAGGACGGCGTGCCCGCTGTCTCCTTGTGGGTGACGGGCAAGAGCCGGATGCCGTCAACGGTGCTCACGGCGATAAGCGCGTCGTTCGGGCTGAACGCTACATACGATTGCCCTTCGGTAGCGGTCGATGATAGTCCTGCTTGGGCCACAAGCGTTCGGGTGGCGAGGTCCCACAACTGGATGCCGGTGCCCGCGAAGGCGGCGAGCATACGGCCATCACCGCTGAACGCCACCGACCAGACTGGGCTAGTCGCGCCAGGCGGCGCGAGCGTCGCCAGCAACTGGTGAGTGGCAGCGCTCCAGAGCTGGATGTTGCTGTCAGTGCCGACGGCCAGCATGGTGCCGTCGCGGCTGAACGCCATGGAGTCCTCCGGACCCGACGCGCTATCAGCGTTGCCGAGGACCGCATCCCATGGGAGGAAGGCCGCTTGCAGCATGGCGGCTCCGGCGGCGGGCGTATGGCCCAATTGCCAGGCAGCGACGGCCTCCAGGCGTGCCGTTAGGGGGTCGGTCTGACCGGTCACCTGGCTCTGGGCCGCGAGGGCCGCCGAGGCAGCGATATCCCGTTCGGAGTTGGCGGCGTCGCGCTGGGTGATGGCCACGCCGGTGGTCGCCGCCAGGGTCAGTGTCAGCGCGCCTAGGACGGCCACCAGTGCCTGGCGGCGCCGCGTCCGGCGTTGTTGGGCGCGGCGGCTTGCGGTGAGGAATGCCCGTTCGACGCTGGTCAGGTGTAGGTAGGGCCTGGCGTCGTCGCGCGCCACGACCGCGTCGGCGGCTTCGAGGAGGCTGCCTGTGTATAGGTAGGCCGGATCCTGGCCGTGCCGGTCCCACTCGGTGGCGGCTGTGCGCACCCCGGCGCGGATAATCCGGTCCGCCCGGCTGCCGGCCAGCCACTGGTCGCGCAGCAACGGCCACGCGGACAGCAACGCCTCGTGCGTGATCTCGACCGTGTCGCTCGTCAGTGTCAGCAGCCGACGGGCCGCGAATGCCTCAAGTACGACAGCCAGGTCGGCCCTGCGGGTCTCGTCTAGTCCTCCAGTGAGGCTGGCGGTGGCAAGGGGGACGGCGGTTTCGGTCCCGTCGGGGCCGACGGAAGCCATCCGCGTGAGCAGTTCCCGGCTGGCCACCTGCTGGGCTGGCGTGAGCGCGTCGTAGGCGTCTTGTGCGCTGCGCGCGACGGCGGACTCGATGCCGCCGGTGCGCTCGTAGTCGGCCAGGGTAAGGGTAACGCCTTCGCGGCCCCGCCACGCCTGGTCCAGCGCATGTGACAGCAAGGGGAGGACACCCGGGCTGGCGGCAGAGCCGGTCGTGCCTGCAGGGCGGCGCTCGCTGATCTCGCGCAGCAGCGTCTCGGTCAACGCCGGATCGACGCTTGACCCGTACTGGGCAGCTGGCCCGGTGATCGCCAGCCGTAGCTGCCGGCTGGTCATGGCGGTGAGCAGATAGCGGTCCTGGATCGCGTCGGCGAGTTCGGGGTAGCCAGCGCAGCGAGCTTCGAAGTCAGCCCGCACCCCGAGCACTACCAGGGCGGCGGAAGACCAGTCCGTTCCCTCGGGCGTGCTGCTGGCCGCGTGCAAGGCCGTGATGAACGCCTGCCGCTGCCGCTCGTCGGGGCACGCGGTGAATACCTGCTCGAATTGGTCGATGACGAGCAGGAGCCTTCCCTCGGCGGGATTCGCCGCCGCGTCGCGCTGGGCCAGGGCCGCCTGACGAGCGATGAGCGCGAAGTCCTGCGGGCTGGCAGCCAACTCCCGCCGCAGCAAGCTGGCCGCAATCTGAGCGAGCGGGGCCACCTGCGCAGCCAGCTCGCTCAAGGGCGACCGGCCGGGGGCGAGCAGCAGGCAGGGCCATGACGCTGCGGCCGGGGTTCCAGCCAGCCCATCCTTGCGCAGCCGGGGCAGCACCCCGGCCCGCAGCAGCGAGGACTTGCCCGCTCCGGAGGCCCCGGACACCACCAGCAGCCCCGGCTCGGACAACCGCCGGGACATCCGCTGCAGCACTTGCACGATGGCCTCGTCGCGACCGTAGAATAGCTCGACGTCCGATGCCTCGAACACTCCCAACCCCCGGTAGGGAGAATCGCCGGCCAGCGGCGGCAGCGCGGGCCGGGCCGCCCATGTCCGGTAACCGACGTAAAAGTTATTGACCTGTGTGTTATGAGAGCCGATTTGCAGGCCCATTGCATCGCGCGCATCGACGGGCGGGCTGCCGGGCGCAGGCTCATCGTCAGCGCTCATGTCCACCGCATCCTATTAACCCCAAGTTTCCCGCTCCCATTTGAACACAGTCTCTATACAAATCCTAGCCGGGGTATAGGCTCTGTGGCGAAGGATTCGGAGAGCCTGGATGCTGCTATCAGCCTGAAGGGGGAACCGGAATGGCGCGGCGCGTACGGTGGACCGCCATCTCGATTGCTGCCATTACGGCCGCGTGCCTCGGCGCCTATTTCGCAATCATGGCCGTGCACCAGGGCAGTAGCACCCGCGATTCAGCAGGCAAGCCGCTTGCCGCCACCCGTGCCGTCATGCTTCCCGTTGTAGCCTGCCCGACGCAGTACGGGATCGAAAATACTAGACCGGCGCGGTATCCAGCAGCCGAGGCCGTAGTCCTTCCCGCACAACTGGCGGGCGGGTTCGCCCTCTACAGTGACCGGGGACGATTGGTGCAGCCGGTCATCGGCCCGCGCGGGTGGGACTGCTCAGTACTCGTAGCTGTCGACGGCGGCCTTGGCGTGAGCGTCTTCCCGCCCGGCGGGTCCGCGAACGGCCCCACGCTGGTCAGCGCAAGCCGGGATGTCGCCTGCATGGGGTGCATGTACGGCGAGGTCTGCCCGCTGGTCCCGTACGCCCACGCAATATTTGGCTACGCTGACCTCCCTTGCGCTAGCGGGCGGGTCCCGGACGAGGCCGTGAGATGGCTTGCCGGGCCCCGCTCGTACGCCCCCAGCGGAGCCGATGTCATCAGCTTCACGGATCCGCCTGGCGTCCACGGCTACGGAGCCGCATCGGGAGGGGCCTATCCGGCCCGCGGCCTGCTGCTTTTCTCCTGGGCCCGGGGCTCTAGCAACGTATCGGTGATTTCCTGCACCGTCGCCCCGTCGTACGCGGCGGTGTGTCCGGTTATCCTCTCCTATTTCCAGCAGCAGAGATGGATCGGGTAACCACGTCCCCAGCATTGCTACCGAGGTCCAGGACGCCGCTTCTGTCACAGTGGCCAACCGCGCCGCAGGATCATTGAGTAGCGGCACACGAATGGACCGGCGCGCCGTTCGGCGCTACGTTGTAATACCCGAAGGATTTTAACGGAGGGGAGGCATTGATGGTTGGACTGGAACTAGTCGCCGGGTATCTCGCGGCGTGGGGACTCCGCAAGCTCAAGCGGGTGGGGAAGCGCCTTGATGAGGAGACCGACGAGGTCATCGACGCCGGGCTCGACCAACTGCACGAGACAATCACCGCAAGACTGGGCGGTGATCCCGCACTAGGAAAACTGGAATCGGAAATCTCGCAAGGGCTAGAACCCAGCGAGCGGACACTCCGGGGCGTCCAAAATGCGGTCCAGGAGGCCGCAGAGGAGGACCAGGACTTCAGTGCTGCCATCAAACCGATACTTGCCAAGCTTGAGGAACTCCGCAATGGCGCCCCATCACTAGCTGGCATAGACCTGCGGGGAGCCAAAGGTGTCCAGGTCGGCAATTTCAATACCCAGACCAACACCTTCAACTGAAGCTGGGCCGCTGGAAGCCCTGAGGGTCTTGGGGTGACATGAAATAATTTAAGCAGGCACGCTACACCCACTGCCAGCGCGAATTAATCGGGCCAGCTCAACCGCAGCGAGCATCTGAACCAGGACAGCTACGGAAAACCCGTGCCCCTGGCGGGAGGTTACCGCATCTGAGCAATGGTGACGGCGGACTCGATCACATCCTCGCCGCACCCGCGATCGTGTTCCCGCGGCAGACTACCAAACCGATCAACTCTACCAGATCAACCAGTTTTGAGTGCCTCGAACGACCAGAACCAGGATCCGCCAGCCGCACCTAACGGCGGGTCGGCGCGCGGTTATTTGGCCGTTGGCGGGGCCTCTCAGCAGTCCCGGTATGGCCCATTGGATGGTCGTCCGTTCTGTATATTTATACATCGCCATCCCTGGGGCGAATGTCCGCATCCGCCGCGTTGAGAGCGCGTAGAGCTTGCCTTTCTCCGCGGCTCCGTGACTCTGGTGGTGCCTGGTATGCTGTGGTTCTGGATAGGTTGATGTTTACCGGTGGGCGGGTGCGGTAGCTGTGGCCTGTGATTGAGGCTGACCGGTAGCAGGAGATGAATTCTGTGGTGGCGGCGTGCCCGTCTGGTGACGACTGCGGCGGCGTAGGCGGGGATGTGCTGGCCTCGTGGGCAGACCGGCTTTCGGGCCGTGCGGGGACGCGCAAAGGCAGGGTGCTGCGGTTCGCGTTTTACGGGCGGGTCTCGACTGAGAACTGGCAGGATCCGGTGACGTCGCGGGCGCGGCAGCTGCAGCAGGCGGCGATGCTCGTCAGCGGTTATGGGGTGATCACAGCGGAGTTCTTCGATACAGGGGAGTCCCGGACGTTGCCGTGGGCGCGGCGCCCGCAGGCCGCTGCGCTGGTGGCGCAGCTGGCGGATCCGGAGCGCGGGTGGGACGCGGTCGTGATCGGGGAGTACGAGCGGGCGTTCTACGGCAGCCAGTACGCCTCGATGGCCCCGTTGTTCGAGCACTACGGGATCCAGTTGTGGATGCCGGAGGTCGGCGGGCAGGTCGACTGGCACGCCGAGGATCACGAGGAGACGATGGTGGCGCTGGGGCTGTCATCGAAGCGGGAGATCACCCGGACACGGGTCCGGGTGCGGACCGCGATGGCGGCGCAGACGCTGGAGCAGGGCCGCTACCTGGGCGGGCGCCCGCCGTACGGGTACCGGCTTGCCGACGCGGGGCCGCACCCGAACAAGGCGCACGCGGCGTGGGGCCGCCGGGCGCACCGGCTGGAACCTGATCCTGTGACGGCTCCGGTGGTGTCGTGGATGTTCGCCCAGCGGCTGGCCGGGCACTCCGCAGCGCGGATCACCAGGGCACTGAATGATGCCGGGGTCCCGTGCCCGTCTGCGGCGGACCCGGGACGGAACCCGCACCGGACCGGGAGCGGGTGGACGCTGCGGACAGTGGCGGCGATGCTGGCTAACCCCCGGTATACGGGGCGGCAGGTGTGGAACCGGCAGCCGTCCCAGGCGGTCCTGGCCGACCCGGCCGATACCGGGCTCGGCCACAAGCAGGTGCAGCGGTGGAACCTCCCGCAGGGCTGGGTCATCTCCCGGCATCCCGCGCACGCGGCGCTGGTCAGCGAGGCCGACTTCATCGCCGCGCAGGACACGGCCGTGCCGCGCGGCCCGGCCGGGCCGGCGGTGCGCCGGTACCTGCTGGCCGGGCTCATCGCCTGCGGCCGGTGCGGGCGGCGGCTGGAATCATGCTGGTCCAACGGCAGGCCCGCGTACCGGTGCCGGCACGGCTACTCCAGCGCCACGGTCCCCGATCCGGCCCGGCCGAAGAACACCTACGTCCGCGAGGATCAGGTCCTGCCGCACCTGGCTGCCCTGGCCATCCTCCTCACCGGGGATACCGGGCCGGATCCCGGCAACCGGGCTGTGGCTCAGCTGACCGGCCCAGCCTGCACCGCGGCCATGATTGACCGGCTGCGTGCAGGAGGCACAGTGCTGACCTATGATCCCGACCAGAAGACCGTGCGCGCCGGTGACCACGACGCGCCAGCGGTCCTCATCGCCCAAGACCGTCAGCACCGGGTCGGTGAGAGGAGGACCGCCTAGGAAGAAACCAAGGAAAAGAGCCCGCCGCGGCCGGAGGCTGGACGCGGGTGACGATAAAGCATGCCCGTGAACGGCCGCTCATGGGGATTTAACGTGTCCGAGACTCGGTCCCGTGCCCGGGTGGTACATCACCGAAACGGTGATTCATCACCGGTCCAAGCTAGCACAGCCAAGGGTCGGCCGGGCCGGCATCTCGCCGCCGAGGGCAGGCGGCAGCGCCAGCCGGCTGCGCGGCCCGGGTGTGTGACCTGCGGAAACGGCGAAGGCGGCGGGCCGGGACGGCGCCCCGTGCCAGGGCCGGACTGCGGCAGCCGCATCACAAGGCCCCATCCTCGGGCCAGCGCGGCGGCAGCCTTCCGCTCTTGCTGGCAGTTCCCGCACCGCCCGCACACCGGCCCCGATGACCTTGCCGCCGAGTTGAACCCCCATAAGGCAATCTGGACTGTCCCGGCGGCTAGCCGCGCCAGCGCAGATCAAGAACGGTGCCTTCTCGCACGGGCCAGAGCCCACTGGCACGTCAGCTGGCAACGCCGGAGCCGGCGGTCACGCCGCCTGCGATCCGCCGCGCCCGTGACGCTCCGCTACCGCCGCTGGTCGAGCCTGCGCACGCGTACCCGCTGGTTATGCTCGGCAATCTGGTTGCCAAGATGACCGCCCGACACCACGCCGAACAGGGTGATCTGTATGCAGCTACGTAGCCGCAAGTCGGTGGCATCATGTCCGTGCGCCTTCGCTCACGACGCTGTGGTCTGGGTAATGATTGCGCTGCCGCTGCTGGCCTAGCTGCCCTCTTGGCCGCGCCGACGGTTGACAAAGCTACATGGTGGTTAGTAACCGCCCTCCTTAACCTTCCGCCGACAGTTAGGCTTGCAGCGCTTCCGGTCCTCGTCAGCCATGGTCGGCTTGCTGGCTGTACTTCGCGAGTAGCTGCGAGGCCAGCATCGTGACGTCGGCGTCGGCGCAGCCGCCCTGCGCGAGGTCGGTCAGCAGTTCCCGGACGTCATCGGGCAGCCAGGCGCCGGGAAACACCGCTTCCAGTACGCGCCTGACGATGGCCCGGTTCTGCGCGGTGTCTGCGTCGTCGGCCTCGCGTAGCTTCCCGGCCGCGATGTCGGCGTCGGTGAAGTCGCGGGGGTCAGCCTGGTATTCCGGGTTGACCTCGGTCCACAGTGCTTTGGATGCGCGGGTCACCATGTCTTCGGTTACGCGAGATGCGCTCTGCTCAGCCACGCCGTCTAGCCTTCCCCTCGCTGGGCTGCCGCTGCAACTGGGCGTGCTGCCGGCGGCCTGGCAGAGTGGGCGGTGTGGGCGATGGGCTGGTGACCTTGTTCTTGTGCGGTGATGTGATGACTGGCCGCGGCGTGGACCAGGTGCTCCCGTACCCTGGTGATCCGGAGCTGCGGGAGAGATACGCCGCCGATGCGCGGGCGTACGTCCGGCTGGCCGAGCTGGCCCATGGCCCGATCCCGCGGCCGGCGGGCTTTGCCTGGCCCTGGGGGGATGCCCTGCCGGTCCTGGAGGATGTCGCCCCGGATGTCCGGGTGATCAACCTGGAGACCAGCATCACCCGGAGCCGCGGCTTCGCGCCGGGCAAGGCCATTCACTACCGGATGAGTCCGGGTAACGTTCCGTGCCTGGCCGCGGCCCGGCCCGATGCCTGCGCGCTGGCGAACAACCACGTGCTCGATTTCGGCCGCCGGGGGCTGCAGGACACCCTGGACGCCGTGTCCGGTGCCGGGCTGCGGGCGGTGGGCGCCGGGCGTGACGCCGGTGAGGCCCGGCGGCCGGCGGCCGTCCCGGTGCCCGGCGGCGGCCGCGTGGTGATCTTCTCCTGCGGGACGGTCTCCAGCGGGATCCCGGCGGGCTGGGCCGCCGCCCCGGGCCGGGCCGGCATCGATTTCCTGCCCGATCTGTCCGACGCGACCGCCGATGACCTCATCGGCCGGGCGCGGGCGGCCAAGGGGCCCGGTGACGTTGTGGTCGTCTCCATCCACTGGGGATCCAACTGGGGCTATGGGGTGGGCCCGGATCAGGTCCGCTTCGCGCACCGGCTGATCGACGGCGGCGTCGATCTCATCCACGGCCATTCCTCGCACCACCCGCGGCCGGTCGAGGTGTTCGGGGGCAAGCTGGTCCTGTACGGCTGCGGGGACTGCATCAACGACTACGAAGGCATTACCGGCCATGAACAGTACCGGGGCGACCTGCGCCTGCTGTACTTCGCGTCGCTGCAGCCGGGCACGGGCGCGCTGGCCGCCCTGCGGATGGCGCCCATGCAGGCCAGGAAACTGCGGCTGCACCGCGCCCCGCAGGCGGACGCGCGGTGGCTGGGGACAGTGATGCAGCGGGCCAGCAGCCGTTTCGGTTCCCGGGTCGGCCTCCAGCCGGACGGCCTGCTGGCGCTGCGGTCCGGGCACTCATGAGCCGGGCCGCATCTCCCTCGGACCTGGCAGCGGCGGCCCGGGCGGCCGGCATCGCCGATGCGCGGGTGCTGGAGGCGATCAGCGCGACTCCCCGCGCCGGATTCGTCCCCGCCGATCACCTCACCGCTGCCTACCGCGACGAGCCCATCCCGATCGGGCACCGGCAGGTGACCACGCAGCCCTCGTTGTCGGCCCGGATGATCGAGGGCCTGCACCTGGCCAGCGGTGACCACGTGCTCGAGGTCGGCACCGGCCTGGGCTTCCAGACCGCCCTGCTGGCCCGCCTGGCCGCCGGCGTGATCAGCATCGAGCGCTGGCCGGACCTGGCCGACCAGGCGCGCCGGAACCTGGCCCGGCAGGGTATCGGCAATGCGGAGGTGCTCGCTGGCGACGGCAGCCGCGGACTGCCCGAGGGCGCCCCCTACGATGCCATCCTGGTCTCGGCCGCGTTCCCGCAGGTCCCCGCGCCGCTGGCCGCCCAGCTCCGGATCGGCGGCCGCCTGGTGCAGCCAATCGGACCGGGCGGCAGTGAGCAGGTGGTGCTGTTCGAGCGTTCCGCATCCGGGCTGGAGCGGCGGCACGTGCTCACCCTGGCCGGGTTCGTCCGGCTCCACGGGCGCTACGGATTCCAGTCCCGGCCCTGACCGAGCCAGGACATCTGGCCGGTCGCACCGGAGAGCCCGCGCCTGCTCGCCAGCGACCTGTCTCAGACCCCGTTCTCCGCCCGCGGCGCCTGGCCGGCACGCCGTCGACGCTACCCGTGCCGCTCCTCGCCACGCTGCGTAATAAGCCCTCGTCTGGAGAAACGCGCACACTGCCGCCGTTCTGTACTGGAAGGGTCCCTTCGGTCCGGCTTGCTGGAGGCGCGCAGATCGGGTTGATCTGGGCGTGTTCGCACGTCTGGGCCTGGGCGGGGAGCCCGGTGCCTGACGGTCGGCTTCGTCGTGAGTTGAGTCCGGTCGTTGGGCTGGCTTGCCGGGGCAGGGGCCTGGGCCCGTGTTTCTTCCGGTTGTGACGGTCCGCCCGTTGTTGCGGGCGCTGTCAACAAGACGGCAGCCAGACGGCAACGACGCCGGGTTTTCCTCATCCTGCGCGGCCGACCGGCGGCCGCCGGATGCAAAGGACCACAGTCATGAGGACACGACGAAACCTGGTTACCGGGATTGCCGCCGCCGCGCTGGCGCTGACCGCCTGCGGGATCGCAGCCGGCACCTCCGGCGAGACACCCGCCGGGCATGCGGCCGCGGTGTCAGAGGGGCATGCCCCGGCCGGCACCTGGGTCACCGAGCAGGGGGACCTCGCGCAGGCCAAGCGGCATATCGTGTGGATGGGCGGGGATCCCGCGCCGGCGCAGCGGCCGCAGGCGGACCCGTCCTGGGTCACCGGCCAGCGGGACCTTGCCAAGGTCAAGCGGGACGTCGTGCTGCATGCCGGGCAGCAGGCCGGGGGCAGGTAAGCGCCCGCGCGGTGCCGGTCGCGGCACGGGCGGAGGGGACC
>Ga0335083_10010609_pt1 | contig 11110 bp, 9 predicted proteins | sample Lox_Sample_42_FD_206716 | JGI IMG/M metagenome (GOLD analysis project Ga0335083, IMG submission 206716) | Soil microbial communities from Loxahatchee National Wildlife Refuge, Florida, United States - Lox_Sample_4.2 | ecosystem: Environmental > Terrestrial > Soil > Wetlands | place: USA: Florida... | reverse complement strand
TGCACCCCTGGATCGCCGACTACAATCTCATCCGCCCACACTCAGCCCTCGGCGGCAAACCTCCGCTCGAAAAGCTGAACAACGTTCTTGGCTTCAACAACTAACTCACGCGCTCGACAAAGGAGTCCATCACCTTTTTGTCGCCGGCTTTCTCGAAGGCGATTTCGAGCTTGTTGTCCTCGACGACGCGGATCGTGCCGTAGCCGAATTTCTGGTGGAAAACGCGGTCGCCGATCGCAAACCCGCCGACCTTTTTCACCTCCTGGCCCCGTGGCGGCGGACGGCTGCTCTCGATCACCAGCGGTGGTCGCGGCGGGCTTTTCTTCAGCGGGCTGTGGTAGCCCTCCGCCCAGGTCGTGCCCCAGGCGGCATTGGCGGCGGGCGACGCGGCCCAGCCGGCACCGGGGCCAAGCCCCATCTGGGTTTCGATTTCGATCTGATCCTTCGGCAATTCGTCGACAAAACGCGAGCGCGCTGAGCCTTGCCATTGGCCGTGGATACGGCGGTTGGCGGCGAATGACACCAGCGCGCGGTGCCGCGCGCGGGTGAGGCCGACATAGGCCAGCCGCCGTTCCTCTTCGAGGCCCGGCAATCCTGATTCCTCGATTGCGCGCTGTGACGGGAAGACGCCCTCTTCCCAGCCGGGTAGAAATACCGTGTTGAATTCGAGACCCTTGGCGCTGTGCAAGGTCATCAGGCTGACCATGTCGCCGGCTGTGTCGGCGGCATTGTCCATCACCAGGCTGACATGTTCGAGAAACCCGCCGAGATTTTCGAACTCGGCCATCGCGACAACGAGTTCCTTGAGGTTTTCGAGTCGCCCCGGCGCCTCAGGCGACGGGTCCGCCTGCCACATCCCGGTATAGCCGCTCTCGTCGAGCACCCGCTGCACCAGCTCGACATGGCTGTCGCGGAACGCGTCGTCGCGCCAGCGGTCGAGCATCGTGAGGAAATTGGCGAGCGAGTTGCGCGCGCCGCGCGGCAGCCGGTCGCCGGCGATAAGACTTCGCGTCGCCTCGACCAGCGACAATTGTCCAGCGCGCGCCGCGGCGTGCAGCAACTGCAATGTCGCCGTGCCGATGCCACGGCGCGGTGTGTTGATGATGCGCTCGAATGCGAGATCGTCGGCGGGCTGGTTGACAAGGCGCAGATAGGCAAGCGCGTCGCGGATTTCCTGACGCTCGTAAAAGCGCGGCCCGCCGATCACCCGATAGGGCAGCGCCAGCGCGATAAAGCGCTCCTCGAACTCGCGCGTCTGAAAGCCGGCGCGCACCAGGATGGCGATTTCGGAGAGCCGGTGACCCTTGCGCTGCAAGGCCTCGATCTCGTCACCGACCCAGCGCGCCTCCTGCTCGGCGTCCCACAAGCCGCGCACGGTGACCTTGTCGCCCTCGCCGGCGCGGGTCCACAGTGTCTTGCCGAGCCGGCCGCGGTTATGGCCGATCACCCCGGCCGCGGCCGACAATATTTCCGGCGTCGAGCGGTAGTTCTCCTCCAATCGCACCACCAGCGCGCCGGGGAAATCATGCTCGAATTTGAGGATGTTCTCGATCTGCGCGCCGCGCCAGGAATAGATCGACTGGTCGTCGTCGCCGACGCAGCAGATGTTCTTGTGCTGCTGCGCCAAAAGCCGCAGCCATAAATACTGCGCGACATTGGTATCCTGGTATTCGTCGACCAAGATGTAGCGGAAGCGGCGCTGATAGCTCTGGAGGATTTCCGGGTTGCCCTGGAACAGCGTCAAATTGTGCAGCAGCAAATCGCCGAAATCGACCGCGTTCACCGTTGCCAAGCGTTCCTGGTAGAGCCGGTAGAGGTCGATCGCGCGGCCATCGGCGAAATCGCCGATCTCGGCGGCCGAGACCTTGTCCGGCGTCAGCCCGCGATCCTTCCAGCGCTCGATAACCGCGTGCAGCGCCCGTGCCGGCCAGCGCCGTTCGTCGATATGGGCGGCGACGAGGATTTGTTTGACGAGGCGGAGCTGGTCGTCCTGATCGAGGATCGTAAAGCTCGATTTGAGGCCGACCGCCTCGGCGTGACGGCGCAGGATGCGAGCGGCCAGCGCGTGAAACGTGCCGAGCCAGATGCCTTCGCCGGCCTGGCCGATCATCGCGTGCAGCCGCTCACGCATTTCGCGCGCCGCCTTGTTGGTAAAGGTCACCGCCAGCAACTCGCCGGGATAGGCACGGCGGATCGCGAGAATATGCGCGAGCCGCGTCGTCAACACCCGCGTCTTGCCGGTGCCGGCGCCGGCGAGCACCAGGACGGGCCCCTCGACCGCCGCCACCGCTTGCGCCTGTGCCTCGTTGAGCGCAGCGAGATAGGTGGGTGCCGCCGGGGCGGCGGCTTCTGCCAGAAGATGCTCGGACATCCCGTTATCATATAGCAACGACGCGCCCATCGCGCAGCGGCCTGAAAACCTCTCCGCCACCGGCTCACGAGGCGAGACAAAAAGCATCAGCAAATCAAATCATTCTGGCGAATTTCCGACAGTCTCGGTCATGATGCGGGCAGCCCCCGATAGTCGCTCTGCCGATGCATGCCGCGATCGTTCTCCTTGTCCTGATTCTGACCTACGCCGGTATGGTCGCCGGACGCATCCCGCGGCTGCAGGTTGACCGCACCGGGATCGCGCTGCTCGCGGTGATCACACTCCTGGTCAGCGGCCAGATGACGCTTGATGATTTCGGCACCAATATCGATGTCCCGACCCTGACGCTGTTGTTCGCGATGATGATCATTTCGGCGCAGTTCGCCGAATCGGGGTTTATTGATCTTTGTGCGCGGACCTTTACCAGCACACGCCACGGCACGACGGTGCTGCTGGCGTTGACCGTGGCGATCGGCGGTGCGCTGTCGGCGGTACTCGCCAACGACATCCTGATCGTCACCATCGCGCCGCCGCTGATCGTCGGCGCGCGCAAACGGGGCTGCGATCCGCGCCCCTTCGCGATCGCGCTTGCCGCGGCGACCAACGCCGGCTCGGCCGCGACGTTGATCGGCAACCCTCAAAACATCCTGGTTGGCGAGATCGGACGGCTCGGATTTTCGAAATTCTTTCTGATTTGCATCGTGCCGTCGCTGTTTGCGCTGTTGACCGTGTTCGTCGTCGTCTGGCTGCAATGGCGACAGCGGATTTTTGTTGTTGATGCCGCTGATCCGCCCGACCTGCCGCCGGTTGTGTCCCACCCGTTCGATCGCAACCAGGTGATCAAGGGCGCCGTGGCGCTTGTCGCCCTACTGGCGTTGTTCCTGACCTCGCTGCCACGCGAGTTGGGCGCGCTGTTTATCGCCGCGCTGCTGCTCGCTAACCGCAAGATCACCAGCCGAACGATGATGGCGGCGGTCGATTGGCCGCTGCTGCTTTTAGTTGCCTGCCTTTTCGCCATTACCGGAGAACTCCGTACCGCGCTTCTCAGCGACGGAGTTTCGGTTGCTGCCCACATCAATGAGTTCCTTGGGCAATATGCGATATTGCCGAATGGGCTCATCCCGCTGACCGTCTTCAGCGTCGTCGGCAGCAACGCCATCGGCAGCCTGCCGTCGTCGATGCTGCTGCTGCAGGTCTGGCCGACCCCCCCGGTCGGCGTGCTCTACTCTCTGGCACTGCTCTCAACGCTGGCGGGCAATCTGCTGCTGTCGGGAAGCTTGACCAATATCCTCATCGCCGAGCGTGCCGACCGTATGGGCGCGCACATCAATTTTGTTGATTACGCCAAAACGGGCGTGCCGATCGCATTGATTTCGCTGGCTTTCGCTTTTTTCTGGCTGGCGGTGACGCACCGGCTGCCATTGCTGCCGACGCCGTTGACATGGGATCAGTAGCCGCATGCGGCGGCGCTTGTTAAAACCGTCCCTACTTCCGGCTTAAGGATCCTGACGTGGCGCTCCATCCCTTGCGCATCGGCACGCGTGGCAGCGCGATGGCGCTTTTTCAGGCGAATCTGGTGCGCGATCGGTTGATCGCAGCCCATCCGAAGCTTGGCGCACCGGGCATGATCGAGGTTGAGGTTATCCGCACCACGGGCGACCGAGTGCAAAACCGGCTGCTCGCCGAGATCGGCGGCAAGGGGCTTTTCACCAAGGAGATCGAGCAGGCGCTGATCGATCGGCGGGTCGATTTTGCGGTGCACTCACTCAAGGACATGGAGACGTTTCTGCCGGAGGGGCTGGCCATCGTCTGCGTACCGCCGCGCGACGACCCGCGCGATGCGCTGGTGACGCGCGACGGGGGGGCGTTGGCCTCGCTGGCGCCGGGCGCCAAAATAGGCACCGCGTCGCTGCGCCGCGCCGCACAATTGCTCCGCCGCCGGCCCGATCTCGTCGCCGCGCCAATCCGCGGCAACGTTGATACGCGGTTGGGGAAGCTCGCTGCCGGCGAGGTTGACGGGTTGCTGCTGGCGCTCTGTGGGCTTGAACGTCTCGGCCGGACCGATGTGGTCAGCGAAATCCTGTCGGTCGAGGACATGTTGCCGGCCGTGGGGCAAGGGGCGCTGGCGATCGAGGCTCGCGCCGACGATGCCGACCTCGCCGCGCTGCTCACGCCGCTTCATGACGCGAAAAGCGCCGCCTGCATCACTGCGGAACGGGCGATGCTGGCGGCGCTCGACGGCTCGTGCCGCACACCGATTGCCGGTCTCGCCGAGGCACAGAGCGACCGGCTTCATCTGAAAGCACTGCTGCTCGCCGCCGACGGCAGCGCCGCGCGTGAGGCCGACGGAACCGCGGCACTGGCCGACGCCGCCGCGCTGGGCCGCGACATCGGCGACAGGCTGCGGCGCGGCGCCGGCCCTGAATTCGGGCTTAGCTGATTAGAGCGGCGGGAACCACGGGAACCAGGTGTGGCCGCCGGCCAGGCGACGCGTGTTGAAGGCCGGCATGAACTCGCGATCCGCGTCGCGGTGCGTGGCCTCGTGATTACCCTCGACGATCGCGGGGATCTCGGAGCGACGGATGCCGATATCGGCGAGCGAACGATCGTCGAGCGACATCAGCTCGGCATAGGCCTGCTGCTTGCGCCGCCATTCGGCAAAGCCTTGGCGCGCCGCAGCGAAGAGACTGACGATGAACATGGTGCGTACCTCTCACCTTAATGGTGCAGTGCACAAATGGCGATTTGCGAACCGGAGATCAACGGCTACAACGCAGGGCAGCCATGCGTAAGTCAGTAAACCTGACTGATTCATAGTGATGCTTCCGCAATGCAGCACGCGTATCGCGCGGGCGGACCGAGGCACCCGCGGGAGAGGAATGCGGGGCGGCAAAAATGCTTTACACTGCGCGGGGTGGTGACAGGAGCGAATGATGGATGGAGTGACGCCGGATCGCAGCGGGCTGGGGCGGTCGCTGAGCGAGGCGAAATCGCCGCTCGACGCGCAGGCGGTCGATGCGCTGATCGCCGGCGTGCTCGCCGCGCCGCCGGAGATCGGTACGAGCTGGCATGCGCTCGTCGCCGACCCGACACCGCCGGCTTTGGCCGAGGCGCTCGAAGCCCGCAAGGCGACGTTTGCTGCATTGCACCATGACGGCGTCAGCCCCGAGGATTTCGACCGACTGTCGCGCGCGGCGCGGCTGAAATTGCTGCGCGACAAGCTCGCCACTGAGGGGCTTGCCGGCTTTATCGTGCCGCGCGCCGACGAGCACCAAGGCGAATACGTGCCGATGGGCGGCCAACGCCTCGCCTGGCTGACCGGTTTTACCGGCTCGGCGGGGATGGCGGTGGTGCTGGTGGACCGCGCGGCGGTATTCGTCGACGGCCGCTATACGCTGCAAGCCGGCGCCCAGGTCGATACTCAGGCCTATGAAATCCGTCACCTGATCGAAGAGCCGCCGGCGAACTGGCTGGCCGAAGCAGCGAAAAAAGGCGAGGCGATCGGCTACGACCCGTGGCTGCACACGCCGCAGGAGGTCGAGCGGCTCAAGGCCGGCATAGAACGCGCCGGCGCGACGCTGCGCGCGGTCGAGCGAAACCCGCTTGACGCAGTGTGGGCCGACCGACCCGCCGCTCCCTTGGCGCCGGTCTTCGGCCAGCCCGACGAATTCGCCGGCGAAAGCGCTGCCGACAAACGTGCGCGCATCGGCCGTGCGCTCGCCGCCAACGGCGCCGCCTCGGCGGTGCTGACGATGCCGGAGTCGATTGCGTGGCTGCTCAATATTCGCGGCGGTGACGTCCCGCACACGCCGCTGCCGCTGTCTTTCGCGATCGTCAAGGTGGACGGCGCGGTCACCCTGTTCATCGACCGGCGCAAATTGGCCCCCGGCCTTGACCGGCATCTTGGCAACCAGGTGACGATCGAGGCGCCGGAGCGGCTGGGCCCCGCACTCGATGCGCTGGCGAAAGAAGGCAGCGTCCAGGTCGATCCCGCGAGCGCCGCGTCTTGGGTGTTCGACCGGCTCGCGGCTTCGGGCGCGAGGGTTTTGCGTGCCGCCGACCCGTGCATGCTGCCCAAGGCGTGCAAGAACGCGGTCGAGCTCGACGGCACGCGCGAGGCGCATCGCCGTGACGGCGCGGCAGTGACGCGCTTTCTCGCCTGGTTGGACCGCACAGCGCCGCTAGGAGGCTTGCGCGAGATCGCTGCGAGCGATCAGCTCGAAGCGTTCCGCAAGGAGGGCCGGTATTTCCGCGACCTCTCCTTCCCGACGATCTCGGGCGCCGGCTCGAATGGTGCGATCGTCCATTACCGCGCCGCGCCCGAGACCGAAAAGGTCCTCGAACCCGGAACGCTCTATCTGCTCGATTCAGGCGCGCAGTATCTCGACGGCACGACCGACATCACCCGTACCGTCGCAATTGGCGAGCCGACCACCGAGATGCGCGAGAACTTCACCCGCGTCCTCAAGGGGCATATCGCGCTCGCCACGGCGCGCTTCCCCAAGGGCACGACGGGATCGCAGCTTGACGGGTTCGCGCGCCGCGCGCTGTGGGATGTGGGGCTCGATTATGACCACGGCACCGGGCACGGTGTCGGCAGCTACCTGTCAGTGCATGAGGGGCCGCAACGCATCTCCAAGGCCGCCAACACCCAGCCGCTGCTGCCGGGCATGATCGTCTCGAACGAACCCGGCTACTACAAAACCGGCGCCTACGGCATCCGCATCGAGAACCTGATCGTCGTGCAGCCCGGCGAGCCTGTCCATAAGGACAACAGCGCGCGCGAGATGCTGTGCTTCGAGACGATTACCTTGGCGCCGATCGACCGCAACCTGGTCGTCCGCGACCTGTTGAACGAGCGCGAAATACAGTGGCTCGACGCGTACCACGCGCGAGTGCGCGAGACGATCGGTCCGCTTGTCGACAGCGAGACACGCGATTGGCTCGACCGCGCCACCGCACCGCTTGCCGCATAAGGAGAATGGCGATGCTCGAAACCCAGTTGTTCCAAGCCGGCAATTACCGCTTTGTCACCCATGCGTTCCAGTATTCGGGAGGCGTCGAGGCGCTCGAAGGCTATGCGATCGAGCGGGCGCGCTTTGTGAAACCGCTCAAGCTGGCCGAAGGTTTTGCGGCGGCGGAAGCGCATATGGCGCGCATGGGCAGGCCCCCCACGTCGTTTTGCGCCTGCGAATTACGCTCGCCGGGCCAATTCACCGATCAGGGCTTTATCGATTTCAACCGTCACTACGTGCAGCAACTCGCGGCCTGGGGCATTTTCCATGACGACATAAACCCGGTCGCGCGCTCGAATGTGTGTCCCGAGATCGACCCACCGTCTGAGCCGAGCATGTACGCTTTCTGCTACACGGTGCCAGGCGCCGGCGGGTTTGTTGCCGCCGGCAGCGGCGAGGCGGGCGGCACCGGCGGCCCATATGGAGAGCGGATCATCCGGCTCGGCGACCAGTCACCCGAAGGCATGCGGGAAAAGGCGCGTTTTGTGCTGCGCGCGATGGAAGACCGCATGGGTGCGCTCGGCAAGACCTGGGCCGATGCGACCGAGACCCAGATCTATACGGTCTTCGACTTCTTCCATCATTTCGCCGACGAGTTCGTGCGCCGCGGCGCGGTGCCCGGCGGACTCACCTGGCATTTCTGCCGGCCGCCGGTGCAGGGCCTTGACTATGAGGTCGATGTCCGGGGTGTCGGCAAGGAACTGGTGATCTGAAGTCTACTCCGGCGCGCGGTCGAGGATCGCCTGGAGGGTCAGCGCGCCGGCGCGGCCGCCCGTCGTATCGGGCGGCGGCAGGTGTTCCTCAGCGAGACGCTTTGCCTGCGCCGCCTCCCAATCGCGCCCGCCGAAAAAGCGCTTCGGCTTGAGATCGGCCGCGTCGATACCATCGAGGCAGCGGGCATTGACCGAAATGCGATGCGGCTGCGAGCGTGGGATGTAGAACACATTCATCCCGCAATGCGAACAGAATGTGTGCTGCGCCACACCGGTTTCAAAGGTGTAGACACTGAGCACCTTCTTGCCTTTGACCAGTTCGAAATCGGCCGGATCGACGACGAGGTGCAAAATCCCCTTCTTGGTACAGATAGAGCAATTGCACTCCGACAGGCGATCGAGATCGACACGGGCACGAAATCGTACCCGGCCGCAATGACAGCCGCCTTCCCGCGTTTCGATCATCGCACCCTCCGTTAACCTTCCGACATTTACGGCTTGGCGGCCCATTCGGCATGGCGCTGGGCGAAAGCCTCTTCCCAGTTTTTGCCCTCAAACAGGCGTTGCGAGCGCATCGTATCAGGGTCGTAATCGTCGAGGCAGTGGACGTTGACGCTGTAATTTTCCGGGTCGGTGCGCGGGTGGTAGAACGGGTGAATACCGCAATGCCGGCAAAACGTGTGCTTCGCGGTGCCGGTGTTGAAGGTGTAGGCGGTCAGGTCGTCGGCGCCGCTGATGATTTCGAGCCGCTCGGCGGAGACCGGCAGGTGCAGGATGCCCTTCTTGGTGCAGATCGAACAATTGCACTCGCCGATCATGTTTTCCGCCAGATCGACGTGAATGCGAAAGCGCACGCGGCCGCAATGACAGCCGCCTTCGTAGGTTTGCAGCATTCCTCGCTCTCCGCTTCATCACTGGTCTGCCGGTCACAATGAAAGCGGGACCGCCGGCCGGCAAATAAAAGTTTCTCACTCGCCGCATGAGAACCCCTCATCCAATGGTAGAATGATCACGATGCTGTCGTTCTCGCCGCTCCACCCGCTCTTTGCCGCGCGCGCCGACGGGATCGATTTGCGTGAGGCGATCGCCGACGCCGCAATTCGCGAGATCGAGGCGGCGATGGACCGGTTCGCCGTCCTCGTCTTTCGCGACCAGCATTTAAGCGAAGACGAGCAGCTCGCTTTCACCGCGCGGTTCGGGCCGATGGACCCGGGGCGCCATCTTGCGGTGCGGCAGCACCGCCGGGTGCGCCCTGAATTCGCCGATGTCTCGAACCTCGACGAAACCGGGCAGGTCGCCGACCGCAATCATCGCCGCATTCTTTCCAACATGGCGACGCGGCTTTGGCACACCGACAGCTCGTACAAAAAGCCGGCGGCGAAATTCTCGCTGCTTTATTGCAGCGCGATCCCGAATTGGGGCGGCGAGACCGAGTTCGCCGACATGCGGGCTGCCTATGACGCGCTTCCCGAAAGGCTCCGCGCGGAGGCCGAAAACCGCTCAGCCGAGCATTATGTGCACCATTCGCGCGCGACGCTGGGCTTTGCGCCGAGCCTCGAGGAGACCGCGGGAGCGATCCCGCCGGTTACCTGGCCGCTGGTGCGCACCCACTCCGGCTCGGGACGCAAGCTGCTTTATGTCGGGGCGCACGCAACGCATGTGGTGGGCTTGTCCCTGCCGGAAGGGCGAGTGCTGCTGGGCGACCTGCTCGAACACGCGACACAGCGGCAATTCGTCTATCGCCATGAATGGCGGCCCAATGACCTCGTCATGTGGGACAATCGCGCGGTGCTGCATCGCGGCCGACGATACGATCTCGCGCAACGGCGCGACATGCGGCGGAGCACGGTCGAGGACACGGTTTGACACTTTGCTAACCATTTTCCGGTAGCGGCTTGCGTGTGCCGGGGGAGACACATGCGCGTCAGGATCGGCCTCAAGATTTTCAGTATCGCCATTGGCCTTCTGGTGCTGATGGGCGCGGCGGCGCTGTTAAGCCTCCGCATGACCCGAACAGTCGACGACCAGCTCAAGCTCATCGGCGAGAATTACTATCCCGCCTACGTCGCAATGTCTCACGCCAACATTCACTGGGTGGAAGAGTCGTCGTTTATTCGGCGCCTCGTGGCGGCGCTTGACGACACGCCGCCCGACAAGGCCAAGATCGACAAGCTGCACCAGCGTGTTGCCGCATCAAGCACTGCGGCGGATGACGATCTCGCCGCTGCGCGGCGTTATATCAACGCGCAGATCGCTGATCCGCTCGACTTCAACGACAACGTGGAGCTGGCCCGACTGGATACCCGGCTCGAATTTCTTCAGGAATCGCGCCACCAATTCGAGGATTTATTCACCAAGCTGCAGATCAATGAAGACGCCGGCAAGCACGCCGATGTCCGCGACGAGCTTGACGATCTCGATGGCATGCGCGACCGGTTCGATCTGCAAATCGATGAAAATCGGCTCGAGATGGGACGGTTGGCCCGCGGCGCCATCGCCTCGACGCGGGCCTTTCAGGTGCGCGTTGTCGAGATTAGCTTAGTCTTGTTGCTGCTCGCCGCCATGCTGGGGGTCACTGTCGCTGCACTGATCACCAGCGGGCTGGTCCGGCCGGTGCGACGCCTGCTCGCCGGCACGGTCGCCGTCGAAGGCGGCGCGCTCGATACGATCGTGCCGGTAACGTCCAGCGACGAAATCGGCCGCCTGACCGAATCGTTCAACAAGATGGTGGGCGAGTTGCGGGTCAAGGAGCAGATCCGCGACACGTTCGGCAAATATGTCGACCCGCGCATCGTCGCCGGGTTGATTGATCGCCCGGAGCTGACCGACCCAAAAGGCGCGCGGCGAGAGATGACGATCCTGTTCTCCGACATGCAGGGCTTTACCAGCTTTAGCGAGGGAATGACACCGGTCGGTCTGGTCAACGTCATGAACGGCTATCTGACGATGCTGAGCGACCCGGTTCGGCGGAACAGCGGCATCGTCGACAAATATATCGGCGACGCGATCAT
>Ga0335083_10010607_pt1 | contig 11112 bp, 9 predicted proteins | sample Lox_Sample_42_FD_206716 | JGI IMG/M metagenome (GOLD analysis project Ga0335083, IMG submission 206716) | Soil microbial communities from Loxahatchee National Wildlife Refuge, Florida, United States - Lox_Sample_4.2 | ecosystem: Environmental > Terrestrial > Soil > Wetlands | place: USA: Florida... | reverse complement strand
CAGATCCGCACCTCGCGGCCAGCCACGGCCGCGACCTGAGCCAGCGCCGAGCCCCAGGCGCCGGCGCCCAATACCGCAATTTTCTCAATGGGCAGGGTCGATTCTGTCATGGAACTGAATGCTTCATTGAATATTCAGCCAATACCCGGTAAGGTGTGGGGATGGATGACAAGCTCTCGACGCGCGATCGCATCCTCCACGCCGCCATCGCGCGCATCAAGCATTACGGCTACGGCAAGACAACCATGGCCGAGATCGCGGCCGATTGCGACATGTCGCCTGGCAATATCTACCGCTTCTTCGAAGCCAAGATCGATATCGCCGAAGCCATGGCGCGCAAGCACTACGCCGACGAACACGCCACCCTTTCGGCCATTGCCCGGCGCAAGGACCTTAGCGTCGACCAGAAGCTGCGCGAGTTCTTCTTCACCCGGATGCGCGACAATTATCGTCTGGTCGAAGAAAACGCCAAGATTCTCGAAGTGGCCGAGGTGCTGTCGCAAGAGCGGCCGCTCTTCTTCAATGAGTGCATGGCGCAAGACCGCGTCACGCTCGGCGCTTTGCTGCAGGAAGGCGTCGACAGCGGGCTGTTTGCACCGTGCGACGTGGAATTCACCGCGGAAATGCTGCAATCGGCGCTTTCGAAATTCAGTTTCCCGCAGCTGTTCTCCCGCCTCACGCTGCCCAAGCTGGAGCGCGAGCTCGACGGCGTGTTCGGCCTCATCTTCAACGGCCTCTACGCCCGCGCCAAAGTGGCCGCTAGCGCCGCCGCCTAGAGCAGACCGCTTCGAGAAATCGCCGCCCTCACTCAGCCTGTAGGACCGGAACCCCTGCTGATCATGAAGCTTTGTCCACTAGTGAATAAAACTGCTTTGGTTCATTGATCACTGTAAAGCGCCGTGTTACCAAGATCGGGACGCCAACGCTTGGAGGACCCGCCCATGACCGCCAGTTTGCAACCGACCCGTCTGATGTGGACTGCTTTCCTGCTCGTCTCGACCGCCCTCGTAGTGCTCGCCGCCACACCGATTTTGGCCACCGCCGCCCGCATCGTGTCCTGAATTCCCGACCGAAAGTCCGCTCATCCCAGCGCGGACAAATTTAACTGTGCAGGCGCGAAGACGCGGGTCTTCGCGCCTTTCTTTCCTTCCGTTCATGCATGGATCTGCCCTCGGATGCATGCAGGAATGCAAGGCTGAACCCCTGTTCCCGGCCTACCGGGGCCGGTCGAACGGGCGCATCTCCTGAGCGTCGGTTGTTCGCACCTGCAGCAATCGGCGGCACTATCAGGAGTACTACCATGTCTGCCAACGACCTGCCGGCAACGGCCCGCGCTCTGAGCGTCATCGTGGCGATCGCGCTGGTTGCGACCGCCGCGGCGCCTGTTCTGTTCGTGGCTGCCCGTATCGTCGGCTAAGCTTTCGCACCTTTGCGCCCGGGCTTATGGCTCGGGCGCGTCAGGGCGGCGACCTCGTCCAGAGGCCAGCGCGGCCGGGCCGCCACCGCCAGATCATCACTGAATCCCGCCGCCAATCTTTCCGCCCCCGCGAGCGCAATCATCGCGGCATTGTCGGTGCACCATTTCGAGGGCGGCGCATAAAACGCATAGCGATTGGTCTCCGCCAAATCTTCGAGCTTCGCCCTTATCGCCCTGTTCGCAGCCACGCCGCCGGCGACCACCAACCGACCCTCGGCTCCCCAAAATCCATCGAACGCCCGCATCGCGTGGCGGATGCGATCCTCGATCACGTCGAGCACGGCGGCCTGGAAGCTGGCGCAGAGATCAGCCTTGTCCTGATCGCTGGGCGCGCCGAGCCGTTCGACCTCGCGGACCAGCGCCGTCTTCAGCCCGGCAAACGAAAAGTCGCAACCTTCGCGACCCAAAAGCGGGCGCGGCAGCTCAAAGCGACGTGGGTCGCCCTTGGCCGCGAGCGCTTCGACGGCAGGGCCTCCTGGAAACCCCAGATCGAGCAATTTTGCCGTCTTATCAAATGCTTCTCCCAAAGCGTCGTCAATCGTCGAGCCTAAGCGCCGATATTGGCCGAGGCCCAAAACCGCGATGAATTGGCAGTGCCCGCCCGACACCAGCAGCAGCAGATACGGAAACGCCACCGGCGCGGAGAGGCGCGGCGACAGCGCGTGGCCTTCGAGGTGATTGACCGCGATCAGCGGCTTGTCATGCGCCAGGGCGATGGCCTTGCCGGCAACCAGACCGACCATCACCCCGCCAATCAGGCCCGGGCCGGCCGTCGCGGCGACGCCGTCGAGTTCGGCAAAGCCAAGCCCCGCTTCGCGCATGGCGGCGGCGATGACGCCGTCGAGCCCCTCGACATGGGCCCGCGCCGCGATCTCCGGCACCACGCCGCGAAACGGCGCGTGCGCGGCGGCTTGGCCCAGCACGATGTCCGACAACACGGTCGGCGTCGGCGCGCCGGGCTCGATGCGCAGCACCGCCGCCGCGGTCTCGTCGCAGCTGGATTCGATGCCGAGGACGGTGAGCGGGCGCGTCATACCGGAGATGTAGATGGCCTTCTCTCTGGTTCACAACCACTCCTTCCCTCATTCCGGACAGCGCAAAGCGCTGATCCGGAACCCAGAGGCAAACGCAGCGCTCCGTCATCCCTGGGTTCCGGATTCGACCCCGGATCAAGTCCGGGGTCGCCCCGGAATGACTGAAAGCGGCGCATGCTTTAAACACCCAACTGCATGACTCCTCTGCTTCGCATCGGCGCGCGCGGTTCGGCGCTCTCGCTCCGTCAGACCGAGCAGGTGCGCGCCCGCATCGCGGCGCTGCTGAGCGTCGAGGAGACCGCGCTCGCCATCACGGCGATCACCACCAGCGGCGACAAGCAGCAGGAAGGCCGGCTGATCGAGACCGGCGGCAAAGGCCTCTTCACCAAAGAGCTCGACGAAGCGCTGCGCGATCACCGTATCGATATCGCCGTGCACTCGCTGAAAGATCTGCCGACGCGGCTGCCGGACGATATCGCGCTCGCCTGCGTGCCGGAGCGCGACGATCCACGCGACGCCTTCGTCAGCATGAAAGCCGCGACGCTTGCGGATTTGCCCGCCGGCGCGGTGATCGGCACGGCGAGCCTGCGGCGGCAGGCGCAGACTTTGTTTGCGCGGCCCGATCTCAAGGTCGTCACCTTCCGCGGCAATGTCGATACGCGGCTGCGCAAGCTCGAAGCGGGCGTCGCGGACGCCACCTTCCTGGCGCTTGCCGGCTTGAAGCGGCTTGGACTTGAAGCGCACGCGCGCAGCTTGTTCGATCCGCATGAGATGCCGCCGGCGGCGTGCCAAGGTGCGCTCGCCATCACCACGCGGGCGGACGACGAGGAAACGCGAATGACGCTGGCGGCGCTGGAAGACGCAAACGCGCGTGTCGAAATCGAAGCCGAGCGCGCCTTCCTCGAAGCGCTCGACGGCTCCTGCCGCACGCCGATCTCGGCGCTCTCCCGGCTTGAGGGCGCACGGTTGAGCTTCATCGGCGAAACACTGACGCCGGACGGCAAACAACGCTGGCGGCGCGAAAGCGAGACCACGCTGGGCGCCGATCCGATCGCGGCTGCGCGCGCGCTCGGTCAAAGCCTCGGCCACGACATTCGCGACGAAGCCGGCGACGCGCTGATGATGGAACGCCCCGAGAAATGATCCGGACGCACGCACCCTCTCCGCTTCCCCGGACCGCTCGCGCAGCGAGCGTGATCCGGGGCCCAAGCTTCGTTCAAGCGCGACGCTTGTTCAGCTTGCCACAACGTTGGGCCCCGGATCAGCGCAGCTTCGCTGCTTGTCCGGGGAAGCGTTAGAAATGATCCGCGTCGCGATTACCCGGGCGCCGCCAGAGGCGGCGCAAACCGCGGAGCGCGTGCGCGCGCGCGGCGCGACGCCGGTGATCGCGCCGCTCATCACGATTGAACCGCGCGCGTTCGACGCCGCGCTCGACAACACGCAGGCGCTGCTGTTCACCAGCACCGCGGGCGCGCGCGCCTTTGCGGCGGCGACGTCAGCGCGAAACGTCGCCGTCCTCGCCGTCGGCGATGCGACGGCGCAAGCGGCGCGCGCGGCGGGATTCACCGAGGTGCGTTCGGCGGACGGCGATTCGAACGCGCTCGCCGCGCTCGCCCTCAGCACGCTCGATCCGAAAGCCGGCAAAGTTATCCACATCTCCGGCGCGCACATCGCCGGCGCCATGGCCGCCGCCCTCGCCGCGCACGACTTCAAAATTGAGCGCCGGATCGCCTACGAAGCCGTTGCGGTGGCGCAACTGCCGGCCGAATTGGCGCAAAGTTTCGACGTGATCTTGTTTCACAGCGCGCGCGCGGCGGAGATTTTCGCCGGTTTTGGCGCACCTTATGCGGATCGGGCCGCCGCCGCGTGTCTTAGCGCCGCAGTTGCGCGCGCCGCCGTGAATTCGCCTTTAGGACCAGTCATCTGGCGGCGGGTGATGGTGGCGCCTCATCCACACGACGAGGCGCTGGTGGAGATTGCGCTCGCCCCGACAGACGCAAGCGCTTGAGCGCGGGATTGGGGGGCCGTAAGTTTGTGCGCCGACGCATGTCGGCCAGAACCGGTTCCAGGACAAAGCGACGGGGATTCGGTTGGATCAGCGCGGGGAAAACCCATGAGCACGGATGGAGCGGGGGAGCGCGGACGCGCCGAACCGATCGATGTCGAGTTTGAACCGGCCGGCCGCGGCTATCATCGCGCGCCAGGCGGCGTCGGTTGGGGCTCGGCCATCGTGCTGGCGCTGCTGTCGGCCGGCGCGGGCGCTGCGGGCGGCGCGGTGGCGCCGCGCGTGCCGCAAATCGATAGCGTGCTGGATAAGGCCGTGCCTGACGCCGTCGGCTCCGCCAAGGCGCATGACGATGCGCAGCGCGCGACGCAGCTCGCCGCGGTCGATACGCGCTTGCGCTCGATTGAGACCCTGCTCAACACCCCGCTCTCGCAAGCCGCCAATGCAGGCCCCGCCGGCGCCGATCTCGGCAGCCGCGTGGTGATGCTGCAATCCGGCCTGCGCGACGTGCAGACCCAGCTGCAGAACATGCCCTCGACCGCCGAGGTCGAGACGCTCGTTACTCAAGTGCAGCAATTGCAGCAAAGCATTCCCGACATCGCCGCCCAGGCGCGCCAAGCCGAGATGGCCTCGCGCGCGGCTTATGCGGTGTCGGCGGCGGCGGAAGCTTCACACTCCTCCGGCCCATTCGTCGAAGCTTACAATTCGCTGCAAGCGCTGATGCCGGACGATCAGAACGTCCAGGCGCTGGCGCCGCTGGCCCGCACAGGCGCGCCGACACGCGATGAATTGCGCAGCCGCTTCAGCGCCATGGACGACGGCATCATCCGCGCTGCGCGCGAGGCGCAGGCGGGTTCAGGATTCTGGGGCCGCATCCAAGCTGAGCTGGCGCAGTGGATCGTGGTGCGCCCGCCGGGCGGCGGCGACACGCCGGACGGCGTGGTCGCGCGCGCGGAGGACAGATTATCCGCCGACGATCTCGCCGGCGCGATCCATGAGCTGAGCAGCCTTTCCGGGCCCGCGCGCGACGCCGCCACGCCGTGGCTCACCGACGCGCAGCGCCGTCTCGATATCGACACGCGGCTCGCCGCGATCCGCACAGAATTGTCGCGGGGGAGCCAAACCTGATGCTGCGCTTTGCGTTCCTACTCATCATCTGTATCGCCGTGGCGCTGCTCATGTGGCAGCTCGTGCCCAATCCCGGCGCCATCGACGGCGAATGGTTCGGCTGGCGCGTGCACACCACGGTGCTGTTCAGCATCATCCTGTTCGCCGCTCTGCTGGTGATCGCGCTGCCGCTGCTGCGGCTGCTGATGTTCGTCATGGATGCGCCGGATTTCTTCGGCCGCGTCAGCAAGCGCGGCAAGCTGAAGCGCGGTCATGAAGCGATGGCCCTGGGGCTGATCGCGGCGGAGGCCGGCGAGTTCGAGGAAGCGCGCAAGCAGGCGCACAAGGCGCAAGATCTGATCGAAGAACCGCGGCTGGCTCTGCTGCTGCAAGCGCGCGCCGCGGAGGTCGGCGGCGACTACGCGGAAGCGGAGCGCGCCTATTCCGGCATGCTTCAGAATGAAGACACCGCCGTGCTCGGCCATAAAGGCCTGATGGCGGCGGCGCTGAAGCGCGGCGACCGCCACGCGGCGATGGTGCATGCCGATGCGGCGCTGAAAGTATCGAAGAGCGCGATCTGGCCGTTCCAATATGCGTTCGACCTAAAAGTGCAAGCCGCTGATTGGGACGGCGCCATCGAGGTGCTCGATCTCGGCGACAAGCGCAAATTCATCGACGACAAAATCGCCAAGCGCCGCCGCGCCGTGCTGATGACCGCCTCCGCGCAAAGGCTGGAGCGCGATCGCCGGCCAGACAAAGCCGCCGACATGGCGCAGAAAGCATTCCGCATGTCGCCAGGCTTCGCGCCCGCAGCCGCGCTCGCTTCGCGCCTGCTGGTGGCCGAGGGCAAAACCGAGCGCGCGTCCGCAATCCTGGAAGAAGCTTGGGAAAATGGCCCGCACCCGGCGCTGGCGCATGCCTATCGCGATCTCGTGCCGGGCGAGTCGCGCGAAGACCGCGCCAAGCGGATGCAGAGCCTCGCAGAACGCCGCCGCGACACCCGCGAAAGCAAGATCGTGCTCGCCGAGCTGGCGATCGAGCGCGGCGATTGGGGCGGCGCGCAAGCGCAGCTTGACGACGCCTATCGCGAACTGCCCTCCTCGCGCATCTGCACGCTCTATGCGCAAGTGGCGCACGGCAAGGGCGACGAGGCCGGCGTGCGCAATTGGCTGGCTCAAGCCGCGACGGCGCCGCGCGAAGCGGATTGGTCGGACCTCGATCCCGAAGGTCCGGCGTTCCTCTATGACGACAGCGATTGGTCGCGCATGGTCTACGTCTATGGCGACGGCGGTCAGCTGATCCATCCGCGGCTGGAGCGCGGCAATATCGATGCGCCGGGTTCGGTGCTGGCGCTGCCGCCCGCAGCGCTCGCACCGCCGGCGTCACGCAGCGATGAACCGATCCACGCCGACGCGCACTAAGAGTATTTGTAAAGCCTGACGCGCTGGATGCCGAAGTGATCGGCAGGCAGATGCACGTGGCGGCCTTGGTGACTCTGATCGCCGTTGAGCAGCCGCCCCGGAATCCACACGCCGTTCACGTAGCGGCCTTCGTGAATGCTCTCGATGCCGGCGATGCCCTGATCGTAACTGAAGGTGACCACCACGCCACGCCCGGCGATGAGGAATTCGTCCGGGCTAGTCTGGATGATGAGCGCGCCGCAGGCTGCGAGCTGGGCTTGCGTTGACGGCGCGAACGGCTCGCCGAATGAAACATGCAAAGTGGTCGCGCCAAAACGCACGTCTTGTGGCGTAGCATCCACCGTTCCATCGAACGCCACGACGGGGCGAACCCCAGCAATGCTCGGCGTGCCTTGATGTTCGAGGATCAGCGGCGTGATCTGACTAAGCACGTCATAAGCTTCGCCGAGCTTGTCGTCAGGCGCGAAATCCTCGATCGCGAACGGGCTGAAGCCGATCGCGTTGTGCGCGCCGAATGCATAGAACGCATTCGCTGGCGTCGCTTCGGGCTGACGGCCCGTCTCCGGCACGAAGAAGGCCTGACCGCCGAGATCGTAAGCGCGCGCCCATTCCACGAAGTTCGGAAAATAAATATCGGGCGCCAGCACATCGATGGTCGGGGCGCCAGCGCGCCAGATATCGAACACCTGCGGCAGCGGCCCCGCGCTTGGATATTCGCCAGGCTTGCGCCCTGGGCGGATCAAAGCGGCGTTCACATAGAACGGCAAATCATATTGCGCGCGCCCCGCAGCCGCGACCGCATTGGTGTAAGTGGCGAAAGACCAGGCCATGAACGCCTCTTCGCCGCCCGCATCGCCGCCGAACACCTCGCTCCAAGTTCCGCTCGCGCGAGCGCCGTTGGCGTCCCAACGCGCGCGCAAAGCTGCCGACAAATGATCGCGATGCGTCGCGAGATAGCTCATCAATTCAGCCGGGACTTGACCCTGAAATGCGGACTCCGCCGCCGCGCTGTGGTCGCGCGCCTCCGGGATCATGCCGATTTCGTTCTCGACCTGGATCATCAGCACGGTGTGGCGCGCGCTATCGAACGCGCGGAGGTGCTGCATCAAGGCTGCGAAAGCGTGCGCATCGGCATCGCGGTTCGCGGTGCTGAAGGGCGATAATATCTCCATGCCATGGCCGTCTGACGTTCGCGCACGCGGAAAACGCTGCGCGTGGCGCTTCACCCAGGCCGGCGCATAGCTCGACATCGAGTTTTTCCACGATCCGAACCAGAGCAGCACCAAGCGCATATTGTGTGCGCGCGCATCACGGATCAGGCCATCGACCGAGCTGAAATCGAACTGGCCCTCCTGCGGCTCGATCAGTTCCCAATAGACCGGCGATAGCACGGTGTTGAGATGGAGCGCCTGCAACGCGGCCCAATGCGGGCGAAGATAATTCAGGTCAGATGCGGTCGAGTTGCCGAGTTCGCCGCCCAGCATCAGAAACGGATGACCATCGACGATAAGCTGCACCGCGTCGCCGTGCGCCTCAAAGCGCGGCGCGGCCGCGAGCTGCGCATCCGCCTCGCCAACGCATGCCGCAAACACAGCGGCGATCAGCACCAAGGTCCGCAGCATTCAACCCATCGCCCGCAACGCTTGGCTTACACGCGTGCAAACGCGACCGCGGATCAATCAGTGTCAAGCCGCGCGCGAATCCAAACACCTACGTTGCATGTGTAAATCGTCGTGGTACTAATAATACTCATACAAGTGAAGAACATGTCAAACGTTTTGCCGCACTGGTCCCCGCCAGATACAGGCGTGGTCAAAACCTGGGTTGAGACCTGATGGATAAGCCCCCGCCGTTCGCAACCTCGCGCCGCGCTTTGCTTGCAGGCGCCGCGGGCTCCGCCTTTCTGGCGCGTGCGGCTGTCGCAGCCGCGGACGACGCGCCGCCGCCTTCTCCGCTTACGCTTTGGTATCAGCAGCCCGCGGAGGCCTGGACCGAAGCGCTGCCGATCGGCAATGGCCGGCTCGGCGCCATGGTGTTCGGCGGCGTCGCGCATGAGCGCTTGCAACTTAACGAGGACACGCTGTGGGCCGGGTCGCCCTACGATCCGACCAATCCGGAAGCGCGCGGCGCGCTGGACGACGTGCGCCGGCTGATCTTCGCGGGCCGATATCAGGACGCGAACGCCGAGGCCGCCGCGCACATGATGGCGCGTCCGCTGCGGCAGCCCTCTTATCAGACTGTCGGCGATCTGATGCTGCGGCTTACCGATTCCGGCTATTGCGACAATTACCGCCGGGAGCTCGATCTCGACACTGCGATCGCGACCACGCGCTATCGGCAAGGCGGCGTCGCGTTCACGCGCGAGGCGTTCGTTTCGCCGGTCGATCAGGTGATCGTCGTAAGCCTCGCCGCCGACAAGCCCGGCAATATCAATGCGGAATTGCGCTTCGAAACCCCGATGCCGGGCGCGGATGGGGCCGCAGGCGACGACACGCTGGTGCTGAGCGGACACAACACCGCTTGGGACGGTATTCCGTCCGGCCTGCGCTATGAAGCGCGCGCCAAGGTGATCGCGGATGGCGGGCGGATGATCGCGCGCGACGGCGCAGTCGTCGTCACCGGCGCCAATGCGGTGCGGGTTCTGATCGCGGCCGCCACCAGCTACAAGCGCTATGACGATGTCAGCGGCGATCCCACCCAGATCACGCAAACGCAGCTCGCCGCCGCGGCGGCGAAGCCGCTTGATGCGCTGCGCGCCGCGCATGTGCGCGAGCACCAGCGCCTGTTCCGCCGCGTCTCGCTCGATATTGGAACGACGCCAGCGGCGGCGCGCCCCACCGACGCGCGGATCAGCAATTGGACCAATGCCGAGGATCCCGCGCTCGCCGCGCTCTATTTTCAGTTTGGACGCTATCTGCTGATTTCGTCGTCGCGCCCTGGCTCGCAGCCGGCCACGCTGCAAGGCATCTGGAACGACAAGCTCGATGCGCCGTGGGGCTCCAAATACACCATCAACATCAACACCGAGATGAATTACTGGCCGGCGGAGCCCGCCAATCTCGCCGAATGCGTCGAGCCGCTGGTGCAGATGGTGAAGGAGATCGCCGTCACCGGCGCGCATACCGCGCAAGTGCATTATGGCGCGCGCGGCTGGGTGACGCACCACAACACTGATCTGTGGCGCTCCACCGCGCCGATCGACGGCCCGCTCTGGGGCTTGTGGCCCACGGGCGGCGCATGGCTCTGCAAACATTTGTGGGACCATTACGATTATAATCGAGACCGCGCCTATCTGGCCGAGATCTACCCGGTGCTTAAAGGCGCGTCGCAATTCTTCCTCGATACGCTGGTGGAGGAGCCCACGCATCACTGGCTGGTGACGTGCCCGTCGCTTTCGCCGGAAAACATCCATCCTTATGGCGTCGCCCTCTGCGCCGGGCCGGCGATGGACAGCGAAATATTGCGCGACCTGTTCGATCACACCGTCGCGGCGGCGCAGACGCTGGGGCTCGATGCGGAGTTCCGCGTGCAGGTCGCGGCCACACGCGCGCGCCTCGCGCCATCGCAGATCGGAAAGGCCGGCCAGCTGCAGGAATGGCTGGCGGATTGGGATATGGAAGCGCCGGAGCGCACGCACCGCCACGTTTCTCACCTCTATGCGCTGTTTCCCAGCGATCAGATCAATGTGCGCACCACGCCGGAGCTTGCAGCGGCGGCGCGCCGCTCACTGGAATTGCGCGGCGATCTCTCCACCGGCTGGGCTATTGCGTGGCGGATCAATCTGTGGGCGCGGCTGCGGGAGGCCGAGCACACTCACGCCGTGCTGAAGCTGCTGCTGGGGCCGGACCGCACCTATCCCAACATGTTCGACGCGCATCCGCCGTTCCAGATCGACGGCAATTTCGGCGGCGCCAACGGCATCGCCGAAATGCTGATGCAGTGCGTCGCCGGCGAGATCGTACTGTTGCCGGCGTTGCCGCAGGCGTGGCCGACCGGCTCGGTGCGCGGTCTGCGCGCGCGCGGTGGATTCGAAATCGACATCGCATGGAGCAGCGGCAAACTTGACTC
>Ga0335083_10010606_pt1 | contig 11112 bp, 8 predicted proteins | sample Lox_Sample_42_FD_206716 | JGI IMG/M metagenome (GOLD analysis project Ga0335083, IMG submission 206716) | Soil microbial communities from Loxahatchee National Wildlife Refuge, Florida, United States - Lox_Sample_4.2 | ecosystem: Environmental > Terrestrial > Soil > Wetlands | place: USA: Florida... | reverse complement strand
GTGGAGGTGGGCGGCGAAATGCTGAGGACGCCCCTGGACCTCTGCAAGTTCAAGGACAGCCCCCATGACCGGCTCCTGAACGTGGAAGGCGCGGATACCGCCCCGCCCCTGGTCAAACTTTGGGTGCGCGATAATGGTCCGGGCATTTCACCCGAAGTGCTCCCCAAAATTTTCCAGCCTTACTTTACCACCAAGGGTGCGCGTCAGGGGACCGGGCTCGGCCTCAGCATCGTTCAACGGCTGATCAAGGAAGGGCGTGGAGCCTTGCATGTCCACACCAAACTCGGCGAAGGCACGACCTTCACGATCTATTTGCCGGGTGCAATGTTACCGAAGTAATTGGCCCCGGCGGTTTCTGTCCCGGGACAGTTTTCCATCCCAAAGTTGAATCCACCGGGGGCGAATCCGGCGTGCTCCGCTACGCCTGCACCGTAATTCCCCTACCAAGAATTCTCCGGGCCGACGCAAGAAATGCGCTGCGTTGGCCAAAACATGGGTAGTGGATTCGAGCAATCTCCCCGACCTTACCCTCTGTGAAATCGGCGCGGATGACCGTGCCGGGCATAGACATACAAAAAATGGAGCAATGACGATGAAAAAAACAATTCTGTTTGCGGGCATCATCGGTTTCGCCACGGTGCTGGCGGCTTCGGCGGCCGAGCCAAAGGAAAACTGGGCCAATTCCTGCGCGCGCTGTCATGGCGCGGATGGAAAAGGCCAGACCAACATGGGCAAGCGGCTTAACTGCAAAGACTACACTGATGCCAGTGTCCAAACCGCGCTGACCGATGATGCCGCGTTCAAGGCCATCAAGGAAGGTTTCCAGACCAGCGACGGCAAGACCGTGATGAGGCCGGCCACCAACTTGTCGGACGACGACATCAAGGGATTGGTCGCTTACATGCGGGCCTTTAAGAAATAATCCCGTCGGAGAACCATGGTTTGCGCCGCGCGGCATCTGGAAGAACGCCGTGAAACACCAGTATTTCATTTATCCGGGCGCTGAGATTCCCGACGAGCACAGACGCCATAAAGCCGTGACAACCAGTCATTGCCCAGGATTCCTTTCCACCCGAGGCGTGGTCGCGACCCGGTTGCGAATCGCCGGCACGCTATGGATTTGTCTGCTCATTTTTGGGGGGCTGGCGGCAGTTGCCGCGTTGGCCCAGGAAACCGCCTCCACCAACGCGCCGGAAAAATTCAGCAATAGTGATTGCCTGGGCTGCCATCTCGATCCCAACACCACACGCGTGGTGAACGGCAAATCCGAATCGCTCGTTTTTCCGACCAACAGCTTCCAGCAATCGGTTCATGCCCGCCTCGCCTGTGTCGACTGCCACACCGGCATCAAGGATCTGGTCCACGACCCGCTGGGTCCGCCCGATTGCACGCATTGTCACGCAAAGGAAGCGGCGGCCTATGCCACCAGCATTCACGGCGTGAGTCATTTGCTGGGCGCGTCCGGCGCGGCGAACTGCTGGGATTGCCACGGGTCGCACGACATTCTGCCGGTCAACAACCGCGCTTCCCCCGTTTTCAAGTTAAACCTGCCGGTGACCTGCGCGAAATGCCACAGCAACCCGGGGCTGACGAAGGAATACGAAATCAATCATCCCGAGGCGGCGGCGCAATACATGGAGAGCATTCACGGCCGCGCTCTGCTCAAAATGGGCCTGATTGTCGCGCCATCGTGCGACGACTGCCACGGCGTGCATGACATCAAACGGGCGGTGGATCGCGATTCGCCCATCAATCACGCCAATGTCGCCCGGACCTGCGGCAAGTGTCATCTCGGAGTCGAAGAGACTTACGATCAGAGCATTCACGGCCAATTGCTGGCCAAAGGGGATCCGCGCGGGCCGGTTTGCACTGATTGTCACACGGCGCATGGCATCGTGAATCCGGAAGACAATAATTTCAAGGCCGTCAGCGACGAACGTTGCGGTCGATGCCACGCCGACCGGCTGGAACATTATCGGGACACCTATCACGGCAAGGCTGTGGCGTTGGGCCGGCCCAACGTGGCCCCGACCGTGGCCGCCTGTTACGATTGCCACGGCTATCACGATGTGCAGCCGCCGTCCGACCCGCGGTCGCATCTCTCCCAAACCAACATTCTGGCAACCTGCCAGCAATGCCATCCCGGTGCCACCGCCAAGTTCACCGAATACCAGCCCCACGCCAACCCGCTGGACGGGAAACACTATCCGTTGCTCCACGCGGTGTTTCTGGGCATGACCGGACTGCTCATCGGCACGTTCGCCTTCTTTGGCCTGCACACCCTCGGCTGGCTGGTCCGCGCCATTTATCTTTACCTGCATGACTCGAAGAAATTCCGCGAGGCGAAAATTCAGACGCAGGTGGACGGTGAATGGTTCACCCGTTTTTCGCCCTTCGAGCGGTTCCTGCATTTTCTGGTCGTGACCAGCTTTCTGCTGCTGGTGATTACCGGCATGCCGCTCAAGTTCTATTACACGGACTGGGCCAAAACGATTTTCCATATCCTGGGCGGTCCGGAAACCGCGCGCACGCTGCATCGCCTCGGTGCCATCGTCACCTTCTTCTACTTCGGCCTGCACCTCACCGCGTTGGCGGGCAAGGCCTGGAAAGGCCGGAAATCGTTGCACGACCCCGCCAGCGGCCGGTTCCGGTTCCAGCGGCTCTGGAAAACATTGTTTGGTCCCGACTCAATGGTGCCCACTTGGCAGGACTGGCGCGATTTCGTGGCGCACAATAAATGGTTCTTCGGCAAGGGTCCGAAACCGCAGTTCGATCGTTGGACCTACTGGGAAAAATTCGATTACTTTGCGGTTTTCTGGGGCGTGGCCATCATCGGTGCGTCCGGATTGATCATGTGGTTCCCGACCTTTTTCACGCGGTTTCTGCCGGGTTGGATCATCAACATCGCCCTGATTCTGCATTCGGATGAAGCCCTGCTGGCGGCGGGCTTCATTTTCTCGATTCATTTCTTTAACACGCATTTCCGGATCGAGAAGTTCCCGATGGACACGGTCATCTTTTCCGGCCGCGTTTCCAAGGCCGAGATGTTGCACGACCGCAAGCGCTGGTATGACCGGCTGGTGGCGGAAGGCAAACTGAACGCGCATCGGGTGAAGGATGAATGGGAACAGTGGAAAAATATCGCCCGCTCGTTCGGCTATTTCTTCTTCGGCCTGGGCCTGGTTCTGCTGGCGTTGATCATCTACGCCATGGTCACCCGTCTGGCGCATTGACCGGGTGAAGAATCCGGGTTGTGACCCCTTTTCCACTTTGGTAGGGCGAGCGTCCTCGCGAGCCGGCTCGTCGGTAGGCTCGCCCCACCAAACTGTTCGACGACCGGAATGCACATCGGTTATTGCCAAAAAAGGCGCAACAATTGCCAAGCCGCGTAGAGCGATTTCGCTCGTGCCCGCGGATTTTTACAGAGTGGGCAATGTAGTACGAACTTTGACGGCAGGTTTGGCCGGGCTCTGGCTGGTTCTGGCGGCCGGCGCCACGGCAGCGCCGGTGATGTCGGATGATGATTGCCTGGTTTGCCATGCTGACAACAGCCTGAGCTTCACCAACGCGGCAGGCCGGGCCATTTCATTGTTTGTGGACAAGGCCCGGCTCGCCGCCTCAGTTCACAAAACGAACTCCTGCGTCAGTTGCCACGTCGACATCACGGCGGCGCACCCGGATGACAACCGGCCCGTGCCGCCGGTTAACTGCGCGCGTTGCCATGAGCTCCAGGGTGAGAGTTACGGAGCCAGTGTCCACGGCCTGGCTCGCAAAGCGGGGCATGAAGATGCCGCCACGTGCGTGGATTGTCACGGTTCGCATGGCATTCTGCCACCCACGTCGCCGGCCTCTCCACTCCACTTTGTTCAGCAGGCGCAGACCTGCGGCCGCTGTCACGCGCCAGAAGCCCGCGACGTCGCGGCCAGCGTTCACGGCAAAGCCATGGCCACCGGTCAGCGCGACGCGCCCACCTGTACCGATTGTCATTCAGAACATAAAATCGAAGCGTTGAAAGACGGGACTCCCCTCGAAATTTCCGACGTCTGCAGCCGCTGCCATGCGTCGGTCTATCTCGACCAGAAATACAACCTGCCGGTCGACCGCGTAAAGACGTATCTGGAAAGTTACCACGGGCTGGCGGCGCAAAACGGCTCAGCCGTCGTGGCCAATTGCGCCAGTTGCCACGGTTACCACCTGATCCTGCCATCTGCGGACCCGGATTCGAGCATCAACACCAATCACCTTGTGGCCACCTGCGGAAGGTGTCATCCCGGAGCGGACAAAATGTTCGTGAGCGGAAAAATTCACGCTGACCTGTCCGCGACTCCGGAAGGCCGGGACCTGGCGGGCAGAATCAACTGGTGGGTGCGGCGGATATACCTGGCACTGATCTTCGTGGTGGTCGGAGCGATGTTCGTGCACAACGCGCTGTTGTTTCACAAGAAAGTCGCGGCCCATCTGCGTGCCAGCGGGCGGCCGGTGGTCCGCATGGGATTGTCGCATCGCTGGCAGCACGCCGTGCTCGCCCTGAGTTTCATCACCCTGGCCGTCACCGGGTTCGCGCTGAAATTTCCAGATTCGGGGTTGGCGCAAATGCTCGGTTCGAGCGAGCCCATCCGTCGCTGGATCCATCGCATCGCCGGCATCGTTCTGTTGCTGACCGGGCTTTATCATCTCGTCCACATTTTGCTGAGCCAGGAAGGGCGCCGGCTGGTCAGGGATTTGTTCCCCACGAGAAAAGACCTTGCCGACTTGCGGTGTATGGCCCGATTTCTCGTTGGCTTAAGCAACGAGAAACCAAAAATCGGGCGGTTCGGTTATGCCGAAAAGATGGAATACTGGGCCGTTTTATGGGGCACCATTATCATGGGCGTAACCGGGCTGATGATCTGGTTCAAGCTGGATGTGACTCGGTTCGTGCCGCGCTGGATAGTGGACGTGGCGCTGACGATTCATTACTACGAAGCGGTGCTCGCCTGCCTGGCGATTGTGGTCTGGCACTTCTATCACGTCATCTTTGATCCCGACATCTATCCGCTGAATACCGCGTGCTGGAACGGCCGCGTGTCCGAGGAATGGCAGAAGCACGAACATCCGCTGGATGTTAGCGTTCTTCCGCCTGCGCCGGCCGGTTTGACATCCGCCCGGAGCGAACCTGCGGATAAACCGCCAAAGCCCGCATCGCCAACTTAACCGGCATATCTGGCGCGGCGGGATGAAGTTCCGTCGCCCACCTCCGGACGTTCTTGAGCCTGGAAATTTGGCAGGTAGCTTGCTGCAAGGCCGGCATGAACCTGCATTTCACATTTACCGCACTGGGTTTGCTCGGTGCATTAACAGTTTTGGCTGACGAAAAACTGCCGGTGCTTCAGGCTGGCACCGATGTTTACAGCAATGTTACGGTGCTCTCGGTTTCTGCGACGGACGTTTATTTCACCTACAACAACGGGAAAGGCATGGCCAACGCGAAGTTGAAGAGCCTCAACCCTGACGTGCAAAAGCATTTTCACTATAATCCGGTAAGCGCCGGTGAGGTGGAACAAAAACAAGCCCGGGCCAACGCCGAATACCATGATCAGATAGTCAGTCAGCCAACGCCTCAGACGGTGGACAACTCGGAAGCGATTCCTTCACAATCAACACCCGATACCTATGGCGACGTTTCCCCAAAATATACAAGTTCCACCGTTGCTAAAAGTGGAGACTTTTGCCCCTTGTCTTCCATTCATACAATTGATGGCGAGGACATCAATTTCCGCGACAAAGTTGTAGTTCTTGATTTCTTTGCCACCTGGTGCGGCCCCTGCAAAGAGGAAATGCCTTACGTGGAAAGATATCTGTGGCAGCAATTCAAAGACAAGGGCTTGATTGTGGTAGCCGTTGGGCGCGGACACTCTGAACAGGAAGTGAAAACATTCCAGCAGCAGAACGCTTATTCGTTGCTTTTTGCCGCGGACCCGGGGGAGGAAATTTTCCACAAATTCGCCACAGAATACATTCCGCGCTGTGTTTTGATTGGCAGGGACGGCCGCATCAAATGCCAAACGGTAGGATTCTCAACGGATGACATCAGAACCCTTATTGCTGGCACGCAAACTGAACTGCAAAAAGAATCGCTGACGGCCAATTGGCGCAATTAAGTCAATTCCCCAAATACTCGCGCGGATCCACAATCTTGCCGGCAATCGCGCTGGCAGCCACGGTCATCGGCGACGCGAGGAATACTTGGGATTCCTTGTCACCCATGCGACCGGGGAAATTCCGGTTCGTGGCGCTGATGCACTTGATGCCAGGCTTGTTGATGCGGCCAAATGTGTCCACCGGCCCGCCGAGGCACGCCGCGCACCCGGCGTTCTCCGTCATTTGCACGCCCGCGCTCACGAGGATGTCCCAGACGGTCTGTTTGCCCCAATACGTCGTCTGCAAATCACGCACAATCTCCGGCGTCGCCGGCACGCCGAATGTGTCAATAGCCACATGGTGCCCGCGCAAGACACGCGCGAACTCCACGAAATCGCTCGTCTTGCCGCCGGTGCAGGAGCCGACATACGCGCGGTCCAACTTGATATGGCCCATTTCCTTCGCCTTCTTGCGCTGGCCGGGATCGGGATGGCACGCCACCGTTGGTTCGAGCTTGTCGAGGTTCACGACGAGTTCATAAACGAACTTTTGGTCCTTGTCCGGCTCGACCGGCGTGTAGGTGGACTTCGTGCCGTTCAATTTCACACGCGCATCCACGTATTCCTGCGTGCGCGAATCGAATTCAAAGATCCCGTTCTTGCCGCCCGCCTCGATGGCCATGTTCGCAATGGTCATGCGGTCGTCAATTGAGAGCGACGCCGCGCCCGGGCCGTCGAATTGCATCGCCCGATACGTCGCGCCGTCAAAGCCGATTTCGCCGATGCAATGGAGAATCACGTCCTTGGCCATCACGCCCGGCTGCAATTTGCCTTCGAGCCGGAAATGCATCGTCTCCGGCACCTTGATGAGCAGTTTGCCGGTGCCCATGACGAAGCCGGCGTCCGTATTGCCGATGCCGGTGGCGAACTGGTTGAACGCGCCCGCCATGCACGTGTGCGAGTCCGTGCCGAACAGGATTTCGCCGGGGCGCGTGTGGCCCTTCTGCGGCAACGCCGTATGGCAGACGCCCGCGTAATGCGAGCCGTACTGTTTCTTCAAATGGCCCCGGCTCGTGTCGAAATGCCAGTGGCCGTTCGGGTCGTCAATCACGTCGTAGAAATACGCGATGTCCTGTTCCTTCACGAAATCGCGGAGAATGTCCACGTTGCGGTTGGACTTGGAATCCGCGGTAAAAATGTAGTGGTCGGGGATGATGACGATTTTGGTCTTGTCCCAGACCTTGGCGTCCTTGCCAAACTCGCGTTTGAACACGCCGATGGTGCCCGGCCCGCAAACATCGTGCGTCATGAGCACGTCGGCGTTCACCCAGATATTGTCGCCGGCCTGCACGCCCGCCTTGCCGGCCGCCCGGGCGAGAATCTTTTCCGTCAAAGTCATAGAGTCACACCATAGCCGAAGCCGCGGCCAAGTTCAACTGCGGCTTTGATAAAGCGCCACCAGCGCGGCACCGATGGCCTGCGATAGTTCACCCAATGCCGCCGGGACAATTTTGAGCGTGTTGCGTTGCGCCGGCCAGAGATAGGGCAAGGCGGTTTCTCGAACGATGCGCAGATAACCTTCGCGGAACTCCGGTGTGGTTGCCTCATGGTCCATCAGCCCGCCGCCGATGACGACGATGCCCGGGTCCAGGAGCGTCACGAGGTTGGCAATATGAAAACCCAGCGCGCGCGCCTGGAAATCGAAAATCTCTCGTGCCAGCGCGTCGTCCTTTTGTGCGCGGCTGCGCAGGGACAGAACTTTTTCCTTCACCGGCGCGCTGGATCGGGCGAGCTCGTGGTCGGGATATTTTTTTAATTTTTCGGCCAGCAGATGCGGCAGGCCGGAGATGGTGGTATAGGCTTCCACGCAGCCCCAATTTCTCCCGCAACCGCAGGGGAACGGCGGGCCGCCGAGGCCGAACAGATGCAGCGGCGCGGCCATGTGGGCGGTTTCCATGGCGGTCAGGGTCTGGCCGACGAGCGGCAGGCCGTTTTCGTCCACAAAGGCGCTGCCCAGGCCGGATCCGGGCATCAGCATCAGCACCGACAGCTTACGGTTGCCTCGCGCGATCCTCGCCTCGGCCACGCCACCGCAGTGACCGTCGTTGCTTACCGCCACCGGCACGGCGCGCCCGACCTGGCCGGCAAGGGCGTTGCCAAATGCGGTGCGGACGTCCCAGCCTTCGAAGCCGGCCGGCAGGTTGGCACTTCTGCCCAGCACACCATAACGCTGGTATGGCCCGGGAATCGCCAGGCCGACACCTGCGACTTGGGACCATTGCAGACTGTTCTGTGCGAGGAATTCACCGATGCCTGCAATCCAGGCGGTGATGACGGCGTCACGGCCGTTCTGCGAATGGGTCGGGCGCTGGAGTAATTGGGTTGTGACCGGCTCGCCGTTTTCCCGGACGGCAGCAAACTTGGAAGTAGTCGCGCCGTTGTCCGTGCCGATGAAAATCTTTTCGCTCATGATTTGTGCTTCAAATTGCTTGGAGTGCAGGCAAAGGCAAGAATTATTGAATCGGATTTGGAACCACGACATGCACGAAACACACGAACGTGAAAGGCGGGGCGCGTCACTCCGTACGCCCACCCACCCGGATTGGCGGCGGGCGAAGGATTGACCGCCCAATCCCATTGGCCGAATTCTTTCGTGTATTTCGTGGTTAATTCCCGTTTGGCTTTTGCCGCGAATCCCGATTAACTGCGCCCGCATGACTCCGTCGGCAATATTTTCCAACTTGCTCCACAGCGGAGTTCCATTACTCGCGCTGGCGCCGATGCAAGACGTGACGACGCTCAGCTTCATGCGGGTCATCGCGCGTTACGGCGGGCCGGACACATACTGGACGGAATATTTTCGTGTCCACGGCGATTCACGCCCGGAGAAATGGATTCTCGAGTCCATTACCGAAAATCCCACAGGCCGGCCCGTCGTCGCGCAGGTGATTGGCAACGACATCCCCGCCCTCGTCCGCACGGCGCGTGAACTGCAAAGATATCCGGTCGCGGCGATTGACCTGAACCTCGGTTGTCCCGCGCCCATTGTCTACCGCAAATGCGCCGGCGGCGGTCTCCTGCGCGAACCACAACGTATTGACGCCATCCTGGGTGCGTTGCGCGACGCCGTTACGGTCCCGTTCACCGTCAAAACCCGGATCGGCTTCGAATCCCCCGCCGAGTTTGACGCGTTGCTGCCGTTGTTTGTGAAGCATCCGATTGATCTGCTCACCGTTCATGCTCGCACCGTGAAGCAGATGTATCGCCCCGGCGTGCGCTATGACCTCATCGCGCAGGCGGTGCGTGGATTGAAATGCCCGGTGTTGGCGAACGGCAACGTTCACCGCGCGACGCAGGCGAAACAATTGCTCGTGGAAACCGGGGCGCATGGCTTGATGATCGGGCGTGGCGCGATTCGCAATCCGTGGTTGTTTGATCAAATTCGCACTGAATTGCGCGGCGAAAAAATCGCGCTGCCCACCGGCCGCGATTTGCTGGCTTACATCTGCGAACTCTGGGAAAACGAAATCACACCGGAGATCAAAGCAGCAGCGCAAGTACAGCGGATGAAGAAATTCATGAATTTCATCGGGGAAGGCGTCGGGGAGCAATTCCTGTTTGAAATCCGCCGTGTGGCCAGCACCACCGAATTCTTCCGCGTTTGTGAATACTTCCTGGACCACGGCGAACCGATGGCATTGGAACCTCCGTTGGCGGTTCCGGAAACACCCTTGGATTTGCCGGCGACGTTTTGATTTGTTTGCCCGGTTTCGCTCCGCCCCTCGGTTTCGGTGTTGTTATCGAAGACCGCTTCGTGGAATTCCCATGCGCGATTGCCGGCCGGGCCGCGCATTTTCCTTGGTTTATCGAGAAAGTGGGTAGTTCGCCACGGCATCGTTTCTGCTCCAAATCCGGGAATGTTTCATTCGTACCGCGGTGCTGTTGCCGGATGTTGTATGGATCAAACGCACCTTTATGCGCAGAAAGATATTGGTTGTTGAAGATGATCCGGATCAACTGGAGGCGATTCGCGGGAACCTGAAAGACGCCGGCTTTGCCATCGGCACTGCCAACAACGGCGTGGATGCCCTCGTCAAAACCCGTTCGGTTTCACCCGATTTGATTGTGCTGGATTTGATGCTGCCCCAATTGAATGGACTGGATATCTGCAAAACCTTGCGGGAAAATCCGGCTACGGCGTCCATCCCGGTGATTATGTTGACTGGCATGGACAGCTACTTTACCCGCGTGGCGGGATTCGAAGCCGGCATCAATGTTTATCTCACCAAACCGTATCAGCCGGAGGAATTGATTTCAAAAGTGGAGGAATTATTGGGGCGCACGGCTCCGATTCCCAAGAAATCCGCCAACTCGAAGCCGAAACGAGGCGGTTTGCGTGTGAGCCAAAGTCCCTGGTCCCCTTCATGACCAACCGTCTGCCCGGATTTCAGAAATGTTCGCTTGATCGGGACCGGGACCGCGCCCGGGGCATTTGATGGTCGACCGCCTTAAATAATAAATCGCGTGAAGACAAAATTCATCGGGCAGTTTATCAATTCAATCGCAGCCGGAAAAATTTGGCGGCATTAGTCGGGTCGAGGTTTAGCTGGTTCAATCCGTTGGTGACTGAAGGCGAATCGGGTACATCCGACCATGCAGCCGTGGTGTCCAAGGTATCCGATGACTGCAATCTAAATCCAGTGGATGGCGCCGGCCAGGAGACGTTCACCTGATTGCCGTCGGACTGCACTCCCAGTTTCTTGATGGATGCGGCGCCCGCTACCAGCACCGGAAACGAACACACGGTCGGCTGGCCAACCATATAGAGCGTTTGATATTGCGGACCGCCAAAGCAGAGATTGTTGAGTTGGCGGCCCACCAAAATTTTTCCGATCAGATGACCGTCGGGCGCAAAAATTTCCACTCCGTCTCCGGCAGTGGACCAGATCCGCCCGTCGACGTCGCAGCGAAATCCATCAGAGAAGCCGCTGCT
>Ga0335083_10010605_pt1 | contig 11113 bp, 3 predicted proteins | sample Lox_Sample_42_FD_206716 | JGI IMG/M metagenome (GOLD analysis project Ga0335083, IMG submission 206716) | Soil microbial communities from Loxahatchee National Wildlife Refuge, Florida, United States - Lox_Sample_4.2 | ecosystem: Environmental > Terrestrial > Soil > Wetlands | place: USA: Florida... | reverse complement strand
AGGCGTGCGGCCCGGGCCTCGTCACCCGCCTGCTGCGCGGCGCGGGCCGCCTCGTAGAGCAGCCGGGCCCGGTCAGGACCCTGGGCCATCTCGGCACGGGCCGCTAGCACGGTGGAGCGGGCGAGCGCGTCGTCCGCCCCCTGGAGCAGCGGCACCAGCAGCTCCAGCGCCTCGGCGTACCCGGGACCGGAGCGGCCGCCGGCGGCGAGCGGCTCGAGAAGCGCGCGGGTCTCGTCGGCCTCGCCTCGCTCTAGGAGCAGCCTCGCCAGCTCGAGCTTCAGCTGGGCCGAGTCCTCCCCCGGCGGCGCGCCGGCGACGAGCGCCCGGAGGACGGGGAGGAGGGCGTCGCCGAGACCGCGGGCGCGGTAGCTCATCGCGAGGGCGCGGAGCGCGGCGAGGTTGCCGGGGTCGGCCTGGTGCGCGCGCTCGATCAGCAGCTGCGCGCGGGCCTCGTCGTGGAACACGTCGCTCGCCAGCTGCGCCGCCTGCACCAGGAGATCCGCGGCCCGGGGCCCACCGGAGGCCTCGGCGGCACGCTCGAGGAGGGCGAGCAGCTCGCCTTGCCGGGAGACCGCACGCAGCCCGGCCAGCGCCCGGTCGACCACCGGCGCATCCGCGGGGCGCAGCTCCGCCAGGGGGAGCAGCGCCTCCAGCGCGCCTGCCGGATCCTCCACCAGCGCCGCGGCGCGCCGGTAGAGCGCCTCGGCCTCCTCGGGCCGGGCGGTGCGCGCGAGCCGCACCGAGGTCCGGAACAGTCCGGGGGCGTCCTGCCGGCGTCCGTGCACCTCGGCCAGGAGCGAGAGGGCCTCGCGCCCGCGCTCGCCTTCCGGGTCGGCGGCCACCACCGCCTCGAGCGCATCGGCGGCGTCGTGCAGCGCGCCCGCGGTCAGCGCGGCATTGCCCAGGCGGAGCTGGAGCCGGGTGCGCTGCGCGGTGGGCAGATCCGGGGCGAGCTCGAGGGCGCGCCGATCGTACGGCTGTGCGGCGGAGGGTCCGCCCGACGCGGCGGCGAGGTCGCCGCGGGCGAGCAGCGCCTTCACGTCGTCGGGACGCAGGCGGAGCAGCTCGTCCCAGGCCTCGGCCGCGAGCAGCGCCTCGCCCGAGCGGGTGAGCAGCTCCGCGCGCTCGGCGAGCAGCGCCGGCGCCTCGGTGGGAACGGCCCGGGCCCGCTGGCCCAGCAGCTCGGCCAGGGCGCGCACGTCGCCCTCCACCCGCGACCGCCGCGCGGCGAAGGCGACGTCCAGCTCCGGTGCCTGATCGAACGCACGGTCCTCCGCGGCGCGCGCGTCCTCCTCGCGCCCGCCGGCACGCAGCGCGGCAGCTGCCCGGAGCCAGCCGCGCGCGGCCTCCGGTCCGACCTGGCGCTCCGCCCTGGCCGCCTCGAGCCGGCCGAGGGCCACCGAGTCTCCCGTCGCCTCGAGGCGCGCGGCGTGGCGCGCGTACGCCGGATGGAAGGGGTCCGTCGCCAGGAGCAGGGCATCGAAGGGCGCCGCGTCCGCGTCCTGGCCCCGGGCGACGAGCAGGTCGGCCAGCTCGGCGGTGATCGAGGCGTCGCCCGGCGCGAAGCCGTGCGCGGCGGAGAGCGCGTCCAGCGCTTGCTCCTGCTTGCCCAGGCCCCGGTACAGCCCGGCGGCCCGGCGGAGGAGCTGTGCGCGGGCAGCACCCTCGGTCCGGCTGCGGGCGGCGGACACGTAGTAGGCCGCGAGGTCCGCCCCGCGGCCCGAGCGCTCGAGGAGCTGGACGAGGAGCGCCTCGGCGCCGGGATGGCCGGGCACCTCGGCGAGCGCGTCCCGGACGAGCGACTCCGCCTGGCCCTCGTCGCCCAGCGGGCCGGCCTGCAGCTCGGCGACCTGGACCAGGGAGGCGGCCCGCTCCTCGGCGGTGGGAAGCAGCGGGACGGTGCGCTGCAGCCAGCCCGCGCGGGAGCGGGTGTCTCCCCGGCGCGAGGCGAGATCGGCGAGCTGGCGTGCGGTCTCCACGCCGGGGGCCAGCTCGAAGGCGCGGGCGAGGGCCGCGGACGCGGCGGTGGCGTCCCCCCGGACGTCGAGGAAGATGGTGGCCCGGCGGCGCTCGACCGCCGCGGCATCGGCGGGCCGGCCCGCCGACTCGAGCGCGGTACGGAGGCGCGCCAGGGCCTCGAGCGCATCCTCGGGCCGATCGGCGCGGGTCGCGACGTCGGCCAGCTCCTCCAGCGCTCCCGAGGCGAGCCCCACGTCGCCGCGCCGGAAGCCGTGGTCGGCGGTGGCCTGCAGCGCCTCGAGCAGCGCCGCGGTCCGGCCCGTCTCCCGGTGCAGCGCCGCGCGGGCCTGGTGAGCGGGGAGGGGCTCGGGCAGCGCAGTCGCGGCACCCAGGAGCAGCCGGTCGGCGAGGTCGGGATCGGCCAGCTCGGCGCGGGCGCGCTCGGCGAGCAAGAGGAGCGCGCGGCCCACCGCCTCCGACGGCGGCTGGCGGAGCTGGTGGCTCGCCAGCAGCTCGATCGCCTCGCGCGGATCGGTCCGGCCGCGGAGCTCGGCCAGCCGGTCGATGGCGGCCGAGGGGGCGTCGGGGCGCCCGGCGAGACGTCGCAGCATCGCCTCGGCCTGGCCGGGGTCGCCCGCCTCCACCAGGAGGTCGGCCTGCGCCAGCAGCACGTCCACCTCTCGGGTGGGACGCAGTCCCTGGTCCAGACTGGCCACGACTGCGGTGAGGAGCGGCAGCGCCTCGGCGCGCGAGCCACCGGCGTAGAGCGAGAGGGCCAGCTCGGCGAGCTCGTCCCCGGTGGCGGGGACCACGGCGTGGGCCTGGCGCCGGAGCGCGAGCGCCGCCGCGCCATCGTGCGCGGTCGCCGCGAGCTGGGCAGCCTGGCGAAGCAGCGCCGCGGCGCGCTCGGCAGGGAGGAGCGCGCCGGCCCGGTGGAGGAAGGGCGAGGCCTCCGCCCAGGCGCCGCGGCGGAGCTGGAGCGAGATCAGGCGATCGAGGGCCTTCGGCTCGTCGGGGTCGATCTGCACCGCGCGCCGGAGCGCCGCCTCGGCCGCCTCGGCGCGGCCCAGACGCTCCTCGAGCAGGGTCCCCAGCTCGGCGAAGAGCGCCGCTGCTCGCTCGCGCGGGGCCCGCTCCGCCTCGAGCTCGAGCAGCTCGGCCACGCTGGGCCAGTCGGCGGTGTGCTCGAGCAGCGCCCGGAGCCTGGGCAGCGCGCGGGGGTGGCGGGGCGAGAGCTGGAGCACCCGGCGGTAGCTGTCCGCGGCCCCGGCGGAGTCGCCCCGCTCCTCGGCCAGCTCGGCCCGCTCGAGCAGGACGTCGGCGCGGAGCGCCTCGGGGGCGACCTCCGCGGCGCGGAGCAGCGCCTGAGACGCCTCGTCCATCCGCCCCCGCCGCCGCTCCAGCCGCGACAGGGCGCGCCAGGCCTCCACGGCCTCGGCCGGTCCTCCGCGCTGGCTCGCCTCGCGGAGCGCGGCCTCGGCCAGATCCGGGCGGCTCTCCTGGAGCGCCCGGCCCAGCGCGAGGAGGCGCGGTGCCGCCTCGGCGGCGACCGTCGCATCGCCCTCCAGGGCCCGCTGCCAGGCCTCCACCTCGCCGGGCACGTCGTCCGATGCCTGGGCGAGCAGCGCGACCTCCCGCCAGAGCAGCGCGGGCTCGTTCGATTCACCGGCCGCGCGGGCCAGCTCCTCGCGGGCGGCGGTACGGTCCCCGCGGGCACGGAGCAGCCGGGCTCGCTCGACGCGGTGGTGCGCGCGGGCCGCCCCCGAGGTCAGCTCCACCAGCCGGGTACGGAGCGCCAGCGCCTCGACGTCGGTTCCGGGGACGGCGGGCGGCAGGAGCGAGACCAGCGTCTCGAGTGCCCAGGCGTCCTCGGGAGAGAGCTCCACCAGGCGGCGCAGCGCGTCCAGCGCCTCGCTCGGCCGGTGCAGCTCGAGCGACAGCTCCACCAGCTCCTTGCACGCCGCCCGGGCCTGCTCGCCGGAGAGGCGGGGCCAGAGGCCGGAGAGGAGCGCGGCCAGCGCCTCCACCGCTCCGGCGCTTCGGTGCAGCGCGGCGAGCTGGAGGAGCGCGTCGATGTCGTCCGGGACCGCGTCGGCGTAGGCGGCGAGGTGGCGGCGCGCGGCCTCGGGGTCTCCGGTGCGGACCGCTCCCTCGGCGGCCAGCCGTTCCAGGCGCCTGCGCTCGGCCGGGGGGACCACCGCCGGATCGGCCCTCGCCAGCGAGAGCGCCACCTCGAGGTCCTCGAGCGCGCGGCGCGGCTCCCGGGCGAGCAGCAGCTCGGCCCGCCGGATGCGGGCCGCCGCCAGGGCGGGGTCGAGCCGGAGTGCGTCCTCGAGCAGCCCGCCCTCGCGGGGCTCCCCCCGGGCGAGCTCGGCGGCGCGGAGGAAGAGGCGAGCGGCGGCGAGCGGATCGGCCACCAGCGCGGCCTGGCGGGCGAGGAGGGTCGCGGCCTCGGGGCGGTTCCCGGCGGAGAGCTCGAGCTCCGCCAGCGCCTCGAGGATCTGCCCGGCCAGGAGCCCGCGAGGCGCGACCTCGAGCGCGGCGTAGAGCTGGCGGTGCGCGGCATCGCGCTGCCCCGAGTCGAGCAGCGCCCGCGCCCCCTTGAACAGGAGCGGTGCGGCGGCCTCGGTGCGACCCTCGGCGAGCAGCTGGCGGGCCCGGAGCGCCCACACCTCGGCCAGCTCCTTGCTGCGGCCGAGCTTCTCGTACAGGCCCTCGAGGCGCGCGGCGAGCGCGTCGTCCCCTCGGCGGTAGGGCAGCGCCTCGGCGTAGTGCGCGGCGGCGGCGGCCAGGTCGCCGGTCATCTCGCAGGCCTGGCCGAGCTTGGCCCGGACCTCGGCGAGCTTCTCCGGCGAGCCGGTCCGGGGCAGCGTGACCAGCACGTCCTCCAGCGCACGGCGGGCGTGCTCGGGGCGCTCGCAACGCAGCGAGAGGTCCGCCAGCTCGAGCAGCACCCCGGGGCGCGGGTCGAGCCGGGCGGCCTTCTCCAGGGCCACCAGGGCCTCGCCGAACCGACCGAGCCGGGCCTCCTCCACCTGGGCCAGCTCGCGGAGGCAGGCGGCGGCGAGCCGCGGATCGCCCTGGGTCTCGGCCACCCGGGCGCGCGCGGCGAGCGCGGAGGCCAGCCCGGGCATGTCGGCGCGGCGGCGCTGGAGCGCGCAGAGCTCGCCCCAGGCCAGGAGGTCGTCGGGCTCGATCTTGAGGACGTCGGACAGCGCGCGGGCGGCGACTTCGAGGTCCGAGGCCAGATCCTTCGCCGCCACCGCCAGGCGGCGGAGGAAGCGCGCCCGGTCGGCGCCGTCCCGGGCCAGCTCGGCGAGGGTGGACAGGCAGCGGACGAGGAGCGGACCATCGCGCCGTGCCTCGCCGAGGGCGACCAGCCCCTCCAGCGCGGCGCGGTTCCGGGGATCGGCCTCGATGGCGCGGGTGAGGAGCGGCTCGGCCTTCTCCGGCGCCGCGAGGCGGGTGCGTTGCAGCTCGCCGGCCTCGGCGAGGAACGCTGCGCGGCGGACGGGGTCGGGAACGCTGGGCGCGGCACGCTCCAGGGCGCGGGCGAGCGCCGCCGGATCGCCCGCGGCGCGCCAGGCCGGAACGAGCGCCTCGAGGGCCTTCGCATCGTCCGGAACGAGCGCGAGGGCGGCCTCCCAGTGCTCCCGGGCCTGGACCTGATCGCCGAACCTCGAGGTGGCCAGGCCGGCCAGCGCGTGGTGCGCCGAGTGCGTCGCCCGGCGAACGGCGGCGTCGGTCGGCGAGGGTCCGGCGAGCTCCACCGCCTGCTGGTATCCGGTGACAGCCTCGGCAGTCCGCCCCAGCCCCTCGGCGGCACGGGCCTGGGCGACGAGCGCGACGACGTCTCCGGGGAGGAGGGACACCGCCTCGCGGTAGCGGAGAAGCGCGTTGTCGAGCTGGCGGAGCCCGGTCTCCCAGACCTCGCCGGCATGGAGGTTCGCCCGGCCGACCAGCCCCAGGTCGTGACGGCCGAGCGCCACGTCGCGCAGCCGATCGAAGGCCCGCAGCGCGCGAAGCGGCTCACCGGCCCGGGCGCACAGCTCTCCGAGGAGCTCCAGCGCCGGAGGCAGGTCGGGCGCGAGCTTGAGCGCTGCCTCGCAGTGCAGCCGGGCTCCGGCGACGTCGTCCTCGCTGAGGGCGGAGAGCCGGGCCAGATGCACGTGCGCCTCGGCGGACTCGAGCGGGTCGCGGGCCAGCGCCGACAGCCGCCGGTAGGCACGGAGCGCACCGGCACGGTCGTGGGCCTGATCGGCGGCGCGGGCCAGCGCGCGGAGCGCCGGCAGATGGTCGGGCCGGATACCGAGGACCGCGTGCAGTGCCTTGACCGCCATCTGCGGGGCCTGCCCCTCGGCGACGCGGGCGGCGGCCTGGGCGGCATTGAACGCGGACGCCTCGTCGCCGCGCTTCCGGGCCAGCTCCACCAGGGCCAGCCAGCGCTCGGCGCTCCGGGCGGGCTCGCCACGGCGCTCGCGGACGATGGCCTCTGCCCAGAGCGGGGCGGCGCTTCCGTGGCGGCGGCGGGCGAGCGTCTCCACGACGTCGAGCGCGTACTCGTGCGACGCCGGATCGGCGATCAGCAGCCCCAGGAGGCGCTCGAGCGCGAAGGGATGGGCCTCCTCGGCGCCGGCGCCGCGCAGGTAGGCATCCCGGGCCTCGGAGAGCTTCCCCGCGGCGACCAGGGCCTCGGCCTCGGCGAACGCCCGCGCACCCTCGAGGGTGAGGAGCAGCTCCTCGTCGAGCAGCGCGGGGGGAGGGAGCGCACCGGCGGCGAACCGGAGCCGGAGCCCGACCGGGGAGACCTCCACGCCGGCGAGGCGGGCTCCGTCGAGCGACGGCATGCGGAAGCCGCGTGACACCGCGGCGACCGTCACCAGCTGGGGCAGCACCCGTGCCGAGAAGCCGTTGGCACCGCGCAGCTCGACGTCGGGCAGCGCGGCGGCTCCCTGCACCGCCCGGGACAGCACCAGCGGAACGGTGGCCGCCGGGACGGGGGAGTATCCGTACATCCGGACGTCGTAGAGGTAGACCGCGAGCCTCTCCCCGTCGGCGTCGAAGGCGACCTTGAAGGTGGTCCCCGCCGGCGAGGGCCCCTTCAGCCGCGCCTCGCCCTCGAGCCAGCCCTGCCGGAAGTTGACCGCGACGTCCGAGAGCTCGAGCGTCGAGGCGGTGGCTTCCTGGACGCTCCGGCGGATCAGCTCGGCGTCGATCGCCACCTCGAGAAAGCCGAAGTGGAGCTTGCGCCGCTGGTACTTTTGGGGGCCCGCCCCGACGTCGAAGGGGAAGCTGACGTCGGGGATCTGCAGCCCGAAGTCGACGATGCTGATCCCGGGACGTAGCTCGAGCGGCGGGAACCCGACGAAGGCGCGCCGGTCCAGCAGTCGCAGCTCGGGGCCGGCCGCACGCCCCGCTGCAGCGGGCGGAGCCGTGCCTCCGGACGTGTCCTCGGAAGCCATGAAAGGTGCAGTCGGCGACGGTACCACCCGGCCCGAGGCACCCCAAAAAAGGGGCGTTTCGGGACGATCGGCCGCTGGGTAGGCGCGCGAACGACAGTGAAGGAGTGACCGGCTGGCTGGTAACGTTCCGTGCTGGTTCCGTGCTCGAGCCGAACTCACTCGTCCTGGGCGAACGCTTCCGCGTGCTGGGCCACCTGGGCGGTGGCGGCATGGGCGAGGTGTACCTGGCCGAGCAGGTGAGCCTGGGCCGGCGGGTCGCGCTCAAGGTCCTGCGCCGCGAGGTGGGTCAGCAGCCCGGGATGAGCGAGCGGTTCCGCCGCGAGGCGCGCCTCCTCTCCAGCGTGGAGCATCCGGCGGTGGTCCGGGTCATCGACTTCGGCACCTCCCACGACTCGACCTGCCTGGTGATGGAGTTCGCCGAGGGCGAGACGCTGCTCCAGCACCTGGGCAACGGACCGCTCACCCCCGAGCGGGGGCGCCGGGTGATGCTCCAGCTCGCCGGGGGGCTGGCGGCGATCCACGACAAGGGCATCATCCACCGCGACCTGAAGCCGGAGAACGTGGTGCTCACCCCGGGGCCGCGCGGGGAGCAGGCGCGGCTCCTGGATTTCGGCATCGCCAAGCTGCTCCAGCCTGACCCCGACGCGAAGGGGCTCAGCGCGGTGGGGGTGGTGCTCGGCACGCCGGAGTACCTCTCGCCCGAGCAGGCGATGGGGCATCCGCTGGATGCGCGGAGCGACATCTACTCCCTGGGGGTGCTGGCCTACCGGATGCTCTCCGGCGCCCTCCCCTTCAACGGCCCGAACGCGCGCGACTACCTGGTGCAACACATCGGGACGCCGCCCACCCCGCTGGTCGAGCTCGCCCCCGCGGTCGCCGACGACCCGGACCTCGCCGCCATCGTGATGCGCTGCCTGGCCAAGGAGCCACGGACGCGCTTCCAGACGGCGGAGGACCTGGTGCGGGCGCTGGAGGCTCCCCCGAAGGCGACGGGGCGGATGCTTCCGATGCTCCCCCGCGCGATCTCCAGCGTCTCGGAGGTCATCTTCGCCCGGCGGCCGACGTCGGATGATTCGCCGGCACCCGAGGGACCGCTGCTCGAGGTGCCCACCGGAGCGATGACGCCGGTTCCTCCGCCCGTGAGGGCCTCGGACACCCTCTCCGCGCTGCGGGTCCGGCGCTGGCGATGGGCGGCAGGCCTCGGGCTCCTCGGGCTGGTGGCGCTCGTGGGGTTCCTCGTGCTGCAGGGCGGCCGGAGCGCGATGGACGAGGCGGCGGCGCTGCTCGATGCGGGCAAGGCACGCGAGGCCCTGGGGGCGCTGGACCGGCTGGAGAAGAAGGGAACGCCGCCGAGCGAGCTGTCGGGACTTCGAGCGGCGGCGCTCCACGCGGTGCGGGACCACGCGGCCGAGCTCAAGGTGCTGCTCGCGGCACGAGGGGCGAGCTCGGTGCTCGACCGCCGGACGCTCGCGGGCGTGTCGGAGGACCTCTCGCGCGAGGGCGGCGAGGGTCCGCGCAGGGACTTCCTGGACGGGCTGGACGCCGGGCGCTCCGCCGCGGTGCTCCGGTCGATCGCCGAGTCCGGGACGACGGAGGCCGCCTGGGGTGCGCTGCGTTACCTCGAGCGGCAGCACCGGACCGAGACGCTGGACCTGGTGGCGGTGTACGGGGCGTGGCTGGACGGCTCGGACTGCGCGACGCGCATCGTGGCGGCGCGGAGGCTCGGAGAGCTGGGGCGACCGGAGGCGGTGGCGGCGCTCCAGAAGGCCCGGAAGAAGAAGATGCCGCACGGGTGCGGTCAGGACGAGATCGCCGCGGCGCTGAAGGTCCTCGACCGGAACTGAAGGGGGCGCGCGATGGCGCTCGAGATGCGGGCGGTGTGCGAGCGCTGCGGCGCGGCGCTGAGCGCGGAGGGCCCGGCGCGGATCTGCACCTTCGAGTGCACGTTCTGCGTCGCGTGCACCGAGGCGATGAAGGGCATCTGCCCGAACTGCGGGGGCGAGCTGGTGCCGAGGCCGAGGCGCAAGCCGCGGTCCCCAAGCCCGTGACGGAATCGGCCGAGCGCGCGGCTCAGCGGACGAAGGCGGTACCGCGGCTCCCCGGCTCGCGGGCCTCGTCGAGGATCGACGACGGCGGGTCGATTCCGACGATGTGAATCGCCTCGATGCCCTCGTCGAGCATCGCCAGCGACTCCTCCACCTTGGGGATCATCCCTCCGGCGATGACGCCCGAGGCCATCTGCTCGCGCGCCTCGGCGGCGCTCAGCTTCGGCATCCGCGACGACGGGTCGTTCTTGTCGCGGAGCACACCCGGCACGTTCGAGACCAGGAAGAGCTTCGCCGCCCGGAGCTTCGCCGCCACGCGGGTCGCCACGGTGTCGGCATTGATGTTGAAGACGTTGCCCCCCCCGTCGCCGCCGAGGCACCCCAGCACCGGGACAAAGCCCACGCTGGCGATGCGCTCGAGGGCCGCGGTGTCCACCGCCACGATGTCTCCCACCAGCCCCAGGTCCACCGGATCGGGTCCCGCGCCGGTGACCACCTGGGGCGGACGCCGGACGGAGTCGATGAGGCCCGCCGAGACGCCGGTGGTGCACAGCGCCGGCACCTCGGCCAGGCGCATCGCCGCGGCCACGTCGACCGAGACCTGACCGGCCACGGTCATCTTCATCACCTGGAGCGTGTCCGGGTCGGTCACCCGGCGGCCTCCGACGATGGTCGGCTCGAGACCGAGGCGCCTCCCCAGCTCGGTGGCCTGCGGGCCCCCGCCATGGACGACGCAGACGCGGATGCCCGCGGCGAGGAACTCGCCCACCGCGCCACCGACGCTGCCCGCCAGCCGCGTACGGTCCGCGGCGAGCTCCCCGCCGACCTTCACCACGAACCAGCGCCCGGCGAACTCGGAGAGGGTGCTCACGGCCAGAGCCCCGGCTCCTTCAGGGTGAGCGTCTCGTCGAAGCCCATCATCACGTTGAAGGCCTGGATGGCCTGTCCGGCGCCGCCCTTCACCAGGTTGTCGAGCGCGCTGAAGCAGACCACCCGGCGTGTCGCACCGGTCGGGCTCCCCAGGGTGAAGCCCACCTCGACGTAGTTCCCGCCCGAGACCCCCACCACCTCGGGCTGGCGGCCCTGGACGATGCGGATGAAGGGCTCGCCGGCGTAGCAGCGTGCCCACGCCTCGTGCAGCTGCTCGGCGCTGGTCGAGGCCGGGACGTCGACGAAGCTGGCGGCGAAGATGCCGCGGGGAAGCGGCGCCGAGACTGGGACGAACTCCAGCGCTACGTCTCGCCCGCCGGCGCCCTGGAGCGTCTGGACGATCTCCGGGATGTGCTGGTGATCGAGCGGCTTGTAGGTCCGGAGGTTCACCGCGCGAAGCGGATGGTGCGTCGTGAGCTGCGGGTTGGCGCCCGAGCCCGAGCTCCCGGTGGCCGCCACGGTGTGCACCGGGCCGGCCAGCATCCCGGCGCGCGCGAGCGGGAGCAGCCCCAGGGCGATGGTGGTGGCGAAGCAGCCCGGGGAGGCGATGTACCGCGTCCTGGCGATGGCGGTCCGGTGTACCTCGGGCATGCCGTAGGTGAAGAGCCCGTCGGTCAGCGCCTTCGGGGCGGGGTGCGCGACGCCGTAGTACCGCTCGTACGCCGCCGGATCGCGGAGCCGGAAGTCGCCGGAGAGATCGACGATGCGGACTCCCGA
>Ga0335083_10010604_pt1 | contig 11113 bp, 14 predicted proteins | sample Lox_Sample_42_FD_206716 | JGI IMG/M metagenome (GOLD analysis project Ga0335083, IMG submission 206716) | Soil microbial communities from Loxahatchee National Wildlife Refuge, Florida, United States - Lox_Sample_4.2 | ecosystem: Environmental > Terrestrial > Soil > Wetlands | place: USA... | reverse complement strand
GAATGCAGAATCCGGGCAGCGTTTTTCTCAATGTTCTTCTCTCCCCTGGCCCGGCTCAGTGCTTCATATCCATGTGCATGCCGCCCATCTCGCCCCCGCTCGCATTGAGCGGCCGCACCATCGCCTTCACTTCGACCGTCTGGCGCTTCTTGTCCTTGCCCTCGAAGACCAGCGTGAGCGGCACCGTGTCGCCTTCCTTCACCTGCGACTTGAGATTCATCATCATCACGTGGTAGCCGCCCGGCTTGAGCTCCACGCCCTTGCCGGCCGGGATGTCGACGCCTGAGACGGCGCGCATCTTCATGACCTCGTTCTCCATCTTCATCTGGTGAATTTCCACCACGCCGGCCACCGGCGAGCTGGCCGAGACCAGGCGCGCGTCGGTCGGGGAACTGAGCTGCATGAACGCGCCGGTCGCGGTCTGCTGCGGCACGGTGGCGCGCACCCAGGGGTCCTTGACCTGGACCTGTGCGAAGGAGGCGGCGGCGGCGGCAAGGGAAAGAGTCGTTACAACAAGCAGACGTTTCATCGGTTTCTCCATGGGATCAATTCAGGATTCCTGCTTCATCAATGCCCGCAGATCGGCGGCGATCTGGTCGGCGCTCTGCGTGTACTGCAGGCCAAGGCGCAGGCGGCCCTTGGCGTCGAATACGTAGGTCATCGCGGTGTGGTTGACGGTGTACGAAGCGCCGCTGGGCACTTTCTCGTAGAAGACCTTGAACTCGGAGGCAGCGCGCTTGGTAGCCGCCTCGTCCCCGCGCAGACCCAGGAACTTCGGGTCGAACGCCGCGGTATAGCTGCGCATCAACTCGGCAGTATCGCGTTCCGGATCGACGGTGACGAAGATCACCTGCACGCGATCGCCGTCCGCGCCGAGTTTTTTCTTCAATTCGGCGTCGCGCGTCAGCTCGGTGGGACAGACGTCGGGGCAATGCGTGTAGCCGAAAAACAGCAGCACGTATTTGCCGCGGAAGTCGGCCAGCGTCCGGGTCCTGCCATCGGGGTCCTGCAACGAGAAGTCCCGGCCCCAGCTCGCGCCGGTCAGGTCCGTGCCGTTGAACTTCGGCGCGCCGCCGCCGCAACCTGCGAGCGCAAGCCCGCAGAGCGCGCTGACAATCATCAACCGGCGAAAAACCACAGGCACGGCAACCTCCAGTCCAAGGAAATCGAAAACCCGCGGCGCGCAGCTATCGCCGCGCGCGAGGCATCAACGACTCAGGACTGGCAGGGAGGCGCCCGCGGCTGCGCGGGCGAAGAGAAGGTGCTGCGGAATTCCGCGACGGGAACCGGCGCGGGCGTTTCAGCGGCCGGGGCCGCGTTCTGCAGGGAGACAACGGGCCCCGGAACGAGCGCCGGGGCGCGGTCGCCGCCGACGACACAGAGCTTGCAGTGCTTCTGGTGCACGGGCGCCCCGTCCGCAGGCAGCTTCCCGTCCGTCAGGTCGATCGAGCGGACGCCGCCGTCGACCGAGCAGATCGTCGCCGATAGCCAGGGATCCTTCGGCTGCGCCAGCGCGAGCAGCGGCCACAACGCGTTCAGCCCCATTGCGAGGGCAGCGATCCAGGCGACAGCTCGGCTACGGCGAAGGGGCATCGCCGTGAATATTAGCAAATGCCGGGAATAACTGCGCCCGCGGGCCGTTGGCATTCCAGCACGACCACCCTTCAACCTTTTGGGGAATACACTATGAACGTTCGCAATTTCGCCGCCGGCGTAGCGGCCGCTCTGCTTGCCGCCTGCGCCTCGATGTCGCCCGCACCCGTCAAGACCGACGCCGGCGTGTTCACCAATTCGGCCGGCATGACCCTCTACACCTTCGACAAGGACGCCGCCGGCAGCGGCAAGAGCGTCTGCAACGGGCCCTGCGCCAAGAACTGGCCGCCGCTGATGGCCGCGGCAGGCGACTCCGCGAGCGGCGACTGGTCGATCGTGACCCGCGACGACGGCAGCATGCAGTGGGCCTACAAGGGCAAGCCGCTGTATCTCTGGATCAAGGACCAGAAGCCCGGCGACCGCACCGGCGACGGCTTCAACAAGGTCTGGTCCCTCGCCAGGCCCTAGCGCGCGAGATAGCCCGAATCCACCGGCAGCGTCACGCCGGTGATGCATCGCGCGGCCGGTCCTGCGAGGAACAGGATCGCCGCGGCGATGTCCTCGACTTCCGGCAGCACGCCCAGCGGCGTGTGCTGCATGACCTTTTCCAGCACCGGCGGGTTGGAGAATATCGGCGCGGTAAGCGGCGTGCGCACGAAGGTGGGCGCCACGGCGTTGACGCGGATCCCGTATTCGGCGAACTCGAGCGCCAGCGCGCGCGTCATGTTGACGACCGCGCCCTTCGAGGTCTGGTAGGCGGGATTCGGGAAAATACCGCCCGAAAAGCCCATGATCGAGGCCAGGTTCACGATCGATCCCCCGCCCCGTTCCTTCATTGAGCGCGCTGCGACGCGCGAGCACAGGAACACGCCCCTGACGTTGACGCCGATGACGCGGTCCCATTCCTCGGCGCTGATGTCGAGCGAGGTCTTGCGCACCGCGATGCCCGCGTTGTTGACGAGCACATCTACGTCGAGGCCCTTGAAGGTCTGCTCCACCTGATCTTCGTTCGAAACGTCGCAGCGGATATCCGCATCGAGGTCGATTCGAACCACCCTCGCGCCCGCCTTCTCGAACAGATCCGCGGTCGCCTTGCCGATGCCGCGCGCGGCGCCGGTGACGACCGCTGTTTTGCCTTTCAGGTCGAATAGCTCCATGGGGTGGGTAGTATAGGGGGATGCATGACCTGCTGATTCGAAATGCCCTGCTCCTGGACGGCATGGGTTCGACACCCGCGCATGGAGACCTTGCCGTTTCGGGCGGAAAAATCGTTTCCGTCGGCGAAGCGGAAGGCTCCGCAAAGGAAACCCTAGATGCCGATGGCCTCGCGCTGATGCCGGGAATCATCGACAACCACACGCACTACGACGCGCAGCTCACCTGGGACCCGCTCGCCTCGCCTTCGCCCGCGCTCGGCGTCACCACCGCGATCATCGGCAACTGCGGCTTCACCATCGCGCCTTGCCGCCCGGCCGACCGCGAGCTGATCCTGAAGAACCTGACGCAGGTCGAGGGCATGTCCATCGAGGTACTGCGCGCCGGCACGCGCTGGGGCTTCGAGTCGGTGCCCGAGTTCTTCGGCATGCTCGAGCGCCAGGGCGTGGCGATCAACGTCGCCGGCTTCGTCGGCCATTCCTCGGTGCGCACCTACGTGATGGGCGAGGACGCGCCCAGGCGCGCTGCCACCGAAGCGGAAGTCGCGAAGATGAAGGAAATCGTGCTCGGCGGCCTGCGCGCCGGCGCGATCGGCTTCGCCACCTCCACCTCGCCGAACCACAACGGCCACGGCGGCATCCCGATGCCCTCTCGGCTCGCCGACGACCGCGAGCTGCGCGAGCTGGTCGGCTGCCTGAAGGAAGCCGGCCGCGGCGTGTTCATGCTGACCAAGGGCGGCCAGACCGGGGTCGAATTCCTGGAGGAACTCGCGGCCGATACCGGCCGGCCGGTGGTGGTCGCCGCGCTGCTGCACAACAACACCAATCCGCGCAGCGTGTTCGACGACCTTGAGAAAATCACCGCCGCCAACGGCCGCGGCCGGCGGCTGCTGGGGGCGATCTCCTGCTGCCCGCTCACCATGGATTTCACGCTGCATTCGCCCTATACCTTCGAAGGCCTGGCGGCGTGGAAACCCGCGCTGTCCCTGTCCGGCGAGAAATACCGGGCGCTCCTGGCCAGCAAGCCGTTTCGCGACGCGGTGCGCGCCGAAGTTTCCGGGCCTCCGGTCGCGACGCGCCTGTTCAACGGCCAGTGGGACCGGATGTACGTGGAGAACGTGCGCCGGCCCGAGCACGGCAAGTGGCAGCAGACGACCGTGGCCGACATGGCGCGCGCCACCGGTGCCGATCCGCTCGACGCGATGCTCGACCTCGCCCTCGCCGAGGATCTGGACACGGAGTTCAGCGCGCTGCTGCTCAACTCCGACGAAACCGCGGTCGGCGCGATGCTGCGCCATCCGCATTCACTGGTTTCGCTGTCGGACGCGGGCGCGCACCTGACGCTGTTCAACGACGCCGGCTTCGGCCTGCACCTGCTCGGCCATTGGGTGCGGGAGAAAAAGGTTCTGACGCTCCAGGAAGCCGCCCGCAAGCTCACCAGCGATCCGGCCGCGGTCTTCGGCATCAAGGAGAGGGGAACGCTCCGAGCCGGCAACGCCGCCGACCTGTTCCTCTTCGACCCGGCGACCGTCGGCCGCGGCCCGAAAAAGCGCGTGCAGGACCTGCCTGCGGGCGGCACGCGCCTCGTCATGCCGCCGCTGGGCGTGCACGGCGTCTGGGTGAACGGCGCGCGCATCGCGGATGGCAGCGGTGCGATCCCTCAAGAGCGCCTCCCCGGCAAGCTGCTGCGCGAATTCCTGTCGTAAGGCGACGACAGCGCGCGCGACAAGCCGTTGATTGCATTGACGGCAATATCGGGCACGAAGCCTGCGTCAGCGCCGCCTTGATATCCACTCAAGGAGAATCCGATGCTGCAGAAGAACAGTTTCTTTCGTCCTCCCGATCCCGCGCCCGCGCGCGGACTGATGCCGCCCAACCCGCCGACACCGGCACACGAATCGCCCAAACCGGCGGAAAAATCCGACGACCGCAAGGAAGCCAAGCTCATCGTCGGCCCCGACATCAAGATGAAGGGCGTCGAAGTCAACGACTGCGACACGCTGCTGGTGGAAGGCCGCATCGAGGCCACGCTGGACGCGCGCGTGCTGCAGATCGCCGAGAAAGGCGTCTTCAGCGGCACAGTCGCGGTAGACAACGCCGAGATCCACGGCCGCCTGGAAGGCGAGCTCACGGTGCGCAAGCAGCTGGTGGTGCATGCGACCGGGCGCGTCTCGGGCAAGCTGCGCTACGCGCGCATCAAGGTGGAGGAAGGCGCGGAGCTGGCGGGCGAAATCAGCGTGCTCGAGAAATCCCCGGGCAACCTGCTGCCGAAACGCGTCGCGCCGGCCTGATTTTTCCTGGCTTTATGCCGTATCCTCTGGCCCCATGGGATCGGCAAGCCTGCTCGTGGCCGTCGCGATACTCGCGCTCGGCCTCTGGACGGATGTCCAGGTAGACCTTCCCGGGCAGCTCGCCATCGGCGTGGTGGTCTGGGTGCTGTTCCTCGGCCTGATTGCGCCGCTGCCGGCTGCCGAGCGGCGCATGTACCTCGCCTGCGTCGCCATCGCCACCGCCGGCGAATTGTTCCTGTCGCTGGTCTGGGGCCTCTACACCTACCGCCTGGGCAACGTGCCGATGTTCGTGCCGCCGGGCCACGCACTGATGCTGATGCTCGGCCTGTCGCTCACGCGCCGCATGCCCGAGGCGGTTGCGCGCGCGATCCTCGGCGGGGCGGGCGTCTACACGCTGCTCGCGGCGGCGACGGGGCTGGATACGCTCGCCGTGCCGCTCTACCTGCTGCTGGCCGTGTCGGTGCTCTCGCTGCCGGCGCACGCGCGCCTGTTCGCGAGCTCCTTCGTGCTCACGCTGACGCTCGAGCTCTACGGCACCACGCTCGGCAACTGGGCCTGGAACCACGAAGTGCCTTGGATCGGCCTGGTGACCACCAATCCGCCGGCGATCGCCGGCGCCTTCTACTGCACGTTGCATGCCTTCGCCATCGGTTTCATGTTTTTATTCAAAAATAAAAATTCAACGGCAATGGCGACGCCATGATCGTCGACTGCCATGGGCACTACACCACTGCGCCCGAGGGTCTGTGGGCATGGAGAAAGGCCCAGCTTGCGGGTTTGAAGAATTCTTCTTCAAAACCCGAAATATCGGATCAGGAAATTCGCGATTCCCTGGAGGGCGCACAGCTGAAGATCCAGCGCGAACGCGGCACCGACGTCACCTTCTTCTCGCCGCGCGCGGGCTCCATGGAGCACCACGTAGGTGACGCGGCCGTCAGCGCGGCCTGGACGCGCGAGTGCAACGACCTGATCCACCGCGTCTGCAGCCTCTACCCGGCCAACTTCGTGCCGGTCTGCCAGTTGCCGCAGTCGCCCGGCACGCCGCCGGCCGGCTGCATCGCGGAACTGGAACGCTGCGTGAAGGAGCTCGGCTTCGTCGGCTGCAACCTCAACCCGGATCCTTCCGGCGGCTGGTGGAAGGAGCCGCCGCTGACCGACAAGTGGTGGTACCCGCTCTACGAAAAGATGGTGGAACTCGACGTGCCGGCGATGGTGCACGTGAGCTCGTCCTGCAACCCCGCCTTCCATTTCACTGGCGCGCACTACATCAATGCCGATACGACCGCCGTCATGCAGCTCATCCAGGGCGACCTGTTCAAGGACTTCCCGACATTGAAGTTCGTCATCCCGCACGGCGGCGGTGCGGTGCCCTACCACTGGGGCCGCTACCGCGGCCTCGCGCAGGACATGAAGAAGCCGCTGCTGAAGGACCACCTGCTGAAAAACATCTACTTCGACACCTGCGTCTACCATAAGCCCGGCATCGAGCTGCTGCTGAAGGTGATCCCGGCGGACAACATCCTGTTCGCCGCCGAAGTGGTCGGCGCGGTGCGCGGCATCGACCCGGAAACCGGCCAGTACTTCGATGACACCAAGCGCTACATCGACGCGATCGACTCGGTGTCCGCCGCGGACAAGAAGAAAATCTACGCCGGCAACGCGAAGAAGGTCTATTCCCGCGCCGCTGCGGCGTTGCAGCGCCTGGAAGGCTAGCGGCGTGAAGCGCGGCAGCTGGTTCAATTCACGGGCGGCGGAAGGGGGGACCCAGGGGCTGCTCGAGGAAACGCGCGAGGAGCTGGCCCGGCTGGACGAAAGGCTGTATTCCATCTGGAACCTCGGCGACAATGTCCTGCTCAACTGGACCCATCTGGACGGCAAACTGCTCGTCCTGTCGGTTCGTCACTACGCGATTGCGGAATCCGTGCACGCCGCCGGCGACGGCGGCGATGCAGTGCGCGAGGCGTCCCACGCCGTCAACGAGGTGCTGGCGGGCCCGAAATACCTGCCGGCCGGCCGATTCGAGCGCGTCTGCCAGGCGTTCAATACCAGAGCCGAGGTGGTGGACGTCCGGCTGCGCTTCGAAAGCGAGCGCGTCGCCTCGGCGGTCAGCGACATCGTGCGCTGCTACGGCGTGTCCCTGGTGCGCGACCGCGCGGTGGTGCTTCTGGACGCAGTGGGCTTTTCGCTGCGCATGCCGCTCGACCAGATGGCGTCGCTCAGCAGCCTCGCCTATTCGGTGAATTCCGCCTACGCGCAGCTGCAGTCGAAGAACATCGACATCGACTTCGCGCGCACCACCACCGGCGACGGCTACTACATCTGGAACCGCGCCACCACCGCCGAGGCGAACACCGAACTGTACCGGCTGATGATGATGATCCTCGCCGACAACGCGGTCGCGCAACGCAAGGCGCGCAGCTCGTGGGTGCCGAAGCTGCGCGCCGCCTTCCACGTCGGCGAGCATTACGAGTTCCAGCAGGTCGAGGGCCTGAACCCGACCAGCTTCAGCTACATCGTCGGCCAGGTGACCGTCGACCTTGCGCGCATGCTGGAGCGCGCCCTGCCCGGACAGATCCTGCTTGGCGACTTTGCGTTCCGGCTGGGCGCCGGCGGGATCGGGCGCGGAATGCGCTTCGATACGCTGGATTTCGTCGAGAACACCGCGGCGACGCTGGACCAGCTGAACGGCCTGGACATTTCCGGCGGACGCGTCGAGGCCATCCGCTGCTACCTCACGGGCCGCAGCCTGGGCAGCGGGCGCTACCTGGTGAACCGCTATCACGTGCGCGACAAGCACGGCGCGATGCGGGCGGTCTACAACGCCAAGATCAACATCCACCGCGACAAGGCGGAGCCGATTTTCCTCGGCATCCGCAGCGAGGACCTGTCGGCATTCGAAACCACCAGAGTGGAATCGCTCAGCCGGGACGCGGAACAGACCGGATCCTTCATCGTCCGGCCGTAGCGGTCGCCCGGTGCCCGGCCGCTATCCGGGCGTTGAATCACGCCAGGAAGCGCACGCGGCCCGAGTGCAGGTCGTAGACGGCGCCGACGAGCTTGATCGAGCCCTCCGCAAGGCGCGCCTTGCCTTCCGGCGTGTTCGCCAGCTCGCGCACCGTGTGGCGCACGTTGGCTTCGACCGCCGCGCGCAGCAGCGCGTCGGCCGGCTGCGCGGCGTCGAGCCCCCTAAGCGCGGGCAGGATGTTCTCAAGGAGCACGGCGATGCGGCTTTTGTGCTCTGCGCCCTCGAACTTCGTCGCAAGCGCGGCCTTCACCGCGCCGCAGCCCTCGTGGCCCATGACGACGAACAAGGGCGTCGCCAGGTGCGTGCCGGCATATTGCAGCGTGCCGAGGATCGACGCACCCAGCACGTTGCCGGCCACGCGCACGATGAACAGTTCGCCGAAGCCGGCGTCGAAGACAAGTTCCGGCGGTACGCGGCTGTCGCTGCAGCCGAGGATCGTGGCATAGGGCTGCTGGCCCTTGGCAAGTTCCGCCAGGACCTCCTTCTGCACCGTCGGAAAGCGCGCGCGCCCGCTGACGAAGCGCGCGTTGCCCGCCTTGAGGCGCCGGAGCGCGGCTTGCGGGGTCAGGGGCCTGGCTGCAGCGGACATGGGATCCTCCCAGTCAGATCGCGGCGTTGTGGGCGGTCACGACTTCCAGCACGCGGCGCCCATTCCTGCCGATGACGTTCGTGTTCACCACTGCGGTGAGACGGCCCTGGTGCACGACGCTCGAGCGCGCGCGCAGCGACCCGCCCTCGCCGGGGCTGATGAAGAGCGCCGTCACGCCTGACAGCCGCCAGGCGCCAGAGAGCTTCGCCGCGGCGCTCTTCGCGGCCAGCGCGATGAGGATCCCGCCCTGCGCGTGGCCGACGCGATTGCCCACGTGCAGTCCGTTGCGCAGCACGCCCCTCCCGCCCCAGAAATTCGCGACGAAATTGCCGCCCGAGTCGAGCGCCGCGTCGGCCTGGCGGAGGATCTTTCGTTCTGCCGGATTCAAGTCCCCTTCACTCAAAAGTGGTGGAACAGGCGAGTTCCGCTTGCGCAACGGCACCGGGTACAGCGTGACGTTCTTCGGCGGCGCGAGTGCCATGAAGCTGCCGGCGCCGTAACAGATCTGGCCCGCGCTGCCCGTTACCGACACGCGGCCGAGCCCCAGGCGCCCGGCGCCGTGCTCGAAGAAGCTCTGAAATTCCCCCTGCGCGCGCAGCCGTCCTGCGCGCGCCGCGCCGGTGAACTGCAGCGAGAGGCTGACCGTGGCGACGCGCGTCTCGCGCGAGAGCTGCGCGCGGATGCTGGCCCCGAGCGCCAGGTCTGCGAGCATCGCGAGCGCGCCGAGGTCGACCTGCCCGCGTGCGTCGACGCACCAGGGGCCCGGATCGACGGACAGGCTGACGCCCCCGCGGCCGACCCGGTCGAAGGAGACATCGAGGAAGTTGCCGGGAAAGTGGAAACCGGGCGTCCGGTTGAGCGCGAGGCCGCGCAGTACTCTCTCGCGGATTTTTCTTTTGTCTTGATTCAAAAAAAATCAGGCTCGCCGCGACGTATCCTGGCCGGGCGGCGCGTCGGCGACCGCCTCCTCCAGCGTGAAGCACTCCCGCCATTCCTCGGGCGGGCGGATTTTCCCGTCCGGCCCGACCTGGTCGAGGCCCCAGTAGATTTCCAGCCAGTGGCCGTCCGGGTCGCGGAACTCGACCGCGACCTGGCAGCCGGCGCGGCGCCGGCCTTCGAACTCGACCTTCACGCCGTTCCGCTTCAGCCAGTCGCGCGCAGCGAAGACTTCGTCCAGCGTCGCCACCTCGAAGGCCATGTGGTGCAACTCGTGTTGCGGCGATGCGCCGGGGGCCGCCCCCACCAGCGCCACGCCGTGGTGGTCGGCGGCGCAGCGCATGAACACCATGCGGCCCTTCATCATGGTTTCCGGGTAGACGTCGGAAACGCGGAAACCGAGCACGCCGGTGTAGAACTCCACCGAGCGTTCCAGGTCGGTACTCATCAGCACCACGTGGCCGATCTTGGTGAGCTGGAACGGCCGGCCCGGGCGCGGCTGCAGCGCGCGCAGCGCCAGGCTCTCCCGGCCCTTCAGGCCCGCGTAGTCGACCACGCCCTTAGGCATGCGCGAGCATCCCTTCGGCCTCGATGAATTTGACGATGTCGTCGAGTCCCTTGCCGGTCTTCAGGTTGGAGAACACGAACGGCCGCTTGCCGCGCATCTTCTTCGCGTCGCGCTCCATCACCTCCAGCGATGCGCCCACCATCGGCGCGAGGTCGATCTTGTTGATCACCAGCAGGTCCGACTTGACGATGCCCGGCCCGCCCTTGCGCGGGATCTTGTCGCCCGCGGCGACGTCGATCACGTAGAGCGTCAGGTCGGACAGCTCCGGGCTGAAGGTGGCGGCCAGGTTGTCGCCGCCGGATTCGATCAGGATCATGTCCAGGCCGGTGAAGCGCCGGTTGAGGCGCGCCACCGCTTCCAGGTTGATCGAGGCGTCCTCGCGGATCGCGGTGTGCGGGCAGCCGCCGGTCTCCACGCCGATGATGCGCTCGGGCGCGAGCGCCTCGTTGCGCACCAGGAACTGCGCGTCTTCCTCGGTGTAAATGTCGTTGGTGACCACGGCGATGTTGAACCTGTCGCGCAGGCGCTTGCACAGCGCGAGCGTCAATGCCGTCTTGCCGGACCCGACGGGCCCTCCGATGCCAACCCTAAGCGTCATGAGCGGAACAGCCTCGAATATTGCGTTTCGTGTTTCGAAGAAAGCAGCGCCAGGCCGGGCACGAAATTGCCCAGATCCTGGTCTTCTACATCAATTGCGTTTTCAACGAAACCGGGCAGAAGATCCCCCAGCGCAAGCAGAATCTTCTGGCCGTCCGTCTGCCCGAGCGGGACGGCCTTGACCGCCGCCATCACCTGGTTCTCGAGCCAGGCCCAGAGATAGGCCTGCAGCGCGGGCGCGGGCTCGATGTTCCAGTGCGCTGCCGCGTGCGCGAACGCGGCCGGGAACGACGGCTCCTCGACCGGCACCGCCCCGACGCCGAGGTCCCCGAGCAGGCGGTTCAGCGAGTAGCCCATCTG
>Ga0335083_10010603_pt1 | contig 11114 bp, 6 predicted proteins | sample Lox_Sample_42_FD_206716 | JGI IMG/M metagenome (GOLD analysis project Ga0335083, IMG submission 206716) | Soil microbial communities from Loxahatchee National Wildlife Refuge, Florida, United States - Lox_Sample_4.2 | ecosystem: Environmental > Terrestrial > Soil > Wetlands | place: USA: Florida... | reverse complement strand
CCGGTTATATGACTGTGTCGTACGATTTCTCGCCGGGCTATTCCGCGTTCGTCACGGGTTCGTACAACAACGACAGTTACACGCGTGCGGATTTCCGTACTGACCCGATCAACGGCATCCTGCGCTCCTCGCACGGCTACAAGGTCGATGCCGGCGTCTCGATGCTTCTGGGCGACCTGATCCAGGGCAAGGCATTCCTGGGCTACATCAGCCAGGACTACAATGAGTCCCACTTCTTCTTCATTCCGGGGACCGTCGGGCCGCAGCATTTGCATGATGTCGACGGCCTCGACTTCGGCGCGGATATCACCTGGTATCCGACCGAGCTCCTGACGGTTCATCTTGGGGCAGCGCGGACACTTGTGAACACCACGCTCGCCGGCGCATCGGCGGGCGACGACCGTGGCGCCAACCTCGGCCTGCAGTACGAGCTGACGCGGCGGATCAGTCTCAACGCGAACTTCGCGTATAACGACATCTTCTACAACGGCACTGCAAGACCTGTTGCTCTCATCCCGACGCCCAATCGGGACGACCAGGACTGGTCTATCGGCGCGGGCGGTAAGTGGCTGATTTCGCACTACGTAAATGCGACGCTCAACTACACCCACTCAGAGCGTACTTCGAATATTGCGAGCGTGGAGTACTCCGACAACACGGTCACGCTCGGCCTTAACCTGCAGATCTAAGTGAGCGTACTGATCTGAATATCCGCGCGGAGGCGTTCCTCCGCGCCTGGGGTTAAGGGTAAATGATGGCGGGGCACGGCGGCCTTTGGGCCCGTGGCCCCGTCTTTGCTTGAAACTTCCAGTTTTTGCCGGAGGCGTATCAAGAATGAACGTTCAATCGCCGATGATCGATGATCTGGAAGTGGGTCGTCCCGAGGCGGGGCAGACCGGCGGTTCGCAGATCAAAGTCTCGCTGGTCGACCTCTGGCAGATCGCCCGTATCCGCGCGCGCGTCATTCTTGGCGCCGCCGCAGCGGTGCTGGTCGCGGTGACCGTCGTCCTCTTCGCGCTGACGCCGCTCTACACCGGTACGGCGGTCGTGATGCTCGATCCGCGGCAGAACAACGTCGTCGACGTTCAGCAGGTGCTTGCCGGCTTGCCCGGGGATCAGACCACGATCCTCACCCAGGTGCAGATCCTGGAATCCGACGATCTGGCGACGCGCGTCATCAACAAGATGAAGCTCGACCAGGATCCGGAATTCAATCCGTCTCTCAAATGGTCGCTCGGCCGCTTTCTCGGCCCCTTGAACCCGCTCAACTGGCTGGCCGCTCTGTCGCCGCCGCTCACGCCCGAACAGCAGGCCGCAGCAACGCGTGAAGCGGTCATGCAGATCTTCGAGAAGAAGCTGAACGTCTCCCAGGTCGGACTCTCGACGGCGATCGAGATCGATTTCGATTCCGAGGACCCCGGCAAGGCTGCGGCGCTGGCGAATGCTGTCGCCGATGCCTATGTCGAAGACCAGCTCAACGCCAAATTCGAAGCCACGCAGCGCGCGACGCAATGGCTGTCCGGTCGTCTCGGTCAGCTCGCGGCTGCATCGAGCGCAGCGCAGGCCGCGGTCGAAAAATACAAGGTCGATCACCACCTGACGGAGGTTGTCGGCTCGACGGGCACGGGCTCGATCTCGGTGCTCGATCAACAGATCGCGCAGGTGAACCAGCAGCTGATGCAGGCGCAGACCGACCGCGCGGCAGCCGAAGCGACGGCAGCGCGCGTGCGCTCGCTCGTGGCGTCCGGTCACGCCGCCGAGGTCAATCAGGTCGTCAACTCGCCCCTGATCTCGCAATTGCGCGGCCAGGAAGCGCAGCTCGTCGAGCAGCAGGCCCAGCTCGCGTCGCGCTATGGGCCCGAGCATCCGAAGATGCTCGACCTGCAGGCCGAGAAACGCGATCTCGAGGCCAAGATCGGCGAAGAGATTTCTCACGTCGTCGGCACCTCGGACAATGATGCGGCCGTCGCGCGTGCACATGAAGCCGTGTTGCAGGACACGCTGGCGCGGCTTGAGTCGCAGTCGGGCGTCCAGGGCGCGGATCGGGTCAAGCTGGCGCAGCTTGAGGCCAATGCGGATTCTTCGCGCTCGCTTTACGACGCCTTCGTGGCGCGCTCGAAGCAGACGCAACAGGAAGAAGGCATGCAGGTCCCGGATGCGCGCATCATTTCCCGCGCGTCGGTGCCGCTGAAGCCGAGCTTCCCGAAGAAACTGATCATCCTCGCCATCACGTTCCCGGCGGCGATGCTGTTCGGTTTCATGGTTGCCTTCATCCTCGAGCGTCTCGACGACGGCTTCCGTGTCGCTTCGCGCGCCGAGCAGGTGCTGGGATTTCCGGTGTTCGCGACGCTTCCCGACATTCCGGAGGCCGGCAAGACCGCGCCGGGAGGCGCGCCCGTTACCGCGGCAGATCTCGTCATCGACCGGCCGCTGTCGTCCTTCGCGGAAGCCGTGCGCGGCCTCCAGATGGGCATTTCGCTCTCCAATGTCGACAAGGCGCCGAAGGTCATCGTGCTCACTTCCGCCGTGCCCGGCGAAGGCAAGACAACGACCGCGCTCAGCCTCGCGCGTCACATCGCGCAGACCGGACAGAAGGTCGTCATCGTCGACGCCGACCTCCGCCGTCCGAACATTCGCAACATCATCGGCAAAGTCGAAGGCACGCATGACCTGATCGACGTGCTGCGCGGTACTGCGACGCTCGACCAGGCGCTCGTCCCCGATCCGAAGGGACCCGCGTTCATCCTGCCCGTGATGAGCCATGTGAAGAACGCGCCGGATCTCGTGGAGTCCAACGCCATGGCGAAGACCATCGCGCATCTGCGCACGGCCTTCGACTACGTGATCATCGACTCCGCGCCGATCCTTCCCGTCAACGATACGAAGATCCTCGCGCGGCTTGCCGATGCGGTGGTGTTCATCGTGCGCTGGGAACAGACGCCGAGAAACGCGGCCTTCGACGCGGTCAAGGCGCTGCGCGAGGTGCGTGCGCCGATCGCCGGCATCGTGCTAACACGCGCGGATACGAAGCGTTTCCATTACTACAGCTTCGGCTATGGCAGCTATTATTACGCCTATTCGAAGTACTACGAGGATCGTGCAACAGCTTGAAGCACGTCCCATGGAGCCTGGCGCGTCCGGGCTCCATGTGACGAGTACGGGTTGGATCTGACGGGAATCTGCGCTCAGCGGACTTCGCAGCCGGGAGCGGATTCCCGGTTCGCCGCACCAGGGGTCACAAAAAGAAACGATGAGCAGAGCATACGGCCGGACCGTTCTTGCCGCTGCAGCCGGCCTGATCGTTCCTGCGGTCCTCATTCTTCTCTCGGTCCCGCGACTGATCGAAGGCATAGGAACCGAGCGCGCGCTTCCTGCGGTCAATGCGGGCATCTTTGGCGACAGACTGCCGATTGACCGCTGGCGCTATGCCGCGAATGATCTCAGCCAGACGATGCCCAACAACGGCGACGGCCTCATCCGCCGCGCCGAGATGCTTTACCTCGCTGCCAACGGCAATCTCGAGGGTCAGGCGCAGGCGAAAGCCATGGTCGTTGACGGGCTGACTCTGGCTCCGGCGAACCCGCGCGGCTGGACACTCTTGTGCGAGATCGATGCGCGCATCGCTCTCAATGAGGCGCCGCGCTGCATGGACACCGGGTTTTTCGTTGCCCCCTTCGATTGGTTCGTTGCGCCCCGGCGCGCCCTCCTCGCCGCGGAGCTCTGGCCGACTCTTGATCCCGATGTGCAGGGCGCAGCCGCGAGACGCGTACGCCTCATGTGGGAGTCGGACCGTTGGGACGATCACCGCATCCGGGACGTCCTCTACGATGTCTACCGCACGCCCTATGGGGCGGCACTTCTGACGGCCGGCTTTCGGAGCGATCACGACGAGCTCCGTACGTTCAATCGCTGGCTTATTCACCAGCAGATGCACGGTTAGGACATGGCTGTCGAGGCGGGAGCCAAACTCGAAGACGTCGCCGAGGCAGAGGAGGCCACGCCGCGCGAAGCGCGTCCCCTGTGGGCGAGCTTGTCCGAACATGCCGCGCTCTGGATGCTGATCGCGATCGTCGCCTGGGTGCAATTTCCGCTGGGCTCCGCGCGGCCCTGGGCTTGGAGCCTGCTGGTTCTTCTGGTGAGCGCAAACTGGCTCGTGTGGTTGCCTGCCGGGCTCTACGACATCCGCGGCACCGCGACCGCCTTCAGACGCATCGCCATTCCGGCGCTCATATTCGCCGGCGTGCTTGTCTGGGCCTGGCTGCAGAGCGTTGGCTGGACGCCGGCCCATCTGCATCACTCGATGTGGCAGGTGCCCAAGGACGCCCTTGGCCGTGTAACGCCCGGCGCCATCTCGCTCAGTCCGTACGACACGCTTACCGAGATGATGAAGCTTCTCGCCTATTGCGCGGTCGGCTGGCTCGCGCTGGTACTCGCGATGAAACACGAGAATGCCCGCAGACTGTTCATCGCCTTGTTTGTCGTCGGTGTGGCATACGCGATCTACGGCATTGTTTTGAGCGCGATCGGCACGAGCCAGATTACGCTGCTCGAAGGCGTGCCGCCGCTTTATGGCCGCGACGTAACCGGCGGCCTTGTCGCCAAGAACAGTTTCGCAACCATCGCCGGCATGCTGTTCCTCGTCGCGATCGGGCTCGTCAGCGAGTCTAGCACCCACGCGATCATCACCTGGCGGGGCTGGCGGCCACTTATCCGCACAGTTCTGCAGTTCATTTTCGGACGGGGTGCGATCTGGCTGCTCGGTGCTCTTGTGCTGTTCTCGGCGCTCGTAGCAGCCGATTCTCGTGCCGGCCTTATGGCAACCTTCGTCGGCTTGCTAGTGGCGTTCGGCTTCGCGGTGATGTTCGCGGCGCGCCGGCAGACCATTGCCTGGACCCTGGTTGCGGGGCTGGCCGCGGGTGCCGTGATTTTCACGCTCTTCCTGCTCAACGGCAGCACCGTCGGAGCTCGCTTCGACAATCTGGTGGAGACGCGCGGCGTCACCGAATTCCGCCCGATCATGTGGGCCGCAGCCGAACAGGCGATTCACGACCATCCTTGGACCGGCATCGGTCTCGGCGCCTATCACGATGCCTATTATCTCTACGCGGACCAGTTCACTCCCTATGTCGTGGACAGGGCCCACAATGACTATCTAGAGCTTGCGGCAGGGCTCGGCCTTCCCGCCGCGATCGCGTGGGTTCTTGCGTTCGCCTGGCTTGTCTATCAGTGCGCCCGCGGCGCGCTCGGGCGTCACCGCCGGCGAATCTATTCCGTTACCGCCGTAGCTGCGGCGGCGCTGGTCGGTGTTCACTCCATCTTCGATTTCAGCCTGCAGATTCCCGCCGATGCGGTCATATTTGCTGCGATCATGGGCGTTGGTCTGGCACAGTCCGTTTCCGACCGACCAAGCAAAGGATCGCGCACGAAAGAGAACAATGCTCAGGACCGCGATCCGGTGCGTGCCGCCGCGTAGCGCATGATGCCCGTACTCCTCGAAGTCTTGGTCAAATCGCATCTCGTGGAAGGTGCGACCGCGGGCAGCACTCGACATGATTGTTCTCTCGCCCGCGTCCCCGGCAGTCCTTGACGTGGAGCGGCGGCCGCCGGATTCTGCGCCTGTTCCTCGTTACTGCTGTTATTCCGCTAATCATTTTCGTTCATGAGATCCGGCACGCCTCCATCGGTCATGTTTCTTCTGCCGAGCCTCTCGGGGGGCGGAGCGGAGCGTGCCGTCGTCAATATGCTCGGGCCTCTCTCCAAGTCCGGACATCGCATCACGCTCGTTCTCGGCGTGCGTCAGGGCGCGTTTCTGGAGGATGTGCCAAAGGACGTCGAACTTATTTCTCTCGATCGACCGCGCTCGTCCCAGCGGCTTTTCCCGCTTGTCCGGTTGCTGCGAGAGCGCCGGCCGGACGTTCTTCTTTCGACGCTGCAGCAGAACAATCTGATCGCGATGTGGGCGAAGCTGCTCGCAGGCGTCGACACCCGCATCATTCTTCGCCAGGGCACGCCGTTCACCGAGCGCCAGATCGGACCCGCCGCGACAATCCTGGATCGCATCTCCACAAGTCTCTATTGGATGTTCTATCCCAAGGCCGATGCCTTCATCGCGACGTCGCACGGCGTGGCCGATGATCTCGTCAACAATGTCGGCGTGCCGCGTGACAAAATACGGCTGATCTACAATGGCGTGATTGCCCCGGACTTTTTCACGCGGGCCGAAGAGGACGTTTCGCATCCCTTCTTCGCCAAGGACGGGCCACCCGTCTTCCTGGGCGTGGGCCGGCTCACTCCGGAAAAAGGATTTGCGACCCTCATCGATGCGTTCGCTGAATACCGCCGGAGCGCACCTGCGAAACTGGTCTTTCTGGGTGAAGGGCCGTTGCGCGAAACCCTCGAGCAGCGTTGCGCTTCGCGCGGCGTCGCGGCGGATGTGGCGTTTCTCGGATTCCAGCGAAATCCATATGCGTATATGCGCCGCGCGACGGCCCTGGTCGTAGCCTCGCTTTACGAGGGCTTCGGGAATGTGCTCGCGGAAGCACTGGCGCTTGGGACGTTCACGATCAGCACCGACTGCCCCAGCGGGCCGGCCGACATCCTGGATCGCGGACGCTTTGGGCTGCTCGTTCCCGTCGGCGATTCGGCAGCCATGGCCGACGCGATGCGAAAGGCAACCGCGCAACGCGCACCGTTCCCGGGACAGCAGGACTGGGCGCGCCAATTCACCGTCGAATACGCAGCAGAACGCTACGAGGCCGTGATTGGCGAAGTCACCGGCCGGAGCGTCAGCCCTGCGGTTGGTGCGTGACTACCCGAGCGGCTTCGCCGGCACCGAGAAGAATTTTCAAATAGCGTTCTGCAATCCGTGAAACCGAGTACTCCTGCGCATGGGCAAGGAGCGCTTCTCGAGTCGTTACCGGCCCGACGATGGTGGCGCGTATGGCCTTCGCCAGGGCCGCCGCGTCTGCGACCGGAACAAGCCTTCCGAACGTGCCACCAGCCAGGATTTCGCTCGGCCCGCTCGGGCAATCCGTGGACACCACCTGCGTTCCGCACGCCATGGCTTCGACCAGCACGTTGCCGAAGCCCTCGTACTGGGACGACAGCACGAGCATCGCCGCGCGCGACATCCACGCGAAGGGATTCTCTACGGCACCGGGCAGGAGCACGCGGTCCGCCACGTCTCTTGCCCGCGCAAGGGCTTCCAGCTCCGCGCGCTGTTCCCCTTCACCCAGTATGACCAGCCGCATGTCCATCTCTTTGCCGAGCATGGCGAATGCCCCGATCAGGGTGGTGAAGTCCTTCTGCGCGGTCAGTCGGCCTACGCCGAGGATGAAGGTCCCGCCCTCATACGACTCCGGAATGGGAGCGGTGGCCAGCATCGAAATTCGGTCCGAAACGATGGGGTTCGGAATGATCTGGAATCGCGAGCGCGCCAGCCCCGTTACGACGGCCAGATCATTCGCAACGCCTTCCGATACGCACACGATCCCGTCGGCAAAACGATAGAGAATCCGCGCCAGGAGCGGCACGAATTTGAGCGACGTGCGGCCCTCGTTTTCGACATGCGATCCCATGCGCACATGTTCGCTGAGGACGAGGCAAAAGCTCTGCCCCGACAGCCGGCGCGCCAGAATCGCCGTGATGTTGTTGTGAGGGAGCGCCGCTAGAAGCGCATCGGGCCGGTGCTTTCGGAGCCAGCCGGCAAGAGTCGGCGCCGCAAGCGTGGTCTTGGTCGCTCCAAGGACATGCAGCGTCACGTCGCTCGACACGTCGCCGAGATAGCCGCCTTCGGCCCCCCTGCGATCCAGCACGAGATGGACGTCGTGCCCGCGCCGCGCAAACTCGGCGCTCAGATTGAGCACGACCCGCTCGGCGCCGCCGCGGGAGAGGTCGCCGATGTAAAGTGCGAGCCGTTTCGGCATCAGTCTCCGAGCGCGGTGACGATCTGCTCGATCTCCGAGCCCTGCCCGACGCGCGCCTTCACGGCAAACCGCCCATCCTGCTCGAGACGAAAGATGGTTCCGTTGTTCGTGCCGTCCGGATGGGTCCTGCAGATTATCAGCCAGGACCCAGGGCCGCGCAGGCGATCCTTCAGATTGGCCACGATCGTGCGCAACGTGCTTTCGTCGAAATAGCCATATTGCAGGATGTTCGCCGCGCGGATCGCGTCGAACCGGCCCTTGAGCTCCGCAGCGTTCGGGCCGCAAATGTCATCGTCGAAATAGCGGATGTCCGGTCTTGCCAGGGCACGGCGCGACAGCATCGTGACCCGCTGCACCTCCGCTTTCGCTTCCGAGGGCACTTCTTTGTCAAGATTGGCGAGGTCGAGTTTCCTGGACCAAGTGCGATGCAGGACCTGCGAGACTGCCGTCAACACAGCGCGTCCCGTCGCGACGTCGAACTTGGTCGGCCTTGCCGCAACGGGTACGCCAAAGATCTCGAACTGGAGTGGCCAGCCGTGGCGATCCACCAGCACCCGGAATGAGGGATTGTAGGTGATCAGGTAGGCCGTCACCGAGAGGTCGGACAGCGAAGCACGCGGCTTGAAGCCGCCGGCTGCGAGGGAGTCGGCCCACTCGACGCTCGAAACGCCGGAGGACGCCGCAACGTCCAGGATTTCGCTCAGGGACGTTTTCGCCTCGAGGAAAGCCGCCAGCGTCCGCGCATTCAGGTCGTCCAGGCGATGCGCATGGGTGCTCTTGTAGGTCCCGTTCGGCATCCTGATGCTGGAGAAGAATTGCGCTTCGATCACGTCCAGATCGGGACTGCGTTCCAGCTGCGCGGCGTTCATCAGAACAGTGCTTGCCGACAAGGTCTTATGACTCTCTCTGGGCACAGTCTGATTCAACCGGCGTTCGGGAAAAGCGGCGATTTCAATGCGGTCCCCGACAATAGGGCCAGCCGTATTGTTGGGGAAGGGCAGTCCCCGCGTCCCACCCCTGGCCGAATGACGCCAAGGCGACTCCTTTGGACGGCAAGAGCTCTGGATGCCTCTCGGGGAAGGCCTGCGCGATCGGGTTTTCCGAAGCAAGCCAAGACGGCGGTAAGACCCCGCGCGGCGCGTCGCGGGCACGGAGTAAGCATGCGAGTCCCCGGCTGGAGCCTCATCGAGGTATGCGCAAAGTTCATTAACTGTCCGGACCCCACCGGCTCCAGTGAAGAAGTCGTAACAAGCTCAGGCGACGAGTGTGCGGGGCTCCTCCGCAACGTCGGCTGGACCAGCCGGCATCGAGAGCCGGTAGTGCTTCTGGAAGAGTTCGAGATTCAACAGCGACCACAGAAGCTTTTCGTTGTTCTGCATGCCTCTTTCGTGATGATCGAGAATCCGGTTGAGCTCCGGCCGCGAGTAAAGATCGCGCGTCAGCGAGCTGCGCGAGTCGAGATGACCGCGGATATAGTCGCGCATCGAGCTGCGGAACCACTCGTCCACCGGAACGCGGAATCCCACTTTCGGCCGGGCCAGGATCTCGGGCGGCAGCGTGTCTTTCATGGCCTGACGCAGGATGTATTTGCTTGTAAAGCCGTGAATTCTCCAGCGATCGCCAAACCCCGCCATCAGCTGTGCGAGCATCGTATCCATGAACGGCATGCGCGCTTCGATGGATGCGGCCATGGTCATGCGGTCGCCGCGCTCGAGCAGATTGTCGGGCAGCCAGGACAATTGATCGAACAAAAGGATCCGCTCGAGCGCCGTGCGTCCGCGTCCCCGTGCGAAGAGCCCAGGGTCGGGCATTCTGTGACCCGACCGTATGTTCATCAACCGGTCCCGCTCCGCCGCGGTGAGCGCGCCCATCCAGCGCGGCATGCGTTCTTCGTCGCTGCTGAGGTCGACGCTCGCTGCGAGCGTCTTGATGCGCCGGTATCCGAACGGGAGCGCACGCAGGGCGGGGCCGATCACATGGCGGCGCACGGGCGCCGGTACGGCGGAGCGCCAGAGCGCGCCGAACCGCTCGGCCGAATGCTTTGGGTATCCTCCCAACAATTCGTCAGAGCCTTCGCCCGTCAGGACCATCTTCACCGATTGGGACGCGAGTCTGGAGATGAGCCAGATCGGAATGTTGGAAGGCTCGGAGACGGGGCCGTCGCTCTTTTCCACCAGGAAGGGAAGATGCTGCATGAGATCGTCGGCCGAGATGACGAGCTCGGAGTGCTGAGTCTTGAACTGATTGGCGATCAATCGTGCGTAAGGCAGTTCCGAATGGACCGCCTCGCGAAATCCGACCGAGAACGTCCGAATGGATTCGGACGAATGCCGCGACATGAGCGCGACGATCGTGGAGCTGTCGAGGCCGCCCGAGAGGAACGCGCCGAACGGAACGTCGCTCGCCATTCTGAGGCGTACCGCGTCGTCGAGACAGGAGAGGAACGCGCCGACGGGATCGGACGGCTCGGCCCGCACGGCGTCCGTCGCGTAAGGCGGCTCAAAATAGCGGGTTACATCGAGATTCTTTCCGTTCCAGACAGCCCAGCTGCCGGGTGGCAATTTTTTGATGTCGCCGAAGAGCGTGTTGGGCCCGGGCACATAACGCCAGGAGAGGAATTCCGCGACTGAGGCGAGATCGAGCTTTGGCGTCGGGCCTCCATAGGCGAGGATCGCCTTGGGCTCGGATGCGAAGAGGATTCCCCCGTCCAGCCTGCGGATAAAGAGCGGCTTCTTACCGAACTGGTCGCGCGCCAGGATGAGCCTGCGGTCACGCGGATCCCACACCGCGAGGCCGAACATGCCTCGGAAGCGGCGGAAACAATCCGTGTCCCACGCGAGAAAGGCGCGCAGGACGACTTCGGTGTCCGAAGTCGTGTGAAACGTATGGCCGAGTGCCTTCAGCTGATCGCGAATCTCGACGTAGTTGTAGAGTTCGCCATTGTAGTTGAGGACCACGCCGGTCGCCGGATCGGGGAAGGGCTGCACGCCGCCGACGATGTCGATGATGGCGAGCCGCCTCTGGCCGAGGCCCGCCACCTGCCCGTTGTTGCCAGGTGCGATGTGGAAGCCTTCGCCGTCCGGTCCGCGATGAACGATGGCATCGGTCATCCGCCGGATGCGGACCCGCGCCGTCTCGGCGTCGACGGGCAAACAAAAGCCTGCAATGCCGCACATCGTGAATTCCCAG
>Ga0335083_10010602_pt1 | contig 11114 bp, 13 predicted proteins | sample Lox_Sample_42_FD_206716 | JGI IMG/M metagenome (GOLD analysis project Ga0335083, IMG submission 206716) | Soil microbial communities from Loxahatchee National Wildlife Refuge, Florida, United States - Lox_Sample_4.2 | ecosystem: Environmental > Terrestrial > Soil > Wetlands | place: USA... | reverse complement strand
GGACTCTTCGTAATTCATGAATCGAGGAAGAAGCCGAGGGCCTGCGCGATGTAGGGTTTCAATTCCTTGCGCGGGACGATGGCGTCGAGGAAGCCGTGTTCAAGGAGGAATTCGGCGCGCTGAAAACCTTCCGGCAGCTTCTGGCGGATGGTCTGCTCGATCACGCGGGGGCCGGCAAAGCCAATCATGGCGCCCGGCTCGGCAATATTCAGATCGCCCAACATGGCGTAGCTAGCGGTGACGCCGCCCGTTGTGGGATCGGTGAGCACGGAGATGAACGGCACGCGGGCTTCGTCGAGGCGCGCGAGCGCGGCGGAAACCTTCGCCAACTGCATGAGGCTCACGGCGCCTTCCATCATGCGCGCGCCGGCGGAGCAGGAAACGATGATCAGTGGCTGGCGCTTGGCGAGAGACCGCTCGATGGCCCGCGCCACTTTTTCGCCGACTACCGCGCCCATCGAGCCGCCGATGAAACCGAATTCCATCGAGCAGCAGGTGACCGGGCGGCCGCCGAGATTGCCTTCGGCGGTGAGGATGGCGTCTTTCATGCCCAGTTTTTCCTGGGAGTCCTGCAGGCGCTGCGCGTAGGGTTTGAGGTCGGTGAATTGGAGCGGGTCGGTGGAACCGAGATCGGCATCGAATTCGACCCAGGGTTCTTCGTCGAGCAGCAGGTCGAGCCTGCGGCGGGCGTTGAGCCGGAAGTGGTGATCGCACTTGGGGCAGACTTCCCAGTTCGACTCGATGTCTTTCTTCCAGATGATGGCGCGGCAGGAGTTGCATTTGGTCCACAGGCCTTCGGTCTTCACGCGGCGCTCGTCCACCGGCGTGGGATTTTCAATCGCGCTTTTTTCTCGTTTGAACCAGGCCATGGCGGAATCAGTCTTGAGTCTAAAACCAAGAGTACAGACGTTGCGCCTCTTTCGCAAAAGGCTAACAGCAGATTCCTCTCCGCAATCCGCCTGCGGCGGATTCCCGCGGCTCGGAATGACAACGTCCTCTATGGGCTGTTAGTAGTCAATTCCTCTCTGCGCGAGGATTCCCTTCGTGTACGGATGCTTCACTTCTTTCATCTCCGTGACCAGGTCGGCGGCTTCGACCAGCTTCGGGTGCGCGTTGCGGCCGGTGCAGATCACGTGGACTTGCTCCGGGCGCTTCGCGAGCGCCTCGACCACTTTTTCGGCGTCGAGCATCTTGTAGCTGATCACGTAGTTGATCTCGTCGAGCACGACCAGGTCATACTTTTCGCTGTAGATCTGCGCGCGGCCGAATTCCCAGGCTTCCTCGCAGAGACGCAAGTCTTCAGGATCGGTTTCCGCGCCGCCCACTTTCACGAATCCGCGGCCCATGGGGCGGATTTCGAATTTGTCGTCGCCCAGCATCTTGGCGGCGTCGAGTTCGCCATAGTGCCACGAGCCTTTGATGAACTGCACCATCAGCACGCGCAGGCCCTGCCCGACGGCGCGAAACGCGGTGCCCAGCGCGCAGGTCGTTTTGCCTTTGCCCGGCCCCGTGTAAACGATCAGCAGCCCTTTGCCTTCCGGCATTCGTTCGCGCCTTGAAAACGGCAGTTCACCATGGTGGACGCGGCGCAGAGAAACGTCAAGCCAGCGGCGTCACTTCGGATACGGGTGGCCGGCGAGGATGGCGAAGGCGCGGTAGATCTGCTCGGCCAGGACGACGCGCGCGAATTCGTGGGGCATGGTGAAGCTGGAAAGCGAGATGCGCTGCGTGGCCAGCGAGCGCAGCTCGGGCGGGAAGCCTTCGGCGTCGCCGCAGAGGAAGACGACCTCGCGGGCGGCGTGGTCGCGCATCCCTCCGAGCCAGCGGGCGAACTGGTGCGAGGTCATCTGATTTCCGGCGGCGTCGAGCAGGACCAGCGTGGCGCCGGGTTCCAGCTTCAGCTTGCGCAGGGCGGCGGGCGAGGCTTCGCGCAGCTCCGTGACGGCAATTTCGGCGTAGCGGCGGATGCGCGAGATGTAATCGTCCAGAAGGATCTGGGTTTCCTTGCGGCGCGTCTTGCCGAGCATGACCAAGCGAATCTTCATGAGAGAGGCATGTCACCACAGCCTGACCAGGGCTAAAGCCCGACGTAATGGCACTGCTCTTCGTGGGCCTGAAGGCCCACGCTTCCACCTGAAACTCTCTTGCCGAACGAATTGAGCGAACGCGCTCAAATCAAGCCGTACTTTTTGCGCTTTTCGAGCAGGGTCTTGCGGCTGATGCCGAGGATCTCGGCGGCGCGGCCGATCTTGTAGTGCGTGGCATCCAGCGTCGCTTTGATGGCGTCGCGCTCGGCATCGTGGAGCGAGCGCAGCGGGCCGGCGGTGCCGGAAGCCCCAGCCGTGCGCACCAACTCCGGGAAATCGGCGCTGGTGATCCGAAGCTCTTTGCCGAAGACGAGCGCGTGCTCGATAGCGTTCTTCAGCTCGCGCACGTTTCCGGGCCACGAGTACGCTTGCAGCGTTCGCGAGGCTGAAGGATCGAGGCTGGCGCCGGACTTGCCGTGCACGGGAGCGAGGCGCGCCAGGAAATGCTCGGCGAGCGGAGCGATATCGGCGCGGCGCTCGCGCAGGGGCGGGACGGGAATCGCCAGGACGTTGAGCCGAAAGAAAAGATCCTCGCGGAAGCGGCCGGCCGCGACAGCGCGCGTGAGGTCGGTATTGGTCAGCGCCATCAGGCGCGCGTCCATGCGCAGGGTTTCGGTGCCGCCCAAGCGTTCGAAAGTGCGCTCTTCGAGCACGCGCAACAATTTTGCCTGCATGCCGGGGGCGAGAGCCGCAACTTCGTCAAGGACGATCGTGCCGCCCTGGGCCATCTCAAGGCGCCCGGGTTTTCGGGCCACTGCGCCGGTGAACGCGCCGCGCTCGTGGCCGAAGAGCTCGGATTCGACCAGTTCGGAAGGCAGGCTGGCGCAGTCGATTTTCAGGAAGGGAGCGTCGTGACGCGGGCCGCGTTCGTGAATCCAGCGCGCGAGCTGGTCTTTGCCCGTGCCGCTTTCGCCGGTGATCAGCAGCGTGGTGGCGGTTTCAGCGAGCTTTTCGGCGATTTCGAGGACGCGCAGAGAGGCCGGATCGGCCGCCACCCACGCGATGTTCGCCGCGCTCATGCCTCGGTCGATTCGCCCTCTGGCTCGGCCGGCGGGTGTGCGCCGCGCTGGGGTGCGGGGAACTCGATACGCTCGGCATGGCGCCAGAGCCGCTCGAGATCGTAGTACTGCCGCGCGCGCTCGCTGAAGATATGCACGACGAAGCCGCCGTAATCGAGCAGCACCCACTCCGCGCCGGGTTTCCCCTCGCGATGCTTCATCCGGATGTGCTGCTTTGCGAGGCGCTCCTCGACGGCTTCGCCGATGGCCTGCAGCTGCGGCGTGCTTTGTCCGGAGCAGAGCATGAAATATTCCGCGAACGCTTCGGCGAGCCTCAGCACCGTGATATCCACGGCGTGCTTCTCCTGGGCCGCCTCGACGGCCCATACGATTTCGGGGCGAAGACTGTGCTGTGTCACCGGTACAGGGCCTGCCCGAGAATGTATTCCTCCACGCGCGCGGGCACAAGCCCGTGGATCGATTGCTTACGCTCAAGGCGCTGCCGAATCTCCGTGGACGAGACGTGGCTCGCCACGGTGGTCAGCAGATGAATTTCGGACTTGCGCAGGACGATCTTGTTGCCGTCCGGCGATGGGGTGCGGCCGAGCTTTTCGGGCGGGACTACCAGGCGCAGCGCGTCGAGCCGGAAACCGGGGCGGCTGGCGATGATGAAGTCGCAGGCGTCGAGCAGCGCCTCGTAATTCTTCCAGGTCGGAATTTCGAGGAATTGGTCCGCGCCGACCATGAAGTAGACGTGATCGCTCGGATGCTCGCGATGGAATTTCCGCACCGTATCGATCGTATAGAAGATGTGCGAGGAAAAGCCGGGCGTGGGCGCCTCGGCGAGCGAAGGAACGAACGTCGCGTGATCGGCGCAGGCCAGGGCCACCATCGCAAACCGATGGACGAAGGGCACGAGCTCGCGCTGCGATTTGTGCGGCGGGCGCGCCGACGGAATGAAATAGATTACGTCGAGATGAAAGCGGCGTTGCGCCGCCTGAGCGACGGCGATATGTCCCGCATGGATGGGATCGAATGTGCCTCCGAACAGCCCGACCGAGCGCCGGTGCGCGCCGCTGGACGACTTGTGAGCGGCGTGCGAGGTCAACGCTCCTCCCGGTGGGGCGCGGCTGCGTCTTCCGCTGCGTGCGGAGCCGGTCGAGGTTCTTCTGCGGCGAAAGGCAGATCGGAATTGGACTCAGCCGGCGCCGGCTGGGCCTTCGGAATGCGGTCGAGCGCATCGGCGATCGAGCGCACCAGCGGCACCACCCCCTCGCCGCTTGCGGACGAGATGGCGTGAAATTCCAGCCCGCGCTTCGCCGCGTAGGTGCGAAGCTTTTCCAGGCGCGAGCGGTCGGTGGTGGCGTCGAGCTTCGTGGCGACCACGATCATCGGCTTTTCGGCCAGCGACGGGCTGAACGCGGCCAGCTCCCGCTCGATGATTTCGAAATCCTGCACCGGATCGCGGTCGTTCGCATCGCTGGTATCCACTAGATGCGCGATGAGGCGCGTGCGTTCCACGTGTTTCAGGAAACGGATGCCCAGGCCCACGCCTTCATGCGCGCCTTCGATCAGGCCGGGCAGATCAGCGACCACGAACACGCGGCCTCGTCCCGGCGGTGCGTCCGGATCGGCGTTAACGACGCCGAGATGCGGCTCAAGCGTGGTGAACGGATACGGCGCGATCTTCGGGCGCGCAGCCGAAATGCGCGAAATGAGCGTGGATTTGCCCGCGTTGGGAAAGCCGACGAGGCCGACATCGGCCAGCAGCTTCAGCTCAAGCCGCAGGTTGCGCTCCTGGCCGGGCCTGCCGTCTTCGTGTTCGCGCGGAGCCTGGTGCCAGGGCCTTACAAACGACGGATGGCCGTTGCCGCGTCCGCCCCTGCCGCCGCGAGCGGCCAGCACGCGCTGGCCGGGTGTAGCCAGATCGAAGAGTTGTTCGCCGGTCTCCGCGTCGAAGACCACGGTGCCGACGGGAACTTTCAGGATGGTGTCTTCACCCGAGCGCCCGTGGCAATCCGAACCTTCGCCGTGGCGGCCGCGCTCGGCGCGAAATTCGCGGTTGTAGCGGTAGCGCAGCAGCGTGTTGTCGTTGGGGTCGGCTTCGATGTAGATGGCGCCGCCATTGCCGCCGTCGCCGCCCGAAGGGCCGCCGCGCGGGACGTACTTCTCCCTGCGGAACGCGACGCAGCCATTGCCGCCGTCGCCGCCTTTTACCAGGATTTTCGCTTCGTCAACAAACACAGGACACCTACAGGGAGAGGGTACACGAATCCGAACTATGCCGCGATGCGGGAGTAGTAGAAACCTCAGCGGCTAAAGCCTGCTCTTCTGAGCGGGTATTGTCGGAGCTAAAGCTCCGACCCCCTAAGAGCTATCACGGAGAATCTTAGTTGGCGGCCGGCGCAGCAGCGGTCTTCGCGACGCGCGCGGCGGATTCTTCCGCCGTGAGGACGCTGATGAAGCGGCCCTTGCCGCCCTTGTCCTCGAAGAGCACGACGCCGTCGACGAGCGCGAAGAGCGAATCGTCCTTGGCGCGGGCCACGTTCTTGCCCGGCTTGTAATGCGTGCCGCGCTGGCGAATCAGGATGCTGCCTCCGGTGACGGCCTGGCCGCCAAAGCGCTTGACCCCAAGCCTCTGGCCGTGGGAATCGCGCCCGTTTGTAGATGACCCGCCACCTTTTTTATGTGCCATGAGAACCTCGAATCCCTAGAGTTGAATGTCGACCTCGACGGAGGTCAGTCCCTGCCGGTGGCCGGTCTGGATTTTGTACTGCCCGCCGGTCTTGTACTTCATCACTTTGATCTTTGGACCCTGCGTGTGCTTCAGGATCTTGCCGGTCACTTTGGCCTTGCCGGCATCCGCCTTGGCGAGAACCTTCTTGTCGTCCGTGCGAATGAGGACGACGTCTTCGAATGTCACTTTGCCGCCGACTTTTCCGTCCAGGCGCTCGACTTCGATCTTTTCGCCCGGCGCGACGCGGTACTGCTTGCCCCCACTGCGAATTACGGCGTACATGCTGCCTCCCAGCTCTTATGAACAGACGCTTAGTCTGTCGGAAAATCCTCGAATCCGTCGATGCAGGCGAGATTACTCGCGCGGGCGCAGTACGAGGATACTTCGAATATTTTAGGGAAAAGGCGGAAAGTCCGCAAGTCCTTTCGCGACAGAGCCAAACTGCCCAAGCCACCCGTGCAGCTTAGCAGCAGCGCGAGGGGGTCGAGTACTGCCTGCGGACGGAATCGAGATAGAACTGGGTGCGCGTCAGCGGCGCGCCAGCCGCTGCATGGCGGAGATAGTTCTCGTAGGCGGCGTCGCCGCTCACCTGGCGCAGCCACGACCAGAGACGACGCACTGCGTTTGCCGCCCGTTGGGCGCTCATTCCTGCGAGACTCCTGCCTGCGGGGGCAACTTGGGCGCCGCGCCACGCTCGGGGCGTTCCCACAGGGCGATGGTCATGGCGGTGTTCTTCGGGAAATCGACGTCATGTCCGCGGGCGATAAAATTCCCGTAGATCGAGCGCGTCGCGCCGAAGGCTCCCATGGCCATGCCGAAGGGCTGCGAGTGAATCGTGAGTCCTAGCGCGATGCCGATCAGTTTGTATCCGCCGGCGCCGCCGGCCGTGCGCGGACCGGTTTCGCCGAAGCTATCGCCGAGGAATGAGGTGGCGCCCAAGCCCACTGCGGCGGCGGTCGTCAAGTAACGCGTCGGAGGGGCGGTGGCGCGTGCGCCGCCTTCGGAATCGAGCTTCACGTTGTCCCGCTTGGCGGATTCGACTCCTTCGAGACTCGCCTGCACTTTTTCCTCGAGCCCGTCCGGCAGTTTTAGTTCGCGGAAGACGATGCGCAGCTGGCCGTTGCGCGCGGGATGGCGCGCGGGCTGCGCCTGCACCACGGTTCCCACGATCCGGCTGCCCTGGGGGAGAACCAGGCGGTCGCCATCAAAGAGCGGCTGGGTGATCACGGCTTCGACCGTGTCGCCGGGATGTGCGCTGGCAGAGTTGAGAGGGGTCGCCAGGCGTGCCTGAATCACGCTGCCGTTCGGCGGCTGAGCGCCGAGCGACGCGGCCATCGCGGAAGTGAGCGGCTCACTGCCGAATGCGAGCGGATGATCGAGTTCGGCGAAATAGACGGTGCCGGCCTCGATGTACTGCGGGTGAACGGGGAGCTGCGCCTCCACGTAGCGCTCGGCGCGCAGCAGCTTGCCGGGCTCGTGAACTTGCTTCATTGCTTCGTTCCACTGCTGCTTGGCTTCCCGCTTCGCTTCCTTCACCTTTTCGGCAATGGCGTCGTGCGCCTTCTCGGACGGTGCAGAGACGAACTCGATTGGGTGCCCCGATCCGGGAGTTGCGATGGTGCGCATGGGGATGGCCTTATCGCCGGGGAGGACGATGTGATCGAACTCGACTTCGGCGTGGCGCTCGGGACTGAAATCCGCGTCGAGCGCGGCGGTGGTGCGGGCCATTTTCGATGGCTCATCGATCCGGATCACGCGGCCTGTGACTTCCGTGCCAACGGGGATCACGAGCTTGTCGAATGCGTAGATGGGCTCGACGAGCCTCCCGTGCACGGGCTGGCCGACGTGCGCGACGCGGACGTCCTTATCCAGCGCAACAGCCAGCGCGGTGCCTTTGGGCACGTCCAGCGAGACGAAGGGCGCTGGCTGCGCAGTTTCCGCCGGGCGCCGCGCAAGCGCGGGCGCGCTGTCTGACGCGGCGTTCGTCGTCGGCGCGTCCTGAGCCATCGCGGCCGCGGCGCAGACGCAGATCAGGCAGATGAGCTGGATGGGCTGGCGGATCAACATCGCAATTCTCCTTGCCGTCTCGGATGCAGTGTCGCGTCAGGCAGTTGTGCCGGGACACCGGCAGGGCTTGGGTTCGTCCATTCTAGTCTCCCTCGGCCCATTGTGTCGCCACATAGTTTGCTTCGTGCAATTCCGAGGAGCGAGTACCGCGGAGCACGCCGATCCATTCCGCAATCGCTTCGAACAGTAGCACGAGCACCATGGCCGCCAGCGCCCCTGTGACCACCGCATCGAGGCGAGCGTTGAAAATCAGGCGGTGCGTATCGGCGATCCGCGCGGCAGGGATCGCGCCGGAGGAAATTTGGTCTGAAAGCAGGCGCGCCTGCGCAAGAAAACCGAGAGAGGGGCTCGGACTAAAGATCTTCTGATAGCTCGCCGTCATAGTGACGCTGACGAGCCAGACCATGGGCATGAGTGTCACCCAGATCCATTTCGCGCGGCCCATTTTCAGCAGGATGGTGGTTGCGACCACCAGCGCGACGGCGGCAAGCAACTGGTTCGCGATACCGAAGAGCGGCCACAGCGAATTGATCCCGCCGAGAGGGTCCTGCACGCCCTGCCACAGAAAATACCCCCAGGCGGCGACGATCGCCGCGCTTCCGATAACCGTTCCGGATATCGAGCCTGCGCGGCCGAGCGGCTTCCACACGTGGCCGGCGAAATCCTGCACCATGAAACGGCCCACGCGCGTGCCGGCGTCGAGTGTGGTGAGAATGAAAAGCGCTTCGAACATGATCGCGAAGTGATACCAGATGCTGAGCAGGTGCTCGCCGCCGACGGTTCCGCTGAAGATCTGCGCCATGCCGACCGCAAGGGACGGAGCGCCTCCCGTGCGGTCGAGGAGCGTCCGTTCGCCGACGCGCTGCGCGAAAGCCGTGATCGTTTGCGCGTCGAGCGCGTAGCCCCATGAGCTGATTGTTCTTGCTGCTGCTTCGGCAGTCTTACCGACGATTCCGGCGGGGCTGTTGATCGCGAAGTAGACGCCGGGCTGGAGCGCGCACGCGGCGATCATCGCCATTACCGCGACGAAAGATTCGATGAGCATCGCGCCGTATCCGACCATCCGCGCGTGGCCTTCGCGCAAGATCATCTTCGGCGTGGTGCCCGATGAGATCAGCGCGTGAAACCCGCTGACCGCACCGCAGGCAATGGTGATGAAACAGAATGGGAACACTTTCCCGGCGAATAGCGGTCCGGTGCCGTCCGTGAATCGCGTCAGCGCGGGCATCTGCAGAGTGGGCCGCACGACCAGCACGCCGGCGGCGAGCGCGAAGATTGCTGCGACTTTGATGAACGCGCTCAGATAGCCGCGCGGCGCAAGCAGCAGCCACACCGGCAGAGTCGAGGCGGCGAATCCGTAGGCGATGATCATGGCCGCGAGCGCCGGCCCGGAAAAGGTGAATGCCTGCGCCCACGCGGGCGAGGCGTTTACCCACTGGCCCGCCACGACGGCCAGCAGAACCAGAATGACGCCTCCGCAAGACGCCTCGAGCACGCGGCCCGGCCGCACGAATCGCAGATAGAGCCCCATCAGCACGGCGATCGGAATCGTCATTGCCAGAGTGAACGTGCCCCACGGCGAATCCTTGAGCGCTTTCACCACCACCAGCGCGATCACGGCCAGCAGGATGACCATGATGGCCAGGACCGCGAGCGCCGCGATCGTACCGCCTCGCTTCGACACTTCCTCGCGCGCGATTTGCCCCAGCGATTTTCCGTCGCGGCGGATGGAGCAGAAAAGAATGGTGAAATCCTGCACGCAGCCGCCGAGCGCGGCACCGACGATGAGCCAGAGCGTCCCGGGAAGGTAGCCGAACTGCGCGGCGAGCGTAGGCCCGACCAGCGGGCCCGGCCCCGCAATGGCGGCGAAGTGCTGGCCGAGGAGAACCCACTTATTCGTAGGGACGAAGTCGCGGCCATCCTCGTGGCGCTCGGCGGGAGTGGCGCGCGTGTCGTCGAGCGCGAAAACCTTCGCGGCGATGAACGAGGAGTAGAAACGGTAGGCGACCAAATAGGTGCAGAGCGCGGCGACCACGAACCAGACGGCGTTCAGAGGCTCGCGACGTTCAAACGCGATGGCGGCAAGCGCGCCAGCGCCGGCCAGCGAAATTGTGATCCAAACGAGTATCTTGGCTGCCCGCTTCATCGATGTGGGCCTTTAGCCACGAGACGGCCGTAGGGGCGGGTTTCAAACCCGCCCCTACGGAGCTGCCTGTGTAGTCGGCATGGTCTCAAAGGTACGGGTAGCTGCTTCGAATTTCCATTTCGCTCAGGTGTGCCACGGGGGCGGCGCCGCGTAAGCCGACAGGCGGCAGGTACGGGACGGCGCGTCCGGACAAGTCGACATAGGGCTGATCCATGTGGATGGACACGACGGGGCTTCGAGTGCCCAGCATGCCGGCACCGAGTCCGGCGGGCAGCGCGGCGGCCGCCACGCCCGCCGCTGCCAACTGCGTCACGAATCCACGCCTTGTCAGCATGTCGGGCGCCTCACGCGAAAGGCAACTCGCTTTCGTCCACCCAGCGCCCGTGCACCTGTGCGGTCGCGCGGAAGGGGAGAATGACGCGCGCCACGTCGCCCTCTTCCAGCCGCTGCGCGTCGGCGATAATCAGCTCGGAGCGCATCTCCGCATAATTGTTGGTGACGCCGATGACGTAGCCTTCGCCCTCCGCACCGTTCTTCCGCGGCACGAAGCAAACTTCCGAGACGCTGTGCGTCGGCCCGGCGAAGTACGAATTCATCTTGCCGGTCGCCAGATCGAATCGCCCGTAGCAATTGTTCACGCGCCCGCCCAGGTTGCCCGCTTTCCATTCCTCGAAGGGCCGCGCCTTATCGGCATAAGCGGTGAACGCGTAGCGGTAGGGCTGCGTGAGATAGCGATCGTCCACGCGGCCGAGATCGCTGACGTTCATCTCGAAGAGCTTCTCCTCCGTGTAGCCGTCGTCCTTCGAGTTGAGGTTGAAGGTTTGGCGGCGAATGTAGGCGCGCGCCTTGGTGGGATCCCACGGCGAGCCGTCGATGGGCGGGAAGAACGGGAACGGATTCGAATCGTAGATCGGCGCTTCAAAAATGATCTTGCTGCCCTCTTCGCGCGCGTTCAGCGTGTGCACGGTGGCGCGCGAGGGGCCCTTGAACCAGCGAATGTCTTTCGCCTCGCCATTGCGCGGCACCACGGCGACCTGCGCCGGCTTCGTGTCGTCCCAGCCCCAGTGCACTTTCCCGGC
>Ga0335083_10010601_pt1 | contig 11116 bp, 10 predicted proteins | sample Lox_Sample_42_FD_206716 | JGI IMG/M metagenome (GOLD analysis project Ga0335083, IMG submission 206716) | Soil microbial communities from Loxahatchee National Wildlife Refuge, Florida, United States - Lox_Sample_4.2 | ecosystem: Environmental > Terrestrial > Soil > Wetlands | place: USA... | reverse complement strand
AGCTCCGTTGACAACGCTTGGCTGGCCATTGAATCCCGGAGCGGACGCGACGAACCCGACGACCTTGACCACTTGGACCACCGCGTCGAGACCCACCAGGGCATCCACCGCCGCCAACGCGTTGAGCGCGCAGATCCGCGCCAGCGCTTTGGCGTCTTCGGGAGTGATATCGGCGCCGACTTTTCCGGTGCGCGCCAACTTTCCGGACTCGAACGGCAATTGGCCGGCGGTGTAGACCAGGTTGCCGGTGCGTACCGCCGGGACGTAGGCGGCCAGCGGTGCCGCGACTTGGGGTAGCGCGACACCGAGGTGCCCGAGCCGGGCCAACCAGGAGGTTCCAGAGTTCATGACGGCTACTTCGGGCGCTTCAGGTACGCGACATGTTGCTCGCCGGTGGGACCGGTCAGCACTGCCACCAGCTCCCAGCCGTCGGCGCCCCATTGGTCAAGGATCTGTTTAGTGGCGTGCGTCAGCAGCGGGATCGTGGCGTACTCCCACGCGGTCCGTTCGGTCATGACGCGAGCTTATCGGTCGGTCATGACCAGCTCCGGCCAACCCGGAGGCCGGCTAATGCCGTCGGGCTAGCATGCGATGGTGGCAACCACATCTAGCCGCGCTCACTCCGTCGGGTGGCCGGCGCGCTTGTCGAAGGCCCGCTTGCATTTTGTGACCGGCAAAGGCGGCACGGGAAAGTCGACGATCGCGGCCGCGCTGGCACTGACCTTGGCAGCGGGCGGTCGCAAAGTCCTCCTCATCGAAGTCGAGGGGCGCCAGGGGATCGCGCAACTCTTCGATGTCCCACCCCTGCCCTACCAGGAACTCAAGATCGCGACCGCCGAGCGCGGCGGCCAGGTCAACGCCCTGGCGATCGACATCGAGGCCGCGTTCCTGGAGTACCTCGACATGTTCTACAACCTGGGCATCGCGGGCCGGGCGATGCGCCGGATCGGTGCGATCGAGTTCGCGACGACGATCGCCCCCGGCCTGCGCGACGTGCTGCTCACCGGCAAGATCAAGGAAACCGTGATACGCGTCGACAGAAACCGGCTGCCGGTCTACGACGCCATCGTCGTCGATTCGCCCCCGACCGGACGCATCGCGCGCTTCCTGGACGTCACCAAGGCCGTGTCCGATCTGGCCAAGGGTGGGCCGGTGCATTCGCAGGCCGAGGGCGTGGTGCGGTTGCTGCACTCTGACCAGACTGCCATCCACCTGGTGACGCTGCTGGAAGCGCTGCCGGTGCAGGAAACGATGGAAGCCATCGAGGAACTCGCGGAAATGCAACTGCCGATCGGCAGCGTGATCGTCAACCGCAACATTCCGGCCTATCTGGAGCCTGACGATTTGGCCAAGGCCGCCGAGGGAGACGTCGACGCGGACTCGGTGCGGGCCGGTTTGGCGACAGCCGGGATCACCCTCGCCGACGACGATTTCGCGGGCCTGCTCACCGAGACCATCGAGCACGCGACCCGAATCAACGCGCGCGCCGAGAACGCGCAACAGCTCGACGCGTTGAAAGTGCCACGGCTGGAGCTACCGACGATCTCCGACGGCGTCGACCTGGGCAGCCTGTATGAGCTCTCCGAAGCACTTGCACAGCAGGGGGTTCGATGACCAACACGCCGAAAACCCTGGATATTGCCGCGATCCTGGCCGACACCTCCAACCGTGTTGTGGTGTGTTGCGGCGCCGGCGGCGTCGGTAAGACCACCACCGCTGCTGCTATGGCGTTACGCGCTGCCGAATACGGCCGCACGGTAGTCGTTTTGACGATCGACCCGGCCAAGCGTCTGGCACAAGCGTTGGGAGTCAATGACCTTGGCAACACTCCACAACGCGTTCCGTTAGCACCAGAAGTCCCCGGCGAATTGCACGCGATGATGCTCGACATGCGCCGCACGTTCGACGAAATGGTGGTCCAGTACTCCGGATCTGAACGAGCACAGGCGATTTTGGACAACCAGTTCTATCAGACGGTCGCCACCTCGCTTGCCGGCACGCAAGAATACATGGCCATGGAGAAGCTGGGTCAGCTGTTGGCCCAGGACCGCTGGGACCTGGTGGTGGTGGACACTCCGCCGTCGCGCAACGCGCTCGACTTCCTGGATGCGCCAAAAAGGTTGGGCAGCTTCATGGATAGCCGCCTGTGGCGGCTGTTGCTGGCGCCTGGACGAGGCATCGGCCGATTAGTCACCGGCGCAATGGGATTGGCGATCAAGGCGCTGTCCACGGTGCTCGGCTCGCAGATGCTGAACGACGCGGCGGCATTCGTGCAATCTCTGGACGCCACATTCGGGGGCTTCCGGGAGAAGGCGGATCGCACCTACGCGCTGTTGAAGCGCCGCGGCACCCAGTTCGTCGTGGTGTCGGCGGCCGAACCCGACGCGCTGCGCGAGGCGTCCTTCTTCGTCGACCGGCTTTCCCAGGAAGGCATGCCCCTCGCGGGGCTCATCTTGAACCGCACACACCCGCCGTTGTGTGCGTTGCCGGTCGAACGGGCGATCGACGCCACCGAGACGCTGGAGGCCGAGAGCGCCGATTCAGGTGCCGCCGCGCTGACGGCAGCCGTGCTGCGGATCCACGCCGACCGCGGCCAAACCGCCAAGCGGGAGATCCGGCTGCTGTCCCGATTCACCGGCGCCAATCCGAACGTGCCGGTCATCGGGGTTCCGTCGCTGCCATTCGACGTCTCTGACCTGGAGGCTCTCCGCGCCCTCGCCGACCAGATCACTTCCGTCGGCGACGATGCGGCTCGCGCAGCCAGCCGCTGAGAAGCCGGCGAATCAAACCCGCGTCGGCGACGACGCGGCTCGCGCAGCGAGCCGCTGAGCAAAATCTGGGCCGTCCAACCGCCCGATCAGGAACCCGTGTATTACGTGCGCGGCAGATCCGGTTGCGCACAAGCCAATTAGATCTTCAGGGCCAGGCGTCGTAACAGAAATGTAATGGGGCAGTAGAAGCACCGGGGCGTTGGCCCCGACTTCAGATCGCGGGCGGAGTCAGCCGACGCTGCGATTGCGGCGCTTGTCGAAGAAATCTGCCCACGACACCACCTCTGGATGCTGCTTGAGCAGGGCCCTGCGCTGACGCTCGGTCATGCCACCCCAGACGCCGAACTCGACCTTGTTATCCAGCGCGTCCGCCCCGCATTCCTGCATTACCGGACAGTGCCGGCAGATCACCGCGGCTTTGCGCTGGGCGGCGCCTCGAACAAACAACTCGTCAGGATCCGTTGCTCTGCACAGCGCCTTCGACACCCAGGCAATCCGCTCTTCCGCTTCGACGGCGCGGAGGGGGGTAGTCGCAGCAGATAAGTTCGTCCTCCGCGCTGCCGGGCGTGTTCCTGGCACGAGCTGTTCCCTTCCTATCGGCCGCAGTTGCGACCGCCCTCCTCAGGTGCAGACCAATGCTGCGATCTACGCCACACCGTGCACGGCAGTGTTACCTGAATCTCACCGTGTGTCTAAGTTAGGTGGTCAGGTGCCAATTGCGCAACAGTCTGATAACGGTTTTTCTGGGACGCGCGTGCCGTCTGGGCCTCCGACGAGCGTCCGCCCGAGGTCGGCGGACCAAGTTTTAGGCCTCTGAACAGTGACACTTGTGAAAATTCTCGTAACGGCGGTGACGAACCCGCGGGTAACCGCCCTGGCGCGGCCCTAGAAGTTAGGTGAAAGGGTTTTGCGGGCCGGACGAGATGGCGTCGTCGCCGTGGGCGGATACTGTAGACCCATGCCCGATCGTCCCCCGGCCATTCTCACCCTGCTGAAGCTTGCTGGGTGCTGCCTGCTGGCCGGTGTTCTCGCCACCGCACTGATGTTCCCGATGGCGGGTGGACTTGGACTGATGTCCAACCGCGCTTCTGAGGTGGTCGCCAACGGGTCGGCTCAGCTTGTGGAGGGCGCCGTGCCCGCGGTGTCGACGATGGTCGACGCGAAAGGCAACACGATCGCGTGGCTGTACTCGCAGCGCCGGTTCGAGGTGCCCAGCGACAAGATCGCCAACACCATGAAGCTGGCAATCGTCTCGATCGAGGACAAGCGGTTCGCCGAACACAACGGCGTGGACTGGAAGGGCACCCTGACGGGGCTGGCCGGCTACGCATCCGGCGACGTGGAAACTCGTGGTGGCTCGACGATCGAGCAGCAATACATAAAGAACTACCAACTGCTGGTGACGGCCCAGACCGATGCGGAAAAGCGGGCAGCCGTCGAAACCACGCCAGCCCGTAAACTGCGCGAGATCCGGATGGCACTCACGCTGGACAAGACCTTCACCAAGCCGGAGATCCTGACCAAGTACCTGAACCTGGTGTCGTTCGGCAACAACTCGTTCGGCGTGCAGGACGCGGCGCAGACGTACTTCGGCATCAACGCATCCGACCTGAATTGGCAGCAGGCGGCGCTGTTGGCGGGCATGGTGCAGTCGACCAGCACGCTCAACCCGTACATCAACCCCGAAGGCGCCCTGTCCCGGCGGAACCTGGTCCTCGACACCATGATCGAGAACCTGCCCGACAAGGCCGAGGAACTGCGGGCCGCCAAGGCCGAGCCGTTGGGGATTCTGCCGCAGCCCAAGGAACTGCCCCGGGGCTGCATCGCGGCCGGCGACCGGGCATTCTTCTGCGACTACGTCCAGGAGTACCTGTCTCGCGCCGGGATCAGCAAGGAGCAGGTGGCCAGGGGTGGCTACCTGATCAAAACGACGCTTGACCCGGAGGTGCAGAACCCGGTCAAAGCGGCGATCGACAAGTTCGCCAGCCCCACCCTGCCGGGCATCTCCAGCGTGATGAGCGTGATCAAGCCGGGCAAGGATGCCCACCACGTGCTGGCGATGGCCAGCAACCGCACGTACGGGCTGGACCTGGACGCCGGCCAAACCATGCGACCCCAGCCGTTCTCCCTGGTCGGAGACGGCGCCGGGTCCGTTTTCAAGATCTTCACCACTGCTGCCGCGCTGGATATGGGCATGGGCATCAACGCCTCGCTCGACGTGCCGGGCCGGTTCCAGGCCAAAGGGATGGGCAGCGGTGGCGCCAAGGGGTGCCCCAAAGACACCTGGTGCGTGATCAACGCCGGCAACTACCGGGGGTCGATGAATGTCACCGACGCGCTGGCCACCTCGCCCAACACCGCGTTCGCCAAGCTGATCCAGCAGGTTGGGGTGACGCGCACGGTGGACATGGCCATCAAGCTCGGCCTGCGCTCCTACGCCAATCCCGGCACCGCCCGCGACTACAACCCGGACAGCAACGAGAGCCTGGCCGACTTCGTCAAACGGCAGAACATCGGATCGTTCACCCTCGGCCCGATCGAGGTCAACGCGCTCGAGCTGTCGAACGTCGCCGCCACCCTGGCCTCCGGGGGTGTCTGGTGCCCGCCCAACCCAATCGACAAGCTGATCGACCGCAACGGCAATGAAGTCGCGGTGACCACCGAGACGTGCGATCAGGTCGTGCCTCAGGGATTGGCCAACACGCTGGCTAACGCCATGAGCAAAGACGCGACGGGCATGGGCACGGCCGCGGGTTCGGCCGGTGCGGCCGGCTGGGACCTGCCGATGTCGGGCAAGACGGGCACCACCGAAGCACACCGGTCCTCCGGCTTCGTGGGCTTCACCAGCCACTACGCGGCTGCCAACTACATTTACGACGACTCCACGACGCCAACGGATCTGTGCTCGGGGCCGCTGCGCCACTGCGCCGAAGGCGACTTGTACGGCGGCAACGAGCCGGCCCGCACCTGGTTCACTGCAATGAAACCGATCGCGACCGCGTTCGGCGAAGTGAAGCTGCCGCCGACGGATCCCCGCTATGTCGAGGGCTCAGCGGGTTCACGGGTGCCCAGCGTCGCCGGTCTTGAAGTAGACGCAGCGCGCCAGCGCCTGAAACAAGCCGGTTTCCAGGTCGCCGACCAAACCGCCTCGATCAACAGCAGCGCAAAGTACGGCGAGGTAGTCGGAACATCGCCCAGCGGCCAGACGATTCCAGGATCGATCATCACGATCCAGATCAGCAACGGCATCCCGCCGGCGCCGCCTCCACCGCCGGAAGGCGGGCCGCTGCCGCCGCCGATCGGATCCCAAGTGGTCGAGATACCGGGGCTGCCGCCGATCACCATCCCGCTGTTGGGACCTCCGGCCCCACCTCCGCCGCCGCCCTAGGTTGGGCGACGAAAGGGCTCGTCAACGGTGCTGTGTCGTAAGACATGAGCGATGAGTCGGTATCCGGCAGTAGGCTGCCTGCATGGCTGATGTTCTGCCCGCGCTGTTGCGCTCCGGGGCCATCGCACTCGGCTCGACCGTCGCCGGAATCGGTTATGCCTCGATTGTCGAGCGAAACGCGTTCGTCCTACGTGAGCTGACCATGCCTGTGTTGTCGCCGGGCTCGACGCCGCTTCGGGTGCTGCATATCAGCGATCTGCACATGACGCCCAACCAGCGCCGCAAGCAAGCCTGGCTGCGTGAGCTGGCCGCGTGGGAGCCCGATCTGGTGGTCAACACCGGCGACAACCTCGCGCACCCCAAGGCGGTGCCGGCGGTGGTCCAGACCCTGGGCGACCTGCTGTCGCGGCCAGGAGTGTTCGTCTTCGGCAGCAACGACTACTTCGGGCCCCGGCTGAAGAACCCGATGAACTACCTGACCAACCCCGGTCACCGAGCCCGCGGTGAGCCGCTGCCCTGGCAGGACCTGCGGGCGGCGTTCACCGAACGCGGCTGGCTCGACATGACCCACACCCGTCGCGAATTCGAGGTGGCCGGGCTGCGCATCGCGGCCGCCGGCGTGGACGACCCACATATCGACCGGGATCGCTACGACACGATCGCGGGTCCGGCCAGCCCGGCCGCGAACCTGCGGCTGGGGCTGACGCATTCGCCGGAACCCCGGGTGCTGGACCGCTTCGCCGCCGACGGCTACCAGCTGGTCATGGCCGGCCACACCCACGGCGGTCAGCTGTGCTTGCCCTTCTACGGGGCCCTGGTGACCAACTGCGGCCTCGACCGGTCGCGGGCCAAGGGACCGTCCCGCTGGGGCGAGAACATGGCGTTGCACGTCTCTGCGGGCATCGGCACCTCGCCGTTCGCGCCCGTGCGATTCTGCTGCCGTCCGGAAGCAACCTTGCTGACACTGATCGCCACCCCGATGGGTGATCACGCATCGGACAGCAACCTGAGCCGTTCGCAGCCAACCGCATCGGTGCGTTGACCGACCGGGCCCAGATCGCGGTCCGCAGCCTGCCGCGAAGCTGGGCCGACAACGCGATCCGGCTGATCGAAGCCGATGCCCGTCGCAGCGCCGACACTCACCTGCTCCGGTACCCGCTGCCGTCGGCCTGGTCGACCGACGCTGACGTGGCGCTGTACCTCAAGGACGAGACGACGCACATCACCGGCAGCCTCAAACACCGGCTGGCGCGCTCGCTGTTCCTCTACGCACTGTGCAACGGGTGGATCGGCGAGGACACGACCGTGGTCGAGGCGTCGTCCGGTTCGACGGCGGTCTCGGAGGCTTACTTCGCCGCCCTGCTGGGTCTGCCATTCGTCGCGGTGATGCCCGCTTCGACCAGCGTCGCCAAGGTCGCGCTGATCGAAGCACAAGGCGGCCGTTGCCATTTCGTGCAGAACTCGAGTGAGGTCTACGCCGAGGCGGCCCGGGTTGCCCAGGACACCGGCGGGCACTACCTGGATCAGTTCACCAACGCCGAGCGGGCCACCGACTGGCGCGGCAACAACAACATCGCCGAGTCGATTTACGCCCAGATGCGCGACGAGGCGCACCACATCCCGGACTGGATCGTGGTCGGCGCGGGCACCGGCGGAACCAGCGCGACGATCGGCCGCTACATCCGCTACCGGCGCCACGCCACCCGCTTGTGCGTCGTCGACCCGGAGAACTCCGCATTCTTCCCCGCCTACGCCGAAGAGCGGTACGACGTCGTGATGCCCACCGGGTCGCGGATCGAAGGCATCGGCCGGCCGCGGGTTGAGCCGTCGTTTCTGCCTGGTGTCGTGGATCGGATGGTCGCGGTACCCGACGCGGCGTCGATCGCGGCCGCCCGCCACGTCAGCGCCGTCCTGGGCCGCCGCGTGGGGCCATCGACGGGCACCAACCTGTGGGGCGCCTTCGGGCTGCTCGCCGAGATGGTCGCCGCGGGCCGCAGTGGCTCGGTGGTCACCTTGCTCGCCGACAGCGGCGATCGCTACACCGACACCTACTTTTCCGACGAGTGGGTCAGCGCCCAGGGACTCGACCCGACGGGACACGCCGAGGCGCTGGTCGAATTCGAGCGTTCTTGCCTTTGGAAGTGACGGCGCGACTAGCGCGTTTGGCGACGCGGCGGCCCGGTGCGATAGGCTGTCGTGGCTTCAAGCGGGGTGTGGCGCAGCTTGGTAGCGCGCTTCGTTCGGGACGAAGAGGCCGTGGGTTCAAATCCCGCCACCCCGACCCAAAGAGCCTGTTAGCAGGCGTGCGGCCGACCTACCCGGCGATAACTTCCGGGCAGTAGGCCTGGGCGCTGGCGCTCACGAAGAAGGCCGCTTCGTTGGCGTCCCAGTAGTCCTCGGCCTGCCGGACCTCCATCACGACTCGGTCATAGGACTTGCCCTGTTGCATCTCGCTGCAAAGACTGTGCGCGTAGTCGATGGTGCCGCGCTCGTCGGGTATCTCCCTGCCCAGACCGTTACGGATGTTTTGGAGGAACTGGGCGTCGACCGGATCTGCGTGCACCGGTGCCGCGAGGGCCGTGGCGCTCACGACAACCGCTGCGACGGACAGACGCACCTTCATACGGACCAGAATCTATCGGCTGCCCAGTCCGTACGCCACCTGGCGCTAGAACCAGACTTTGCGGCCCCCCACCGGTCGCCCGACGGCTCCCAGGAGCCACAGGATCAGGCCGACGACCACCAGGATGCCGCCGATCGTGTACAGAAACCCGAGGCCGGTGAAGTAGCCGATCACCAGGAGAATGATCCCCAAAATAATCATCGTGTGCCCCTTCTGTTGAACGCTGTCTAATTAGCTGGGCTTAAGCCCGGGTACCCGCTACGGGCGTCGCCAATCGGATTGCCCGGCCACCTTTTCCGCTCCACGACGACCGGGGCGCGGTGCGCATGCGCCGCTATCGGCCTCGATCTGTCGTGCCGCCGTTGGAATCAGCCTGCTGTGCGAGTTTGGTTCGGGCTTGGTCGATTTGGTCGCAGGCATAGTTCGCCATGGTGGCAAGCGCCACCCGCATCGCACCCGCGTCGGCCTCCCACCGACGGGTCGAACCCTCCATATCGGCCAGCGGAGCGGACAAGCACGCCGGATGACAACTGGACACCTGTCCAGCTAAGGTTCAGTCGGAATTCGTGCTGTAAAGGAGTGGTCGGTGAGCAAGGTGCCCAGCAGAAAGGCGCGGTTGGCGCATGCGGCCAAGCATGCCGAGTTGTGGAACGCAGGTAGCAAAGACGAGTGGGTCGAATCGTGGCGAACCATCTGCCCGGCCGAAGTCAGGATGTTTGATCCGGTAGGCACCGAAGAGAAGCACGGTTTGGAGACCGCTACTTCGGATGCGTTCGACGCCTTCCAGCCCTTCTTGAAGATCAAGATGATCACCGTGCACGTCAACGGCGACGAAATGGCGTGGGTGTGCGAGAACTTCTTCGGCAACGAGCCCAATGTCCAATCAACTTACAGCATCGAAACTTTCGCTTGGGATCAAGACGGTAACCTTTTGATCAAGACTTACTATCCGATGCCTGAAAGCGTTGGCGCAGAGGACGATCCCTACGTGCATCTGCTTGAAGGGCAGAACTCCCAAACCGCTCCGAACTAGGTGCAGTCCACGTTCACCTGCATGGACCGATTCGTAGGTGAACAAAAGGGTCGCGACACGGTCTCAGATGCGTACCTTTTGTCGGATCACTGATCACAACAGCCCCGCAGATCTCTATCGTCACATGTGCAAGTGCGGGCGTCAATGCGGCGTCTTGCCCGTGAAAGGTGTGACATTGTCGGCGTTTCCGCGAATCGTATCGGCCTCGGTGGCGTCGGCGGCCGCTCTCGGACTCGTCGTCGGCATCGTCGTCGCTCCGCCCGCGTCCGCCACGCCGTGCGAAGCGCCCGAGGCGAACATCGAGCCTCCTGCCACGGCCGCTCCGGTGCCGGCGCCCGCGCCGGTTGTCCGACCACCGACCGGCCGCAGGCCCTCTAACACGAATGACCGTGCGCCACTTCCGAAATTGGGCCCGCTGATCTCGTCGTTACTCAAACCGGGAACTACCCGATACTCCGCGCCGAAGCAGAATCAGGCGCAGGTGGTACCGCGTGCCGAAGGCACACAGCCGGGGCCCAACCCTCCCCAACCAGGCGCCCAGCCACCGAATGCCACCCAGTTGCGCCCGAACGCGGCCCCGCAGCCGCCGCCCCAGCCAGCGCCTCAGCAAGCCCCGCCGGCACCCGAGGCGGCACCACCGGGACCGCCGCCCGCCTCGATCGCCGGCGCCCCGACCTCGCTCGTCGACTGGGTGACCGGGATCAACGGCCCGAACAAGACCCTCGAACGTTTCGGCATCTCCGGGACTGACCTCGGAATTGCCTGGGACAACGGCGATCCCGGTAATCGCCAAGTCCTCATGGCATTCGGCGACACCTTCGGCTACTGCCGCGTCCACGGTCAGCAATGGCGATACAACACGCTGTTCCGCAGTACGGACCATGATCTGTCGCACGGAATTCACGTGGCGCCCGGCTCGGCGACCGACAAGTATGCGGGGTCGCCGTCATATCCATCGGGACTCTCCAGACAGATCATCCGCACCATGAGGAAGGCGCCCCACGAGACCGGGATCATTCCTACGGCCGCGATCTCGATCGGCGGCACACAAATCATGAACTTCATGTCCATCAGGGAATGGGTTCGGGACGGGGACTGGCGTACGAACTTCTCGGCGATCGCAGTGTCCCGCGACAACGGCCAGAACTGGGGGGTTTACCCGGGCACTATTCGGCCGAACGACCCGGACAGCGTCCCGGGGGCGAAATTCGTTCCAGGCAACGAGAAATTCCAGATGGGCGCGTTCATGAAGGGCAACGACGGCTACCTGTACTCGTTCGGAACCCCCGCCGGTCGCGGCA
>Ga0335083_10010600_pt1 | contig 11116 bp, 4 predicted proteins | sample Lox_Sample_42_FD_206716 | JGI IMG/M metagenome (GOLD analysis project Ga0335083, IMG submission 206716) | Soil microbial communities from Loxahatchee National Wildlife Refuge, Florida, United States - Lox_Sample_4.2 | ecosystem: Environmental > Terrestrial > Soil > Wetlands | place: USA: Florida... | reverse complement strand
TCGCCCATTCCCGCGAACACGCGGCCTCGCGTCGCATAAATTTCCGCATATCCGGGATGCAACTTTTCTGCTTTCTCCAGAGCCGCTAACGCTTCGGTGAATTCCGCTTCCACTTCCCGCGCATGCGCCAGCGCGATATACGCGGCCGCATCCATCGGCCGGAGTTCCACAAACGCGGCCGCTTCTCGCAAGGCACATTCCGGCAAATGCGAGTGATAGCAAACTGTGGACCGCACCGCGTGCGCATAAGGCGATTGCGGCGCCAACTTCACCGCCCGCGTCGCTGCGCCGAACGCGGCGATCCAATCTTCCGTCACGCTTAGTACATGCGCGTACACCAATTGTACGTTCGGATCATCTGGCTGCCGTTGCGATTCTCTCTGTGCCGTCAAAATCGCCTGTTCCCAGTCGTTCCACAGAATGGAGCCGGCGACTTCGTACAAATAATCCGTCGGCTTCGGCAGCCTCAGCGCCAGTCCCCATCGATACCGCGGTCCCGGCGCGTGTTGTACAGTTCGAATCGTCTCCGCATCCGCTCCCGCGGCAGAGAGCGCGCTCAAAAACGGAATGTCAGGATAGGTCGTCAGCCCGTGGCTGCTCACCTCTTCGCGAATCTCTTCCTGCGTGAGCCCCTCCAGTTGCCAAGCCAACACCTGTTCCGGCGCGACCGGGGTCTTCTCTTCATTTGTCGTGAAATTCTGCTGGGGAGATATCGTTAACACTGTGAAAAGCAAAAAGGTAAGCACAGGAAGGCCGCCTCGCAGGCAAAGCAACACAATCTGCCTAACCTCGGTTTATCGGCAGCTTCCCTTTTGTCTTGATGATGAGAATCCCTTCATGCAAAGGTAAGCGAACTCCCAACTAATTCAGTGCGCTGCCGGTGCGGCCCCGGCCGTCGTCCCTGGAACCGAAGTAACTCCACAAGCCTGCTCGACCGCCGCCTTCACGTCCGCGTCCAGTTGCGCGCCTTGCCAGCCCTGAGCCGAGCACACTTCCCATGCTTCCAACCCGAGCGCGCCGCGCAGATCTGCTCCCATCAGGTTGGCCCCATCCAGTTTCACTTGCCGCAAAATCGCGCCCGCAAACGTCCCGCCGCGCAAATCCGCTTTTGACAGATCGCCCTCCAGGAAGATCGTTCCCTTCGCTTGCACACCCGTCAGGTTCACGCCGATCATCTTCGCGGCCGAAAGATCCGTCTGCTCCAGCGTCGCCAGTGACAGGTTCGCCCCTTCCAGCTTCGTGTCGCGCAAGTCTGCCCGGGAAAGGTCGGCCCGCAATAGATTCGCGCCTCGCAAATTCACCGCGTACATCGACGCGCGCGTCAAATTCGTCGTCGCCAGCGTCGCGCCCTCCAGATTCGCGTACGACATGTCCGCATTCTGGAACGATCCGCCCGAGAATGTCGCCCATCGCCCGTCCGCGCTCACCAGGTTGGCCTTGTCCGCTCGCACTCCATCCATCCGTGCCGATTTCAGATTGCCTTCTCGCAGGTTTGCGCCTCGGAAGTCGCCTTCTACGAGGCTTGAGCCTTCCAGATTTGCCCGCCACAGCCGGGCACTCGCAAAATTCGCATGGTACCCGCGCGCATATCTCAGATTGATTTCGTTCAACCGTGGGCCATTCGGCTCCGCGTTCGGCGCCGCTTCCGCCACCGGCGTCTTTTCGTGCCCCGTGGCCATGCGCTCGTCGGTCAGATCTGCGTACGGCCGGAATCCCAAGGCCTGAAACGCCGTGGACACCCACCGCCGCGGATCACCGCTGCCTACGTCCGGGCGCACTGTGTTGTCACCCGGCAGCCCGCGGATCACGCCAATCGAAAGCAGAAACAGCGTCGCACCAAGTAACACGGGAATTCGCGTCGACTGCAGAACGTCATGCGTGAATTGCGAGGTGGTTTCATCCGTCCAGTCGCCGGGCCGCAGTACCCGCTTCACCACTCGCGGCATGGCGCAGGCCGCGGCGCTCGCCAGCGTGAACAGGAACACTTGCAGCAGTGTCCCGCGATAGTCCTGCATCACCAGGTACCGCACCCAAAAGAAGAACAACGTCGCCGGTACCGCCCAATACGCCAGCCCTATCGCCACGTAACACTCGACAAGCCCCAGAGGCGAACGCGGATCGCGCGACCAGCGCAGGTGCGGCCGGATCGGCCCCATCAAGTACCAGCGCCCGTCTTTCTCCGGTGTCTGCCCGTCCGGAAACACCGCCGGCAGCGCGCCCATGCTGCCCCACAGCCGCAGCAGCAAAAACTGCAGCCGCAGATACAAAACCGTAATCAGCAGCGGTGCGCCCAGGAAAAACCCCTGCAGTGGCAGGATGTTCGGAATCCGCGGTGCGCGAATTGCCGATTCATCCAGCAGCAGTCGCACATCCGTCGTCAACGCAATCAGCGCGCACCCCGCCACGCAGACCGCCATCAACGTCAGGTAGAACCAGCGCGCTGCCCGCGTAAACTGTTCAATCGTCCGGCTGCCATTCAACGCCGCCACGGCTTCCGGCAGCGTCGCATCGAACAAGTTCGTCCCGCCCAGCCGCCCCGCCCAGAGTCCCTGTGCGCCGTATAGATTCGCGCCCATCAGATTCGCACCGGAGAATTCCGTGCCCAGCAGGTTTGCCTCGCGCAGGTCCGCCTCTACCAGGTTTGTATTGCGCAGATTCGCCATCGAGAGGTCGGCGCCGCGCAAGTTCACTTTCTGCAGTTGTGCCCCTTGCAGGTTTGCGCCCGTCAGATCCGCGTTCGAAAGGTTCGCTCCTGAAAATTCCCCACGCGCGCCACTGCCCCCGTCTGTTTCCACCCACATGCGGTGCTGGTCCAGCATCTCCGCATATTCCAGCAGGTAACTCGACGTGGCGTGCGACTCGGGAACCAGATCCACCTCGGCAAACTCCGGTTCCTCTGCCACAACTTCGACGTCCTGTTCGGCTTGCGCTTCCCTTCCCACAGCTTCCGGCGCAACCGTATCCGCCACTGGCTCATTCAGCAGCGCCATGGCCTCTTGCACAGCCGCGGCATCCGGCGCGGTAGGTATCTCGGCGTCTATGTCAGGCGCCGCCTTTGTCTCCGGCTCCGGACTGCTCTGAAGGTTTGCTTTGAGTACCTGTTCGCTGCCCTCCACCGCGACAATCTCAACCGCAGCGTCGTTTGGCACCTCTGCGGGAACGGTGGCAGGCGAGTTTCGATTCACCAGGTCCTGCACAAGCTGCTCTTCGAACAATGCCAGGATCTTGGCCTCGGTGGCGGGATCGGGCGCAATGGCCCCATACTCGGCAAGCTCTTCCGGCGTGGCGAGCCGTTCCTGAAGCTTCTCCGCACTGCCCCACGAAAATCCAAAAAATCGTTTGGCCGGTTGATCCGGCATAGTGGTCTTTCCTGTCGCTTCTCCCCCGAGAAGCTGTGAAGTGACACCCGTAACGGGATAAACGCATCTTGGCCCATCGCAGTCCGAAAATCGCCTGACCCAAAGGACAGGCGATTCCTGGTCGGCAACGGGGACTACCGGGGCCACCTCGGCATTTGCCTACCATTCGCCGACGGCTCTTCCGGTCACAGATGGGCAGACGCAGCTCAGCGCTGGCTGATTACTGATAACTGATTACGGATATCCGGAAGGTCAGCTCGCAAACCCGAGCCATTAGAGAACGAACTGAGGAAGGAACTGCGCGTGCTCCACCAAAATAAGCGCCGGGGTGCTCCGCTGAGGGGCCGATGCACCCCGGCTATTTCCTGCCCGCCTCCGCAGTGAGCGAGCAAGGAACTCGTACAGCGAATTCTACCTGTCCTCCGTCGCGGCTACTGCTCTTCGCTTCCGCGCAGAAACTCGTACCGCTCGATCGCCGCCACGACTCCGACGGAACCCTCTTCGCGCGGTTCGGTACGCTGGACCCGGCCCAGGCAACGCACTCTCACCGGGCCGGCCAAGGTAATTTCATTCGGAAGCGTCAAGAGAATCTCGACGGGCGATCCTTCCTTCACATCTTTTGACAAGAAGAAATAAACCCCGCGCGAACTGACATCGCGGGATTCGGTACTGGTTTCACCAACTGCTGCCCCGGTAGTCCAACGCACGGTAAGCGGCAGCCGCATGGAAAACCTCTGGGTTGTGCGGCGCTCTGAGCCGGTCAAGGCAAACCTCCCTGATTGAAGAACCGAGTTTATAGAGGCTTAGGGGCATTCTCAATAGAACTGGGGATACAAAGTTTTTCCCTCTGGAAAAAGTACGAAAGTCCTAGAACCCGCCCCCACTGGCATCGCGAACGCAATCAGGCGCTTGGCTAACCGGCGCCCATAGCCCAGGGCTTCCGCAACGATCATCGCGACGCGACGAAACGCAGCCGTCGGATACGGCAGACCATCTAGACCCCCGCCGTGGTCACACTAGAACAGGAATTTCAGCGCCAACTGAACGATGCGCCCAGGTTGCGCCGCCGTGATGTATCCAAACGTCGGCGAATTAATGTCGTTGTCCGGCAACCGGAAATTCACGTTGTTGAAGATATTGAAGAACTCCGCCCGGAATTGCACGTTCATCGCTTCATGGATCGGAATCGTCTTGATCGCCGAGAAGTCCCATTGCTGGTACGCCGGCCCCTTCAGAGTATTCCGGCCTACATCGCCAAACGCGCCCTCCGCCGCATGCTGAAACGCTCCGGTATTGAACCAGCAATCCGCCGTCCGCACCGCGCCGCCATTCGACGCGCAGCCGCCGCTGTTGGGATTCCCTACCTGGTTCGGCCGCGCGCTATAGAACCCGGAAATTTCCGGCGCGCTTCCCTGGGCCGAGGGATTGCTCGAGTCGTACACGGTAAACGGCGTATTGCTCATGAACGTCGTGATCCCGTTCACTTGCCAGTTTCCGAGGATGTGCCCGTACCAATTCTGTGGGTGCTGGAACCACGGCAGATCCCACTGGTAGCTCGCCACGAACCGGTGCCGCGCGTCGAACATCGACCGGCCCCATTCCGATTTCACATCGAACGGATTCTGCGCCAGGTCGTTTTCCCCGGCCACGCTTTGCGACGCCGATCCCGTGATGTTGAACGTCGACGAATCGTCCAGAGTCTTCGAATACGTATACGACAACAGGAACGACAGTCCGTGCGACAGTCGCTTCGTCACGCTCGCCTGCAACGCGTTGTAGCTCGAGTTCGCGATCCCACTGATCAATCCCGCCGAAGAATACGTGCACGGCGAAGGACTCGCCACCGTGCATCCCGAATACAACCGCCGTTGATCCGACAGCTGAACGTTGTCCTCGTAGCTGAGTGAAGGATCGTAGACCGTCGGGTTCCCTTCGATGAATCTTGGCAACTTGGTTCCCTTGGTTCCGATGTACCCGATCTCCAGCAGCCAGTTGGCTCCGAACGCCCGTTCAACGTTCAAATTCCAGTCCTGCGCGTAGGGCAGCCGCAGGTTGGGATCCAGCGTCAACAATGTCATGGGTTGCGCGAAGCTGCCGTTAAACGGATTCTCGCCGTTGTACGGATCCGAGAAGTTCGGCAGTTGGATCTGTGGCGTCTGCAGATACGGTGGCGCGCTGATGGGTGTCTGCAGCGGCCCGCCCTGCCCCGTGTAATACGGATCGTAGAAAATCCCGTACGACGACGTTACGATCCACTGGCCCCTCCCCGTTACATCCCACGCCAATCCCACTCTCGGCGCAAACGCGTTCCACTCCGTGGGAATCAGCCCGCGTGGCACGCCTTTGTCGCCCGGGTACAGCAAGCCCTCCGGGGCTGTGGGAAATACCGTCGATTGCCGGCCCGGCACCCACAAATTCTGTTGGTCGTGAATCTCGTAGTACGGCGACGTCACCTGGTACCGCAGCCCGTAGTTCACCGTCAACCGCGGCGTCACCTTCCAGGTGTCCTGCGCGTACAGATCAAACCCGTGCCCCCGCAGGTAGCGGGCAAAGTCGCCGCCGCCCTGCAGGAAGAACACCGGTTGCCCGAACAGGAAGCTGGCCATGGGGTAGCTCACGGGAAAGTTCGCGAACACAAAAAATCCATTGGTCGCGATGCCCTGCAGCACGTTGATCTGATCGTATTCGTAGCCGCCGCCGAACTTCATCTGATGCTTGCCCTTGATCCATGTCAACGACGCGGACAAGTCGTACGAATTCTGATAAGTGTTTCTTGGCCCGGTGATTGGATCGCCAACCGACGCGTACCCGCCCACTTGCACAAACGGAGGCCCGATGGCTTCCTCCAGGCTCGGCTCGTAGGTGAAGCCCAGGCTTGCCGGATCGGTGTGATTGAGATGCTCGCCATACAGGAATTTGTTGCGCAAAAACGAGAAACGGAACTGCCCCACAATCGTCGGCGAAAACGTGTGCGTCTCTTGCGCTACAAAATTCTGCGCTCTCTGGTTTTGCCCCACAGGAAATCCCGGCACATTCGCTCCGGCGGACGACAGCGGGTCGGTCTGGCTCGTCTGCGCGAAGCTGTACCGGAAATTCAACGTGTCCGACGGCGTCAGGTAGTGGTCCACGCGAATCCCGAATTGATCCAGGCTCCCGGTGAACTGTTGAGTCGAAATGAATCCGTACGGTCCCGAATTCGCATGGGGATAAAAGGCCAGCAAATTCTGCGAAATGGGATCGATTGACGGCAGTTGGTTGAATGGGTACATGATCGGCGGCTGGCCCTCTTGTACGAAGAAGTTCATTAACTGGCCGTCGGGATCAGGAGCGCTTCCGTTGCCCAGAATACAGGTGCCCGACTCGTTGAAGAAATCCGGCTGCGTCTGGCCTTTCTGCGTATTGACGAAGTCCGTGCACAGATGCCCGAAATTCCCTGTGCGCTCTGCATCCGAAGGCACCGTCGTCCGCGTCGTCTCCCCTTGCGAGTTCCTCACCCCTTCGTAGTAGCCGAAGAAGAATGTCTTGTTCTTGATGATCGGCCCGCCAATCGTTCCCCCAAACTGGTTCCGGTGCAGCGGTTCCACGCTGTCCGCAAAAAAGCTCTTCGCGTCCATCGCGTTGTTCCGGAAGAACTCCCAGGCCGCTCCGTGGAATTCGTTGGTTCCCGAACGCGTAACGATATTCGTGGTCGATCCCGTGCTGTGTCCAAACTCGGCGTTTGCGGTGTTCGTCAGGATGCGAAATTGCTCGATCGCGTCCACCGGCGGCTCCAGCACGAATCCGCCATCCACCGAGTTGAAGTTGTCCGCACCGTCGATCAAAAAGTTGTTCGACTCCGGTCTTTGCCCGTTCACGGCATAAGCCTGCCCTTCGCGCAACGTACCGCCAGCCTGCGCCAGTCCGGGCGTGATCGGCACGACGCCCGGTTGCAGGATCCCCAACTGCGTGAAATGTCTCCCGTTCAACGGCAGGTCCAGGACTTCTCGCTGGCCCACTGTCTTGCCCAAGCTCGTCACGTCTGGTTCCACCAGCGGCGCGTCCGTCCGGACCTCCACTTCTTGCGTTGGCATGCCCACGGCAAAATGAATCGTCACCGTCGCGGTCTGGTTCACGCTGAGCGAAATGCCTTCCTGCACGTACTTCTTGAATCCCGCCGACTCCGCTTCCAGCCGGTAGTGCCCTACGGGCAGTTCCACCAGCACAAACGTTCCTTGCCCATCTGTCACGGCATGGCGTTTCAGTCCGGTTTCTTCCTGCATCGCCGTCACCGTGGCCTTCGCCACCACTCCTCCGCTTCCGTCCAGCACCACCCCGCGCAAGCTCGCGGTGATTTCCTGTGCTGCGCTCCCCGTTGCGCAAACCACAAACATCACAATCAGCCACACACAGTTTCGCCTAGACTTCATTCCACTCTCCTCATCTCGACGAATTTTCCGGAAGCGTCTGAATTCTTTACCCGCGGAGGCGTTCCATCTATCAGGCGCAGGTCAGCCGTAGCTCAGTATGAGCATGCGCACCCCTGGTTCGCCCGTGACTCGACGGGTTCACTCCGCGTTTTGTATAGTTCCGCGGCAAACGGACACGCCTCACCGCTGAACACTTCCCCCGAAGTAGCGTGAGCATACGAATTGCCGCAAATCGAGGCAATACTCGAAAAGGACTATCGCGGCGTCTCGCGCTTGAATCGGCCTTTTCCTGGCATTAGACTGGCGCTCTCAGTTCACGTTCTATCTTCCTGCTCAGGTTCCAGACGAAATCCTCTCCCTGTGACTAAAGTTACTGCTCCTTGTGACTCGTAACCCTATCCTGACCACGACAATTTCTTGCTAAGCAGAAGAGGCTCCATGAGAAAACTTTGGGTCAGTTTCGCTCTCGTTTTTTTCCTCTCGTTTGCCGTGCTGGGTTGGATCGGCACCCGCATCTACCAGAAAATGCCTCCGCTTCCCGACGCTGTCGTTACCACCGGTGGTGCCGTGGTCATTCCCAGCGGAGACATCGAGCGTGGCCAGAACGTCTGGCAGGCGCTCGGCGGCATGGAAGTCGGCTCTGTCTGGGGACACGGCAGCTACGTCGCTCCCGACTGGACCGCCGATTGGCTCCACCGCGAAGCCACTTTCATCCTCAATGATTGGGCACAGAAGGAATTCGCCACCGGCTACGATCGTCTTTCTCCGGAAGATCAGGGCAAACTCCACGGCCGTCTGGAAGCCATGTACCGCCGCAACACCTATGACGCCTCCACGCACTCCATCATCATCGAGCCAGTGCGAGCTCGCGCGTTCGAAGCCAACCTCCTCCACTATTCCGGCGTCTTCATGAACGGCAACAAGGCCTACGCCATTCCGCCCGGCACCGTCAGCACTCCCGAACGTATGCGCCAGTTCGCCGCGTTTATCTTCTGGACCTCGTGGTCCGCTTCCGCGACTCGTCCGGGCGACACCGTTAGCTACACCCAGAATTGGCCTTTCGAACCGCTCGTCGGCAATCGTCCTACCGGTGATAGCGTCATGTGGACCGGCGTCAGCATCATCATGCTGCTAGCCGGCATTTGCGCCATGATCTGGTGGTACGCCTCGGAAACCGAAAAGGAAGCTCTCCCGCCCCTTCCGCTTACCGATCCTCTCGGCGAGTGGAAAGCCACTGCCTCACAACGCGCCACACTGAAATACTTCTGGGTCGTCTCCGCGTTGATTCTCGTCCAGATCCTTATGGGCGTCGTCACCGCCCATTACGGCGTTGAAGGCGACGGGTTCTACGGAATCAAACTCTCACAAATATTGCCGTACAGTGTCACGCGTACCTGGCACGTCCAGCTCGGCATTTTCTGGATTGCCACCGCGTGGCTTGCCGCCGGCCTTTTCATCGGTCCGCTCGTCAGCAAGTACGAACCGAAATTTCAGGCACTCGGCGTTCACGTGCTCTTCGGTGCGCTGCTCGTCATTGTCGCCGGCTCCATGGCTGGCGAATATCTCAGCATCCACAACAAGCTTTCTCCCGCGGGCTCATTTCTCTGGGGCCATCAGGGTTATGAATACGTCGATCTCGGCCGAGGCTGGCAGATTCTTCTCTTTGTCGGCTTGTTGATCTGGCTTTTCCTCGTTCTCCGTGCGGTCCGACCCGCGCTCAAACAAGCTGGCGATCAACGCCAACTTCTCTGGCTTTTCATCATTTCCGCGGCGGCCATCGGCATGTTCTACGCCGCCGGGCTGTCCTGGGGACAGCACACCCATCTTTCCATCGTCGAATACTGGCGCTGGTGGGTGGTCCATCTCTGGGTCGAAGGCTTCTTTGAAGTATTCGCCACCACCGTTATCGCCTTCCTCTTCACCCGCCTCGGCTTGATTCAGCCCGGCATCGCCGCGAAAGCCGCTCTACTGTCCGCAACAATCTTCCTTTCCGGCGGAATCATCGGCACCTGCCACCACCTCTACTTCTCCGGAACGCCAACCGTCGCGCTCGCTTTCGGTTCCGTCTTCAGCGCGCTCGAAGTCGTACCACTCGCGATGGTCGCTTATCCCGCCATCGACGACCTCCGCCGCGGCAAGCTTACCGTCTGGGCGCAACGCTACAAGTGGCCCATCTACTTCTTCGTTGCCGTCGCTTTCTGGAACATGGTCGGCGCCGGACTTTTCGGCTTCATGATCAATCCGCCGATCGCTCTTTACTTCATGCAGGGACTCAACACCACTCCCCTGCACGGTCACGCCGCGCTCTTCGGTGTCTACGGCATGCTTGGCATCGGCTTGATGCTCGTCTGCCTGCGCGCCATGAACCCGGCCAAACAGTGGAAGGAAAATTGGCTCAAGGCTGCCTTCTGGCTCATGAATACCGGCCTCTTCGCCATGTGCGTCGGCAGCTTGCTCCCGGTCGGCCTCATGCAGACCTGGGCCAGCGTCAACCACGGCTACTGGTTCGCCCGCAGTTCTGAATTTCTCGGCAGCCCCATCATGCAGACACTTCGCTGGATGCGCGTCCCTGGCGACACCATCTTTGCCCTCGGCGCTTTCATCCTCGTCGCTTTTGTCTTTACTACCTACTCCTACAAACGAGAGCAACCCGAGTTGACCGGCGAGCCCGTGTCCGCCCCGGCCGCCGACTAGCTCATCCCCAAAACGAAAAAGGCGCAGCCTCACAGGTTGCGCCTTTCTATTTTCACCAAAAGCTGTTCGTCGACTGCAGGCTGGCGGCCGGCTTGCGTCTTTGCTGGCGACTGGCGGCTGTCAGCTGCCCTTACGTCTGGTCGATCAACCGGTGATGAATCGCGTACAACGCCAACTCCAACCGGTCCGACACGCCCAGCTTGTCGAAAATATTGTGCAGGTGGTTCTTCACCGTCTGCTCGGAGATGAACAGCTTCTCGCCAATTTCCTTGTTCCGGAATCCTTGCGCCACCAGTTGCACGATTTCCTTCTCGCGATCGGACAGCAGCGGCTTTTCTCGCCGCGGCCCGGACTCCGACGACTTCGCGAACGCTTTCATCACTTCCGCCGTCATCCGGTTGTCCAGCCAGATTTCGCCCGCGTGCACCCGATGAATGCTCTTCACCAAAAGATCGGTTGCCGATTGCTTCAGCACTACCCCGCGCGCACCCAGTCGCATTGCCCGGACCACGTCGCGGTCGTCTTCCGCCGCCGTCAGCACGATCACCCGGGTCGGAATCTGGTCGAAATTCACTTCTTCCAGCACCGCCAACCCATCTTTATCCGGCATGCGCAGGTCCAGCAGCAGGATGTCTGGCTTCAGCTTCGCCAGCATCT
>Ga0335083_10010599_pt1 | contig 11117 bp, 11 predicted proteins | sample Lox_Sample_42_FD_206716 | JGI IMG/M metagenome (GOLD analysis project Ga0335083, IMG submission 206716) | Soil microbial communities from Loxahatchee National Wildlife Refuge, Florida, United States - Lox_Sample_4.2 | ecosystem: Environmental > Terrestrial > Soil > Wetlands | place: USA... | reverse complement strand
GAAGCGGCCCAGTCGAGTCAACTCGGCAACGACAAATGCGTGAAGCGCTCCGACCGTTACGAGAGTTTGCGCAATGTTATCGGGGATGGTGATTTGGAATCCTTCCTCAACGGCAAGAACAAGTTCGACCGTGTCGAGTCCCATCGTCGTCTAACTCTAATTAGACGGCCTAAACGGGGTGATTAAATACGGCATATTTGACGTATAACTTCCTGTACGCCCCGAGACGTCGTGATTTGCCTTCATGCGGCGCGTCCTTTTCGTGACCCGGTATCCGGGGGCTTCTTGGCTACCCGTCCGCGCACCACCTGCAACCCTTCGGCGCGCAAGCGCTGGGCCTGCTCGCGGTGCGCCCGGGACCGCGGCGGAAATACGATCCGGCCTCCTGCCCCTACCACCCGATGCCACGGCAGATGCATGTTTTCGTCACTGACCTTCAGGGCGCGGCCGACCAGCCGCGCCCGGCCCGGGAGCCCCGCGGCTTCGGCCACCTCTCCGTAGGTCGTCACCGCTCCGCGGGGCAGGGCCGCGACGACCAGCCAGATCTGCTCGAGCGCCTCATCGTCCCGGCCTCCTGAGTGGGGCAGGAACTCGTTCTTGCGGCTCCGGCGGGATGCCATCGCTTCAGTTCTTCAGGTGAGCGTCAAGCCAGTCGAGCACCGTGTGGTACCACAGCACGCTGTTGGCGGGCTTCAGGACCCAGTGGTTCTCGTCGGGGAAGACCAGCAGCTTGCTCTCGATGCCGCGCCGCTGCAGCGCAGTAAATGCGCCGAGTCCCTGGGTATAGGGGATGCGGTAGTCGCGCTCGCCGTGGATCACCAGCATGGGCGTGCGCCACCTGGCCACGAAGTCCACCGGGTTCACGCGTTCGTAGTTCTCGGGCACCTGGTACTGCGGGCCGCCGAACTCCCATTCCGGGAACCAGAGCTCCTCGGTTGCGTAGTACATCATGCGCTGGTCGAACAGGCCGTCATGGTTGACGATGCAGCGGAACCGGTCGGGCCAGTTGCCCTCGATCCAGTTCATCATGAAGCCGCCGTAGGAGGCTCCCAGCGCGCAGGCCCGCTCGCCGTCCAGCCAGGGGTAGCGTGCGATCGCCGCCTCGAGCCCCTTCTGCAGGTCGACGAGCGGCTTGCCACCCCAGTCCTTGCTGATCGAGTCGGTGAAGGCCTGGCCGTACCCGGGCGAGCCGTGGAAGTCGATCATGACCACCGCGTAGCCGCCGCCAGCGAAGGCCTGTGCGTTCCAGCGGTAGGTCCACAGGTTCCCGAATGCCGCCTGCGGGCCGCCGTGCACCACGAACGCGATCGGGTAGCGCTTGCCCGGCTCGAACCCGTACGGCTTCACCACGTAGCCGTGCACGGTTTCGTCGTTCCAGCCCTTGAAGCTGAACTGCTCGAACTCGCTCAAGCTGCGCGCGTCGAGCACGTCCGCGTTCGCATGGGTTAGGCGCTGTGCGGCGCCGCCATGCAGCGGCACCTGGAAGACGTCGGCGGGGCCTGCGAGGCTGGCGCTCGTGTAGACCACCGAGTCGCGCGTTACCACGAACTCCTCGACCTCGCCCGCGCCGGTGAGGCGCAGCGGCGCGCCACCTTTGAGCTCGATGCGGAACAGCGCCCGCTGGCCGGTGTCGTCCGAGCTCACCACGAGCGAGCGGCCGTCGGGGGTGGCCGCGACCTGCGCCACCGAGTGATCCCAGTCCGGAAGGATCGCGTGGACCTGGCCGCCGCGCGCCTCGCGCAGCACCAGGTGGAAGCGGTCGGACTCGAAGCCGGGCCGGCTCTGCGCCCGCCACACGAGGTCGCCGTTGGCGAGGAAGACCGGTTGCGCGTCCCAGGCCGGATTGTCGGCCGTGAGGTTCACCGGCGCGGCGCTGCCATCGGCGGGCACCTGGTAGAGATCGAAGTTGGTCGACCAGGGCTCGCTGCGGCCGGCGAGCCGTGCGGAGAACACCAGCTGCCGCCCGTCGGGGCTGAACGCGTAGTCCTCGCCGCCGCCGAACGGCCGGCTAGGGATGTCGCCGTCGAAGCCACGCGTCAGCTCGAGCGGCGTCCCGGCCGCACCGCCGGGACTCAGCACGGCACTGAACAGGTGCCCGTGGGTGCCGTCGGCCCAGGTGTCCCAGTGCCGCACGAAGATGTGGTCGTAGATGCGACCGGTGGCCTTGTCCTTGGCGCGCGCATCGAGCCGGTCGCGTGTGCACTTGAGGTCGGCGCACTCGGGCAACACGTCGAAGGTCAGGGCCAGGCGCGCCTGCTTCGGGTCGATGCGGAACGAGGTGACGTCGAGCGGATAGTCGCTCACTTGCTGGGGGGCCAGGTGCGGCAGGTTCAGGCGCCACACCTGCGAGCTGCCGTTGCGCGTGGAGAGGAAGTAGAGCGTACGGCTGTCCGCGCCCCAGCGCGGGCTCGAGTCGTTGAAGTTGCCGCCGCTGGCGCGCTGCGGCTCGGCGTGCGGGTCGCGCAGGTCCATCAGCCACAGGCTGGTGCGCCCCTTGTTGGCGTCCATGTCAGTCTCGCGCTGCACGAACGCGAGCACGTGGCCATCCGGGGAGACCTGCGGGTCGCTCAGGCGCTTCAGGCGCACCAGGTCCTCGACGGTGAACGGCGCGGCGGCCGCGGCGGCCGCGGTCAGCAGGCCGAGGGCGCAGGCGAGCAGCCGCAGGGCGCGGCGCGAAGTTGCAGACATGGAGACCTTCCGATCGTGGTTCACGGGGGCGGGCGCCGCGGCGCCCGTGGGCAATTGCTGCCTATCTTACTGCCCCACTTCGCTGGTGGGGTTGGTCCAGGACTCGTGCTTGGCGGCCTGCAGCCATTCCTGCAGCGCGTCATCCTCGAGCACGGTCGCCATGTACCAGCGCGCCGCCGGCGTGATGCTGCCGGTGCCGTAGGTGTTGAAGCGCAGCACCACCGGGGCGTACATGGCATCGGCGATGCTGTACTCCCCGAACAGCCACGGACCGCTGCCGCCGAAGCGGGAGCGGCAGTCGTTCCAGATCTCGTCGATCCGCTCGATGTCGGCCTCCAGCGCCGCCGGCATCGCGGTGTGGCGGTTGCGGGCGCGCGCGTTCATGGGCCACAGCGAGCGCAGCGTGGTGAACCCGGAGTGCATCTCCGCGCACACCGCACGCGCCACGGCGCGCGCCTTGGCCTGCTCGGGCCAGCCCTTGCCGGTGAGCTCGGCCACGTACTCGCAGATGGCGAGTGAATCCCAGACGGTCACCTCGCCATGGCGCAGCAGCGGCACCCGGCCGCTCGGGCTGTACTTCTCGATATCCTCGCGGGTGCTCGGGGTGTCCAGCGGGATCAGCACTTCCTCGAACGGGACCTGGGCGTGCTTCAGGTGCAGCCAGGGCCGCAGCGACCAGGAGGAGTAGTTCTTGTTGCCGATGACGAGCGTGAGCGGCGCCATGGAGTGTTAACCTTCCGCGGGTGAGCAGCAACGTGCGCGCCATTGCCTTCGATCTCGATAATACACTCTGGGACGTCGAGCCGGTGCTGCGGCGCGCCGAGGCGCGCCTCTACGCCTGGCTCGGCGAGCACACCCCGCGCATCACCGGAAGCTTGAGCCTCGAGGACATGCGCCGCGCGCGCGAGGAACTCGCCCGGCGCGAGCCCCACAACGCGCACGACTTCACCTACCTGCGCACCGCTGCGCTCGCAGGCCATGCGCGCGCTCACGGCTACGGCGAAGACGTCGCGCCACGCGCCTTCGAGGTGTTCCTGGCGGCACGCTGCGAGGTCGAGCTGTTCGAGGACGTGCGCCCGGGGCTGGAGCGGCTGCGGCGACGCTACGCGCTCGCTACCCTGAGCAACGGCAATGCGGACCTCGGGCGCATCGGGCTCGACGGGCTGTTTTCCCTGAACCTCAACGCCCGCCAGCTGGGTGCGGCCAAGCCGGCGCGCGTGTGCTTCGAGCGCCTGGCCGGGGGCCTGGGCGTGGCGCCGCAAGAGCTGTACTACGTCGGCGACGACCCGTACCTGGACGTGGCCGCGGCGCGGGCCGCAGGGCTGCGGTCGGTATGGGTCAACCGGCGCGGCCACGTGTGGCCAGCCGGGGAGGCGCCGGCGGACCTGACGGTGCGCGACCTTCGGGAACTCGCCGACGCGCTCGGCGCCTGAAGCCGGCTGCTAGCCTTCCAGGGCGCGGCCGCGGGTCTCGATGACCAGCGCCGGCACGCTCACCGCCGCCACCAGCGGTACCAGCGCCACCCACACCAGCATCGAGGTCAGCGCGCGGCTCGAGCCGCCCGCGGCCGCGGTCACCGCGCCCACGAGTGCGGGGCCAAAGGCCGCGGCGACCCGGCCGAGGTTGTAGCAGAGCCCGGCGCCAGTGGCGCGCAGTCGCGCCGGGAACAGCTCCGGCAGGTAGAAGGTGAGGATGCCGAACACGCCGTAGACGCCCGCGCCTGCGAGCAGCAGCAGGTTGAGGCGCCACTGCGGGGCGAGGTCGGCCCCGAAGGTGACGGCGATCGCGAGGGCGGAAAACACGAAGTAGGCGATGAACAGGCGCCGCCGGCTGAGACGGCGTGCCAGCGGAATCACCGCCAGCGCACCCAGCAGGCCCCCGAGGTTGAACGCGTTGGCGCCGTGCCCGGCCCAGGCCGTGGCGAGCGCACGCGCGGCCGCCGGGGACAGGCCGCTGCCGGCGGCCTGTTCGCCGGCCAGCGTGCTGCCCAGGAGCGGCACGAACGCGTTGCAGCCCCACCAGGTGAGCACCGCAGCCACCGCGACGAACAGGCCGCTCACCGTCGCCCGCCGCAGGTCCGGCGCAAACAGCTCGCGGGGGCTGGGCGGCCGGGCACGCGCCGCACGGCTCTCGCGCCAGCGCTCGCTCTCGGTGAGGAACAGGCGCACCGCCAGCGCCAGCGCCAGCGGCAGCAGGCCGGCGAGGAACACGTAGCGCCAGCTGCTCGCGGGCCGGTCGGCAAACCAGACGCCCGCGACCTGGTAGTTCACCAGGGTTGCGAGCGCGATGCCGAGCGGGGAGGCGGTCTGCATGAGCACGCCGGCCTCCACGCGGCGCGTCTCGGGGACGACCTCGGCCACCAGCGTCGCCCCCACGCCCCACTCACCACCGATGCCCAGGCCGGCGAGGATCCGGCACAGGATCAGCTGCCCGATGCCGGTGACGCAGGCGCACAGGCCCGTGCCGAGCGCATAGATCGCGACCGTGGCGAACAGGGCCTGCTTGCGCCCGATGCGATCGCCCAGCCACCCGAACAGCACCCCGCCCGCGGCCCAGGACAGCAGCAGCGCCGCCGTCACGATCCCGGTCCAGAACACCACGGCGGCATGCGCGGCCGCGGAGCCCGCGGGCAGGTGCAGCAGCGCGGGGATGCAGTTGGGGGCGACGAAGTTGAAGAGCAGGGCGTCGTAGATGTCGAAGCCCCAGCCGGCCCAGGCGGCCGCCAGCGTCAGCCACTGGCGCGGGCCGAACCCCGGCACCGGCAGTGTGGCGGCCCTCACAGTCGGTCGCCGCATTCTGTCAGCACTGTCGGCTGCGCGCTGCTAATCACAGGTTTCGGCCATGGTTAAAAAATGATCAGGCGTAGTGCGTCACGGAATTATGTACGTTATCGCGTGAACCTAGTGGCGCCTGAACCGTTCCAACCTGAGGAGCGTGGACGATGGGCGAGAGCGGCAAGCGTGTCGTGGCGGTGGCGAACCTGCGCGAGTTCTTCCGGGACTCGGTGCACGGTGCGCTCGAGAAACAGCACGTGACGGTCGAGGAACAGACCGAGCAGTACGTGGTCAACGTGCTCACCAGCTTCTCCCGCTCCGAGGCGCTCTATGAGGATACCCCGCAGGGCGCGCAGCTCAAGCCGCTCGCCTTCATGCTGCGCGATGCGCTCGAGGCGCCCAGCGCCAGCGCCCGCAACCGCCTGCTGCAGCGCCTGGGCGACGTGTCGCTGTTCATCGCCGGGTTCTTCGCGCGCGGCTTCGCCACCAAGCTGGTCGACATCGACTACCACATCGCCATGGGCGGGCGTGCCTACGGCACGCTCGCCACCGCCACGGCCCGCGGCGGCGCCCGCGCGCTCGGCGGCGTGTTCGAAGAGCTGGCGCAGAAGTTCCAGCCGCTGGTGGACGCGCTCAACGAGGTCAGCGAGAGCTCCTACACCCACACCGACCGCGACATCCTGCACCTGTACGAGATCTGGCTGAAGACCGGCAGTGCCCGCTGCCATGCGCTGCTGCGCGGGCTGGGCGTCGACCCCACCCAGGCCGGCCGCGGCGCCCTGGCACACTAGGGGGCGGCGTGCGGCTGCTGTCGCGACTGCAGGCCCTCATCGGCGGTATTTACGACGTGCGCATCGCGCACGACGTCCACGACTTCCTGGTCACCGACCGCCGCCAGCTTCCCGTGGCCGCCCGGGGCGGCAGTGCCGAGGAGGAACTGCTGCTCGCCCAGAGTCCCGACGGCGCCGAGGTGGCGCTGTCTTTGTACCTGGACCCCGCGCTGCTGGAGCGCCTGAAGCACGCCGACCCGTGGCGGCGCCTGGATGGCGGCAACGTCGCGGACTGCCTGACCGCGCTCGAGGGCGTGAGCCACTTCGTGTACCTCGCCTGGCATGCCGCGCACGACCAGCCGGTCTCGCTTTTGGAGCTGGAGCTGCAGGCGGAGGTGGACAAGTTCGTGGCCAGCCACCTGCTGCTGCGGCGCCAGCACCCGGAGCACTTCCCGCTCGAGCTGCGGCGCGTGCTGTTCGAACACGCGCACCCCGACCCACGCCTGGCGCCCGGGCGCGCCGAGCTGTACCGGGAGGCGAGCCGTTATGCGGCGCGCTTCTGTGAACGCCTCGAGCAGGGCATGGCGCGTGCGCGCCGGCCGGGGGCCACCGCCGAGGTGCTCGCGGAGCTGCGCCGGTTCTACCGGCTGACGACGGCACGCAAGCGTGCCCACATCGAGCGCCTCACCGCCTGAGGCGGCGGCGCGCCCTCAGTCTTCTTCCTCGCCGGACCCGTTGCGCTTGCGGGCCTCGAGCTCGCGCATCAGCTTGATGTGCTCGGACAGCTTGCGCAGGTCGGTGCGCGTCGTGCCGCCGCTCGGCCGCGCGCTGTCGCGCGGCGCGCGCCCGCGCGCGTACGGGTCGTAGGAGGCCGGTTCCCGGTGCAGGCTCAGCGGCGCGTCCAGCACCTCGAGCACCGGGCGCTCGTGGTCCTCGGGCGCATCGCGCCAGTTGACGAAGGCGTTGCCGCGCTCGTCGTGCATGACCTGGCCGATGCGGCGCCGCTCGGCCTCCGGTGCCCCGGAAGTGTTGGCTTTCTTCTTGAGTGGGTTATCCACGGATTATGTACTGCCCTGTCAGTGCAGCGTCGCAATTCCCCGACGCTCAGAGTAGCCGTCCGCGGCGTGCGCATTCCGCGAGGTGCGTCACGGAATTTCCCTGCGCTCTAGCGCGGCCGTGCAGACATATTGCGGGCGCGCAGCAGACCCAGGGCGGTCTTGCAGTCGGAGATCGTGCCGTCCAGGGCCCAGGCGCATGCCTCTGCCAACGCGACCCAGTGGACCTGGATGACCTCGGCGTGCTCGTGCGCCGACTGCGCGGCTGTCAGCCCCTGGGCCATGAAAAGGTGCAGCCGCTCGCCCAACACCCCGGGAGAGGGCAGGCACACCCCGAGCGCGGTCCACTGCGAGGCGGACACCCCGGCTTCCTCGATGAGTTCGCGCTGCGCGGTGGCCAGCGGCGGCTCGTTGGGCTCGAGCTTGCCGGCCGGCAGCTCCCACAGCCAGCCGTCGGCCACGTAGCGGTACTGGCGCAGCAGGCACACGCGCCCCTCGCCATCGAGCGCGGCCACCGCGGCGCCGCCGGGGTGGTGCACCACTTCGAGCAGCGCGCGGTGGCCGTTGGGGAGCACCACCTCGTCGGTGGTCAGGCTGACCACGCGGCCCTTGTAGTGCAGGGTCTGCTTCTCGGGTGTCATGCAGGCATCCTAACCCTTCGGGCGCGCAGCGGCGCACCGGCACGGTGCGTTGGCTCACGCTCCGGCGGTACCGCAATCGCCACGCCCGCGGGGGCACGCGTATAGTCCGGCTCCAGCCATGGCGACCACCGCCCACCTCGCCCGCCTGAACACCGCGCAGCGCAAGGCCGTGACCCACGGCGAGCCGCTGCCGGAGAAGGGCTACCGCAGCCCGCCGCTGTTGATCGTGGCCGGCGCCGGCACCGGCAAGACCGACACGCTCGCGCACCGGGTCGCGCACCTGGTCATCAACGGCGTCGACCCGGCGCGCATCCTCATGCTCACCTTCACGCGCCGCGCCGCCACCGAGATGCGCCGCCGCGCGCACGAGATCACGCGCAAGGCGCTCGATGACACCCTGGGCGGGGTCAGCCAGAGCATCGCGCAGCGGCTGTCCTGGGCGGGCACCTTCCACGCCATCGGCAACCGGCTGCTGCGCCACTACGCCCCGCACCTGCGCCTGGACCCGCACTTCAGCGTGGTCGACCGCGGCGACTCGTCCGACCTCATGGACAGCCTGCGCGAGGAGCTCGGCCTGGCCGCCAAGGAGACCCGCTTCCCGCGCAAGGACACCTGCCTGCAGATCTACTCCAACCGCGTGAACACGCGCGCCAGCCTCAAGGACACGCTCGCCCAGCACTACCCCTGGTGCGCGCAGTGGGAGGAGGAGCTCGCCCACCTGTTCCGCGCCTACGTCGAGCAGAAGCAGCACTCGCACCTGCTCGACTACGACGACCTGCTGCTCTACTGGCACGCCCTCATGAGCGAGCCGCGCCTGGCGCAGCACGTGGGCGCGCACTTCGACCACGTGCTGGTGGATGAGTACCAGGACACCAACCGCCTGCAGGCCGAGATCCTGCACGCGCTCAAGCCCGACGGGGCGGGGCTGGTGGTGGTGGGGGACGATGCGCAGGCCATCTACTCGTTCCGGGCCGCGGCGGTGGAGAACATCCTCGGCTTCCCGGAGCGCTTCCAGCCGGCCGCGGAAGTGGTCACGCTGGCGCAGAACTACCGCTCCACGCAGCCGGTGCTGGACGTCGCCAACGCCGTGATGGCCGAGGCGCCGCGCCAGCACCGCAAGTACCTGCTCTCGGTGCGCGGCGACGGCGCACGCCCGCGGGCGGTGACGGTGGACGAGCTGCAGACCCAGGCCGAGTACGTGTGCGCCGAGCTGCTGAAGCGCCGCGAGACCGGCATCCCGCTCAAGCGCATGGCGGTGCTGTTCCGCACCGCCAGCCACAGCGACCTGCTCGAGGTGGAGCTCGCCAAGCGCAAGATCCCGTTCGTGAAGTACGGCGGCCTGAAGTTCCTCGAGGCCGCGCACATCAAGGACCTGCTGGCGGTGCTGCGCTGGGCCGACAACCCGCACAACGCGCTCGCCGCCTTCCGCACCCTGCAGCTGCTGGCGGGGATGGGGCCGGTGAACGCGCGCGCCGCGCTCGAGCACTTCGAGGCCGGCGGTCACAGCTTCGAGGCCCTCAAGGGGTTCAAGCCGCCGCAGACCGCGCCCATCGACTGGGAACGGCTGCTCACGCTGCTGCAGGCGCTCGCCGACCCGCAGCGCGCCTGGGCGGGCCAGCTGGGGCTGGCGCGCGACTGGTACCGGCCGCACTTCGAGCGGCTCTACGAGCACTTCCACACGCGCCTGGGGGACCTCGAGCAGCTCGAGCTGCTCTCGACCCAGTACCCCTCGCGCGAGCGGTTCCTGAGCGAGCTCACGCTCGACCCGCCCAATGCCACCAGCGACCTCTCGGGGCGCGCGACCCTGGACGAGGACTTCCTGGTGCTGTCCACCATCCACTCCGCCAAGGGCATGGAGTGGGACACGGTGTTCGTGCTCAACGTCGTCGACGGCAGCTTCCCCAACGAGTTCGCCAGCAACCGGCCGGAGCTGGTCGAGGAGGAGCGGCGCCTGCTGTACGTGGCGCTCACGCGGGCGCAGAACGACCTCATGCTGGTGGTGCCGCTCAAGTTCCACCTCACGCAGCAGTCACGCCAGGGCGATGCCCACGTCTACGGCGGCCGCAGCCGCTTCATCACCGAGAAGGTGCAGAAGACCCTGGATGCGCTCACCTACCACGGCACCACCAGCGGCGCCGGCGATGCGCTGCAGGATGCCGCCGCCCCGGTCACCGTGGACGTCGGCGCCAAGCTGCGCGACATGTGGTGAGTCAGCGGGCGGGCTTCACGAAGCGCATCGTGAAGCGGTCGCTCTCGCCGATGGCGGCGTACTTGTCGCGGTCCTTGTCGCCGAGGCGGTAGGTGGGCGGCAGCGTCCACACGCCCTGCTCGTAGTCCTTGGTGTCCCGCGGGTTGGCGTTGATCTCCGACTTCGCCACCAGGCGAAAACCCTGCGCCTCGATCAGGCGCACCGCGTAGTCCTCGTTCACGTAGCCGCTCTTGGCCCTCGGGTCCTGGGGCACCGCCGGGTTGCCGCGGTGCTCGACGATGCCGAGGACGCCGCCCGGCTTCAGAGCCCGGTAGAGGCTGGCGAGCACCTGCGGCGCATCGGCGGCGGCCATCCAGTTGTGGAGGTTGCGGAAGGTCACCACCATGTCCAGCGAGTCCGGCGGCGCGACGTCGCCCCCGTCCGCGGGGAGCGTCACGACCTCGACCTTGTCGTAGAGCTCAGGGTGGCTCGCGAGGAACTCGTGGTACTCGGCCAGCCGCCTGGTGACGTAGGGGCTCGAGGGCCTGGGTGCGATGACCGCGGCGCTGTAGCGGCCGTGCTCGCGCAGCAGCGGACCCAGGATCTCGGTGTACCAGCCCGGCTCGGGCCACACCTCCAGCACGCTCATCTGCGGGCGCACCCCGAAGAACAGCAGCGTCTCCTTCGGGTGCCGGTAGGCATCGCGCGCACGCTCCGCGGCGCTGCGCTGCTCGCCGGCGAGGATGCGGTTCAGCTCGTTGGTGGTCTGCTGGCGGGTGGCGGGGGCGGTGCAGGCGGCGGCCACCAGCAGCAGCGCCGCGGCGATGATGGCCAGGTTCTCTTTGGCAAACATGGGCTGGCTTCGGGTGAGCTAAAAAACCCCGCGCGGGGCGGGGTTCTGTAGCTTCGCCTTGCGAAGGTTCGGCGTCAGCGGCGGAATGGACCGCCGCCCTGGCGCGGTCGCTGGGGGCGCTCCTGGGCTTCGTTGACGCGCAGCGGCC
>Ga0335083_10010598_pt1 | contig 11117 bp, 8 predicted proteins | sample Lox_Sample_42_FD_206716 | JGI IMG/M metagenome (GOLD analysis project Ga0335083, IMG submission 206716) | Soil microbial communities from Loxahatchee National Wildlife Refuge, Florida, United States - Lox_Sample_4.2 | ecosystem: Environmental > Terrestrial > Soil > Wetlands | place: USA: Florida... | reverse complement strand
CATTCTGGTTTTTCTCCTCGAGCATTCCGGTGAACTGGTCACCCGCGAAGACTTGCGGCGGGTCTTGTGGCCTTCAGACACCTTTGTAGACTTCGACCACAGCCTGAACACGGCAGTGATGAAGCTCCGCGAAGCCCTCGGCGATTCCGCCGACACCCCTCTTTACATCGAGACCATTCCAAAGCGCGGCTATCGCTTCATCGCGCCTCTGTCCCAGGTTGCGCATGTCCGGGATGAGACGGTGGGCGGCAAAGGTGACGCGGACAGCGATTCTGTCTCGCCACCGGTCGCGCCTTCGGACGGTGGCGTCGCCTCACCCGGGCAACTGGCCGAAGAGCTTTCGCCCGCGCCACCAAAATCAAAGCAGTCAACGTCAGATAGAGTCTGGTTGAAGATTGGAGCCGGAATATTCGCCATTGCGATTGTTGTCCTTGCGGCGGTCGTTGGCTATCGATTGCATCGGCCGCAGCGTTCACAGGAGCAGGAGGCCCTGACTGCCCTTCCATTTACGGCTCTACCCGGACAGGCTACCTCTCCGGCTTTCTCCCCGGATGGCTCTAGGATCGCTTTCGCGTGGAACGGTGATCCAAAGGGCGGGGCCAAGGGTTTCGACCTATATGTGAAGGCCATTGGGAGCGAGACTCTTCTCCGCCTCACGCAGCATCCCTCGGAATGGATCAGTCCGACATGGTCTCCTGATGGCACGCAGATCGCCTTTCATCGGGTGGCCGGCGCTGACACGGGAATCTACGTTGTAGCCGCGCTAGGCGGCCCGGAAAGAAGATTACGCTCCACCCAAATGCCCTGGCGTGGATTCGTAAATATTCCGTTCTCCAATATCAGTTGGTCGCCAGACAGCAAGTGGATCGCCTTCGACGATGTAATGCAGGAAGCGGAAAGCGCAAGGCTCTTTCTCCTTTCGACGGAAACGTTGGAGACCAGGCGGATTCCTGTTAATCCAGAGTGCATGGGCGAAGGTCAGCCATCGTTTTCCCACAGCGGCAAGTACCTTGCATACTGGTGTTCTCTAAATGGAGGAGACGAGGCTACTTTATCTTTCGTACAGCTTCCGGACGGAAAGCCGAGGACGATTGCATCGTTTCAGGCTTGGCCAACTGGGCTGACGTGGTCGGAGGACGACAGGAGACTGATTTGCTCTTTTTGGGAGAGCTCATACGAGCTCGGTGAAGTTACTGTCGCGAATGGCGCGAGAAAGAGGCTCACCTTCTTAGGAGCGGCAGCGCAGCCCTCAGTTTCGGCCAAGGGTGACAAGCTGACATTCAGTGCTACATACATTAGCTCAAATATCTGGCGCAAGGACTTGCTTCACGCGGCATTTCCAGGCGTAGGGCTCGTCACTTCTTCCCGGGGACAGTTTGATGCTCAATATTCTCCGGACGGAAAGCGCATTGCTTTTGCGTCTTTAAGATCCGGTGTGTTGGGGGTCTGGGTCAGTAATGACGATGGCAGCAGTCTCGTGCAAATCTCAAATCCCGCTCAACCGAGTGGCAGTCCGCAATGGTCGCCTGATGGAAGCAAGATAGCGTTTGACTCGCGCCCCTTGGACAGCTGGGAAATATATGTGGCCGACATATCTGAAGGAGTCCCGCGAAAGTTGGTCACAAATATCTCCAGCCTGCTTCGACCGCACTGGTCCCGCGATGGAAAGTGGATTTATTTCAGGTCGCAGGATCCGGGCAGGATGGGGCTCTATCGTTGTCCCGCATCTGGGGGAGATGCGATTGCTATCTCTAAAGATATCGATGGATTCAATCCGCAGGAGTCATTCGATGGGAAAACAATATTTTTCGCAAATCACGAGTCGAAACCGACGCTGAACAAAGTGCTCTCGCCTGGGCAGCCCGCCACGGAGTCAGAAGTGGACGGGTTGCCTCGCGTGAGCAACTCCGCGCTTTGGACCGTCTCTCCAGGAGGTATCTATTTTGTTCCTGCGGATGCGTCTAGATCCATCCGTTATTTTGATTTCGCTACGAGGCAGATACACCCCGTCTTGGAAGTGGATAGGGATTTCGTGAGCGGCCTCTCGGTTTCTTCCGATGGCCGCTGGTTGCTCTATTCACAAATTGGCGATGTAAACAGCGACATCATGCTCGTCGATCACTTTCGGTAGCAGCGTGAGGACAACCAGCGATGGCAGAGGGGATCAGCAGGCTTCTTCAATGTGTGGGGTATCCGCTTCGATCCAGCGAAAGGCAAGCCGCTGGGTGAACCCTTTCGCGTGACTTCCTTTGACGCCCCAGCCTTGATGATTCCCAGGCGTATACCCGCCCTGATCGAGATCTCGCTTACGGAAGACCGTCTGGTGTTGCCACTGGACCAATCCTCCGGCAATATCTGGGTGTTGGATAACGTAGACCGCTAGAATCCCGTCGAACTGTTCGCCCGTTTTGGCCGACAATTTTGCCAATCCAGCTATAATAGAAATAGAGAACCAGAAAGGGCCTGGCTGCATACACGCAGTCAGGCCCTTTCCATTTTGGAAGGCAAGTAAGCAAAATCCCTGAAATGAATAGATTACAGAATTTTGTCGTGTAACTATCCTCTTTTGTATGACTTGCCACAACTCATACAAATCATGGGAGAAACTCGCAAAATCCCTGTTATCTATGGCTTACGAAATTGGCACTACATGAAAACTACTTAGAATCAATGAAGTACGCGATGCGTAGTTAACGGGGGGGAGGGGGTATCCTGCCGCTGACGCCGTAGCTCCCCGCTTAGAGGAACCCCGCAGCTCACGGTAAAATAGACGGTTCATGGCTACCGCCTCGCATTCGGTCCCGACAGACCTCATCCAGATCGACCTTTCGCCAAAGCGCCCGGTTTCCAAGCCCGAATGGCTCAAAGCGCGGGCTCCGGTCGGCGAGAATTATCACAATCTCAAGAAGCTGGCCCGCGATCTGAACCTGCACACCGTCTGCGAATCGGCCCACTGCCCCAATATCGGAGAGTGCTGGAACCACAAGACCGCCACCTTCATGATGCTGGGCAATCTGTGCACCCGCCGCTGCGGATTCTGCGCCGTCCCCAAGGGCCGTCCCGAGCCCATCGACCTCGACGAGCCCCGCCGCGTAGCCGAAGCCGTCGCCGCCCTCGGGCTGAAGTTCGCCGTCATCACCTGCGTCAACCGCGACGACGACATCCTCGGCGGAGCGCGGGCCTTTGCCACGGTCATCGACGAGATCCGCCGCCAGGCGCCCGGCTGCCAGGTCGAAGTCCTCATCCCCGACTTCCAGGGCAACGAAGACGCGATCCGTATCGTGGTGGACGCCCACCCTGAGATCCTCAACCACAACACCGAGTCGGTACCCCGCCTGTACCGGGCCGTCCGCTCCGGAGCCCGCTACGAGCGCACCCTCCGGCTCCTCGAATTTTCGAAACAGCTCGACTCCACCGTCGTCACCAAGTCCGGAGTCATGGTCGGTCTCGGCGAGGAGATGCACGAACTGCTCGATGTCTACCGCGATCTCGCCAATGTCGGCGTGGACGTGCTGACCATCGGACAATACCTGCGGCCATCACGCGACCACCTGCCAATGACCCGCTATTACACTCCCGAGGAGTTCGCCTCCATGAAGCACGAGGCGCTCAGGATGGGCTTCCGCCATGTCGAATCCGGCCCGCTGGTCCGCTCCTCGTATCACGCGCACGAGCAGGCGGATGCTGCGAGCGGCGTCCGAATGTTGGTATAGGGCCGCACTGGCCAATTACAATACGATGCTTGAACACCGACCGGGAAGGACGATAACCCCATGGCAGTCTCCGTAATGGCGGGCATGCCCGCGCTCAAAGAAACCTTCCAGCAGCTGAAATCGCGCATGGACAAGGCGGTACAGGACTTCCAGGCCAACCTCGCCTCCACACGCACCGGCCGCGCATCGATCCAGATGCTCGACCAGATCAAGATCGACTACTACGGCACCCCCACCCCCATCAACCAGGTAGGCCAACTCGCCACCCCGGATGCCAACATGATCCAGGTCACGCCGTGGGATACGAGCATCATTGCCGAAATCGAGAAGGCCATCAGGGCCTCCGATCTCGGCTTCAATCCTCAGAACGATGGTAAGGTGGTCCGCATACCCGTCCCGCCCATGACCGAAGAACGCCGCCGCGACGTCGTGAAGCATCTCAACAGAGTTCTTGAGGAACACCGTACCGCCGTACGCAACATTCGCCGCGACGGCAACGAGGCCATCAAGAAAGCCGCGAAAGAGAAGAAGATATCCGGAGACGAAGAGAAGCGCGCTCTTGAAGAGATGCAGAAGCTGACCGACGATGAGATCCGGCGCATGGAAGAGATGAGCTCGCGCAAGGAAGCGGAAGTCATGCACATCTGAGAGGCTGACGCGCCTCTCAGCTCACAAATGCTCAGAAGGGCAGCGGCGCTCCGCCCAGCAGCGCCGCACCAGACAATTCCGGCCGACCCGACCACTCTGGTACGTTGAATGGCCTTTCCGGATGGGCGTCAATGCCCTCGTCCTGAATGTGATGCTGAGCCAGAGCTTGAAGGACCTGGGCGATGGCCTGTTCACGATCTTCTCGCGAAGACCTCTCGAAGTACAACTTGTACTGTTTTGCACAAATCTCACAAATAATTTCGCCGCACTCTTCGGTGGGGACGCACAAAACCTGCACCTTTTCGCCTCCTGTAGCAGGCATTCCAATCGGCACAGTAACCGTCCCAACATGCCGCTGAATATGCTACTTCTGACTGAATTGGATGCCACTTAAGGGCAGGTCTTCTCCACAAACAGGTGAGAAAGGGTCGACGTCTGTAGATTCCGAGAATACGTCAGCGCAGTCCCGCCTCGATTGCCGGCTGGCTCCAGCGGGAGCGTTCGGCCTGCAACTCGCACTCCTTGATCTGCGCCAGCGCCTCCTGCAGAGTTGCGACCACAAAATCCGGCCGCCCTTGTCCAAAACGCTCGCGAAGCACATCCTTGTCCCCGGCAGTGTTCCAAAGGCCGACAAGCAAGCGGTTCTCGGGCAGGCTTTGGCGGATCCGAATTGCAAGGCTTCGCGCATGGGCGAACGCGAAGGGAGGGACCGCGGAGATGCAGACTATTGTGCCGGCCTCCTCAGCAAGCCTCGCCAGGATCTCGGGTGAAAGCGCGACTGCCGGCAGCAGAAGTGTCTTGTGGCCGCACTGCTCCAGGAGCTGCGCCAGCATAGTCGCCGCTATCTCATCGGCCTGGTCGCTGGCGGGCACGCACACCACCGGAAAAGTTCGCTCCGGTGTCGTCCTTGGATCGCAGGGCGGCTCTGGCGCGAGCGGAGATTTGTAGTCCGTAAGCTCAGCGATTAGCTCTGTAGCACTCTGAAACAGATAAGAGCTACGCATATCATCAAGAACACCCTTGTGGCGATCCTGCTCTGTCATGATGAGGGCCCGCATGACGACGCTGTCGTAAAGGTCGACCAATGTGTGGCTCTCCAGAAAGCGGTCAGCGACATTGTGAGCTTCACTCTGGTCGGTGGCTAGCAACCTCTCGTAGAAATGCGCTTCGGGAGCCAGTTCAGCCTCCTCGCCAAGCAGGATGTGGAGGAATGACATTTGCGGTACGTATCGTCCGAATACAATCAGGCACACAGTCAGCGGCGTTGACACCACCAGGCCAGCCCAGCCCCACAACAGCGTCCAGACAATCGCCATCGCGACCAGGGCGAGAGCCGATATACCGGTGTGGCTCCCATAGAGATGCGGCTCCACAAAGTTGCTAACCGCAAATTCGGTAAACGCAAACAGCAGGAACACCCACACTGCGTGGGACCATCCATCAAAAACTGCCAGGCTATAGCCGATCGTGGCAAAACCAGCAATCATAGTTCCGGCATATGGAACCATCCTCAGCAGCGCGAGCAGAGCTCCCCACAGAGTCGCGTTCGGCACATGGAGCAGGAATAGTCCAATGGCGAAGATCACGCCGTAACTGGCGTTCACCAGTACGTTCATGACCAGGTACTTGCTGATGCGCTCGGCTGCATCATTCAAGGCCTGAGTCATCAGGTTCAACCGTCCGACACCAGCGAGCAGGAGCAGCCGGTTTCGCAGATCCTCGCGCTTCAACAGCATATAGATGGTGAAGATCACCACCATTCCCAGGGTGGCTAGCGGTTTCATGATCGGTTTGAGCAATTCGCTGACATAACGCCCGGTAGAAACGGGCGGCTCCACGATCGTTACTGGCTCAGGGCTTATCGCTGTCCTTGGCGGTCCCACTTCGCGAACGTGTCTTCCGGCGGCTCCATCAGCTTGTTGGGTTGCGGCCTCATCCTTGGCTATCGTCTTCTCAATCTCGCGGATACTGGTGACTGTCTTGCTGAAAGGACCTGTGGTCGGCATGTTCAGCTCGGCCAGTTTGTGGCTGATGTTGTCGTGATAGTTGGGCAGCTCGTTGACGACCCCGATCACCTGCCTCGCCACGATGAATCCCACCGCAGCTGCAACAGCCGAAGCTAAAAACACGACCAGGACGACAGACGTGACTCGTTTGAGCCTCAACCGTTCAAAAAAAATCACTGCCGGCGTAAGGAGGAAGTTGAGCGTAACGGCCATGGCCAGCGGGATCAGAACTTCCTGGGCGTAATAGAGCCCCAGCAGCACCAGGGCAAGCAGGATCAGCGGCTCATTGGTGAGCAGGCCGCGGCGCGATCGGTTCATCGAGGCGGAGTTTGCGGAATTCATAGACAGGGCCGGTCAGTGCATTGTTTGTAAATGCAAACTTGGGATGAACCACCATAGCGCGATCTAAAAACATTTGGCCAGAAAGATGAACAGATGGCGACAAATTTGCGTATTCTTTCATGTTCGCTGGTTCCGGGCCACCGATTGACCGCCGGGATAAGCTCAGAGGAGTTAGATGATCGTTGCGAGTCCCGCAATTTCCGCCGGTTGGACAGACCAGCAAAGAGCTTACTTCCAGGCTCAGATGTCTGCCTGGCAAAAAGATGAGGTTGTAGGGGTACTCCTGGCCTTATTTCTGGGAACCTTTGGGGCTCACCATTTTTACCTGCACAAGAACGGCCTGGGCATTCTGTACATCATTTTCTGCTGGACTGGTATTCCCACCATCATCAGCATCGTTGAGTGCTTCTTCATGCCGGGACGCGTGCGGCAGTACAATCTTGCACTCGCGACTTATTTCGCCTCTCAGATTTCTCCGGCACCGGCGCCAGGAGTTGCTCAACTCCCGGGGGGAATCACTCCAGCTCAGAGTTGCCCGAATTGCGGCGCTCCTATTGCATTGGGTGCAAACTTCTGTGCCCGCTGCGGAGCAAGAACGACCTAACTCCGAGCTTCATGCCATCAGCCTCCTGCCAATCCAGACCTGCGCTCAAGAGCCAGACGCCAGACCCTACATATTCGTGTGACCGTGCCGCATTTCTTCGTTGAACTCTGGTTTCGTAGTGGCCAGGGCCTTACTGAGCTGTGCCTGGTATTGATCGGCGCGCGCCATCAGCGCGGGAGTTGGCATCGCCATATCGCCCGTTAGGCTGAACAGTCCCTGCCGCGAAAGCTCAGCGGCCATTCTTGCCAATTCTTCAGTAGTTGTATTCAGATACTGGGCGTCGCGCGGATCATCGATCCAAACAGGACGACTCCCGCCAAGCACTCCCGAGAGCCAGTAAATCTTCAGAGCCAGGAATTCCATGCGGCTCCTATCCGTTGTGTCGGAAAAGAAAAATCTTTTCTGCCAACGAGAGTAGTAGCGGGTAGTCACGGGGACTGGCTGACGATTCCCGCTCTTGAGCAGTTCCAGTTGGCCTTGGTCAAGGGTCTTGCGAATGGCGTTGTATATGAAGGCTTCTGCATACGGCTGTTCCGGCGCAGCGACGATCTCGGCAAAAGTCACCGTCATGCTCGCCGAAACCTTGGCATGCAAGGTTGACTCGTGACCGTCTTCAAGATTCACTTTGCCGTGGACGATATAGGTGTCAGCGCCCGATGTGGATCGGTGAAACGGCCATTGGAATCCCGAAAGGCTTACCGGCAATCCGGCCAGAGAAACGTACGCATCGGGCCGAGGATTCCTGAGCCGCTTTGCTGCCTCACCTAGATGAGCAATCATTTCCGGCAGTAGCTCCGGCTTTTGAAAGTCGAAGGCCTCGCTCAACTCAAGCTGAAGCGTGCTTTCCGGAGCCGCGTCCGGCGCCAAACCAAGGCGGAAACGCGTTGTGGGATGCCGGGTGGAATCCGTGCCTGCCTCTGTGGAAAGGACAGCCAGTCCTGCCTTGTGGGCGGCAGTTTCGAGCATCGCGGATAAAGCATTTTGGAATTGCGTAGACATTATTGTTCCTGGAAGGTGGATTCCTCTATTTTACTGGAAAAGCCAGCGCCTGAAGGTCAGCGGTCGTATTCCTTCAAGGCTTTCTGCAACTCATCGTGCGGGAGGCCAATGACAGTGTGGTTGTCGATGCCCGTCATGGTCTTCGCTGCGACCATCGCGTTCACAATGGCTTCTTCGGTTGCCTCGACGGTTGCATTGAATAGAGGATTGATGCGCTCATTTGAGACAGCCAGCACGGTGTTAGGGCCAGGCTCGGCATCAGCATGAGGGTTAGCAGTAGAGAATGCGATGAATATGTCGCCGGAGCCATTGCCCGAGGTTGAGCCCGTTCGCGCCAGCCCCATGGTTGCGCGCCGCGCGATGCGCTTTAACTGATGCGGCAGGAGCGGAGCGTCGGTTGCTACCACGATGATGATCGATCCCTTATCGCCTTCTGTCTCTCCGCCTTTGCCGTCCTTGAACATGGAGTACGGGACTCCCTGGGGAATCACCTTGCCGACAGGGACGCCCGCGATCATCAACTGCGGTCGCCGACCGCAATTGCACTGCACGAGCACACCCACGGTATAGCCGCCCTGATCCTTTGTGAGCACGCGCGATGCTGTGCCAATGCCTCCCTTGAACCCATAGCAGACCATCCCCGTTCCACCGCCGACGGCGCCCTCGTCGACCGGGCCAGGGTGCGCGCTATCAAGGGCAGAGAACACATGCTCCGGTTTCACGTGAAAGCCGTTGATGTCGTTCAGGTACCCGTCCCAGGTTTCGGCGACTACAGGCAGAGACCAGTCCTGCTTCATCGAATTGTGTTTCACGCTCCAGGCGATGATGGCGTCGCGAACTGTTCCAACACTGTGCGTGTTGGTTATGGCGATAGGGCTCTCGAGAAACCCCGACTCCTCAACCCAGGTGGTTCCGGTCATTTCGCCGTTGCCGTTCTGCGCAAACCAACCTGCATAGACCGGGTCGGCGTTCGCTTTACCGCGCGGAAAGATGACGGTCACGCCAGTGCGTACCGGTCCTTCGCCCACCTTAAGCGGGCCACTGCCAGAGATCAGGGTTATTTGGCCGACTTCGACACCGGCAACGTCGGTGATGGCATCCAGAGGACCCGGCGTTCCGTCGAATGGTACGCCTAGATTACGGGCGCGTTGTGTCGATTGCGAGAGCCCAGAAGTGGAAACGGCGATCGCTACGCCGATGAACAAAATGCTTTTGTGAAATTGCATGCCTCGCAACTTACCTGAGAACGCCCGGCATGCATAGAGGAATCATTGACAGCCGATCACGCGCACAAATATGGTCAATTTGCAGGAGTGTAATCGGTTACTTCCGGCAAGATTTGCTCACGAGGACCCCACAACGAGAGTCCTTTGCAAGAAACAATGAGGCACGACCACTGATGCAAAAAATGGATCGACGGGATTTTTTGGTGCAGTCCGGTACCCTTCTCGCAGGCGCTGCTTTGGCGCCCGGGTCGCTGGCAATGACTGAAGGCCTTCAAACGACGGCAACCGGCCAAAGCCGCCAGATGCTACCCATAAATCGAAACTGGAGCTATAGCCCAAAGGTCGTCGACGGCGGCCACGCCGTTGAATTCGATGACTCCAGCTTCGACCGCGTGGTGATACCGCACACCAACTGCAAGCTGCCCTGGCACAGCTTTGATGACAAGTCCTACGAGTTCATCTCTCTGTATCGCCGCCCGTTCAAGCTACCGGCAGAAGCTAAAGGCAAGCGGGTATTCGTCGACTTTGAAGGCGCGATGACCGCGTCCACCGTCTGGATCAACGGTCAGAAACTCGGAGAATACAAGGGCGGATATACGCCGTTCTCGTTTGAGCTAACTGAACATATCAATTGGGACGGGAACAATCTTCTTGCCGTTGATGTCGACTCGACAGAGCGGCCAGACATTCCTCCGTTCGGGTACGAAGTCGACTATCTTACCTTCGGCGGCATCTATCGCGAGGTTTGGCTGAGAGTCGTCCCTTCCACCTACATTGAAAACATCTTCGCAATGCCGAAGGATGTGCTCAGCGAACAGCGGACGCTCGAAGTGCGCTGCTATCTCGAAGGCCCATCTTCATCCTGGAACACATCCCGCACCCTCGAAGTGGAGTTGCTCGATGGCGACAAAGTCATCGGCAAGGCTATGCAGAAAGTGAGCGGACAAGCGCCGGCGCCGGGTCAGCCCGCACAGCAGGTCGTTACCCTGGGCAATCTCGGTGCGATTAAGCTGTGGGATCTCCAGAGTCCGAACCTGTACCACGTCCGCGTGCGCCTGATTGAACAAGGCAAGGTAGTCGATGAGGATACCCGCCGAATCGGGTTCCGCCAGGCGATGTTCACCGATCAGGGCTTTTCGCTGAACGGCAAAGTCATCAAGTTGCGAGGACTCGACCGCCACCAGACTTTCCCATTCGTCGGACAGGCTATGCCCGGGCGCGTCCAGCGCCGGGACGCTCTGATCCTGCGTAATCAACTCAAGTGCAATATCGTGCGCACCTCGCACTATCCGCAGTCGCGCCACTTCCTCGATGCTTGCGACGAGATTGGTCTGCTCGTACTCGAGGAGATTCCAGGGTGGCAACACATCGGCGACAAAGCATGGCAGGACATCTCCGTTGACAACGTCAGCCGCATGGTGCGCCGCGACTGGAATCATCCGTCCATCGTTCTGTGGGGTGTGCGCATCAATGAGTCGCGTGACAACCACGACTTTTACGTGCGCACCAACGCGATGGCTCATTCTCTCGATCCGAGCCGGCAGACCGGAGGTATCCGCTACTTCCAGGAATCGGAGTT
>Ga0335083_10010597_pt1 | contig 11118 bp, 7 predicted proteins | sample Lox_Sample_42_FD_206716 | JGI IMG/M metagenome (GOLD analysis project Ga0335083, IMG submission 206716) | Soil microbial communities from Loxahatchee National Wildlife Refuge, Florida, United States - Lox_Sample_4.2 | ecosystem: Environmental > Terrestrial > Soil > Wetlands | place: USA: Florida... | reverse complement strand
ACCTTTGGATCGGCACCAGCGGCGGATTGGTCCGCTTCGATGGCGCCAGCTTCGTCGTCTACGATCGCGACAACACTCCCGCCATGCGCGAGAACAGCGTCTTTTGCCTGGCGGCGGCACGCGACGGCAGTCTCTGGGCCGGGACCGACGGAGCCGGCCTGCTGCGATACAAGGATGGCGTTTTCCGTTCGTACCGCGCCGCGCAGGGATTGACCAACGATTTCGTCCGCGCGGTTTTTCAAACCCGCGATGGTGTGCTCTGGGCCGGCACCGACGACGGGCTTTTCCGCCTCAACGGCGAGCGCCTGGTGCGCGTCGACGGCACCGGCAATATTCCCCAACTCGCGGTACACGCCATTCGCGAGGACCGCGACGGCAATCTCTGGGTCGGCGGCTCGATCGTAATTGCGATTCGCGGCGACAGCGCCCGCGAGTATCACCTTGAAGGCGTCGGCAGCGCCAGCCGCGTCAAATCGATTTCCGAGACCGCCGATGGCTCTATCTGGATCGGCACGGTTTCCGGTCTGCTGAAATTGACTCGCAGCCAGCGCGACAGCGGACGATTCGAGCGCGTTCCGGAGATTTCCGCCACCGTGCGCGCTCTTCGGGTGGACCGCGCGGGCGATCTCTGGATCGGCACTATCGGTGATGGCCTCCTGCGCTACTCCCAAGGCCAAATCACGCGCATCACCGCGCCCGATAATCCGCCCAGCGCCACCGTACTGGCGATCTTCGGCGACAACGAGCGCAATATCTGGGCCGGGATGCAGACCGGGCTGCTGCGCCTCAGCCGCGCCGCCATGAGCACGTTCCCGCTGCCCGATACCGCCAACGCCGATTTCGGCACGGTGTACGCCGACCCGGATGGCTCACTCTGGGTCGCCGGCACCCACTTGTTCCGCATCAACGCCCGCCGCGATCGCTCCGAACTCGTGCCCTCTCCTCCTCCTGAAGTGCGCGTCCGCAGCGTCTTCCGCGACCGCGCCGGCGCTCTCTGGATCGGCACCGAAGGCGATGGAGTTTACCGCACGCTCAATGGACATCGCGAACAGTACACCAAGCGCACCGGCCTGGTGAACGATTTTGTGCGCGCGTTTCTCGAAGGCCGCGACGGTAGCGTCTGGATTGGCACCGACGAGGGTGTCACCCGCTGGCGCGACGGCACGCTCACCAATTACCTGGAGCCCCAGGGACTGGCTTATTTCAGCGTTCGTGTCCTGGCCGAAGATCATCGCGGCGATATCTGGATCGGCACGGAGCGGGGCGTGAGTCATTGGCGAAACGGCGCGTTCCTGCAGGACGAAATCACCGCGCGGCTGCGGCTGGAGAAAATCTGGGCCATCCACGAGGACCGCGACGGCGGCCTGTGGTTCGGCACCCGCGGCGCCGGACTGTTCCGCTGGCGCGATGGCACGCTGACGGAATTCGGCACCGGGCAGGGCCTCGCCGCCGCCAGCATTTACCAGATCCTCGAGGACGATCGCGGTGTCTTCTGGATGAGCGGGCCCAACGCCATTCTGGCCGTCTCCCGCGAGGACCTCGACAGGCTCGCCAGCCATCCCGGATTCCACCCCGCCGTCACTCTGTACGGTTTGTCAGACGGCGTCGAGGCCACGCAGATTTACGGAGGTGTTTCACCGGCCGGCTGCCTTGCCGCCAACGGGGAAATCTGGTTCCCCAGCAACCGCGGCCCCGTCCGCATCACCCCCACCGATTCGCGCTCGGAAAGCCTGCCCAAGGTGACCATCGAGCAGGCGCTCCTCGATGGCCGCGTCACGCCCGTAACCGCCCGCATCGTCGCGCCGCCCGGCGAGGGCAAGCTGCAGATCGTGTATGGCGCCATCCGCCTGCGATCGCAGGAGCGCATCCGCTTCCGCTACATGCTCGAAAATTACGACCAGGGTTGGACGGAAGCCCAGCGGCGCCGCGAAGCCTTCTACAATCTGCCGCCCGGAAAATACAAGTTCCGCGTGCAGGCCTTCGAATTGAACATGCCCGATAGCGTCAGCGAAGCCTCGCTGGATATCGAATGGCTGCCGCACTTCTACCGCACGTCTTGGTTCCTGGCGGCCTGCGCGGCGCTGGTGATCACCGCGGGCCTCGTGGCCTACCGCATCCGGCTGCGGCAGGTGCACGCCCGCTTCCGCGCCGTGCTGGAAGAGCGCAACCGCGTCGCGCGCGAAATGCACGACACCGTCATCCAGGGCTGCGCCAGCGTTTCGGCTCTGCTGGAGGCTGTGTCAATCGGCAGCGAGGAATCCGGCTTGAAGAGTGAATTACTGGATTGCGCCCGCACCCAGGTGCGGGCGACCGTCGATGAAGCTCGCCGCGCCGTCTGGAATCTCCGCCAGACCGGCGCCGAACCGCCCGAAATCGGGCCATTGCTCGACAAGATGGCGCAGCAGGCCAGCCACGCCTCGCGCGTGCCCGTGCACTTTGAAACTTCCGGCAAGCCCGTCCTGCTCGATCCCGCCGTGGAGCACGATATTTTGATGGTGGCGCGTGAAGCTGTATATAATGCGGTGCAGCACGCCAAGCCGACGGAAGTGAAGATCCAGGTGCATTTCGATCACAACCGGATACAGTTGCGGGTGATCGACGATGGCTGCGGATTCGACCCGGCGGAGAAGTTTCACGAAGCCGGAGAGCATTTCGGCCTGGTAGGGATGCGCGAGCGGACGGCCCGGCTGGGTGGTCATTTCGATATCCGCAGCGCGCCGGGAAACGGAACGGAGTTGTTGGTCGAGGTGCCGGTGAGATCGTCGGCAGCCGCGAAATTAGGGATCGATCTGGAGTCATGAAGGCAGTTTCGAAGTTTGGGGTCCTGGTGGTCGAAGACCATCCGATCATGCGCATGGGGATCGCCGCTATCATCGATGCGCAGCCGGACATGAAAGTTTGTGGGCAGGCGGAGTCCGGCGGCGACGCTGTCCGTCTGTTCCACGAACGAAAACCGGACGTAATTCTGATGGATCTGCGGTTGCCCGGCATGAGCGGCCTGGACGCTCTCCGCGCCATCCGTAAGGACGATCCTTCAGCCCGCTGCGTCGTGCTGACGACTTACGAAGGAGACGAGGACATTCACCAGGCATTGCAGGCCGGCGCCGCCGGGTACCTGATCAAGGCCATGTCGCACGACACGCTGGTCGATGCTTTGCGAAAAGTCCATTCCGGAACGCGCTTCCTGCCCGCGCCCGTGGCCGAGAGCCTGGCCATGCGCACGCCCAATTCCGACCTCAGCCCGCGCGAGCGCGAAGTCCTCTCACTGATGGTGCAGGGCAAGAGTAATAAGGATATCGGCGGCATTCTGCGGATCACCGAGGCCACCGTGAAGTGCCACGTCAGCGTGATCCTCGAGCGCCTGGGCGTGAACGATCGCACGCAAGCCGTCATCGCGGCCCTCCAGCGCGGGTTGGAACATCTATAGACTGTAGCCTGACAGTCGTTATAGGCGGTAAAAAAATTCCAGGTACGCGAATTTTCCGTCCTTGCCCGTGGGATAAATCATCTCCATTACCGCCAGCCCTTGGGTGTAGCCGAAATATCCGCTGAGCGTCAGATTGCGGCGCACGCGAAAGTCCGCACCCAGATCATAGAGATTGCCAAGCGATCGCCGCCCGGACGTGGACCGGCCGGTATAGCCGAACGTCCATGGCTGGTACGCGCCGCCGCCGCTGTACCAGAGATCGTTAGCGTTGCTCAATCGCAGTGCGTGGAATTCACTGGTCAGGGTGACTCTCGGGTGCGGCCTCAGGATCAAAATGCCGTAACGATCTTCCGTATTCATCATGTTAAAGAACGGAAATTTCGCATACGGCCGCGGTGTCGGGAGGAGTTGGAAGAATGTGTTGTGGCGGCCGTCGTTCGCATTGGAGTCGCCCGATCCGTACGTGTAGCCCGCGCGAATCCATGGTTTGACCGCGGGCGCGATCTTGGGCTGCAGTCCGCCTTCCAGGTCCAACGCGCCCGCACGCTGCGTCTGGTATCCCCATCGGCCGGTCTGCACCGCCCCCCAAGCAAGCAGGTCGACGGTACCGGCGTCGGTCTCGATGGCGTGCAGCGAATGGCCGCCGAAGGTTTCGATGCGGATGTTCTCCAGGTCGCCGCGGCGCATTGCGACTGCCCGATTGTCGGTCTTGAGAATGTGGCGGAAGTCGTCGTATTCGATGGCGAAAAACCGCGTGTCGGCGGCGTGCCGGCCCGAGCCCCAGGAGTGGGTGTAGGCCGCGTAGCCGAAGCCGATGCGGTTCCAACCCCAGCCATCCACCTGGAAGACGCCGCGGGTGGGTACCGCGCCCACAAACGTGAAGTTATCGCGGCCGCTTGTGTACGAGTAGTGGACGCCATCGAAGCTCCGTCCCACATCCGAGAATCCGAAGTTCCCGATGAGCCGTTGCGCCACCCGATCCCGCTTCAGCGCGGCCAGGGTGGTACTCTTGGGAGTCAGTTCGCTGCCGTCCGAAAACTCGAAACGGCCGATCTGCAAGGTGTGCTTTTTATTGCCGCCGAGGCCATCGAAGCGCACGAAGAGTTGCTTCGGAAAGATCATCGCCGTGTTCTGGCTGCCGGAATTCGCCGACAGGTAGTTCGAACCCAACCCGAGCCCGCCCTGCTGCGGCCCCGTTCCGGTGGCGCCGTTCGGCAGTCCGAGAAGGAACGGTACGCCGAATTCGGCATTCCAGTCCCAGGTGTCGTGACTCTGCGACAATCCGATGCGGAACACGTTCCCCGAGTACTGATAGCTGTTGTTTCCCGCCGCCGGTTGAAACCAATCCCAGAAGTAGACGCGCGACCTCAGGCTGGCCGTAACAGTCAAGTCGCCAAGCTTCACCGGCGTCGGCGCGACGGTCTGGGCCGCGAGAACGGTTGCGGAGGCGATTCCGAATACACTTTGAGCGATGAGCTTCATTTTCGATCTTCCTTTGATGCCGACGTTACTCTGAGGATGAGACCGGCCCCTGCGCCGCGACCGTCAGGGAGCGGTCGCGCGCAAGATGGTGCCGCGCCCGACCGCTCGCTCACGCGCGCGGCTCAGGGTCAGTCCACCACTAATGGTCTCATCCTGTACCATCAAGCGGATTACACTCTCTCCTGAGCGAACGACATCTCTGGCTCGGCGGGCGCCGGCTTCGGATCCGCAGCCGGACGGAACGTGGCGTATAGCGCCAGTCCGGTACACAGCGACCCGGAGAGGATGTTGCCGATGGTAACCGGAATCTGGTTCCACAGCCACCAGGTACCGGCGGACACCGGCGCGCGCAACATCATGCCCGCCGGGATGACGAACATATTCACCACCGAATGCTCGAATCCCTGCGCGAAGAAGGTCAGGATCGGCAGCCACATGGCGACGATCTTGCCGATGGTCGATTTCGACACCATCGCCAAACACGCGCCCACCGTCACCATCCAGTTGCACAGCACCGCTTTGACGAGTGCGGTCGCCCACCCGGCGCCACCCGCCGACATGTAGCCGAGCGTCTTTTTCTGGGCGGCCGCGCGGAGCAGATCGCCCACCGGGCCCCCATTATTGGCTCCGCAATTGGTGATCGCAAGATAGAACAGCAGCGCATATCCGGCGCTGCCCAACAGGTTGCCGGTATACACCCAGAACCAATTGCGCAGCATCCGTCCGGGGGTGACCTCTCCAGCCGCGACCGCTACGGGCAGGATTGCGAAGTTGCCGGTCGCCAGCTCCAGGCCGAGCAGCACCAGCATCACGAAGCCGACCGGAAAGAGCACCGCGCCCACCAGCGGCGGGATGCCCTGCGACTGTACGACGAACACCATCGACGTCGCAAATCCCAGAAAGACACCCGACAACGCGCCTCGCAGCAGCATATCGGAGACATTCAAGCCAGCCTTGCGCTTGGCCGCGCGCACGATTTCGCCGATCAATTCGACGGGAGTGACGTAGTCCATATCAGGCTGCCTCCGCTCGTTCGGCGGCCATCCGCACCATCACCACGCCGTCGACAACTTTCACCGGATACGACAAAACGCAGGCCGATTCGCCCTCCGGCCGCACCACATCGCCCGAGTCGAGACAGATTTTCCAGGAATGCAGCGGGCAGACCACGGAATCGCCGGCGACGATTCCATCGGCGAGCGGTCCGCCGCGGTGCGGGCAGCGGTTTCCCACCGCTACGAACCGGCCGCCCAGGTTGAAGATGGCGATCTCCTCGGAGCCGAGCTGTATCGCACGGCCCTCGCGGAGAGGAACGTTATCAGTGTGCGTGATGCGAATCCAACTCATACGTTGACAGTCTCCATGGGTTGAATTTGGACGAACTGCGTTTGGTGGCGTGGCTGGTTCCGTTCCAGCCAGGGATCGGGCGCGAGCGCTTTCGATTTGGCGAGCCGGTCGAGCAGCCCGTCCTGTGCCGCGGGCGGCGCGTAGACGGTTTCGCGGCGGACCTGTTCGATGCCGACACGCTCCACGAAGTCGTAGGTCCGTTCCAGATAGTTGGCGTTCTCGCGGTAATACTGGAAGAAGAGGTGCGCGGCGCGGAGCGCTTTGTCGGTAGTCTCGACGGTGATCAGCAGATCGGCCTTGCGCACGCGCTTGCCGGCGGCGCCGCCGACCACTACCTGCCAGCCGCCCTCCTGTCCGACAAGACCGATGTCTTTGACCGTCGCCTCGGCGCAGTTCCGCGGGCAGCCCACCACCGCCATTTTGGTTTTGTGCGGCGTATAGAGATTCTCCAGGCTGCCTTCCAGTTCGATGCCGGTAGCGATCGCGTCCTGCGTGCCGAAGCGGCAGAATTCGGTTCCGACACATGTCTTCACCATGCGCACGCCCTTGGTATATGCCTGGCCGGAGGTCATGCCGAGATCGGCCCAGATTTTCGGCAGATCCCGCTTGGCGACGCCCAGCAGATCGATGCGCTGGCTGCCGGTAATCTTCACCATGCGGACGGAGTACTTCTCGGCGACGTCGGCAATACGGCGCAGTTCCGTCGGCGACGTCAGCCCGCCGCGAATGCGCGGTACCACCGAAAAGGTGCCGTCGCGCTGAATGTTGGCGTGGACGCGATCGTTGATAAATCGCGCGGAGCGGTCCTCGTCGTGATCGCCGCACCACGCCATATCCACCATGTAGCTCAGCGCCGGCTTGCACACTTCGCAGCCCGCGCCGTTGCCATAGATATCGAGGATTTCCTGCACCGATTTCAGCTTCTGCGACCGGACCATCTCCCGCAGCGCCTCCTGCGGGAACGGCACGCACTCACACAGCACTTTCTTCTTGTCTTCTTCAAATTCGGGAGCGACGGCCTTCAGCAGGCTCGAACAGAGATCGGTACAGCTTCCACAGCCGGTCGACGCGCGAGTGCACTGCTTCAACTGGCTCAAGGTGCGGATCGACCGCTCGTGAATCGCCGACACGATGGCGCCCTTGCTGACGCCGTTACAGCCGCAGACGATTTCGGAATCGGGCAGCTCGGCGACGTTGGCTCCGCCGTCGGGCGCCGGATCGGGCGAGAGCAGCGAGCGGCGCTTGTTGTTGAGGTCCTCTCCTGTACGCAGCCATTCCATGTAGCGCCGGCTGTCGGACAGATCGCCCACCAGGATGACTCCCGCCAGTTTGCCGTCGCGGATGTTCAGCTTCTTGTAGATGCCGAGCGATGGATCTTCGTATCGGATGGATTCCACGCTCGGCGGGTTGTCCTGGACGAAGCCGGCGGAGAAGACATCCACGCCCATGATTTTGAGGCGCGCTTCGGGGATGGAACCCTGGTAACGCGGGCCGCGGTGTCCGCTGATGGTGGCGGCCAGCACCTTACCCTGCTCGTAAAGCGGCGCCACGAGGCCGTAGACGGTGCTGTTGTGCTCCACGCACTCGCCGACGGCGAAGACGTGCGGGTCGGAGGTCTCCATGTAATCGTTGACCACGATCCCGCGATTCACCACCAGTCCCGCCATGCGGCCGAGCTCGACATTGGGACGGATGCCGACCGCGATCACCACCAGGTCGGCTTCCATCCGGTAGCCGTTCACGAAGGCAACGCCTTCCACGCGGCTATCTCCCAGGATGGTGGTGGTGTTGTGCGAGAGCAGGACGTTCACGCCCAGTTCTTCGATCTTGCGCTGCAGATATTCGGCGCCGCGCGCGTCGAGCTGGCGTTCCATGAGCGTGCTCATCAGGTGCACCACGGTGACATCGGCGCAGCGGAGTTGCAGTCCTCGAGCCGCTTCCAGGCCGAGCAGGCCGCCGCCGATCACTACGGCTTTCACCCCCGGACGGGCGCGTTCCATCAGCGCCCTGGTGTCGTCCAGGTTGCGGAAGCAGAAGACGCCGTCCTTTTCGACGCCGGCAATTGACGGAATCAGGGGGGAACTGCCGGTGGCCAGCAATAGCTTGTCGTAGGTGGTGATGCTGCCGTCATCGCCGGTGACGGTGCGCGCGGCCGCGTCGACGCCGGTGATGCGGACGCCCAGCCGCAGGTCGATGTTGTTCTCGCGATACCACTCGAGGCGGTTGAGAAAGATCTCCTCGGTCTCCTTCTCTCCCGCCAGAACCGAAGAAAGCTGGATGCGGCTATAGTTGACGTGAGTTTCGTCTCCAAACACCGTGATGCGGAAGCCGGGCGAGTGGCGCAGAATCTGTTCCACGCACGCCATGCCCGCCATTCCATTGCCGACTACAACCAGTCGTTCCATAGCTGCTATCTGAGTACCTCCGCCGATTGAGGCGATTTCCACGCCGAACCCCGCTTGCGACGCAGCACCCCGGCCGCCGACTCCGCGGCTGCCCGCACCAGCGCCGCCATCTTCGGGTGGGGCGGGACAATGTCGGGCGCTAAGCCATAATCCATGAGCGTGGTATCCATCACCGGACCCACGGAGCCGATTGCGAGGTCGTCCGCCAAGGCCTGCCGAACGGCGTGCAGACAGCCCAGTGATGCGGCCACTTCCAGCAGATGAGTCAGTTGGATGGAGGTCGTGAACAACACGACGTCGCATTCGCGCCGGCCGATGCGCCGCGCCGCTTCCTGCAATGGGCCGGGATCGTCCGGCAGCGTCCAGCGGTAAATCGGCAGCGCGCAGACTTCGGCTCCGGCCGCTTCCACGGCCGCGATCAAGTCGCGATTGGAGCGGCCGTATTCCTGTATGGTGATGCGTCGTTCCGGCCGCGCCGCGAGGATCGGGACGATTTCGCGCCAGGTGTTCGGCTCGGGAACTACGATTGCGCCCGCGACACCCATCTCGCGCAGCGCGGCGACGGGTTTGGGTCCGCGGGAAACGATAGTGCTGCGCCGCAGGGCGTCCGGCAAGGCTTCCCGTGGATAGCGCTCGGCGAGAATATCGGCCAGAAACGTCAGGCCGGCGCCGGTCATGAGGACGATCAGGTCGAACTCGCCGGCGAACAGGCGCTCGGCCCAGCGAAAGACCTCGGCGTGGTGTTGAAAGGGGACTTCCTTGACGGATGGGGCAACGAACGGCTCGCCGCCGTGACGGCGGATGAGCTGCTCCATTTGTTCGGCGCGGCGCGACTCGAGCGAGATCACTCTCAGGCCCGCGAAATCCGCTGGATTCCCCATCCCCCCTTGCATCCCTCCAAGCAAATGTTCGAATCCGGCAACCCCTAATTGCCGTGATCAGCGCGAGTGTTACCGATGAGATACCGACGTGGATGGCTCAATCCATGAGCCAAGGAAGGAGGGAAACGGGCTCCATTCATACTGCCCACCGGAAACCCGCTCGTTGCCCGTGAGGTCAAGATCAGAATACTCAAACCCTGCCAAACGGTAAAGAAAAAGTTTTCTATGGAGTGGATTTGAGTTTGTTAATGCGATCGGTGCGGTCAATTGGCGGACGGCTTTTCAGCGTGATCGATCACCAGAAAGTCCGCGGTGATTTTTGCCGGTTGAAGCTGGAGTCCGACCTTTCGCAGAGCGCTCGGGATATTGCCGGTGGGTTCGCTTGCCTCGGGCACTGGATTGTTTGACGTGACGCTTGGCGAGCGGGGAGAGATCAGAAGATCATTCATCGTGAGATTCAGGTGGACATTGTAAATCCCTGTTAGGCCCGTCTGGTCGATGACATCGCGGCCCGTCACCACGGAAAGCCGCCAGCAGAGAAAGGCCATTGAGACACCTGCCAAGTCCACACCACCCGTGGGCGACACCCGCGTGCCGCCGCAAATCGGGCGCGGAGCGTCCTGTCCCGGCTGGCGCGTGGGAGGAGGTTTGTCAGGAGTGAGCACCAGGCAGCTTCCCTCCGCGGCCGGCTGAAATTTCGGGGCACCCTTGGCCACTGTCAGCTCGTAGGCCGCGACCGGCCGGGGCTCGCGATGGATGAGCAGCTTGAACCGGTCTTTGAGGACTTGCTGCATCATCGGTCCACGCATCATCGCACCGATGGCGGGGCCATCGGCCTTGGCGTCGATAGTGAAACGATCCGATTTGATCCAACCGGTGCTGCCCTTGATGTCCTGGCGCCACTGCCAGTAGGGTACCGGGGGCATCATCAGTCCATTGGTCGGCAATGGTTTTCCGTCCGGGAACGTGAGATAGGCATCGTGGATCAGACTGTCGAGCGTGAAACACTCCAGGTGCAATCGGCCCGCAGTCTCGCGACCGTCAAATCCACCTCGTGGAGCAGTCGTACACGGCTTGATCGAGAAGACTTCGAATTTGGGCGCGATTGCAGGCTGTTGCGCGGAAACCAACCCGCAGGCCAACATCAATAATGGTATCGGCGTCCTGATGGCCGTCAGTGTAGCAAAGCCGACCGCTGACGGCCAGAGGCCGTCGAATGCGGCTTCCCGCGGAACTTCGACGGTGTCGGCGTTGAGGGCTGTCTCCACTTGCTCCAGATTGCCCTTGCCATATTGGAAGGCGCGCTTGTGCCAGGGATCTATGACCCAAATGTGCGGCACTCCGAAAGCCTGGTATTCGGCGACTTTTTGCAGAAGGTCGGCGGGTTGGTCGTGCCGCGCGAGGATCCCGATGACGATTAAGGGTGGGGCCTGAATGACGGGCGTGCCGGGGCGCCCGACGGTTACGCAGACATCCGGCACACGGCGTCCTGGAACGGTTATTATGCGCATATTATGCGCTGTTCGGGCCAAACGAACAGGTGGCGATACCGTGCCCGGAAGTGTTCGAGCAAGTT